>Ga0307489_10000054_pt1 | contig 56271 bp, 36 predicted proteins | sample SB12metaG_FD_202247 | JGI IMG/M metagenome (GOLD analysis project Ga0307489, IMG submission 202247) | Sea-ice brine microbial communities from Beaufort Sea near Barrow, Alaska, United States - SB 1.2 | ecosystem: Environmental > Aquatic > Marine > Coastal | place: USA: Alaska | collected... | reverse complement strand
AACAGTGTATTAGTCCAAATTCGTGTTAAGTCCGGATAGGATCCAACTTAATCGTTCCGCACAAAATTAAATATATTTTACTAATGGTTAGCAGGTCACCCATAATAATGAAACGAAAAATTATTTTTTTTCACACTGCTATCATAGATTTTTTGTTAAATTTTTAGAAGGAGAAAAATCCATTTTTTACAGTATTTAAGCCTTTTCATGATTAAAATTGATAACCAAGCTGCAGCACACTCCCCATACCTACACCATCATTTTCGTTGCCAACAACAATTGTAAAACCTAAGTTGACACCTGAATTATTTATGCCATTGAAAAAGTAAAGATAACCTAGACCTATGCCATAAATTGGATCTCTATCAAAGCGTTTTGTTCAGTGCCAACAATTCCAATATACATACTTGTACCATGTTTAGAATTAGTGGCATTAAATAGATCGGTTTTTATCCAGCCAAGACCTGCACCACAAGTCTCACCGTATAAAGATGAATAACTAACACACCCTACGTAAATATATTTTAAATCAGTTTTAGATTGAATTCCTGCATTCACACCAATACCGCTATATAGCGTTCCGGTACCTATACCGAATGTAAAAATCATCGTTGGCTAATGTCTGGGATGATATCGTTAGAGCATAGGATAAAAGACATTATTTTGTAATTTTCTTCAAAAGTTATCCCTACTAGATTTGAGTCATTAAAAAGAAGAATCTATTGCCCAAAATTTTTGATCAATCCTGAGTTTAGAACTCATCACCATCCATGTGAAATCTTCAAATATATCAGTAACTTAGCACCACTTACGAGCAATATCAACCGGGTAACCCCTGCATAAAACGAGCATTTTACCTACCGGGATCTGAAATACACCGCGGGTACATGATCACCCTGAAGTCACTGATGTATTTCACGTACTTTGCGGGTTAAAAAAGCAAAGCGCGACAGGCTACAAAAATAGAGTGCCAATGATATATATTGCAGGTTTTACCCATGATGAGGGCGGGTTTACTCATGTTTATTAAGGTGTGGCTTGAAGTTTGTGTTGAGGTGTATAAGGAGCACTTTAGGGTATGAACCAATAGCCGGTGGCGGTGCACACTTGTCATTGAGGGAAGTGGTAAAGGGCGGCTCCACCGAGCAATAACATCATATTATTGCTCGGTGGGGCTGCTTATCTAAGGTTTTTAGTCCGGGAACTGGCGGATGATGGTGTTCAGGGAGTCTTTGGCATCACCAAATACCATGCGGCAATTGGGTTTGAAAAACAACGGATTGTCGATGCCGGCAAAACCCGATGCCATACCGCGCTTAAATACAAACACGTTTTTGGCCAGATCCGCATTGATAACCGGCATACCGTAAATTGGGCTGCCTTTCATTTCACGGGCTGCGGGGTTAACCACATCATTGGCACCAATAACCAAAGCCACATCGAAATTCTCGATGCGTTTATTGATGTCATCCATCTCAAACAAGTGCTCGTAAGAGACATCCGCTTCAGCGAGCAATACATTCATATGCCCGGGCATGCGCCCCGCTACCGGGTGAATGGCGTAGGCCACTTCTGCACCATTTTCTTCGAGCAGCGTTTGCAACTCTTTCATGGCATGTTGCGCCTGGGCCACCGCCATACCGTAACCGGGGATAACAACCACAGATTGGGCGGCCTCTAAAACGTAATAGGCATCATCGGCGCTCAGGGCTTTCACTTCCCCTTCAATCACCATCTCTGAGTGAGTGACCGGCATAAAACCGGAAAACAGTACATTGCTTAACGAGCGGTTCATGGCTTTACACATGATTTTGGTCAGTATGATGCCACTGGCACCCACCAGTGAGCCGGCGACGATAAGCAAATTGTTTTGCAGGGCAAAACCGGCCGCACAAGCCGCCAGGCCCGAGTAACTGTTAAGCAAAGAAATCACCACTGGCATGTCGGCGCCGCCTATGGGCAACACCAGCATTACCCCAAACAGCAAGGCTAAACCCAGGGCGATATACAGCACCATGCTCACATCAAGGGTGTTTTGTGGCTGGGCGACAAAGAGGTAACCTATGCCAACAATCGCCAATACAAGCAAAACATTAGCAACAGCCTGGCCGCTAAAAGTGATCCCCCGGCCGGGAATACGTTCACTGAGTTTGGCCCAGGCGATTAAACTACCGGAAAAGGTTACGCAACCAATGAGCAGGGCTAAAAAGGTGACCAGTAATACAAAGGTAGATAACGCTACGCCGCTTTGTACCGTAGCCCAGGCAACAAACACGCTGCCTAAGCCCCCCACACCATTTAGTAAAGACACCATCTCCGGCATGTCGGTCATGGCGACCAGGCGCGCAGCAAAAAAGCCAACAACGGCGCCTGCTAACATGGCAATAGCAATCCATTGATAGGTCACTATGGAGTTATCCGCCAGTGTGACCACTATGGCCAGCAACATGCCCACCGACGACAGTAAATTTCCTTTGCGAGCTGTACCCGGATGACCGAGCAATTTCAAACCAAAAATAAACATGGCTGCGCACAGCACATAGGTAAAGTTGATCAGTAAATCTGTATTTGTGCTTACATCTAGCATCATATTCACCTATTTTTTCTTTTTGAACATGGCAAGCATGCGATCCGTGACCATATAGCCACCTACTACATTGATGGTTGCCAAAAAAACTGCAAACGCTCCCAGATACATAGCATATTCGCCCAGTGACTCATCGCCGGCCAGAGCCAAAGCCCCCACCACAGTGATCCCGGAAATCGCATTGGCCGCAGACATCAGCGGTGTATGCAAGGTGGCTGGCACTTTATGGATCAGCTCAAAGCCGACAAAAATTGACAGTAATAAAATAAATAACAGATATACCCCGTCCATTAGGCCACCCCATTTGTGTTTGATTGTTGTTTTTGCGAGGCATAAAAATCACTGATCATGGTGTTCACCACTTTGCCTTGATAGGTAATAATACAACCTGACTGCACTTCATCTTCGATGTCCAGGGCAAAACGGTTGTCTTCTTTTGCCCAAAACTCACTGATCAGGTTATATAAATTGCTGGCGTACATCTGGGTGGCATGTTTGGCCACACCATTAGCCCAGGCACCTGTGCCAATGACATTCACACCGTGAATGGTGACTGTTTCCCCTGATACGCTGCCTTGTACATTACCGCCGCTTTCAGCGGCCATATCCACAATCACGCTACCCGGGCGCATTAAGGCAATCGTTTGGCTATCAATGAGCACCGGGGGTTTGCGGCCAAATAACTGGGCGGTAGTGATCACAATATCTGAATCGGCGATGCATTTGGCTTGCTCTTTTTGCTGAATGGCCATCTGCTGGGGCGTGAGCGCCTGGGCATAACCCTGGCCGGTTTCACTAGTTTCACCCAAATCTATGTCGAGAAACTTTGCCCCTAAGGAACGTACTTGCTCAGCCACTACCGCACGGGTATCAAATGCCGTCACGCTGGCACCCAGGCGTTTAGCGGTAGCGATCGCTTGCAAACCTGCCACACCCGCACCAATAATAAATACTTTAGCGGGTTTTAATGTGCCCGCAGGCGTCATCATCATCGGCAGTACACTGGGCAGAGTATTGACAGCTTGCATCACCATCACATAACCGGCCAGGCTGGCTTGTGAGCTTAAGGCATCCATTTTTTGACAGCGACTGATACGGGGGATCATTTCCATACTGATACTGGTCACCCCTTTGCTGCACAGGGTGTCTACAAAACCAGGTTCATTAAAGGGATCAAGGTAACTGACAATCAAAGCGTCTTGTTTGAGTTCAGTCACTTCCTCACCACCAAGCTTGTGCAAGCTCAATATAATGTCACCCTGTTGCAAAAGCTCACTGCGGTTAGCCGCAATCGTGGCGCCTGCTGCTACGTACTCGTCGTCATATACGTCAATGTGCTGGCCTAAGCCAGCTTCAATAAGCACCTTTGCGCCTAATAATTTGTAAGCCTTTACGTTAACGGGCAACAGCGAACAACGCTTTTCGCCCGCTTTCATTTCAGCTGGAAATGCAATAGTAGGCATAAACCCTCCAAGTTTTGTTATTATTTGACTTACCATAGTGCTCAAACTATGCACTGCTTGAGTGTAAGTTAATAATTCAAATTAGTTATATATAATATACAAAAAACGTTATAAAGAGGTTATCTTTCATTAATTACAGTGATAGATGTCATATTCTATTGGGTGAGGCGGCTAAAGGCGCTCTTGGGGGCGATAGCACCGGGGTACTGAATAACAATGCCAGCCGCCTTGGCGAGAGGTTTATTTATACGTTGCATTTAGCCTACAACCCAGGTCAAAAGGGCGGCTACAGTTAATATAATCCTATAATATGGGGCAAATATTAAAATTTGAGTATTTATAGCCCAACAAGGGGTATTGCCGGTGCGCTATGGCTTTCTTACTCTTGGGTATTGTTGTACTGATAAATAAATTTTATCGGCTGCATGACCAATTGAGGAAAAACTGAATTGATACCTTTTAGGGCCAAAAGTTTTGCTTTAGCGGTAAGACCTTTCATATGGTACAAATCCGCATTATTTGCGGCCAATTTTTGCACCTTGGTAACTCGCTGCAAACGCGCTGATTGATAACAATGTAATGCCTGCTCAATGTTCACTGCTTGCCAGACTGGCGTCTTTGCCAGCTCACTGGCTAAACTATAGCCATCTTCAATGGCCATAGCCGCGCCTTGGGCCACAAAGGGCAGCATGGGGTGACAGGCGTCGCCCAGCAAGGTCACTTGTCCATCTACCCAGGTAAAAAGGGGTTTACTGGTAAACAGCCCCCATAAAAAACAGCTTGGCACGGCATTGACCAGTTCAACCACTTCGGGATGCCAGCCACTAAATGCATGGCGTAATTGCTCCACATCCCCAGGTACATTCCAGCTTTCATCTGACCAATCCTGACGTTCTTGCACCGCCACCAGATTGATTTGCGCGCCGCCGCGCACATAATAACTGACGATATGCCCACCCGGCCCAACCCACAAATTGGCATCGGGTTTAACCAGTCCAGGGGGTAATTTGCTGGTCTCTACAGTCGCGCGCCAGGCCACATGGCCACTAAATTCCAGTTTGCTGTCACTGTGCATACAGGCTTTTATTTTTGAGCGAACGCCATCAGCGCCAATAAGCACATCGCCATTAATGTGACGTCCATCCTGTAACATTAATTGCACTTGCTGCTGTTGATGGTGGCGATAACCGGCCACCTGGGTATCCAGGTGTAGCTCAACGCCGCGCTCAAGGGCTGCTTGATATAACACCTGATGCAGATCCGCCCGGTGAATATGCAGGTATGGCGCACCGTACTTGTTCTCGGCCGTTTCACCTAAAGGCATCCGCAGATATTCGGCGCCTGTTTGATAATGGCGCATGGTGGCCTGCAAAGGGCGAAAAGCCAGGAGTGCCAGCTGTTGGCCTAAACCTAATTTGTGTAGCACATGCATGGCATTAGGGCTGAGCTGAATACCCGCCCCCACTTCTTTTAGGGCACGGCTTTGTTCAAAAATTTGTACCGAAAAACCTTTTTGCTGCAATGCCAGGGCCGCACATAAGCCTCCTATTCCCCCACCAGCAATTAATATTCGCTTTGTCATGACTGTTCTTTTTAGGTTACGGACTCATTTCAGTTGCTACGCAGGATACGTTATAGGCTGTTGATTGTATCGTGAGTTATTAATTTGCCAAAAAAAACGCCGCCAATTGGCAGCGTTTTATGGGTTTGAGGCAACACAGCGCTTAAGCTGTCTTACGCCATACCGTCACATGATTGCAGGCTCTGTGACTGTTTCTGCCATCCAGCTGATATTCACTGTTGATCTGTGTTTCGCTGAGCAAATCACATGACTGGGCTAACACACTTTTAAGATGATCAGCACTGATCTGGTTCTCACCATTAAGTTTAAAGCCTCCCAACCACTTTTGTTGTGGCGTAATGGCTTCATCCCAGGCGTAGGCACAGGTTAAAATCAACTGGCCATTGACCATCAAACGAGACAGTAAGGCATCGATAAACACCCTCGGATCATAAAGCTGATCCAGTACCCTGTGGCAGACGATAAGATCATAATCACTAAACTGGGTTTTAAGATTGTGCCCGTCGCCCTGCGCGAAGTTAAGGTTAGCCGGGGCGTGCTGAAAACCTAATTGCTCAAGGTTAACTTCATAAAATTGCTGCAGCTCGCCTTCGCTCGGTAAGGCATAGCGAATTTGCCCCTGCTCTTTTAACCCCAGGCAATGTTGAATGTGACGGGCGGTAAAATCAATGCCATCAACCTGAGCAAAGTAACGGCTCAGTTCAAAGGCCAGACGGCCAGCGCCACACCCCATATCCAGGGCTTTGGCGTTAGGGGGTAGTGCCCTTGCGGCCTCTTTACACAGCGCCAGTACTTGTTGCAAATCGTGCTGTGGCTCATTAGCTTGGGCGCTATAGTGATGATGCAGTATACGGCTGATCTCCACCTGGTTTTCGTAGGCATTAACCGGCTTTATAGGCACCTCTTCAGTGGGAGATAACACATAACGAAAGCCTGCATGCTGGTAGAAATGCCGTCTAAAGGCATAACGCGAATCTCGGCAGGCTTCATTACCGGTAGATATCCAGCTGCCGCCTTTTATCAGGTTGTGCCGTCCGTCAAAAGTCGGAGTAGAAAAATCATCATATAAGGGGTGAACTGCAAAACCGTCATAGCCATCTATGGGGCTCTCACTCCACTGCCATACATTGCCAATCACATCATAAAAATCACCCTGGGGGTATAAATCCACCGGGCAAGGGGAGGCATAATGTTCCAGATTGATATTACCCGGTGCGCTTTCCCATTGGGGTAAATCGGTGGCTAGTGGGTCCCGCAACAGTTGCCATTCGGCTTCGGTAGGCAAACGGAAAAATTGCCCATGTTGCGCTGACTTCCAGTTACAAAAGGCCTTAGCTTCCAAATAGTTGACTTCTACCGGCCAATTCAGTGGCAGGGGAATAACCTCCAGCAAATTACGTTGCAGGTATTGCTGCCCTTCTTTGAGCCAAAAACCCGGCATAGTGGCCTGGGTATAGCTTAACCATTGCTGGCCTTCGTCAGTCCAAAATTCAGGTTGGCTGTAGCCTCCGGCATCAACAAATTGCAGGTATTCCTGATTGGAAACCAGATATTCGCTGGCAGCAAAGTCCGCAACTGTCAGTTTACACACCCCATATTCATTGTCCCAGCCATAGGTATCATTGGTGGTGGGTTTACCCAGAGTCACAGTGTTTCCTGCCACCGATTTCACCTGGTTGCTTGGTGCAACACCACTGTGGGGGTAAGCTGCCCAGGCGCCGTTTCCGCTCAAATATTGGCTGTCGAGCATACGCATGATCACCGATGACGTTTCAATATGAATACGCTCGTGCTCACACCCCATTAAAATCAGCCAGGCAGGAGAATCTTGGGTAATGGGCAGACTTAAAGGCAGCGTATCGATTACCGTTAATACCAAATCATAGACCTTTTGCCGATAGGCTCTCAGAGCATCGACTGTTGGCCACTGATAATTGCCCGGGGATAAATCATCCCAAGACATCTCATCTACGCCCACTGCACACACCGACTCGATGTGTTGATCGACTCGGTTATGGATGTGTCTTGCCAGCAGCAGTTTATTCACATAAAAAACCGCGGTATGCCCGTAATAAAAAATAAGCGGATGACGCAGGGGCTCAGGGCGTAAATAATATCCTTGATCGTCATCAATCAATGCAAACAGTGATTCATACAAGGCCCACGTTTGCGCAAAATACGCTTTTAGCTCAGCGCGTTTGTCGCTGATACTATCACCACTTAAAAACGGTGGTTTATTTAGTTTAGGCAACTCAATAGCAGGTAAACTCAACTTAACTCCAAAAATCAATAATTACGCTTTGGCGCATCTGACTATTATACATATAGCTCGATTGCGGGTTTAAAGCGCTGTAAATAGCGGTGCTTCAAAGTACTACCGGCTGAATGCGAGGTAGCCTCTAAGGTATCCTTGCAATAATGATCCACGCGCCGGGCAAACCAATCATCCTGTTCGAACAAACTAATTGCTCCCATTGCTGGGACACTATCGTAAAGTGACACAGGAAGGGCCCTGTTTTGCAGACCACCAGGCACCTCTTTGTGGCTTTTCCACTGCTCAATTGCGTCTAATACATTAAGTAGAATAAACACCATATTCAAAAAAGGATCATAAGATTTACTGGTGGCGCCAATTCGATGCTCAATACGCGCAGTTTTTTGCCAGTCATCTGTATAACTTAATACGTCACGGTCGGCCCCGTAAATAAAGGGCTCACGGCCCATAGCTTGATTGTGTTTGCCCCATTTTTTATACAAGGCGATGCTGCCCTGATGTCCGCCAGATAATACAAAGGGCGAACTCAATTCTGCCTCCAGGCCATAATCGCTGCGCAGACTTAAGCGCTTGAATGCATCTTCTTCGGGTAAAAAGAACAAACAACAGGACAAACTTGTTTGCAGAAGCTGATACTGGATCCATTCCCCTAGCTCGGTGCTGGGGATCAAGTTTTCGCCCCCTGAATCTTGCACACTGACATTCATCTGAATAGCATTGGGAATATGCACAGAACGGCGATCGGTTGAAAATATGGATCCAGAGCCTGACACATAACGGCCTTTATCCCCTGCCCAGGCTACGGGTGAAAACGATACACTTTGCGCCCCGAAACGTCTCATAATGGCTGGCAACTGGTCCATGGCCTTGGCTAAATCCTGGGCTTCTCGCAACGGAAACTGACCATTAAACAGGGATACATATTCCCATTGCTGATGCCAAAATTCTGTTTTTAACATGCCGTTAATGCCCAGTTGCCTAAGCGCATAATTAACTCCGGCGTAATCTAAGCCTTTATGTCCCCTGGCGGTTTGGTATACCCCTTCGAGCTCAAAGTGCACCACGGCTTTATAGCCGAATTGGGCAATTTTATCCTGCAGCGCGGCAATAACTTGCTGAGACAGGGGTAAAACGCAACGGTTAGTTAATTCAGACACGAACGTCCTTTTGTTAGTTGTGTGATCAACCGGCTCAATCGCCGGACAAAGATTGTATACCCGTCTCCCTTGATGCTGCACCATTGTAGACTGCTCTCACTCACCCTTATCGACGATATTGCGCCAATAATTAGGTATATATTCTAGATGTGAATAGCTCAAAACCATTTTTTCCAAATCATCAAAGCGCCCATAACCACCGCCAGTACCAACATGCCAATGGCCAGCTGATTAAAAGCCTGGGGGTTGTCCACGCCGGGCATGCCCCCTACATTCATACCAAAAATACCGGTTAAAAACGACAAAGGTAAAAAAATAGCCGTCACCAGAGACAAGATATACAACACCATGCCCTGTTTTTCGGCTATACGGTTGCGCAGTTCATCTTGCAACACCAGCGCCCGCTCTCGGGCTAAATCCAGATCTTCCACATAACGGGCCATGCGATCTGTCTGTTCACGCACAGAAAAGGCCTGTTCAGCGGATAACAGCGTATTGGCACGATACAGGGCATCCAGAGCATCGCGCTGAGGTGCCAGGTAGCGCCTGATAGCAGCCGCTTGACGGCGCACAACAGCCAAGCGCTGACGAGCACTGCTGGTGATCTCATCAGATGTTTCAAAGCCCACCAGATCTTCATCCACTATATCGACCATCTCACCGATACGCACCACCACCTGCCTAATCAGTTCCAGTAAAAGAGCCCCCGGGTTTGGGACCCGCATCCCCTGTTCAAGTTGCTCGCGCACATCCTGTACTGACAGCAACTTGCGGCCCTGGCGCCTGGCCGTCACTATCCCATTTTGGGTGTACCAGATACGCAAGGACACCATATCTTGGGGATCTGCATCGGGGTTTTTATTGATCCCCCGCAGATAGATCAATAACCCATCATCGATTTGCACCGTTTTTGGCCGAGTATCCAGGGCCTCCAGGGATTCAATAACAGAACCAGTCAAATTCAGAGCTGACATAACTTGGCGGGCGTCTGTGGCATCACATTGTAAATGCACCCAGGTAAAGCCGTCTTGTTGGCGGGCCTGAGTTAAGCCCTCCATAGTAGTCTTGCTTGCTCGCCCAGTTGCATCGATAAAAAATGCCCACAATACAGTACTGGACTGAACTGGAAACGGTTCAGAAATATTTGTCATAGGATAAACCTTGCATTAGACAGCTTATTAACATTGGCGAATATATACCCCCGTGACCCCAAAATACAGGTGCAAAGTACAGGCAGGTACGCTGAAAAAGTTACACTGAGCAGGAAATAGCATTCGTTTTCTCAAGGGTATAATGGGGCACTTATTTTCAGCCTGAGCACCCTTCTGGCGGGTTTAAAATCTCCCTCTACTGTGTTACTTTTATTGGACAAAACGAAGCGATACCTCAACATAAAAACCTTATATTTGACGATTTACATTCCTGCTGTTCCCTGCCTTTTGAGGCCACTGGGGTATCCGTCACCCAAGGATTTTTAATATCATTTTTTCGTTGCTAAATAGCGCCTTTAGACAATAAATGGGTGTAAACTATATCCCATATTTTGCTGGTTGGACTTGGGTTATTCTTCATCCCATATCGCCTCTAGGCCGCGCCGTTAAAGAGAGACCAGTGAATATCAGAACCCGACCAGGCAAAATTTACTTAAAAATTTTTAATTTTAGCGACCTGCCCCAGAGAACTACATGAAAATTGCTATTTTATCCCGAAATAAAAAACTTTATTCCACCCGACGTTTAAAAGAAGCGGGGGAATTACTTGGCCATCAAGTCGATGTTATAGACACCCTGCATTGTTATATGGATGTCACCAGTAATCATCCCGCGGTGCGTTTTAAAGGTGAAGCGTTACCTTTTTACGACGCGGTTATTCCGCGCATAGGTGCGTCGGTGACTTTTTATGGCACATCAGTCGTGCGTCAGTTTGAGATGATGGGCACCTTTAGTATTAATGAATCTGTCGCCATCAGCCGTTCCCGTGACAAATTACGTTCCTTGCAATTATTGTCACGTAAGGGAGTAGGCATGCCACGTACTGGCTTCGCCCGGCATCCGGATCGCATCGATGATTTAATTAAAAACGTCGGCGGTGCTCCTGTGGTAATCAAATTACTGGAAGGCACACAGGGCATTGGTGTGGTACTGGCAGAAACCCAAAAAGCGGCCGAGTCGATTATCGAGGCCTTTATGGGTTTAAATGCCAATATCTTGGTCCAGGAATATATAAAAGAAGCTGGGGGGGCAGATATTCGCTGTCTGGTGGTGGGCGATAAAGTTGTGGCTGCGATGAAACGTCAGGGTGCGCCAGGGGAGTTTCGTTCCAACCTGCACAGGGGTGGCACCGCAAGTCTGGTCCGTTTGTCGCCAGCTGAACGTAAAACCGCCATAACAGCCGCCAAAACCATGGGCCTGAATATGTGCGGAGTGGATATTCTGCGCTCCCATCACGGCCCTGTCGTGATGGAAGTGAATTCGTCGCCTGGACTGGAAGGCATTGAAACCGCCACGGGTAAGGATGTTGCGAGTATGATAATTGAATTTATTGTAAAAAATGCTAAACCCAATAATACCAAAACACGTGGTAAAGGCTAGATGGGAAACTTAACGATAGGCGGGGTTGAAATAAAACCCGGCGAAACTAAACAAATTAAATTGGAAATGCCTCCTCTGTATACCAGTACACGCATGTCCATACCAGTTCATGTGCAACGAGGTAAACGGGCTGGGCCAACCATGTTTGTCAGTGCCGCCATTCACGGTGATGAACTTAACGGCATTGAGATAATTAGCCGGCTATTGAGAAGTAAATCTCTGGCCACCTTGCGTGGCACATTGATAGCGGTGCCTATGGTTAATGTATACGGCGTGTTAAACCAAAGCCGTTACATGCCGGATCGCCGGGATCTTAACCGCAGTTTCCCAGGGGGTAAAAAGGGCTCACTGGCAGGCATTGTCGCCAACTTGTTTGTGCAAGAAATTGTCAGTAAATGCGACGTAGGCATCGATTTACATACAGGCGCGATACATCGTAGTAATTTACCACAGATCAGGGCAGACCTGAAAAATGAAAAAACCATGAGTATGGCTAAATCATTTGGCTTACCTGTGCTGCTTAACAGTGACATTCGTGACGGCTCCTTGCGCCAGGCGGCCGGGGATTTGGGTGTCAATGTACTACTTTACGAAGCGGGACAAGCCCTAAGATACGATGAATTTTCCATTCGTGCCGGGGTAAGGGGTATTACCAATGTGATGCGCGAAATTGGCATGCTCAAAGCCCGACGCAGCAAAGGCCATTCCATTGAACAATTTGTGGCCCGTCAGAGCGGTTGGGTACGGGCCAATGAAAGCGGTTTGGTCAATCATATCGCCCAGTTAGGGGATCATGTGGCATTGGGAGCACCTCTGGCAAAAATTTCAGACCCTTATGGAACAGAACTGGCCACAGTGCTGTGTCCGGCTGAAGGAGTGGTAATTGGCAAACAGAATATCCCTCTGACACAAGTTGGCGAAGCCATGTATCACATCGCCTATTTTCATGCCCCGGATTCGGTGGCAGAACATGTTGAATTACTGCAGGACAATTTAGATACCCCCTCTCCTGTATTTGACGAGACTTAACGATGTATAAATACCAAATAAAACCCATAGTAGGCACACTTGAGTTGTGTAATTTACCTGAATTGACCATCCATGCTCTGAATGTACGGGTTGATACGGGGGCGACTACATCGTCATTGCATGTGGACAACATTGAAGAATACAAAAGTGGTGAAGAATTATGGGTGAGTTTTGATATTCATCCTAATATGCACAACGTGGCCCAGATAGTGCGCCGTGAAGCTAAGGTAGATGCGATTAAACGGGTAAAAAGCTCCACCGCTACCCTGGAAAAACGTTATACCATCAAAACTAAAATTCAAATGGCTGAACTGACCTGGTCTATCCAGCTAACATTGACGGATCGTTCGGAGATGACCTATTTGATGTTATTGGGACGTGAAGCCATGGCGGGAAAATTTCTGGTGGATCCTGAACTTGAATACGTATTAAGCGCAGGTTCGGTAAATTAACCCCAATAATAAAAAAGCGGCCTCTGATACGTCGATAATGTTATGGTCGAAGTATCAGATACGGCTTAATCATTTGCTACCACAGGGCTCCTCTGATTATAAGTTTGCCCAATGATCTTATTTTACGAAAGCTTTAAATGCCTCATCCACAGGGGTGTCTGCAAAGTGGTTAATGTAATTACTCATGGTCTTTTGCGCTACACCGACCATAATTTCCAGCAATTGCTGTTGACCATAACCCTGAGCATAAAACGCTTCTAATACGCTGTCTTCCACCACGCCTTTTTGTCTGACTATTGCCAGGGTGGTATCTTTAAGTACTTGCAATTTTTCACTTGGCAAAGGGTCACCATTGCGTAAGGCATCATTGAGGCTATCAGCCACTTTCATGGACTTAGCTATGGCGCTATGCGCTGGCACGCAGTAATGGCAATTGTTTTCAACATTAATACTCTGCCAAATAACCGTTTTCTCGTCTGCTGAAAAAGAGGTCTTTAGAAACTCTTCATGCAGCACTTGATAGGACTTTAATACTGTAGGGGCCTCAGCCATGACACCGTGTAGGTTAGGGATCATGCCATATCCGTTAATTGAATCTTCCAGTAAAGGCTTGCTGTTGTCCGGTGCGGATGCTTTATCGTGTATGGTAAATGTTGACATATTCATCTCCTGAATTACTTTTCATTCTTGAGCGACTGCTCAACTAAGCTCACTATACCCAACATGAACGATCGTTCAAAATAATTTATAGGATTAACATATAACCGAGATAAATTGTGTGTCGGGTCCGACTGATTTAGAATTGAACATTGAAACACTGAGGCGCTAATGGCAAATATATCTAAATTCGACAGGGAAGAAGTACTCGAAAAAGCTAAAAATTTGTTCTGGGAAAAGGGTTACCTGGGCACGTCAACGCGGGAATTGCAAAATGCGATAGATATGCGCCCCGGTAGTATCTATGCCGCGTTCGGCAGTAAATCTGATCTCTTTATCACAGTGGTGAAACACTATGCCCAGGCCCTGGGGGATAAAATGCGTACTGAGGTATTTGGCCAGGCTGATGTCCTTAAAGCCTTTAAGACGCAAATACACGATTTAGTGCTAAGCCCTAACCAGAGCAGACCAAGCGAGATGTGTATGTTGGTCAAGACCTTGTCTGAGCTTGATGAAGGTCATGGTGAAATTTTAAGCTTGGCTCGCTCACTGCTGGCCGGTGTTGAGACTATGTTCACGGAAATACTGACTCAAGCTAAAGCGCAAAATACTTTACCCCCCCAATTAGACGTACACATGGCAGCAAAGACCTTGCAAGTTAATATCATAGGTTGGCGCGCTTATTTAAAAGCAACGGGGGATAGCGTAACAATCGAGCAACAGTTAGACGCTATATTCTCGCAAATGGCCCAGCCGGTTAATTGATCCTTTGTTATGATTTTCACACTGTCACTTAATTTATGTAAATCAGTAGCCACAAAAAAGCCGCTTACGCCCCAAGACAGGGCGCAGCGGCTACATAATCTAAAATTCCACAGTGATCTGGGCAGACACTTTACGCTACGGCTTGCTCAAGAATTTCACGACTCTGGATGGGGGTGATTGCACCGTGCTCACCTATGGCCAACATACCATGGTTCTTAAGCTGGTTTAATATGGCTTCAACCGTGGCAGCTTTATCCCCACCATGATCGGTTAACTGGGTGGCAACATCCAGGCTATGGTAAAAAGCTTCAATGGCATCTATGGTGCGTAAAGCGAGATCATCCCCTGCTTCAAGGGCAAACACGTTGCGCCCCATTTGCTCCAGTTTGTCCTGTTTGGTAGCCAACTGATTGCGCAGCAATGACGGTTGAATAATGGCCAGCGAGCGGGCGTGGTCAACACCATAAAGGGCGGTGAGTTCATGACCAAACATATGGGTTGCCCAGTCCTGTGCCACACCTGAGCCAATTAATCCGTTGAGTGCCTGATTGGCAGTCCACATCAAATTTCCTCGCCAGTTATCATCTTGTTTATCAAAGTTAGCGCCCAGCACCAGCAAGTTTTTCAACAAGGCTTCAGCGTAACCGTCTTGCACCATTGCATCTGCCGGAAACGTCAGGTACTGCTCACAGGTATGTACCCATGCATCCACTATGCCATTGACTAGCTGGCGAGGTGGCAGGGTTTTCATCACATCCGGATCCATCACGGCAAATTTAGGTTGTACCGCCGGTGCCATAAAGGCTAGTTTTTCCTGAGTGACGGCTTTGCTGACCACAGAGGCTGAATTGGATTCTGAACCGGTGGCGGGCAGGGTTAATACTGCGCCCAGGGGTAAAGCTTCTTTGACTTTATGCTTACCTTGTAAAATATCCCAGCCAGCCCCGTCGTACTTGGCTGCAGCAGCAATATACTTAACGCCATCAATGACTGAGCCACCACCGACACCAAGAATAAAATCTACGCCCTGGTCTTTAACAATCGCCACAGCTTTGTCTAACACTTCAACAGTTGGGTTAGCGCCCACACCAGCAAACTCCAGCCAGTCATGATCACTTAGTGCGGCACTTACTTGCTCATATACGCCATTTTTTTTGATAGAACCGCCACCGTATACCACCAATACCTTTTGGCTTTTGGGAATGAGTTTGCTCAGTGAGGCAATTTGCTGCTGTCCAAATTGGATCAGTGTGGGGTTTACATAACTAAATTTCATTTTATCTGCCTTTTGATTGTGTAAAGTGGTAAGAAAATGAGCCTCTACCAAGCTTAGTGAAAAATAATGCATGGTTATAAGCTAATTTAATACCATGCATATTAGTATTCAAATATATAGATTAACAGGCCAATAACTGCCAAAATCTTGCCTATACCTACCAAATGAAGTATTTTATCCATAATTCATTTAACATATAGGTATGCCTGATGAACACAGTGGCCGAAGCGATGAGTACATTCGCCGAAAAAAACAATCTGCTGGATCTGCAAGGTAATAGTCCCACAGCCTTACCTGGGGTGCGGTTCTTTCGTGCCAGCAAAAGCAGTACCAAGCAACCTTTTATCTATCGCTCAGGTATTATTATTGTCGGCCAGGGTCGCAAGGTGATCCATTTTGCCGATCATCATATTCATTATGGTGCAGGGGATTACCTGGTCGTGGGCGTGCCCATGCCACTAGAGTGTGAGGCCTTTACAGACAATGGCCTGCCTATTTTAGGCCTGTCGATTGATGTGCCACCGCAGGTATTACATCAGCTGGTCAATCAGATGCGCGAACAGAATTTGTGTGATCCAGCCTTTAGATGTGCGCAACAAGGTGGATTACAACTGGCAAAAATGGATCCTAGTCTGGAGCAGGCTAGTTTACGTTTACTCGAAACACTGAGCGATCCCAAGGAGGCCGCTATACTAGGCTCCGATATCATCAAAGAAATAGTGTATCGGGTATTACGTGGCCCCCAGGGCTTAACCTTGTTTGGATTGGCGCAACACGATGGTCATTATGCCCGTATTGCCCAGGCGCTGGCGACTCTACATGCTAATTACGCTAATACTATTACCGTGGAAAAACTGGCAGAGGACGTCAACATGAGTGTCTCCTCTTTTCACCGCGCTTTTCGCCAAGTGACCTATGAATCCCCCCTGCAGTACTTGAAAAAGGTGAGACTGAACAAGGCCAAAGAATTAATTATCGCCAAGGGCCGCCGGGCAAACGAGGCAGCGCATTTGGTGGGTTACACCAGTGCATCACAATTTAGTCGCGAGTTTAAGCGCCACTTCAAACAATCCCCCCGCGAAGTGAGCGCTCATTTTTTAGGTTGAGTGTGATATTCCACTACTTTGCTGTCCGGCAAAGCGCAACTACCGCGCCTAGCATCTTTTGTTAACAGTACCCAGTTGACACGATGAGCCAGACCCAGGGGGATCCCTTGTTGCATATCAAAACAGTCGGTTTGGGTTTCCCCGTCGATCAATATAACGCCATATTCCCTGGCTTGTTGCCAGCGCCAGGCTGCCCTAATTTCCTGATCGTCAGGCGTATGGTAGCCAAAATGAGTGGTGGCGTAAGGTGAAAACAAGATAAATTGCTCAGAGAAGTTAACCAATGCCAATTCTGCATTATCAGGTATGACGTGCGCTATTTGAGCAAAGATACTTTTGGGTGTTTTGACCTGATTTAATAAGGTGTAACCCCAGGTGCTGTAAAAGATCCACAACACAGGAATAAACCACAGCCAGCTCAAAAACTGCCTGGACCTGACAGTAAGCATGCAAATAAATACGCCTGATCCACCCACCGCCATCAGGAAAAGCCAGGGCTCAAGTTCATAACGTGTGCTCAGTTTGCTGGCAAAGGCCATATCCAGCTGACCGGCTATACCAAACATCAACAGCGCAAAGGATATGGCCGCTACCACGGTGAAAATTAAGCGATTGAACCATTTGCTACAAAGTACATGGCGTAAATAAGGGGCCGTCACCAGCGCGAGCATGGGCAAAGCAGGCAAGATATATACGCCTCGTTTACCCGGACTGAGACTAAAGAAAATCAGTACCAATACAATCCAACCAAGGGGTAATATAATACGCCTGTCAGCCTGACATATGGCTTGTTTCCAATGTTTGACCAACCAAGGCAACATCAAGCTTATGGGTAACCAAAAAACAGGTATCACCGAAATAATGTAATACCACATAGGTTTCAGATGGTGCCAGGAGTCAGCATAACGGGTAACAGTTTGTCTGAACAAAATATTGTCGCGATAAAGGGTAAATAGCGGCTGCTGGTAGTGATCGACCAGATACAACATGGGCAAAAACCATAAACTAATGGCTCCTAACATCACCACCGGGCCGAGTACCCAATACCAGCTGCGGGGTTTTTCCACCTGGTTTGTATGACTATCGGCTATGTTAGCTAGTCTGATGATCCCATAGGGTAGTAACATCAACAAAGGCAAAAAACCTATACCCTTAGTGATCACCCCAATACCCATAAAGAACCAGGCTAAAAAATACCAGCGCCACCCGCCACCCAGCAGCAAGAAGCGTATTAAACCGTAACAGCCTATGGTGATCCAGCAGCACACCATGGCATCAATTTGCGCTGTTTTGGCTTGCAGCATAAATTGCAAAGATAACAGCAACAACAAGGCCGCATACCAACCCACCTGATTTGACCATAAACGTCTGCCCAGGTCATAAACCAGCATAACGGTGGCTATCCCACACAGGGCCGAGGGTAATAAAAAGGCAAGGGTTATGGAGCCTGTTAGCCAGTAAAAAAGCGCAATAGACCACATGAATATAGGCGGTTTATCCGGGTATAACTCCCCGCCCCGCATAGGGAAAAACCACTGGCCAGAATCCACCATTTCTTTGGCAATCAAGGCAAACCGGGGTTCATCTGCGGGCCAGGGATCACGCAAACCTAACCCGAGTAAAATAAGGGAGCAGGAGACCAGTAATAACCAAAATAGATTAAAAAAGTGCTGATCGCCGTTGATAAAATGCGTTTTACTGAACAGCTTTGTACCCAGTGCAGCAGGATTATAAAACATTATTGTGTACAGCCTTAAGGTTGAACAGAGTCTGATGCCACATCGCTAACGGGCTCATCTGCCAGGATTTGTGCGGCTTTGTATTGCTGATATAAACGTAAACTCAGGGCGCTGGAGATACAAAACAGCACCACGCTAAGCACTATTTTCCATACAGACAGCACCACTATCCCCTTGCCCATCAAGGCAAAGATCGCCATCTGCGGCAAATACCCCACAAACGAGCCCAACATAAAATGCCTGGCTCTGACCTTAGTTACGCCAGCCACCAAATTAGTGACAAGATTGTTACCTAACGGTAATAATCTGATGATTATGGTTTTAATCACTGGTTTTTCCGTCAAAAAACGATTGACCTTAACGACACGCCGGGAATAACGCTTATCCACCAGCGGACGAATGGCGAGGCGAGAAAAAAAGAAGCTGAGCATACAGCCCAGAGCTGTCCCGGCGCTGGAGAGCAGGGCTCCGTCAACAAAACCAAACGCATAGCCGCCAAGGAAGGCCACCAGCTGTCTGGGGCAGCCTAATGCAGTAGCTAACATACAAATTGACACAAAATATACTACACCGCTAAGACCATTGTTGCGGATGTGCAAATCGATCCATTGTTGATTAAGGCCGTCGAACATGGCCTGGGAGCTGACAAGCCAGCCCAATAGAGCCGATACCAGTAAAAATATCAGACCTTTTTTAAAAAAAGAAGAATGAATGAACGACAATAAATGGGTCTTCATTATTCGTCCAACAACTCCGGCACTTTCACTCTACGTTGTAACCACATCACCCCAAACATATCGACAATGCCGACGCCCAAACGTCCCAGCATATTATATTTAGACACCCCGGCTTGACGATCTCTGTGGTTAACTTCAACGACTACGACTTTACCGTTGATACGCTGAATGAGTGCCGGTATAAAGCGGTGCATATGATCAAAATAGGGTAATTTGAGGAAGGTAATTTTAGGGACGATTTTTAAACCGCAGCCCGTATCCGGCGTACCGTCATTGAGAATTTTACGACGGATGTTATTAGCTACTTTAGACTGAAATCGCTTCCAACTGGTGTCTTTTCTGTTTTTTCGAAAACCCGTTACACAAAAATCAACACCCTGGGGAAAGAGCCTCGCCTGAATAAGCAAATTGGGGATATCAGCTGGGTCATTCTGCCCGTCTGCATCCATGGTCACAATCAGATCCCCTTTGGCCGCTTTAACGCCGGTCATGATCGCAGTACTCTGACCAACAGAATGCTTATGCCTGATGGGACGAATACAACTATGCCCTTCATCAACCATGCTACGCAACTCAGCGTAGGTTTCATCTGTGCTGCCATCATCCACATAGACAATTTCAAATTCCGCCACACCCTTGAGTACGGTAATAATTTCATTATTGAGGGACTTAACATTATCCGCTTCATTTTTCGCGGGAATAACTATTGATAATTCCATTTTCACCACAGGTTATAAATATACAACAGCCAGACAGAATGAAGCAAAGTCGTTACGAAAAGGCTTCATCTACAAATATTTTCGCCTCGTAACTATTGAGTAACGAAACCGGTTTTTGCGAGTATATAGATGAAGCCTTAAGGAATTATTAACCAGGCTTCACTGAAAAAACTAAAAAAATTGCAGCAGGCAATTTTTACGCTGTAGATTAATAATTACGTATCAAGCTACTCTAAAATACTGGGATACAATTTCTACGCTGTTGTTAGCATGAACAGTAAAGATAAAATTCGATAAGCCTTGAGCCTGACATTTTTTATCAGTAACCGAATATAGCATCACAATAGGCCCGGTTCGCGCTGACTTAAGGGTTTGAAGCTAAACCGTGTTCTACATTAATATCTTCTGTGACCACAGCTATAAATAACAATTCTGGTAAGTAAATTACTAAAGTTAGCCAGATATTGCAACATTGTTAGATTACAAATAGTTAATTTATAGGTGACTTAATTGCAGATTTTACAGTCCGTCATTTTACCCCGTGTATATTACAAACTGACGGCAATCTACTCATAATAAATAACCCGAGATCGGTTTTTGTGCGCAGCAAATTATTATTGCACAGTTTGCTTTTTTTACACCCAAAGCCATTGGCGTGCCACCCAGGCTGGCAAAAAAACTTAGCCCCAATCACTTAGACCTACTAAATGATTGGGGTGAAAGTAGCCCACACCGCTGCAGTTTCAAGGGAGACCGGTATAACTGCCTGTAACAACTAACTCTTCATGGCTGCCAACACTGCTTGAGGGCGAATAGGTAAATCTCTAACTCTGCCACCGGTTGCATTAAAGATAGCATTACCAATAGCCGGTGCCACAGCAATCAGACCTGGCTCACCTAAGCCCGTTGGAAACTCACTATTTTGTATAAAACTGATATCAAGCTCAGGCACGTCATTCATACGCAAGGGCGTATAAGTATTAAGGTTGCGGTCGGCCACCTGACCTTGTTTTATTTGTGTGCCTTCAAATAGCGCTAAACTCAGTCCCCACAATATAGAGCCCTGAGCCTGGGCAAGGGCGCCATCTGGATGCACTACGGTACCGCAATCTAGAACACTGGTTAGTTTAAGCACTGTCACTTGGCCGCTTGCGGGGTCCACCTTAACATGGGCCACACAAGCTCCCCAGGTAGGCATAGTACGCTCTTGGCCAGACGATATCGCCAGACCCATCCCTTCATTTTTGCCTAAAGGCTGGCCCCAATTAACCCGGGTCTGGATCTGTTGTAAAACCTCGACCAGACGTTTGGCTCCCCCGACAGATTCCGGCGCTTTGCCGGAATTTTTGCCTTTACCATCGAGCATCGACAAACGAAAGGCTAAAGGATCAACCCCTTGTGCATGGGCTACTTCATCCATAAATGACTCAACACCCCAGCCCGTCCATCCGGGTCCAACGGAGCGTAACCAGCCAGGCAGAAAGGTTTTTTGCGCCAGAGGATTATTAATTGTTCTAACCCTATGATTAGGCAAGGTATACCAGTGATCTGCTCCGCTAATGGAAAAAGGAGCAATTTTGGTTTTCCCATCTAAACTATCCGGCATAGAACTCGGGGCCATAGTCAAGGCTGGCCAGCCCGCAGCAGCTGCATGCTCTATGCCTTGCAAACTGTCATCCTCTGCCCAGTAGGCATTGAATTGCTGCACTGAAGGCGAGCGGATACAGTCAAAGCGGGCATCGTCTTCCCGCGTAAACACCAGCTTTACGGGCCTGCCCAGCGCTTGGGCAGTCAGCGCTGCAGGGACCATATAATCGCCCGCTAAACGCCGACCAAAACCGCCACCCAAATAATACTGATGAATAACAATCTTGTCCTCATCCATCCCCAGCGCCTGTGCGATAACCGGTAAAAACAGGGACTGCCACTGATTACCAGCATGCACGTGACAAATACCGTCTTTAAATTCAACGGCAGCATTTACCGGCTCCATGGTAAAATGTAATACCGAAGAGGTATGATAAATGCTTTCGATGCTTTTACTGGCTGAGGTCGCCACTTGCTCTATATTTCCCTTATCAACAAATAGGCCGCCGCTGGTTTTATTACTTACCAGACGTTCACCTTCCGCCATAATATCTTGTTCATTCACCTCGGCGGTTTCGCCCAGTTCGTAATCAACCTTAATCAAATTAGCGGCTTTTACTGCACCATAATAAGTATCGGCGATGACAGACACCCAGCCCTGCAGGGTAGCGCTTTTATCTTTGAGCACTTTAAAGCCTTGATAGCCTTTGACCTTTTTAGCGCCACTGTCATCGACCCCTTTCACTTTACAGCCATAACGAGTCGGTGGCACCAGAGGACGGGCGTAAAGCATTCCCTCCAGCTCAACATCGATACCATATTGGGCCGTACCATTGGTTTTGGCTGGGATGTCCAGGGCTCTGCTTGGTTTGGCGATCAGCTGTCTGTCACTGGCATCTTTAGGGGTGAACGTAGTTAGTTCATCTGCTGAAAAGACCCGATCGATTTGGCCTTTAGCGACTATATCGCCAAAACTAACGGATTGGCCATTGGCCCACACCTGACCTTTTTCGACTCGACATTCACCAGGCGTCACGCCCAGTAACTTGGCACCAGCGTCAATCAATACTGTGCGTCCTGCCACACCAGCCTGGGACATGGGCAGGTAAGTCTGAAATACTGACCAAGAACCTCCCGTGACCATATACCCCCACTTGGGATCAGTATCCACGTGTTTAATTTCGACTTTATTCCAATCGGCTCCCAGCTCCTCAGCCACTATACGTGCCAAAGCGGTACCCACATGCTGACCCATTTCGGCTTTGGCTACATTCACCAGCACGTTTCCCTGGGTATCAATTTCAAACCATACTGTGGGACTAAATAGCTTGCCTGCCAATTGCGTACCTGCCGCGCCGGTAACCACGTCCATAGCCTTCACTGTAGGGGCGAAAGCCATCAGTAAACTGCTGCCTACTGTACCGATTAAAAACTGACGACGGCTTTGCTCAGGCTGAGATTTATTTGCTATTCGAGTCATATTAACTTACCCCCTGGTCGATAAAAGCTTCCCGCTTGGGATCAAAAATCTGCACTAAATCAGTAGTTTGACTGGCAGTATCTTTTATTGCTTGCTTAATGCGCCCGTATGTCATGCAGCGACACAGATTGCCACTCATGTAGGCTTCGATGTCTTCATCAGATGGATTTGCATTGCTGGCCAACAAAGCCGCCGCCTGCATTATTTGCCCGGACTGGCAGTAGCCGCATTGGGGAACTTGGTGCTCGACCCAGGCTTGTTGCAGGGGATGTTTATTTTCTAGCCCTTCTATAGTGCGAATTTCGCTGTTAGCAATACTGCTCAGAGGTAAAGAACAGGAACGCACAGGTGCGCCATTAAAATGTACTGTGCATGCCCCGCACATAGCGATACCACAGCCAAACTTGGTGCCTTTAAGACCTAGCTCATCACGAATAACCCATAACAAGGGCGTATCTTGTTCAGCATCCGACTTAATTTTCTGACCATTTAACGTAAATTCAATCATGTTTCCTACCTGTTTGCTGTTGCAAGAAATTCGAAGTATGCGAGCGCCACTTGATGTATGGATGACGGGAACGAGGGATAGTTGGACGAATTCCTAAAAGATGGGCGAATAAAATGCTCTATCTTACCACAGTCCCCGGGTATACATTATGCGCCCTGCTACCGATCTGGTTTTAAGCCGCTCATTTGCACGCTATTAGCGTAGTAATTGATCAATCAAGTGGCTCAATTGGCAACATCATTTAATGGTGAGGGTTTAATAGTAAGGCGTAGTGAGGGTAACAGCTGGATATTATTATTGCCGCGCCAGTTGATCCAGGTAACCCTTAACTTTAGCTTCCATAGCAGTATTGGTCAGGCCTGCTTGTTAGCTCTCGGGTTTAAACTATTATCTTGGGTGAAAAGGGGGATGTTGTAATAATCAAGGCCGACTGTTTTCTCATTCCATTGAAATTCTGCAGGATCCTGTAAATTAATCACCAAAGATAGACTTTTTTCCTGAGCGATATTTAAGGTAACAGCATCAGGTTGATCAGAAAAAAACAGATGACCGACTCTGACAACGTTGCTGGCACGCCCCCAGACTTGTGGTTCACACATTCCATCAGCAACTGTATTAACTGATGTGTGTGAATTGAAATGGCTAACCAGCAACGGCTGTTTAGCCCAGGTTACTGGGGGGCGGAATCTGCACTGCCATTATTAGTTAAGTTGCCTTGTGTGTTAGCAGGCAAGGGCTGCGCGTTGAGTAAAAAAACAGGTAAACAAAGGACGACACCAGTCGCTATTTTGTAAAAATAACGCTGGTGAGTATTCAATTGATTTTTGCATGATTTTTTACTGTTCATTTTATCCCTCCTGGCCCTGTGTATTGGGACTTATACTGGTATGCCAATGTTGCTATTTATGAGCTGCAATATAGCCATCACGAGTAAAGTAAAGTTGATCCCAGTCAATAAGTTAAAAATGCCGCTGTGCATAATTCAGCTTCAATTTATCTGTGCAATCCAATCTATACCCAAAGTCATTTGAGTTGAGGCTAGGCGGCAAAGGAACTCAGTCCCATGAGCTTAAACCCACTAAGTGCTTGGGGGCCAACAACGCTAAAGATCCAAGGGTGACGGGTAGATAGGAGCAAGTAACAGTAAGCCTGAATTAGACACTATGACTGCCAAAATAAAACAATAGGGTAAAGATCCATGACAATAAAATGTGAATTTTCGATACTGGTTTCCCAACCAACCTTATCCATCCGCCGCACAGTGGCTGCCAAAGATTTATCTACAACATATAGTCAGGGCTATGGTGAAATAACGGCCTTTTTACAGGAGTCTCAGGTTAAGGCAGCAGGCCTGCCCTTTGCCATTTTTTACACTTTGGATAGGCGCCATATGGATGTAGAATTTGGTTTTGTGGTGCCCACCCCACTTGCTGGAAAAAATCATATACAGGCCAGTGAAACCCCTGCAGGCAAATCCGTCACCTGTTTGCATATTGGCCCTTACGATGATTTTGACCCTTCTTATCGAGCACTGACTGAATGGATCAAAGACAATGGCTATGAAGCAGCGGGAGTGGCATATGAGATGTATTTAAATGATCCCCTGGACACACCCGCAGATAAACTGACAACTCAAATATACCAACTCATCAGAACCGTAGACCTATAAAGGCTGTCGTTATTTAACAAATTCCACACCCACAATACTGACTGTTAGGGAAAAAATGGCAGGACTTAAAATATGATTATGACAACCTTAACGGCCATAAATTAATATGATATCCCGCATTACTCTGCTTGATGAAATTGCCTCAAACATAAAACAGGATATTTCATCTGCTGTCACTGGGCCACCCCAGGGAGCGCTAAACGCTTTATTCACTTACGTTATCTCTTATAAATGTGGCCGATACTTTAGGGAAGACCCCACTTGCCAAAACATCACAGCAATTGAGGTGAGTGCAGCATATCCTCCATGGCTTTATCAATACGATTTTTATGATGGTATGACCGATGCTGCTCTCGTTAATGCCTGCATTAACGAGCTTGGTATGAGGCTCAAATGGCCCTGCTTGCCTGGGTATAAGAAATGAAAAGCATTTTCCTTGTACTGCTTGAGGGCTACCTACTGTTAGTCGCTTTTATGTATATCTTTCAGCGCCAAATGATCTACTTCCCCAGCGCTGAACCCCAGCATAGCGATGACAAGGTACTCACTGTCGACGCCGGTGATCTCAAAATCAAGGTCGTGGTAAAAGACCCGCAATTTCCCCAGGCTGTAATTTATTTTGGTGGTAACGCAGAAAATGCCTATGAGAGTACCAAACAGATGCAGGCCGCTTTTAGGGGCAAAGCAGCTTACTATGTTAATTATCCAGGTTATGGGGGCAGCACAGGCACACCAACGCAAACCAGCATCAGTGAAAGCGCCAGAGACATTTATAATGTTATCAGTGCCAGGCACCGTTCAGTAGCATTGGTCGGGCGCAGCCTCGGGACGGGCGTGGTGGTCATGCTTGCCAGTGAATATGCAGTGTCGCGCCTGGTGTTGATTTCACCCTACGACAGCATTGCCGATGTCGCTTTTAGCCACTACCCGTTTTTCCCATCTCGTTGGTTACTCAAAGACCAATTTGCCAGCCTGCACAGTGCCACCAGAATAAACGGCCAGGCTCTTGTCATTCTTGCCGCTGCAGATACCATTATTCCTGTTAAACATAGTCTTAGGCTTATTGATGCACTAAAAAAAGGCCCGCAGAATAATAAGCTTGATGAGCGGATTACTATCCAAATATATGAACATGCGGATCATAATAATTTGCATCTACAGACTGGTTTTATGCCACTGATTAACGATTTTCTAGGGCCTTAAAGTATCACCATGGATCCCACCATAGATAGCCTGGTCATAGGCAGGTTAGTATCAGTGCCAATATACCCGTCACCCTTAAAGCTGCAGCGTTGTTGGCCGCTCTCACTCTAATCGCTTAGCGCATTAAAGATAAGTTTATTTACCTTAAAAAGGTCACTGCAATAGTGTTTGGCTATATACTTAAACACTATTACAGACATAAAAAAACCACCCGGTTGCAGGTGGCTTTTTTAGTCGATACAGGGTTACAATTTTGAGGCGAAATCCCCGGCGTCGTGGCGCTCCGGCAACTGTTTTTCGGGCTTCCCCCAAGTACGGTTGACCATAACACCCCGTTTCACTGCGGGTCTGTTGGCTATTTCATCAGCCCAGCGCATTACATGTTTATATTCATTGGCTTGCAGAAATTCTGCTGCTTCGTAAACGGTATTGCGCACTACTGCGCCATACCAGGGCCAGATGGCCATATCAGCGATAGTATAGGTGTCTCCGGCGATGTATTTATGATTGGCCAATTGCTTGTCTAATACATCCAGCTGACGTTTAACCTCCATGGTATAGCGGTCGATTGGATACTGGTATTTTTCAGGTGCATATGCATAGAAATGGCCAAAGCCCCCCCCCAAGAAAGGCGCACTGCCCATCTGCCAAAATAACCAGTTTAGGCACTCGGTGCGTCCTGCTGGATCCTTGGGCATAAATGCGCCAAATTTCTCAGCCAGATACAGCAAAATAGAGCCTGATTCAAACACCCGTGTTTCAGGCGAGGTAGTAGTGTCAATTAGGGCCGGGATCTTCGAGTTTGGATTAATATCAACAAAACCACTGCCAAACTGCTCGCCTTCGCCGATGTTAACAAGATAAGCATCATATTCAGCATCCGTAAAACCTGCCGCCAGCAATTCTTCAAACATAACAGTGACTTTAACCCCATTGGGGGTGGCCAAAGAATACAACTGAAAAGGATGCTGCCCCCGAGATAAAGTCTGATCAAAACGGGCGCCGGCAGTTGGCCGATTAATACTGGCAAACTTGCCACCATTTTCGGTATCAAATGACCATATTTTGGGCGGCGTGTAGCTTGGGTCGGGCATAGTAAATCTCCTGAGGGTGATAAACGGATATATGACAGTACAGTACTAATTGGGGGCGGGCGTAGTGAATGCAAGCTGTCCCTAAGCAGTATTAATTGGCTATCCGGGCAGCGATTATCACCCACGTCGCCTGCCCCAAGGCTCCAGGTAAGTTGAACATTCAGCTTAACGGTATATTTGGCTGTTAATTTTCACCACAGGAGGGTCTCGCTCAGATCAAACAATTTGCCGTGCGTAACTGACAGTCTCCTGTCGTTGAATTGATGGCATGGAACGTTATGCTATTACGCTTGTTAAAATCGGTGCTTTTGTGGTGTTGACATAAATTTACTCACCCCTAAGCCGTTAAATCGCTTTGCTGTAAATAGCAAATTGGATGAAAAGAGTAACGGCTCCTTTGCCACCAACAATGTCATTAACTTAAGGTTAATTTTCATATTTACTATAAATTACTGGGTTGATAATCTAGCTATGAATTAAAAAAATAGATAAATAACCAATGAACTGTTCAGTATTTAATTCAAATAGTACCAAAGTTAACCCATAAAATTCATTCAACTGAATTTTTAGAAAACCACCGTAAAAAGCCTACCAATTTCACTTGAAATAGATGATAGTTATTTTTCAACAAAGTCAGTTAGCACCACTGCTTTTTGTAAAGCCAGAATGAAATTATCTCATCAGGCATTTATTGAATTGAACAATGATTTAGTTTAATAATTCTATGAAGCTGCAACCATTGATAAATGGCAAGGACATAGACTGTTAGCTGTTGATGGATCAGTTACACAATTACCTATCTCTAACGAACTACTTAAGCATTTTGGTAAAGCTCGCTCACACGCTTCTATGCCTGCCGTTCGTCTTTCTCAACTTTATGATGTTAAGAATAATATGGCCTTATATTTACAGGTAAAAAGCCATTTAGTAAATTGGTCTACAGTATGACGCCGTATATTATTGGCTTATAGGATTTAACTATGTTAACTCTGGCGATTGCTACTGGGCTTTTCGATATAGCCTAAAAACAGCTTCCTCTTGTTTCAACTAATTGGCTACTTATACCATTCCTCCTTGATATGTGATCAACTCAGAAGGTGCTCGCAAGTTTCATAGCAAAGCGTAACGTCTAAGGAATGCTGGTTGCCTTCATATACGTTAGAATGCAGCTAGGGAGCTCGCTAGCCCTTCCCGAAGGGCGATGCTAAATTTGCTTTCGTTTTATCAGTAGACCGGGGAAATTCACATCCCCATAAGCAAATATTCTTGATCGCTGAGTGGGTAGATATTAAGGTGGATTGGTATTAATGCCAAGAGTTGAATTTACTCTATATGTTCTAACATGCTGGAAATCATTCCTTAGGCGCTTGGTGAAATCATACCTGATTTCGAAGGTCAGAAAACTTAAACCAAACCCATCTACCTCAGGGGAATTTTGTCGATAAAAGTAACTCTGCTTGAGAAGATTAAATCCCACCATCCTCAGTAGAAGCGACAACATCTTGCTCTGGGTCCAGAAAATTAACCTTGCATCGTATACCGGCTGGTAGTTTTCGATCTGGGTTACTGAGTAACAAGCGCACACCAAAGGTACTGCTTGCAGCATCAAAGACCTTGTCGACCACTCTTACGACCGCGTTGTAACTCCCGCCAATTGGCTGTATAGGTGCCACGGTCGCATTTTGATTTACACTTACCTCACCGTAGCGTGTCACTGGAAGGTAGACCTCCACATTAAGCTCTTCAATGTCTGCGAGCACCATTAGCGGAGTCTGCTCGTGGACATACTCCCCGAGCGACATTTTTATCTCTGTCACAATACCATTGATCGGGCTTTTGATTGAGCGACGTTCTAGCCGAGCCTCTGCCAGAGCTAGTTGTACCTTCGCTGAAGCTTGACGAACAACCGCTGACTCCACTTCGAGCAAGGCAAGGTTTTCCGCAATACGCGCGTCATCGACCTCTTGATTGGATACCAAATTCGTGACCAATAGTTTTTTCGCACGCTCGGTTTGTCTTTTTTGAAAAATGTGACGCGCCTCGCGCGAACGAATATCAACGTCCGTTTCCGCCTGTATACGGGCTAATTCAGCCGCCAGCGTTTCGGTACTCGATTCGATTACCGCCAGCACCTGTCCGATGGTAACAGTATCGCCACGCTCAACCGGTATGCTCTCGAGAATCCCATCATCGAAGCTACCAATCTGAGCCGTCTTACGGGGCTCTATGGTACAATCGAACTCAGACCCTACTATGCCATTGGCAAAACTGCTTGCCGGAAACAAAAAAGGCATTGGCAGCACTAACAAACCGGTTGAAAATATACGTAAAAATTGCTTCATTCAATACTTCCTGAAAATGCCAATGAGGAACCTAACTGTTGATCCCAGTTCATTAAATCTCTTCGAGCACGCCCGAATCTTCGCTCCATCAACCGTTGCGCCCTATAAAATAACCACCTGCGATACCATTTAGCATGGCAAAGATACGGCAACAAAACACCCGAGTCTACAATCAACGTATCCTCCAGCGACAGGACAGTCTCAACATGGCCCGGTTCGCCCTGGCGAGCACAGCGCCCGGCAAGCTGCCTATCAATGCGCCGAGAATCGTGACGATCAGACATGATCACATGCAAGCCACCCAGTTCAACGACCCCGTTGCCGAGGCGTATATCAACGCCACGTCCTGCCATATTCGTGGCGACTGTTACACAACCTGACTGTCCGGCCGCGGCAATAATGTCTGCCTCGTGCTGATCCTCAACCGCACTCAATACTCTGTGTTCGATACCTGCATCAGACAAGTACTCGCTACCCACTGTAGATGAAGCTACTGAGCGTGTAGCGATTAAAACCGGAATGCCTTGATCCACCAGTTCTCGGGTGAGGTCTACGATGTAAACCCACTTTTCTTGGGATGTGGCATAAATATGAGGATCTGCATAGGATCTCGCCAGCGGCCGATTAGTATTAATACGTTCAACCGCCAGACCATAGACACTTCGTAACTCCGTTCGTGCTTCGCTCGCAGTGCCCGTCATTCCTCCCAGCTTACGATAGCAGCGAAAAAATCGTTGATACGTTATTCTGGCAATTGAAATTGTTTGGCCGGTAATCGTACATCTCTCTTTTAACTCAACCAACTGGTGTACACCGTCACCCCATGATCGATCCTGCATAACACGACCCGTATACTCATCAATAATTTCAATTTTGTCATCGCGCACAAGGTAGTGCTCATCGCATTTATATATGTGTAGTGCTCCGAGCGCATTGCGCGCCTGCTCCTCGCGAAATATTGACCCACGCCAGAGCCCGCCCATAACATTACCTCGATCCATCAATTCGGTCTTGCCCTTGTCTGTCAGCGCTATCTCCTGGCCGTCTCGGCTCATAGTAAAGTGTTCGTCACGGAGCAAAGGCGTTGCTAAGTCGAGCGCTTGCTGTGCCCGTTTTCGCTCCGTATCAGGATCAGTGCGACCGGAGATTATCAGTGGTGTTCGGGCCTCGTCGATAAGGACACTATCGGCTTCATCGACAATGGCGAAGTGCAATCCGCGCATGACAGGCTTATCACCGGGTTGTCCTTTTTCTCCGTGCAACTTACGGATTTTCATACGCACGTTACTTGCACATTGACCTAGCAACAGACCATCGCGTAAATAGTCAAAGGCTACTTCTTTATTAGTGCAGTAGGTAATGTCTGCGAGATACGCCTTGCGCCGCTCTTCCTGACTCAAACCACTGACAACCAGACCTACCGTAAGCCCAAGTGCACGGTATACGGGCCGCATAAGTTCTTCATCTCTTTTAGCAAGATAATCATTAACAGTAATGACATGTACCGGCGTACCGGCCATCGCCGCCGTCGCCGCAGCTAAGGTAGCGGTCAATGTTTTGCCCTCTCCAGTCTCCAGCTCTGCGATGGCTCCGTGTAGCAGCGCGTATCCTCCTCGCAACTGCACATCATAATGCTCCTGCCCTATTTCTCGCCGAGCGGCTTCTTTGATCGCAGCATACGCGCACACGACGCTGGCTTGTTTCAACCCACCACATATCAAATCGTCGCGCAGTTGCCGCACAAAATCCTTAAACTGGGTTTCATCCAGCCCCAGTAAATGATCTCTCCAGGCATTCACTTTTCTCACAAAACCGTGACGTTGATAAGCGAGTAGAGGCCTTACAATGGTATCCGTAGCAGCACCAATAGCACCGCTGAGACGTTGCTCCCAGCCATAATCTTTGTCTGCATTGACCGGCTGAAACCGCAGACTGGGCAGTTGCAATGAAACCGCACCTACCAAATTATCCAACATTGAAACGTCGCAGGAAGAGTTGGCGAGCCCAGCGATAGAGCTGAAAAGAGATAGATGCGTAACCATGGTCAAAACGCACAAAAACCCGCACGCCGATTCCACTGGCAGCAATACTTTGATCAACTTTTAGGTCCAGCTCAAAGTGGTTTTCTAGCGCTGTCTGGCCGGAGGTGTCGGTGGGGTCAACAACTATCTGTCCTCCGCCCTGCTTGGCCAGCGCTAGACTGGGTAAGCGGTCAGTCACAAATGGTAGTTCACGAATAACCCTAGCCGAATATACAGCACCAAACCGATCGGCGAAGCGTATTTGAATATCATTAGTTGTATCACGCACTAGATCCATGTCGTTGTGAGGCACCAAAACCCTTACAGTTGGATCCGTGAGTTTGGTCACGTGACCTATAGAGTCGCCTTTGCGCAGAAAAGCACCTATCAAGTCTTGGGACAATGGCAAAACCAGACTGCCCGTTGCAGGGCTAAGCACAACCATCTCTTTTTGGCGCTGTAGATTAAGATCATATTCCCCTTGAGCATGATGAATTTGCTCCGCCGCCACACGTGCCTCCGACTGATCGAGCACCTTCAGCGCGGCATAGCGCAACCGCAACTCCTCTAGCTCAGCCCTTGCGAGGCGCACCTGTGTGGTTAGCATGTGATCTTTCATTACCAGCAGCGGTTGGCCTTTTACTACTATGGCGTTGGGGGCAACGAGCAGCTCTTCTACCACGCCATCGGTGCCTGCGTGAACCAAGGATTCCTTTTCAGCCCAAACCACACCCTCGGCTACAGTTGCATAAGGTATAGGGATCAGGGTGAAAAACATAAACAGGGTAACAAGGGAACCACCGGTAATGGCGATTGCACGGGAGCGCTGGCGTCGCAGCGCCGGACTAGTAAACAGAAACTTGAACGATCTGGCAATGGGCACTACAAATACCATCATACCAGACCAAATACCCAGAATAATCCCCAAAAACAAATACTCTGACGCGACAAAGAGAATGATTGTGATAGTCAGTACTAGTCGGTAAAGGTATGAGGCGATGCTATAGAACAAAAACCAGCGTGCTTCGCCAGGGGCTATCGCAGGTGATATAGCCGTCTTAACTCCAAACAGGTACCTTTGTACCAAGTAACCAATGTAACGATTGGATCGCACCCCTAGATTAGGAATTTCAATCAGGTCCGACAACACATAGTAACCATCAAAACGTAATAACGGGTTACCATTAAACAACACTGTAGAAACACCGCCAATAAGCATTATGTTGAAGGCCATGGCATTAACTAGACCACTTTCCACATTTAACCAGACAAACATCGCCACGGCGGCAAGAAAAATCTCCACCAGCATACCGGCGGATGCCACCAACGCACGTTGCCATTTATTCGGAAACGATGACACTGAACTGGCGTCCACATAAGGCACTGGAATAAACACCAAGAACATCAAGCCAACTTCATGAACTTCCCCACCATACATTTTGGCGGTATAACCGTGTCCCAATTCGTGCAGTGCTTTAATCAAACAATAGGAGACCAGCAGCACGACAAGACTCTCAGTCGCTAGCACTCTATCAGCCACATTGTCTGTCAATTCCGGCCAGTGCGCACCCGCCAAAATAAGTGCTGTGCCAACTAACAGCATGAACAACGCCGCGCCAAACCAGCTGAAAAGTGGTCGCACGAGGGGCAATGTTGCCGTTAAAAATCGATCTGGGTCCAACAGCGGCAGCCGCAACGCAAGTGGGTTCATGATCAGTTGCGTTATCTTGCGCCGCGCCTGTCGCTCAGCCCGCTCGGACATCTCATGCATGTCAGGACTGATGTCGCCCTGCAGAAGATCGCCCTGATGGAGTTTGGTAAGAAGCTGTATTACTTCATCCTGCGTTAACCCATCCTCACCCAACTGACCCACTGCGCTATCCCAGACCTCTTCCACGGTGCGCTGCCCATCCATAAGACTGATGATGAGATAAGTGCCTGGGGAGAAGCGGTGATGCTTGCCTGATACGCGATCTTGTATCACATACCATAGCTGACCACGAAAAGAATGACGTTGTATCTTGACATACTTTCGCAATGATAACTTAAGTCCTGCCACACGATACCAAGATGAGCTCTTCAGATTCATCGACATCTAAGCCCACCAAGCCCAGAGTTTTAAGCGCAGCCATTTAATAGAATCTTCTGTCCAAATCCAAATCAAAAGTCGATCACCTGCCTCGGTTTTAGCAACACCTTTCATACCCGGTCTCAGGCGCGGATTAGTTTTTTCCAGGCTGGCTTCGACTCGGAAATAGTTGCGGCCGTCCAAGGACTCGGTAATGGGGGTTATGCGCTCAATAGTGTATGGCAAGCTATCATCGAGCAGTGATGCCAGTTTCATTTCACCGTTCATCCCCTCGCTGATTTCTCCCACGTCAGCCTCATCCACTTCCAGTATGACCCGATAGGCATCTAGGGGGGCAATTCGGAATAATTCTTCGCCACGCTTGACCGCGGCACCGATGGATTGGCTCAAATCACCGGCGACAACAATACCGTCGAAAGCAGCAACTAGTTCAACGCGCTGCAACTGTGCTTGCAATAGCGCAATGCGCGCGTTTGCCTGTTCAATCTGTGCATCGATGATATTAACTTGGGCGCGATCGTGCTGAGCTATTGCCTTGTCCGACTCGGCAATTCGCTGCTGCCTAGTGGCAGTCCAGCGTAATAACTCCAGAGTAAGATCCCGACCGTCCAGTTGCGCAAGCACAGCACCTTCTTTCACCCGGTCACCGGCTCTAACTGACTGTGAGGCGATGTAGCCATCAAAGGGTGCTACGGTAACCCTTTGCACACGCCCTTCTATGGTAGCAGGCGACGAAACCCGATAAGCACTTTCAAGGAAGGAAAATATCAGCAGCAACAAACAGGCATTACCCAACACTAGTTTTCTAGTGAGGTGGCGAGGCCCAAATAATCTCTGCAACTGTCCCATAAAGGCGTCCCAGACTTTAAATAAAACCAACCGACTATTTTTCCGCTTTTCATCGAGAATGGGCCCAACGACAGCGGCCACGGCGTCACAGAGGTCGATAGATCGCTGCTGCTGCACATGATCCACTGACCATTGAAACAGCAGTGTACCTACCGGTTTATCGTCGTTCAGTAACGGGATCGTGAGGATGGATGCCCCTTCGAGCTGAGATGCCAATTCTTCATGAGCATGTGTTACACGGTAATCTTCACCTGCCATTACGGGCCAACACACAATAGACTCCTGATCGGCTGCTTCCGACATCGCTGCCACTATGGCACGCACAAGGTTCATACGGCGACCGAATTCTGCACTGTGAGATAGAGCCGCCACTTTATGCTGGTTGCCAGATATCCAGCTTACCGCAACCAGCTCGCAACCCAAGCGAGTCGCCAATTCCGTCACCAAGGTCTTGGTAGCTTTGCCATAATCACCCGTTTCTACTAACAGGCCGGTAACATCTAGAGCGCCACTCGTGGTTGCGATTATAAGCTCGTGGCGAAGATTGCGGTTTCGTTGGTAGCCCAATTCGATCCACGCCACTCCCCATTGTAACTGGCGTATGAGTGAGCGCAGTTGTTCTTCACTGCGATCAAGAATTTCAACTGAGACAGCCCCAACGGGGGTTCCGTTAACGAGGAAAGGGTAAGCCGCACAACAAAACCTTGTGCCGGGAGCTGCGCTGGCAACATGCCCAGAAACTATACCACGTTGCTCACTAATGGCACGCTTGGCGGTAGACAGCAGTGAAGTTGGACCATCGCCCTTGTCTCTGGGCCAGAGCCCAGCTGCGACCAAAGAATCTGCTTCATCGGTATAAAGATACACTGCAGCACGGGCAACCCCGTCGAGCATGCGACATTGTAAATCGAGCCAAAATATCGCCATTTCTTCCGCAGAACTTGCGGTTGATAGTCTGTCCCACAGGGTTTTATCTATGTATGCTATGCCGCCGGCGGGAGAAAACGATTCCACCGGTGGCAACGCTTGTATCAATGGATCGCGCTCACTGCTCTTTCTCATTTAATTACTATGCTCTAAAGCTACCCGCCGCAAGGCGGTCGACGCCGCACGTAAAATCAAGTATTGGATGGCTGAACATCCAGCTTGCCATGGCGCTCTTCGTAGGCACGCAAATTGATTTCCAACAAAAGTGAGAGCCGCTTGGCCGCGTGCGGTGTCATAATGATGCGATCACTGAGTTTGATAGTGACTTCATCCTCAACACTCATACCGCTGGTGAGGTTGGTGCCAAAAAACAAGCCACACTCCTCACGGGTTATAGATACATTGCTTACGTTGGCATAAGATGTAGACATCGACGAATCGTCCCACTTAAGGCTCTTGCGCTTAACAGCGGTTGCTGCCTGCGTTGACTCAACTACTGCATCTTCACTCTTTTTCTTTATTTCCGTCATTGGTACTACTCCATTAAATAATCAATACATTTACTTTCAAAATTCATTAGAACAACAGCCAAACCGCCTTATCGCCGTCTGTATCCTTAGCCTGCCCCTTGAGGCGAGCGATCAAATCGTCAGACCAAGGATTTAACGGCACTGTTGCGATATCATCGTCACTATCTTCAAACAATACGTTTTCAACCTGAGTCAGGCTATCTTGCCCGTCGAGCAACGGGTTAGGTGCAACAACTGAAACCACCGGACTACCCGTCACATCGTAATCAGACGAGTTGCCAGTGTAAAACGCGACATCGTTGTCACCACCACCGCCATTAAGGCTATCGTTGCTTGAACTGCCGACTAACACATCGTTACCCAGTCCACCATCCAGTAGGTCGGCTCCTCTGCCGCCTAACAGCAGATCTCTACCACTACCGCCGATCAGAGTGTCCTCTCCCTGCCCTCCAATCAGCACATCGTTACCGCCACCGCCTATTAATCGGTCATTACCGTTTCCACCGTTTACCATGAAGGGCAGTAAAACATCGTCGGCTATGGTGACCGCGTCCGCACCATTTCCGCTGAAGACCACCGCTTGGGTAATCACTCTGGTATCAAAGGTTTGCTTTCCACCGGTAAGGAATACGGCACTTACATCGATAAGGTCAGGGTCACTCGAATTGCGCGTAATAGTAATATTATCAGCGCCCTCGGTGCCAACGATATGAAGCACGTCGTCGTGCACCGCTGCACCACTTACATAAGCAATGGTCTCGACCACTTCCGCATCTGCATCACTATCTGCGACCGTGACTGAGACTTTGAAGACACCGGCATCGGTATAGGTATGGCGTCCGAAGAAAGATCCCTCACCACTGCCCTGGGTCAACGACGCAATAGTAGTTGTGCCATCACCCCAGTTGATCAACGCCTCGTGGGTATCCGCCACTCCCATATCACTGAAAGTCCCCTCAATATATGCCGTACCGCCGGCAGCTATCGCTCCCACTGTCGGCTCATCAGTTGCGTCAGAATTCGTCGGCACTATCCGTTGTCCAAAACTGCCAATCAGCGCCATATAATCAGCGATATTAACCATACCATCGCCATTAAGATCGGCCGCTGCCGCCATTGGGCTGCTGGCAGGATCTTTGCCAAAATTACTGGCCAATAAGGAGATATCGAGGTAGTTAATCACGTTATCACCGTTGAGGTCTGGCAATGGTGCTTTGGTCAGGCTTAATGTTTCGACCACAGGTGCAGCATTCATCACCTGCACGTCTAACGTTGCGACATCTATAATGGTGCCGTTTGCCGTGACCGCATTAACACGGATGAGATTATTGAACTGACCATCGACGAAGGTATGTTGCACTGTCGTAGCAACGTTGACACTTTCAACGTTGCCATCGCCCCAGTCGACCAGATATTCCTGTACTGGAATAACACCCAGCTCAGAACCGGGGTCGATCAACTCGCCTAGTTGAAGTGTATAAGGCGTGCCTTCAAGCACAGTAGTTGCGCCCGTCAGTTGCAGAGTAGGCAACACTTCATTGACCACTACACGCTTGGATGCCACATCATTGTAGGTGCCCTCTTCGTCCATCACGCTAACGGAAATATTTCGCGTCACGCTACCAGCAACATTGAGGTACACATGCGTTATTGGGTCGCCAGCGGCAAACCTTTCCACATCGGAGCCATCGTCCCAGTCAACCAAGAAGAATTCGACGCTATCATCACCGGGGTCAGAAGGAGTCAGCGTAAGACTGTATACGTCCCCTTCGTCAACCGCAGAATCACCTCTAATTGCCACTAGTGGCGCCACATCGCGCACGCTTACATCGACGCTTTGTGTATTAAGAAATTTACCGTCTTCATTAACTAGCTCAATGGTAATGGTGTAATCAGCATTACCATCGGTGTAGATATGACCCACATTTAGAACGGCAATTTGCGTGCCCGAAACAAGCTGCAAAGAGTCAACTTCTTGTACATCAGACCCATCACCCCAGTTAATGAGATAAGCGCTTACTGTATCTTCACCAGGATCACTGACAGGACCAATTTTCAGCACCACAGTGGAACCTTCATCTACTTCAACACTCGCTGGGCTTGCCGGTGTGGCGCCAATAATATTGAGGTCCACGATTGGTGCCACATCATCGACAATTACGTTAAGTGTAGTTACTGTCTCGCCGTCTTCATCAATAGCCGTTACCACCACATCCAGAACACTGGCTGCACTGTCGTCTGCATAAATATGCGAAACGGTTTCGGTGCTACCCAAGACGGTATCTGCGTTGCCATCCCCCCAATTGATGTGCCAGCTGGAGATAGTATCGTCACCGGGATCAGTGGCGGCAAGTGAAAGCACGTAGGCGTCGCCTTCATTTACATTATCCGAAGTGAGAGTAGCCTGTCTGCTCACGCTCAGGGTTGGCGCGACGTTAGTGACCACAACCTCTTTCTGTGAAACGTACAATCCATCCTCATCCTGAGCAGTCACTTTAATGGTCAGGTTGCCATTATCAGCAAAGGTATGCAGCAGTGAAGCGGTAGGCGTGGTCACTACAGTCGTTTCACCATCACCCCAGCTCACAGTCCAGCTTGAAATCGTATCGTTACCGGGGTCAATCGAACTTAGGTTAAGTTGGTACGCTTCACCTTCTGAAGCAGTGCTGGCACCATTCAATTCCAGTAGGGGTTTGACTTCCAGAACACGTACTCCGGTGAGTACTTCAAAGGCAGCGCCATTTTGGTCCTTGATAACAGCTCGCACTGTTTGAGTGCCTGCATCATTGAGCAAACCTTGGGGGACATCGACCCGCGCTTCAGTTGTGTCTTGTATTTCGAAAGTACCGTCGTTATCAAAGTCATAGGAATAAAGGAATCCAGCCGTAACATCCGCTAAAGATGAGTCGAACTGATCCACGAACGCAACCCATGCTGAATCACCTTCGATGATCGGCTCGCCTGGGCTCTGGCTTGAATTGGTAAGCCTTGCAGTCGGCGCTTGGTTAAGTACCAACAAGTCGGCACTACCAATAGCGGCATTCTCTCCAACAACACTTCCACCGTATTCCACTAACACACGAAATTCGTAGCTAGCCGTGCCATCACCACGTTGCAGTTGCTCTAGCTCAAACGCTTGCAAAGTTATTTCATTACCGCTGACCGTGCCGAAATCGGCTTCATCACCGAAGTTACCGTCACTGTCGAGATCCCAACTTATCGCAGTAGGCAAACCCGCTACATCAGCGCGTAAAGTTAATTCTTCACCTTCAAGGATTTGCATCACGGCGCTGGTACCAACACTTGTGATAACAGGCGTTGCCGGCTTGACCGTGATCTCAGGTGCTGCCTGTGAACCACTGCCATCTTCGTCAGTAGCCACGACAACCGGAGTAAACTTACCGGTAGTTTGGTAAACATGGCTTGCTCTGTCGGCATCACTAGCAAAGGTTTCAATATCACTACTATCACCCCAATCAACTCGCCATGTGCTGACCGTGTCATCACCCGGATCGGTCACATCGAATGCTAGTTCATAAAGCTCACCAACTAACAAAGTTGAGGAGCCCTCAGCGCTAATAACTGGGTCTAAGTTAATAATATTCAGTACACCAGTATCTGAGGCAACGTTGCCAATACTGTCTGTTACCTCAAGGGTTATCTCATAAGGGCCGTCGTCGTCAATGCCCAGTGCTACCAGATCATCCCATACAATCGTAGGGGCAACGCCGATTGCGTCGCCAAAGATGCCGTCACCGTTTAGATCCCAACGCACCACAAGCTGATTGGGATCGGTATTGGTTGCACCCTCAGCATATCCAGCCAGGGTTAGATTCTGACCTTCTATAATGCTGTAAGCTGTTGAGTCAGGTGTAGCAGTACCGTTGAAATCCCCCTTAGCTGGGTCAAACCCAGGTATCGATTCAATGCCCCTATAGAACACTGTGCCGTAACTACCTGACACACTCATTCTACCCGTTGTCTCAACTAATGGTGCTGGATCAATAGGTTTGTCTGTACTAAAGAGCAACGTATCCTGCTCAACCCTAGTTGTGGTGTAATTATCCTCACCATAAATATACAAATTGGCCGACGAGTGAAGATCCTCTCCGGAAACCAAAATCGTATCATCGCCAGCACCTAGGTAAATAAAAGGTGTATTTCCGGCTGCCAATTCACGCACTGTAACGGTGTCTTCACCTGCAGACGTACGAACAGTCAGACCGATATTTGGGGTATCAGAGCGCAAGGTTATTTCGTCATTACCGACACCAGTATCGATGGTAGTCTGGCCGCGCAAGTTAAGTATATCGACGGTGTTAAAACCATCGCCGGCATCAATATTTAGTGTGTTCACTTGTGCCGCATTGATTTGGCGAATGGCATCATCGGCAGTGCCGGTTTTGACAGTAAGGGTTTCGAGGTTCTCAAAACCGATATTGATTCGCTGCAGCTCAAAACCTTCTTCCAAAGGCAAGGGATCAAAAGACACCACACCACCCGGCGCAGAGCTGACAAAAATTCGCGCATCGTCACCGCCAGTCACAACAATTTCGCTAGCACTGTCTAGTCCGCTTCGACCTCTTAGCAATTGTGCAAATGTCAGTTCGCCAGTATTAACATTGCGCTGGAATGCAGCAAGAGACTCACCATCACCGCTACTAACATAGATAAATGTGCCATCGGCACTAACAGCAACGTCGTTAGCGGCCGCTAGACCGCGGATACCTAATTTGCCCTCTTCAAATAACCCTTTTTCAGTCAAGGTGGTGCTGCCAACCTCACGTTCAAATACATGCAGACTACCGCCACTACCGACGACATACACATGTTCCTTAGTACCATCTGCACTTAAGATACTAGTGACACCATTAGCACCAACTATAGTCTGAGAGAAATTTTGCGATTGTAGTGTTAAGTCATCGGCTGTTAAAACCTGCAGACTGTTAGTGCTAGCGTTGGTTAGATACACCAAGGCACCATCGCTACTGAAAACCACTTCAGAAGCACCATCGTTATTAAGAAAATCTGAATAAGGCGTAGTCACATTGCCATTTGCGTCTATAGTCCAGGCAATCACGCCGAAATTTCCGCTAGTTAACAAGCTTGTTCCATCAGCAGAAATGGAAACTTTGTCTGTCCAATCATTGAAAGCATTGGTGACATCTACATTTGCATCTGTCACCTGCAACTCTCCGCTTGCCGATGCAGTGTTAGTAAAGTGATATATTTTATTGTCCGAGCTTACAACATAGACATGTTCACCATCTGCACTGACAGCAACATCGGTAGGCCCGTCCATACCACTTAAATCGATTCCACCCTTAATGATTTGTCGCTGACTAAGATCGTCTGCATTGATTACAACCAATGCATCTTGTGCGGTGTTAACTGCATAAAGAAAATCGCCGTCTGGGCTAGCCGCAATGGCATCAAAACCTTGAAGATTGCGCTGCAATTCATCACTGCCTGTTGCACGTATATAGCGAATGCCGCTATCGCCTAAGGTTCCATTATTACCTTGCAGATCTTGAGCAGAGAGCCTGTTACCATCCGCCCCTAAAATCGAAGCATAGACAGTATCTGAACTGTCACCGTTATCCTTAATCAAAGTACCCCAGACACTGTAGCCGTTAAGAGCCGTCATAGTTGTCTGAGCACCAACACCATCGAAGCGCAATGATATTTCACCCTGATTAATACCCAGGGTAGGCGCTTCTATATTGGTGCCTGTGAGATTCACAAATAGCACCATGTCGTAGCCGATATAATCCGGATTAGAGGTATAAGGTCCGAGATCAAGTCGTATTACTGCTGCCACCGCATCTTTTGGTGCATTGGCAGGTATTAGGGAGTCAATATCCACCCCGCTAAACAAGCCATAAATCTCTGCTCCACCTTGAAGTCCGACAATGTAAGGAGTCGTGCCGGTTCCGCCAAGGTAGATATTGTCTTTCTTCAGACCACCAGTACCATCGTCATAGCTTGCGATAGCCCCAAATGATGGCAATTGAACCGTATTCGACACCTTATTCGGCACCCCAGTCAGCATTCCTGTGTTTGATAACAAGATCAGCCTGCCATCTTCACCTGATCTCCCGCCTGTTCCACCGTTGGTGTTGACAGTCGCACTGCTTGCGTTGAGTATACTGCCGCTTAATTTAATTGAGCCGCCTGCACCACCAGCGCCTCTGCCGCCAATCCCCCCAACACCACCGTCGCCGCCTTTACCGCCATCACCACCGTCGCCGCCGTAGGTACCACCAGAGCCACCACCTTGTCCTTTTCCACCAGTACCGAAAGTACCACCAGACAAACCATTTGAACCGTTACCTCCTAACGCCAATAGTGCACTACTGCCGATAGTAACCTGGCCCTGCGCGACTATTTCAACCGCACCGCCGCCACCGCCGCCTAGACCACCGGCACCACCTGTTGCACCTGCACCACTTATGCCGCCAAAGCCACCGCCACCGCCACCATTTAACGTGCCCCTGATACTCTGAGCCCCACCAGAGCCACCGCCACCACCGCCACCATAGCCGCCGTGACCACCACCTTGACCGCTGCCGCCGCCACCGCCAGAACCGCCTCCGGAAATATTAGCGACATTAGCGTTGGTGACTGTGTTCTTTCCGCCAAAGCCAGCGAAACCATTGCCTCCAGTACTACCTTTAATTCCATCATCACCAATATCACCATCGTCCTCGCCGGTAATACTGCTTGGGTCGCCACCTGAGACAGTCGAGCCGCCGGACACCCAACTACCACCATTACCAACAGCACCACCATTACCCGCAGCACCGCCGTTAACGCCAGCGCTGCCTTTGTTACCTATTTTACCGTTGGTACCACCTGCACCGTAAGCGCCAGCGCCACCGCCACCACCAACGTCAACCACAGCGCCGTAGCGACGGTTATCGCTAAAGAAGTCATTGGAGCCGCTGATTAGGTATCTATTAGCAGCGCCACCGCCACCGCCACCACCGGCTCGACTCGAGTATGGATTGTCTCCACCATCGCCACCATCAGCATCTGAGTTGCCGCCGGTACCACCTGCTCCGGTACCGCCGCTAAAAGCACTACCACCAGAGGTATAGTTAGAACTACCACTTCTAGCCGCATCCCCGCCATCTCCACCATTTCCGCCCGAAGAACCCGGATATACGCCGGTTCCGCCACTACCGCCGGACGCTCTTGAGCCACTGGCATCACCGCCTCCGACTCCACCTTGGGCATTGACCGCAGAAAAGTGAAGGGGGACCCCTCCCTGTAAATCAATGTTGTTAGTGGCATAAATTGATAGTCCACTGCTGCCTTCCGCGAAGATGCCACGATTTGCATCGCTTAGGCCTGCGCCGATATTTGGTATCACAAAATCGCCATTGAAGTTAAAGCGGATAACATCAAAGTCAGTATTGCCGGCAGCGTCTTGACCGTAAGTAACGTTAAATGTCACGCCATAGAAATTACTACCAGAGCTAAAGTTCTGGGTATTAACCCACTTGTTACTTTGCCAATCGTATACTTCTATTTGTAACGAATCGGTATTAAAAACAATCTTATCTACATCATTACCAGGGACCTGCGGAATATTCGTACTCGCCACAGCTCCCGGTGTCACAGATGCACCAACACTAGCCAACAGGGCCTCTGCCACAATATTGTCAACCACAGTCGGCCCCGGATTCCATTTGACATTTTCAAGCGCACTGAAAGTACCGGGTAAAATCACTGTGGTAAAACCGTCACTAGCAGGAATTGGGTCGGAAACATGCACCACCGCCTCTCCAGACAACGTGGTACCTGTGAATGTCACGGTAACCGGTGCATTGCTGGTATTACTCAAAGCTAGGCTATACAGCGCAAAACCCTCGCCATCATTTGCGGTCAAGGTATATTCGGTATTGCCGGAGTATTCAGCATTAACGCTAGTGTAAAATGGGGCAGCAGCATTGCTGATAGTTGAAACTTGTCTAAGACCGTCATTACTATAAAGGTTAAATCCTGCGTTGGGACCATCTTCAGAGTAACTGTAGGCGGGAGTCAGACCATCAAAACTGATAACTTCTTCAAAGTTTTGGAACGTGGCAAAATCACCACCTGTCAAAACTATTGGACCAATTTCGAGGGTTACAGAGTCACCATTCAAAGTAGCGTCTACCGCCTTGGCCTGTTCTTCGATATTCAATGTGTCTGCGCCAGAACCGGCTAAAATTCGAATCTCGCCAGCACCATCCACAAACAGTAAATCGCTGCCGTTGCCTGAAAGTTTGTCATTCGCCACTGTCCATTCTACGGCAACATTATTATCGAGGTTATCGACCAGAACTTGCTCTACACCCACTCTAAGGTCGTCGACTAAATTCGCATGAATATCTGCGTCTGGCGACCCTGGGATATCAAGCACAACTTTATCAATGCCGGATTCCCCTTCGAGTCGCGCAAAATCGCCAATCTGCGATACAGTGATGACGTCATCACCTTCGCCAGCATTCACTAGCAAGTCAAATCCATTGGCAGTGTAATCGAGATTCAGTGTGTCACTGTTCTCGCCGAGTTTGATGATGGCATCCTCGGTGTTGGTAAAACTAACATCTGCAATTGCGCCCAAGCCCTGAAGCCTTGGTAATGCATCGGTTCCAGTCAGACTTGCGCCAAGTTGAGACGAGGTTGCGCTACTTACGTCGAATATTATAGTGTCGCCACCACTTGCACCGTCGCTATGTTCACCACCGTCGATGATGATTGCAGTAGCAGCTACCTTGATCGTTAGAGTATCGTCCCCTGCCCCAAGATTGACATCGGGCGCTATTGCGCCGCCCAACAAGTTAACTTGGTCGGCACCACCTTTACTGTTGATACTGGTATCGACAACGCTACTATCAAAATAATCAATAATATCGTTAAAATCTGAAGTATTGACAGCCAGTTGAGAGAAACCCGAGTGCTGAATTTCAACGACGTTACCAGAGCGGTCTGCAATAATATTGTCGCTGTTAATGGTCAAGCGCTCGCCACCAAATAAGGCGTTACTATCGTCAAGGATCAGGCTATCACTGCCACCACCTTTGAGTGTTAGTAAGGCTTCGATATCGCGCAGCGAGGAACCCACAGTAACGGTGTCTGTGCCGGCTAGCAAATCGACTGTTAAGGGGATTCCGATTGCTTGTACAAGCAAATTGTCTTGCACCACAGCGTTGTTATTGAGTTTCACCTCCCAACGCGCGATATCATCACTGGACAATAGCATCTGGCTATAGGCCAAGGCAGGATCATCAAGATCAAACTCGCCCGCTACACCCGCTCTGAGTTGATTGCCATTTAACACATCGTTGGTGATCAACCAGTTAGTAGTGGTGCTGTTATTAATATTATCGAACAACACCCGCTCTGTATTCTCGGTAACTAGGCCGGGAGCACCTACGGTATTAGCTGTCTCGCCATCGAGGGTTACTTTGACTGTATCCTCACCTGCACCCGACATCAGTGTGACTCGTCGCGTCAGGTCAGGAAGTGTGACCTCATCGGCACCTGCGCCGAGGCGCAGCTCGATCGCTTCTACATCTGCGTTATAACTTAGCGCACCGGCCGCCATCAGGCCTGTCAAGTGGGTAACGCCCAAGCTAATATTATGATCATCTACCTCAGCACTGGAGTCGTAAATAACAGTATCCGTTGACGTTCCCCCAAGAATGTTGAGGTCAGCGACTATGCCTGCAACAGAGCCATCTTTGCCCACTGTAACCGAGTTAACGCCGCCGTTTAGGCTTATGGTTGTGTCGGCTGCTAAGGTCTCAATCGCGAAGGTGTCGCTGAAAGTACTGCCAACAATATCAAGGGAACCGACTAGGGTATTTACTACCCGCAGGTTACTGCCAACATTAGAGGGACTGAGTTGCAAGCCCAGGGATTCTACGGTGGAGAAATTAACCCGATCTTGGACTAATACCGGATCTTCTAAAGTCGGCACAATTTCATTGCGCGAAACCAGCAACGTCGTATCAAATAGTACTAATTCGGCCTGATCAGCAAGCGGTTTTCCGTCATCCTGAATAAGCACGCTGTCAAAGCCCGCGCCGCCATCCAAGGTGACATTATCGTAAACAGTAGTCAGGGTATCGTTATCAGCTCCGCCTTTGAGGGTAACTCCGATCAGATCAGACACATCAATATTGTCTGAGCCAGCTGACAAGTTCAGCTGATCATTACCACCTAAGCCATGCACTTCCAACAGGTCTTTTTCAGGTGAACTATTGATGATAAAGGAGTGACTGTTACGCCCCGGCGTCGTATCCGTCAGTTGCACCATTGACTTGGGCGTATCCGCCAAATCCGGTTGCACACCGCTGAGGTCAGTCCGAGCAACCGAGCCCACCACACCTTCAACAGTCAGCGTATCAGCGAGACCCGTACCAGAAAATATCACCTTATCTATATCTTGGTTGTCAGCAGAATCCTCGGCTGCCGAACTCACATCAATTGCCAGAAGATTGATATCCGTGCCAGTGATATCACCCACAGTGACCACATCAGAACCGCCTCCGGCGGTAATCGAAATATTCTCTATATTGTCTAGTATCAAACTCTCGCTGGCTGCTGCTGCACTGTTGGTCACCAGCAGTACTTTGCCATCTGCGGTTTTACTTAAATCAATAACATCATCAGCCTCAATAGCACCCGCGCCACCGGCGGAATAAGAACCATCAGTGAACCGGTAACTACCACCAATAGTCACTTTATCAATATCGTTTGGATTAGCTGCTGCAGATTCATTAATGCTATCTTGGCCTTGCCCCGGAGCCCAAGAATAGAGATCGCTTCCAGCTCCGCCTGACATGTCGTCCCGACCGAGGCCTCCGTCTAGACGATCATTATCGTCTCCGCCCAGCAGAGTATCCCGACCATCGCCGCCACTTAGATCATCATTACCTTTACCGCCTTCAAGCCGATCGTCACCCATACTGCCTTGCAGTTGGTCATCGCCATCATTACCGCGCAACACAGCAGCACCCAGCCCGACATAGGCCAAAATATCCTTGCCTTCACCGCCGCTGAAATCTGCATCAGCGGACACATTCGCACCAACAATAATTGAATCATTGCCATTGCCTGCCGACGCTGTTATGCGCCTGACGCCTTCAAATGTTTGATTCGCTCGCTCACGCTGCTCACCGTCTTCGAACACGTAATAGGTGACCAACAGCGTTTCGCCGCCGCCTTCGGTGTCGGCCAGATACCTAATATTAAAGCCTTCGTCTTTTTCAACACCGCCATTATCCTGTTCGTTGCCTTGTCGACCCTGCGCAGTATTTATGCGTTGGTCACCAGTGTCACCGACATAGAGCGACAGGGTACCATTGCCATCGACAGACCCGATCTCAGGTGCAAACAGCTTTACGCCGGCCAGAACACTGGCATCATCGAGTTGGAAAATATTAAAATCGTAAACTAGTATACTTGCCAGTGTGAATGTCTCATCGGCAAGTACCAGTTCAAAACCCGGGACACCAACAGAAGCATAAACAAAAGCCTCCATGCCAGCATAAAGCGCACCGGAATAATTAAATACACCAGCGGGATCTGCGTCAGTAATAACTTGCAGTTCACTTACACGTACTCGGCCGTCATAAGTAAATGCTGCAATATCGGTGCTGGGCACTTCGTAGCCCGTTTGCGTGGGGTCTAACAAATTGTGAATATAGTCAGCCTGGGCAGCATTCTGCGCATCTGGTAAGTCGTTGAGATCGAAATACACTTCAGTGTTAAAAAACACTCTTGCACCTGCAGTAAATTCTGCCACCACAAGGTCAGGCCCAACTTTAGCGCCCGCTTTGAGGCTGGCCGAGAGCGTAAGCTCGGGGTAATCCTGAAACGCATCTTCGTCAGTTGGGTCGAATTCACCATCCACGGCTTTGAAGCCAGCAGGGGCTGTCAATGCATCGTGATTGTCTTTGGTACCATGATGGTCATCAAAATACCAACCGTCAGCTGTTCGGCCTGCATTGGCCCCAGCACTTTGGGCAAGTGCGGCTTCGCTTGAGAAATCCAGAGATTGGGTAAAGGCATGGGCCCCAAACAGGTCATAGCCAGCGTCAAAATCGAGCAGCGCCTTCACCTCAAACTCCAATTCGGCATTTAGAAATGGTGGGAGAATGGGAACGGTCAGCTTGAACTCATAGCCAAATTCAAGCTCTAGTCCAAAAGTTGCTAACTGCGGTGTGGTATCACCCAGTAACATTTTCTGAAACGAATCTGGCTGGTGTAAAAATGGCAAATCGAGTGCAAAGTCTGCGGTGGCAAAAAACTGCGACGTTGTTTCGTTGGCATATTTAACTTTTTCTTCCGTACTGCCATCTTTGTTAGTCTCAATAACAGTTAAAGGATTCCGCTCAGTATCGTTCTTACCGTTCTCACCTTGTATCTTAAAAGAACCAATCGATTCTTTCTCAGCACCAAAGCCCTCCGAGACCGGTTTGAGGTCTAAAAATTCATTTATAAAACCCAATACCAAGTCAGCTTTTTTAAGCTGACTGAGGGCCTTATCTTTCTCCGCCTTGGTAAGATCAGGGTTGAGGCTTGTCGCCAGTATTCCCAAATCAATAACACTTACTGGATCCATACCAATGGTTTCAGCGAGGTCGCTCAGCACCGGAACATCATCCGTCAAAAAATCAACAATAGGTTTGAATGGCGATAATGCCAACTGAACCAAATCCACCAGCGGATCGACAAAGCCGGAGAAAAAGGTACCGAGATCAAGTCGAATATCCTGATAATCCAGTTCATATGCGTCGCCAAACACATCAGCCCGAGTATCGGCATCTTTGAAGTCGCGAGTGTAGTTAACATCAGTGTCAACTGCTAGATTGAATAAGCGGTCTTCACCAGGGGCGGTGACAAAATCAGGTATAAACGAGGCTTCAATATCAAGATTAATATCAGCCTTGCCAGTGAGTTCACCATAAACAACCATATCGCTGATCTGGCTACGCAGCATGCGCGCATCAGTGCTGCGGATGTCTATGTCATAGTCACCGGTAAACGTACTTGTTTTTGCATCAATTGCCGCTGTGCCATTGTCTCCAATAACAAGCGGGTTGCTCGGAACAGCCAAATGGCCGGCGTCTTGTTTAATCGCCGCAGCAAAAACCCCAGCGGTGCCTTTAGAATCAAAGTCGCTTTTAATTTCTGCTAAAACATTATCAAGTGTCAGTTCGTCCGAACCCGCGATATCGACAAAAAACTCAGTTGAGCCATCCACGCTGTTCTCTTGGACACCGAAAACCAAGTCAAACTCCCAGTCAAAACTGAGGTCGACAACATCTGCAATTCCCAGTTGAGGATTAATAACGGCATCGGGGCCAAGGACCAGATCAAGGTCAAGCGACTCCTGCTCACTGCCCCAAAGAGTCAGGGAAAATCGGTATTCGGTGTTTCCCACTGTGCTGGCATCAGTAATGTCACCCTTGATCAATGAACCCAGTGCATCTGTCAGGGCCCAAACCACGTCATCCGAAGTAATTGTCTCGCCGTTGGCAGGAACAACGTTAAAGCTGTCTAGTGCAATCGAGATCCGTTGAGCAATTTTTCCAGACTGTGTTTGTGCTAGTTGCGAGCCGATAAGTGGGACTGGCGCATTGAATACATCCCGATCCAGTTGTCGCTGAACTTCGTCAAAATAGTCGTCCAGTCCTCCGTTATTGAGAACACCTAGATCAGCAGATAGCAGCAGCCTCGGCTCAAGGGTTTCAAACAGAACTTTTCGTCTTCGCAACACAGCTTCATGATCGGGACTAGAGTGAGTATTAAAAACTTTTGCACTGCCATTGAGCAATGATTTAAACGGGTTAGACATGTACCTTTCCTTGGTGCACTGGTATCAATACAATCGTGTGATATTTACCATTGAATTAATGTCACTGTAATACTTCTGCAGAGACGGTACTAGACGTTACCAATCAGCCATAGGGCCAATGTATTAGTAACTCGTAATATTAGTTTTAGTCAATCAGGGTATTAATTGTTGTATTTTAGTCACCAAAGGAAAAGTGCCTTAAGCACTACTCACTGCATACTTGACTAACCTTTTTTGTCGTCAAGCCAGTAAGCAGCATCGGTAATAAAATTAAAACCGATTGCGCCAACAAAATTCTAGTACAGCAAATCTTTGACCACGTTACGCAAAATAGCAAATAAAAACTTACAATAATGCTTTGTCGACCTCTAAACTTTGGCTACCTCTCGTCTGAAGATATTGAGTCTTGCCTGCCCATCAAATTTCAGACCAAACGCCGCAGCAATTCAAAGTGCGGCATTCCGCCGCCCTTCATGCCGATATCCACCATAGAGTAAAGATCAAATGCAATGGCGATACGACGACCCTCACTGACAACACTGTTTGACAGACGCTGATGCACTAGGTCAGAGCTAAAAACGATCAGGCGATTGGCGATGGCTGGATATTCCGTTGCGAGGTAATTCAGCGCATTATTGTCTGCCTTATCAAATCCGTCGTAAGACGAACGGTAAGGTTTGGTAAATTGCAGGGGACCAGCCCCGTCCGGCACCTGTAGATAAAACACGCCAGAAAACACCGCGCCACTGTGCATGTGAGCGCCGCCGGCGAATTCACCATCATCCTGCACCACAGGCCAGCAACGCCCGATATAAAATTCTGTGCCTTGTGGGTCGATGCCAAGATCGCTGAATAAGAAGTCTTTTAGCGCGGGTGCGAACACACCAAACAGTTTGGCAATACGGGGATCGAGATGCAAATCGTTGCTTGCATCACTAGCGGTAACGCGACCACCAGTGGCCTCAACCAATGCCGCCGTCTTCTCGTCGACTGCGGCCAATACACTCGCCCTAAGTTCAGGCTTAAGCTCATAGTCTTGGTAAAATACTACGCTAGGGAACCAGGTCTCTATCGGCATTTTTGTCTCCATTAATTTGTATCAATAATTTCCTCATACCGGTTATCGCCAGCTCATATCGACTGCCGAAAATTCTGCGTAGAATTTTCCAGCGCGGCATACTGCGCGCCAAGTAACCGAGCAGAAACCTCGCCAATCTCGCCGCTGGCGGCCAACTGCTTGGCACAGCGGTCGTCAACAAAAGCCACATCCCATGGCGACTTCGCGCTTCGCTCAAACTGCGCTTGCATGTTTGCCATTACTGGGGCGTCAACCTCGATTCCCAAGCGCTGCAACAACCGCGGCAAGACATCTCGGCGCAACTCAGTGTAATTCATGAAGCAGGCATCGGCGATATTCAAGCCCGCGCCAACCAGACCTTGCAGTATGCGCCCAGCATACTCAACCGGTAATAATGTATCCAGTGCAGAGCCTGCCAAGCTGATCGCAATCGCACCCGTTCGTTTTTCCATCCACCCCGGCGGACGCCGCAACAGCGACACCATGACCTCGGCTGGCTCACGATACAAAAACAGGCACGGTACGCCAGGAAATGCCAACTGTATAGCTTGCGCCTGCAAAACGTTCCAGCTGTTGAACTTCACCATGTAGTATTGTTGATCCTGTCGTCGCCTGCGACCCAAAGCCCCGACCACATTGCGTAATACCTGCAGCAGTACAGGATCGACAATCGAGCTGCGCAGCTTATCATTGCAAAGACTTCGCAATAACGGGCTTATCACCGGTGGCTCCGACATCACCACGATCCGCTCATTAGCCGCCATAACGTTGGCAAGCAGGGTAGATCCGCATCGCGACATGTGAAAAATAAACGCTGTTGGTTGAAGTGTATCGATACCGGTGTCGGACTGCTCGACAAAGGAGCGGCAAGTTTCATAATCTACCCCCGCGCTATGCAACTGCTCATAAGACTCAAGCTCAGTGTGAAAAAAGGAGCGCGCAAAACCACATTCCCCGACATCCCGCCAATTAACCATCTGACCATCGTCAGACAAACCCAGCGGTAGAACATTTTGCAAATTGATGACAGTTTGACGATGCATAAGCAATGACTTTCAATGACGGGTTGATGTCAGTCTACACAGATAAATAAGGAAATCAAAACGCTGCCAATACCCTCACGAACTGTCGGAATACTTTACACCTTGGCATCCCAAGCACGCTATAAAAATTATAAGTAACTGTAATTATTTAGTTATTTTTTTTGGCTCTATAATTGCAGCGTCTGTTATGGGTTTAAAAGAACAGATTGATTTGTTCCCCATATGAAGAGCTGAAGTAACGCTTTACCTCTTAGTATTATTAGTCATTTAAGATAGCTGATGCACCATCAACAATCATGACTAAAGTAGACAACAAGGATAATATGATGAAAGGATTCCGAATCAAAACAACCAAACTGTGGGCTATCAGCCTCGCAGTCACCCTGGTGCTGTTAGTACGCATACCCACCGCCTCCGCCATTTTACTGGTCTCCATCGACATGGATCCAACAGCCGTAGGGATCCAGTCCGACCTGACGGTAGTGCAAGGCAATACCTTTGGCATTGACCTTGTGCTCACTAGTGATGGTACTCCGATTGATACCGCTATTTTTCAAGTCGATTTTAATGATACAGGCTCAGTTCTGGGTATGACGGGCGGCCCAACAGCGGGAAGTTTTGCGGCTATGGGCGCATTTATCATAGATGCTTTTAATTTAGCACCCGTGCCGGTGATCGCGGGTTTTACAACGTTAACGACTTCCCCCTCTGCTCCGACCCCTCCTTATGTCTCGACTAGTGGCTCAGCGGGTCTTGTCTCGCTTTTAGGGCCCATTTTCTTGCCACCGCTATCTGTTACCGATATATTTGGCCTGAACTTTGATGCGCTGGCGCTTGGCACCAGCACATTGACTGCCAGTGATAGTTTTGGATTGGGCGGGTTGGCTGGCTTTGGACAAGCTTTGCTATTCGATGCGGTCGGCGGAACCGTCACCGTTGTCGCTGCATCGAGCGGCCCTTTGCCAATTCCAGAGCCTGCCAGCTTGTTACTGTTAGGGCTCGGGCTGTTTGGCGTGGCAATGTCCAAGAGCAAAAAAACAAGGCACTAAGTCGCGGTTACAAACAGCAGCGTTTTACGGTAACCACCTAGCTCCGCAAAGTACCCCCTGTTACCGATTTAAAAAAACGGCCTGTTTTTACAGGCCTATTTAGTTTATTGATGGCCTTGTACACTTTGGCACAAGCGCTGATTTAGCGCACACCATCATAGATGTCGTCCATGCGATCGAATAACTCATTGTGGTAGCCGATAATGCGAATAAGCTTGTCCATCTCTTCGCGCGTTTTAGGCATCATTCTATGCAACACGCCATCGCTAACTAGTTCGTCCATACCGGGGAGCTGCTCCTGCGGGACATCTGGATAACGACACTGTATGTAAATAGAGCTAGGAATAAAGACTAGATAGTCGATAAAGTATCGCGCTCTCATCATCATACGACTGTCATCCAAAACGCGCTCCATATCCTGAAGAGTAAAACATTGAGACGCGAAGGTACGGCGCAGTTGTTCTCGCTCGTTGTGATTGGCAAGTAACAGCACCGTGGACATACCAATCGACTTGCCCGGGATGGCAAAGTGCGTGCAATCAATATCGATGCCCTGAATCTGTTTTCCCACCTTATTGATTGCCATGCAGAGTAACGCTGCCTGGTAGCCAATAAAATGTGATTCGTCATAACCACCCAACTCAATAAATCGCCACTTTTCCATCACCAAGGGTGTTTCTTTCAAATAGGCATAGCTCGGTTTCTGTCGCAGGTCTGGTCCTAATGCAATGACATCTTGATTAAGTGCAGCAATAGATTTCTCAATCCACAGCGGATCGTTCATCAAACAATCATCATGGAACAGCGCTATATATCCGCCCTGTGCTTCTGCCACGCCGGCATTGTAGCCTTTGGGAATATGGTATGGCTCAGAGCGAATGACTTTCACGCCTTCCAAAGTAAAGTCTTGGTTTGGGCTGTTATCGACAACGATGATTTCTGTCTTAGACATATCGCTATTGCGAACAAGACTGGGCACCAGTCGTTGCGAGACGAAAAGGTCGTTGAATGTGCACAAGATAATACAGGGTACGTTCAGAGGTACCTCGCTTCAGTTCAAAGTCATCACGTTTAATTTAGTGTACATGTCGAATCTATCTGTGCTGCCAAACTTATTCATCCAGCATAGCCTTCAAATTGCGCATGTAATCCAACTGTTCAATCAGTTGTGCATCAAGGTTATATCCGAAAGAAAGCAGTATACGCGGGGTAGGTCCTTGTGTTCGTGTAGTAGAGTGTTCATATCTGCCTGACACACATAACCAGGGTTCATTCTCCTGAACTGCAATCACAACTTCCTTGCCACCAATAAACATCACCGGATCGCCACCTGCTTCCGGTTTGCTTATCAAAACATTGAGCCGAGTCGAGTAGAAGCCATGCTGACTGCCACTGGCATCACGGTGAACCCTGCATTTGTAGCCCTCGCTAGCATATACTAACATCCATCCCAACTTGGCGTCGTCACTATCCTTTGGGATGTGGTAATAACGCATTAATTCATCATTTATATTCTGCAACTGTTTATAGGGAAAATTCAATGGACTCAAGCTATCTTTTGTCTGTTGAAGTTGCAGGTTTTTAATGGCCAACAAAGTGCCCTCATGACCCAGAGGCGATGCTTCTTTTTGTTTCCCCATAAAATCCAGATGGCTTAATATCCATGAACGGATCGGGTGGCTATCAGCTGGTTTTATTTTCATTGCTGCCATCTCCAGCGCAGAATTAGACTACTGTTTTTAGACTGTTTCGTTATACTACAAAACAAGCCTTAATAAAATATTATCTTATAGTATTCGCAGATACTGACAACCTTTACGGGCAATTGAAACGTTTATCTGAGCATTAAATTGCGATTATAAACTGTCAGTTTGGGTACCATTGCAGTTTCTCTTCTAAACGCGTTTTGCCATAGTTATCTTGGGCATATATACCATCGAAGCAGAGCATATGATTAATCGCCAGGATAGTCGATTTACACTGCCAGCGGCTACCCGAAGGGGTGAAGCACAGAGATGTGCTTCATGAAAATGGATATTTATATTTAGTGCTGAGCCACAAATTTATCGGGATGAATTTGAACAGCCGCAAGTTGCCTAAATGTGGTGAACAGGATGTTTATCATCAAATCGTTGGATCAGTGTGACGGCTCCGGTTTGTGTCGACTGTTTGTTGTCGCCTGCTTTTTTAGTGATATGGGTGGAAAGTGTGCGATACACAATACCCAATACTTTTCCCATGATTTGAGGATAGCTGGCAAACAAAAATCCAAGTTGAAAAAGGAAGCTCAATACCCATTTTCTAATTTTCTCATGGGGCACAACTAGCAAGGCTGCGCTTTGTGTTATTCGCCGCGCACCATGGCTCGGACTGGCCGTGCGCGACTAAAACCCTCTGCGTTTACAACTGAATGCAACCAGGTGTTCATGATGACAATCTTCACAACGTACTCACAAAAACCCATATTCTAATCAGCCGCACTTGAGATACTCTTCAAATTCTGACCGCACATACTTGGGTAAATATTTATCTTGTTGCCTCATGTAGGTCAGAAACTGCGGGTAATGTTTTTCAATAGTTTAATAAAGAAGGGTCTGCTCTGGTTTATGACGTTCATACTTTACCATTTCCTCTATTCTGAAATACTTCAAAATAGACATACATCGCCCCATATACTGTGACTTTGCAAGGGCTATCCACTTAGCTCCACCGACCACTATATATTGTGTTTGCTAAATTTAACCTTGTCAGTCTATGGTGGCAACTGGCAGCTGTTTACCAATGCCAATATATGGTTGAATATTTTTTC
>Ga0307489_10000053_pt1 | contig 56356 bp, 55 predicted proteins | sample SB12metaG_FD_202247 | JGI IMG/M metagenome (GOLD analysis project Ga0307489, IMG submission 202247) | Sea-ice brine microbial communities from Beaufort Sea near Barrow, Alaska, United States - SB 1.2 | ecosystem: Environmental > Aquatic > Marine > Coastal | place: USA: Alaska | collected... | reverse complement strand
CATTGGGCTTTAATTTACTGATGATGACCCGCTCTTGACCTCTTTTCATTGGACAGCCCCCAAAGATAAAGTCGAGGTGATTTTGGCTACACTTGAGCGAGTTAAGGCTCATTTTTCAGTGCGAGTGCTACAAAAAGTAACGCTTAGCTAACAATCATTGGGCTTTAATTTACTGATGATGACCCGCTCTTGACCTCTTTTCATTGGACAGCCCCCAAAGATAAAGTCGAGGTGATTTTGGCTACACTTGAGCGAGTTAAGGCTCATTTTTCAGTGCGAGTGTGACAAAAGTGCCGTTGAGTTAAGGTTTTGTGCATAAAGGCCCAAGCAAATATAAAAAAGGCAGCTTAACTATAAGCTGCCTGGTGAAAGGGGAGTGCACCTTATCGGCTAACGGAAAAGCTACTCAAACGCTTGATTGCCTGACTGAGTAATGCTGTATCAAAAATAGCAAACTCTTCTTCGCCACTTTGCACGTTAAACACCTTAGTGCTGCCATTACTCAGTACTTCAATACGTTGCAGATGCTGCATCACTATGACCTTGTGTCCCTGGGTGGTAACGGCCCAATCTTGAGTGGTGTTTTGCAGATTGCGCCCGGTACTGTAAGCCTTTTCAGATGCACGGCAACCCAGCATATTCAACAAAGTTGGGGCAAGATCTTCAGTACTTGAGAACTCAACAGCCAAAGGGGTATTACTGTATAAACGTCTTTGTATCCGGTTCTCACTGTTCACATTTTTCAACAACAGCACCTGATATTGCTGCAATAGCTGGGTACTGAGTAAGTTATTGATTTGATCGGCTGTAACAAAGGCAATACCAAGATGGGTTTGATGGGTGGCCAGATTGGCAGCGAAAGTCTGCCAGTCTTGCTTAAATCCTTGAATATCTGGTTTTTTTATGGGGTTTTCAGAATAAATTCCGACGTTCAGGCCCAGTCCACGGGGTAAGTCTAACAGAACAGGGATCCTGCTACTTAGTGCCGGGTGATATAGCTCGGGTAAACCAAAGAGCAGACTGCGTTTGGCTGCATCTATTGAAGAATGATTGCCTAAATGGGGACTGTTAAAGACAAAAGATGATGCTGTGTCTATGGGGACTTTGTCAATCTGCACTAACATCAATACTTTATTGGCTGTTGCTACCGAGCAATAAATAGGAGACAGAGGATAACGAATATTGTCCATACTCTCGTTAAATTGGAGTTCTTTACGCTGATCGTAGTTCTCTCTATCCAGCAAATTATAGCGGGACATGAGTGTTTTAGCTGTTGCCGGGTATGATAAGGGGAATAAGTCGTCTTGTTGGACTATGGGATGATAAAGGTTAGCATCTGCCCATATATGTAAGGCATGGCTACTGACAAAACAGACAATAAAGAAGCTGATAATAGGAAACGTCAGCTTACGCTTTTGCAGGCGGCCAATGCGTTTCCAAATGGCGTTAGCGATGATAAGTTGGGCGGATAACCAGAAAAAAAATATCAGCAGGAAAAAGATCCATTTCTGCCAGCCAAAACCGGATATAGCGTTGTTGGCCTCGTTGCGGATCAATTGTGCCGAATCCAGACTCAGATGTACCCCATACTTATTGTACAACAGGGCATCTAGAGCCAATAATGCCAGTGCGATGGCCGCGACTAAAGCACTTAGGCCTTTAACCATCCGGGCACTGGGCACCAGATAACACAAGGGCAAGATAAAGATGATAAAGCCAAAGAAAGTCAAAAAACCAATATGACTGACCCAATTGATAAACAGATAGATCACGCCCAACAGGGTTTGGGGTGCCGGTGAGTTGAATATGTATATCGAGGCGATAGCAATGGCCAGCAACATATTGATCAGGGCGAACCAATGACCCCAATTAACCAGCTGTGTAATTAATTTTCGCCTGGGTGTTTCAGTTAATATCATGGATATTTCTATTTAGCATTGATACTTTTAAGCAGCACTTGTGTAAACTTGTCGGCCATTTCACTGCGCTGATTGGCGTTGACTTGCTGCATAAAAATATTGGTTATGACATTACCTAGCGCCATCAGGGATAAATCGCGGCTGGTCTGGTTTTTTTCCAGCGCAATAATAATGTCTTGCATGACGGTTTCAAATTGTGTGTCGGAATATTTTGAATTTTGGGGCATGGTTTTTCTCGTAGCAGTCGAGAAGAGATAATAACAATGGTCTGCTTAAATTGCGAGTCCAGAGAAAAATCCCAGGCTAAAAATTGTAAATAAATGACTGCCAGCCCAGTGAACATAATTTTTATCTAACCAAGTCAGGTAAAACCCAGACTAATATATTTCTTAAGGAGGCAATGTGAGTGCATTAATTCATCATTTTGTGGTGCATCAACTGGCGGTTAACGATCAGCAAGAGTTACAGTTGATCCCCCGTCAAACCTGTTTCGACGTGACTCCGGCTATTGAAAATTTAGCTCAACAAATTAACCATGCTTTTAATACTAAACCGGGTAAAGGTGTAGGGGGATTCGTTGCAGATGAAGATACCGTTACCGTATCAGACGAAGAACAGCCAGTGGTGGCTAAGGTAGCATTTGAAAAGCGCCTTAATGAGATGCTTGCCGATCCGCAAACTTTCGTGCAGTTTAGTCTCGACAGTTGTCAAATGTTAAAAAAGTCTCTGTTGGAGATGGGCAGCATTGAAACCGGCTTTGTAATTTTCAGTCACTACCAATTTTTGGCCACCGATTATTTGATGATTGCCATTATCAATACCAAGGAGCATGTGGAAATTAATCGTCAACTGGAATTAACCAGCAGTGATCACCTGGATTTAGCCAAAATGCAGTTGGCGGTCAGAATTGATCTGACCCAGCTTGCGGTGAGTCCAGAGCAGCAAAGGTACATCAGTTTTATTAAGGGGCGCATGGGGCGCAAGGTGTCAGACTTTTTCATGCACTTCTTAGGCTGTGAAGAGCTGGTGGATGTGAAACAACAAAATAAACAGCTGCTCAGTTCGGTGGACGAATTTCTAGCCTCGGAACAGCTCGACCCCAATGAAAAAGACGAGTCACGGAAGATCGTATCAGAATATTACAAAGAGAAACTCGATCAAGGTGAAGACATTCAGCTTAAAGAATTAGCAGATAAGTTGCCCAAAGAAGACGAAAGTCGGGACTTTTATCAATTTGTTAAAAGTAGCGAACAGCCTATTGAAGAGCAGTTCCAGGCAGATCGCAGTGTCCTTAAAACCCTGGCTAAATTTAGCGGTCAGGGAGGCGGAGTATCACTTAGCTTTGAACGTAAATTGTTGGGCGACAGGATCAGTTATGATGCGGGTTCTGATACCCTGATGATCCGGGGAATTCCACCGAACCTTAAAGATCAATTGTTGAAGTCCCAAAAATAGTAATCTATAGGGGGGGGGAACAAGGGTTTACACTTGGATGGTGGTTAATACATGATTAAAAGTCAGGTCCAAGATATACTAAACACAGGCGCACTGAGCGCCAATTCAGGGGGGTTGATATAATCTCCAGGGCAGTGAATAACAACCAAGGTAGCTAGTCAGTTTTATGCAATTATTTGTTAACGATTTAACCGTAATGGACTTCTCTTATTTATGCCCCAAACGTGGCATGGTTGGGGAAAGTTGGATAGTCGATGTCATTTTGGACGGTGACTTAAATGAAGAAAGTATGGTTCTGGATTTCTCCAAGGTTAAAAAACAACTGAAATATTTGATCGATCAATACGTTGATCACAAATTATTAATACCGGTTGAACATCCATACAGTCAATTAATGCATGATCAGAAAAACGAGCGGGTGAGTGTTGATTTTATGCGGCCAAACGGCGGTTCTATTCACCTTGATTGTCCCTCGGAAGCTTATGCTTTTGTGTATGCCAAACATGTAACTATGTCCTCCGTTAGCCAGTATTTGAAACAGGTGATCGCCACCCACCTGCCGGAAAATGTCGTAGGACTTGAGTTAACGTTGCGCTGTGAAGTGATAGATACGCCTTATTATCACTATACCCATGGTTTGAAAAAACACGACGGTAATTGCCAGCGCATCGCCCACGGTCATAGATCTAAAATAACCATCATTGAAAATCAGCACGAGAGTCACGAATGGCAGCAGTATTGGGCGGATAGGTGGTGCGATATCTATATTGGGTCAACCGAAGACGTGGTAAGTCAGGATCAGTTTCATTGCGCAACCGAGGCCGTGGATTTTAGCGAACATTATTTGTTCGCTTATGCATCTTCTCAGGGATGGTTCGAGTTGGCTATACCTAAAGCCGAAGCGGAACTGGTAGACACGGATACAACTGTTGAATGTTTGGCCCAGTTTGTCGCCAATGAACAAAAACGGCTGGTGCCTGAGAGTGATTTTAAAGTGTTGGCGTTTGAAGGGGTAGGCAAAGGGGCGATAGCTAATGCGTAAATGCTACGTGCTGTTGGTTCTGCAGCTTTTACTGTTTTCAGTGGGCTCCCAGGGACAACCAGTTGCTGATGAACTGGTACTGCGCGGTCAACTTACTCAAGGAAGTTTGATACGGGGCAAAGTACCGCCAGGCAGCCAGGTGTGGCTCAATGAGCGCAGTTTGCAAGTCAGTCGCCAAGGGCTATTTGTGTTTGGCGTGGGCCGAGATGCACAGCTTAACCAACGCCTTAAGTGGACTGATAGCCAGGGCCAGTCCCATCACCAAAATATTCAACTTATTGCCCGTGAGTATGATATCCAGCGTATCGAAGGCTTGGCCCAGAGTATGGTATCTCCTCCCCAGGAAGTACTAAAACGCATTCGCAATGATAATGTTCAGGTAGCCCAAGCCCGTAGTTTACGTGATGGGCGAACGGATTTTAGCGACGAGTTTATATGGCCGGCAGCTGGACCGATTAGCGGCGTATATGGTAGCCAAAGGGTACTCAATGGTCAGCCTAAGCGGCCTCATTATGGTGTGGATGTCGCGGCACCAACAGGCACCCCTGTATACGCGCCAGCAGGGGGAATAGTCAGTTTGTTTGTACCTGATATGTATTACTCTGGTGGCACCATGATCATCGATCATGGTTTTGCTGTGTCCTCCACTTTTTTACATCTAAGCAAAGGATACGTTAAAACCGGGGATGTGGTTAAACAAGGGCAGCGGGTAGCAGAAATTGGTGCTACTGGGCGAGTAACCGGAGCCCACCTGGACTGGCGTATAAATTGGGCTGATCAAAGACTGGATCCGGCCCTATTGGTGCCATCCCGCTAGATACCAGCATATTCAATTAAAGCTTGGGGAAAATTACGCGATAACCTTGGTAACTTACTCAGGTATTAACGGATCCCATGTTGCTCGACGGACAAAACACCAGTCATAGTACTCAAGCCTCAGCTAAACCGGCTCAGTATGATGTGGAATTCTCCGGTCTACTCAACCGTGCCTCCTCCCAAGGGGCAAAATTTGCGCTGTTGTTGTCCATGCTGCAGCAAAACTATCTGGAACGCCCCGCCGTTGCCTTAAGGGAGCAGCATAGTAGGGTAGATAATTTGGCGATTTTGTCACGCTACCCCAAAATACCTCTTAGTGTCCAAAGCCGGGACTGGCGTAAAGGAGATATAGCCTCATCCATTATTAACAATGATGGCATCGCAAGTGCACACTTGTGGTTGGCTATGCATCCACAGCCCCTGAGTTTACATAATGATGTATCTCATATCGACGCAAGCATAATGGCAAACTGTGATATTTATACCCAGCAACGCTATAGTAATGATGTCGAACTGGAACGGGAAATCGAAGTGGATGTAACTAGCATTTATGATCTATTACAGCATATAGGTTTGGACATGCAAAATGTGGCCTAGTGTTAACATTATTAAAGTGGGGTAGAACATTCATGTCCGGGTTGCTGATCATTAACCATCCTGGTTAATGACTGTGATTAATTGTTGTAATACCTCATCGGCCTTGCCAGTGTCAATTTGGCAAGTGCCTGCATTTTTATGACCCCCACCATTATAGTGTAAACACATTTGGCCAATATTTAAGCGCGAGCTTTTATTCAAAATAGACTTGCCAATGGCAAATACAATGTTTTGTTTTTGCAACCCCCACATCTTATGCAGCGATATATTACATTGGGGGAATAAAGCATAAATCATAAAACGATTGGTAGCATAAATGGTTTCTTCCCGGGTAAGGTCCAGGATCACCAGGTTACCTTTAACCTTGGCACAGCGTTGGATTTGATCGACGGCCAATTGACTATGCTGATGATAAACTTTTATCCTTTCCTGTACATCGGGAAGCTGAATAATTTCCTCTACGCTAAGATCCAGACAGCAGTCAATAAGCTTCATCATCAGGCCATAATTAGAGATTGTAAATTCATGAAAACGGCCTAAACCGGTGCGGGCATCCATCAAAAAACTCATCAAACTCCAGCCTTGAGGACTTAAAACTTCTTCCTGATCAAAGTTAGCCGAGTCCGCCTTGTCCACTGCGGCCATCAGTTCAGCTGAAATGTTGGGGAACTTTTTCGCGCCCCCAAAATGATCAAACATCACGCTGGACGCTGAAGGAGCATCAGGATCGATAATGTGATTGTCGTGACTGTTGTTGCGTAACACTTCGCTGTGGTGATGGTCGAAACATAAATGACAGCCAGCCACATAAGGCAGATTAGTAAGGATATCCTTGTCGGTAATATCAATTTTGCCATCCTGCATATCCTTAGGGTGAACAAACTTGATGTCATCAATTATATGCATATCTTTGAGCAAGGCGGCGCAAACCAGGCCATCAAAATCGCTGCGGGTAATGAGGCGAAAAATATTGGAAGACATAAACTCTCTCATTAAGAAGGCATGAATTAAGAGTAGAAGTATTTTACTTTAGTGTGAAGGTAACTTTTATTTGGAAAAGCAATATCAATGTTAACAGAAGGTATATGCCCAAAAGTCGACTATTTCTGTGACTTATAGTCGCTCTTATTTTTCTTAATATCAGTCTTGCCGTTCGCCAGTTTATTGCGATGAACTTGCTTAATCGAAATTCCGATATGATATCTGAGAACAGAAAATAGATAACCCAAAACCACTTGATTAAAGAGATGTGGTTACCATGAAAAAGCGTTCTTGCCATCACCGATGTTTTCTTATTACCGTAAATGCATGCAACACACAAATGTTGCCTGCATTTACGGTAATATCTTGTTTTATGGGCACATAAATAGGAATATTTAAGCCAAAACTGTCTCCCTTGAAGTCGCAGCGTTGTTGGCTGAGTTCCTTTTTCCGCTTGGCGGGCACGCTAATGACTTTGGGTATAAAACCTGGCCAGCCCTGCGAAATGTAGCCAGGCTGAATGATCTATGTGAATTTAGTGCATTATCTGGACTTTAAAATTACAGGCCAATTTGCTATATTGCCGGCAATTTTTCTCCTTCCTTAACTGCTCTGGACTTACGCTCCAACTCGCACAGGCTGTATTTTATGATAAATTTTTCACCGTTGAAAACGCCATACGTGGTATGCGCTTTATATAAATTCACCTCTCTTGAAAATTTTCAGGAGATGCGTCAACCCTTGCTTAGCTTTATGCAAGTCAATGGTATAAAAGGTACCTTGTTACTGGCTGAAGAAGGTATTAATGGTACGGTATCGGGTACCCGCGAAGGTATAGATGCATTGTTAGCATGGCTAAACGAAGACCCACGCATCATTCCCATATCCTACAAAGAATCCCTAGATGAAAGCCAGCCGTTTCACCGTACTAAAGTGAAACTTAAAAAGGAAATCGTCACCATGGGCGTAGAGGGTATCGATCCTCTTCGTACTGTGGGTACCTATGTTCAACCGGCCGATTGGAACGCGCTGATTTCGGATCCACAGGTCACCGTCATCGATACCCGTAATGATTATGAAATCGAAATTGGTAGCTTTAAAAACGCGATTAACCCAAAGACGGATTCTTTCCGAGAATTTCCCCAGTATGTGAAAGATAACCTGGATCCCAAGGTTAATAAAAAAGTGGCGATGTTTTGTACTGGCGGTATACGCTGCGAAAAGTCCACCGCCTATTTAAAAGAACAGGGTTTCGAAGAGGTCTATCACTTGCAGGGTGGTATTCTTAAATATCTGGAAGACGTACCCCAAGACAATACGCTGTGGCAAGGGGACTGTTTTGTCTTTGATAATCGCGTGGCGGTGAACCATGATTTGCAAAAAAGCGAATATGATCAGTGTTATGCCTGTCGCTTGCCGATCACCGAACAAGATAAACTTAGCCCTGTGTTTGAGTCCGGAATAAGCTGCCCCAAGTGTTATGGCAGTCATTCACTGGAGCAAATCAAACGATTTAAAGAGCGGGAAAAACAGGTTAATCTTGCCCGTGAACGTAATGAAGAGCACGTCGGTGAAGACGCGAGTAAGGCAATTAAATTACGCCGCCAACAAAAGGCTGCTAAACGCCGAGACCAGCGTACTGCAGCGGGTAAAAGTAACGGTTAAATCACGGCTCAGTTACAGTGATTTGCACACTAGCGTAGACAGATAGTTGTAATAAACGCTAAACTCTAGTCAAGTTAACTAATGTGAATTAAGCATGTCAGAACAAGCTGAGTTAGCACCAGAAAAGGTTGCTGAAATTCGTAAAGAATTTGATTATTTCGACACTGATAGTAATGGTAAACTTGATCTTCTTGAATTTATCGAGTTATTGACTATATTATCGCCTAAAACTAAAGCCAGTCATGTTGAAGAAGGTTTTGCCCTAATCGATCTAAACCAGGACGGGTCAATCGACTTTGCTGAGTTTTTAGAATGGTGGCAACAATCGTGGTGGGAATATTAGTCCTGTTATCTGCCTTTACAGATTGTGAAAGCAAGGTTGCTACGTAATAAAAAAGCCCAGACATCTAGCTGGGCTTTTTTGTATCTCCCTGGTGCCTTTTACTCTTGTTTGAAGGTCAGCCTGGCATTGTCGGTTAAACGCTTGATAAGTTTATCGCCCATAGCCGGCGCGGTGGTCCAAATGCCGCCTTGGGTATCTGTAGCATCCTTGAGCAAACAAAGTGCACTTTCGGCAATCATCCGTGAGGTTGAGCCATAACCCGGGTCAAGCTCTGCAGATACGCTCACTCTTAGACTTTCACCCGATGCGTTAATGCCCACAAATAAAATGTCATAAAAACCCGCTTCGCGTTCTGCCTTGCTCGGACCTTCACCGGGTTTAGGTCCCCCTTCTTTCATCATGCCCTTGTCGTTAGCCACAGCATTGGCAATGGCTTCACCTTTGTCCCCGGGGCCCGTCATTAGCATTTCGTCGTATATAAAGTTTTCACCGTATTGATGATTGAGCAGGGCGTTGCTGCGATGTACGTTACGGGTGTTGATCGCTGCCATTACAAAGGGGGCCACCCAGGTATTAAGCTCTTCTTCAAAGTAGGGTTTGTTACCAAAAGGCTGGGCTGGTCCGGTAAACCCCGGGGTTAATGAAAAGGGATTCAGCAACAGTTGCATCAGCGATGGGTCTTGTTTGGCTGCCGCCAGGGTGGCTTTTAAACTGGCTGCAGTGCCACCGGAAAACGTACCTTGCATCTTACGTACACGGCCCTTCACGCGGCTAAAAGTAGCACCCAGTTGCTCTTTGGCCAGTTGTTGTAATCGATATATACCCAAATCGAAGGGGATAGAATCAAAGCCACAAGAAAACACGATGCGAGCCCCACTTTTTTTCGCTGCCACTTCGTTGGCATCGATCATCTGGCGCATCCACACCGGCTCACCACATAAATCGACATAGTCGATACCAGATTTGGCACACATGGCGACCAGCTCAGAACCATATAACTGATAAGGCCCTACTGTGGTGATCACCAGTTTAGTGGCATCTAGCATCGCTTGTATAGAATTCAAATCATTAGCGTCGGCAACGATTAGTGGGGTCGTCACCGGAGCGCCAATTTCATCTCGCACCTGCGCTAATTTCTCTGCACTGCGCCCAGCCATCGCCCAACTAAAGCTGTCATCCCCGGCATACTGTTTAACGAAGTATTCGGCGACCAAACGGCCGGTAAAACCTGTAGCACCGTAGATTACTATATCGAATTTTTTTGGTTGATTCATTTTAATATTCTTATGACAATTGCTGTGACCGAATACTAAAACCTCAGAGCATAACCTACACTTTATTTGCCTGATGTTTAACTATAGGGATAGTTGATTAAAATAAGAAGAAATAAACGTTTAAAAATTCCTAGTGGGAACATTTAGACGAATAAAATAGTTGTCTAAATGTTCTCGAAGCGTTAGTTTAATTATATTTACGATCAAGTGAGACAAAGAAATGGACTTCGAAAGCAAATCGGGGGTGGGCGATCGCGTTCCTTGTAGTCACTGTGGGAAAAAAAAAGAACTGGGCTTCGATTTTACCATGGCCTTTCAGCCCATCATTAATTATAGTCAACGTAGAATTTTTGGCTATGAAGCCCTTGCCCGTGGCTTGAAAAATGAATCTGCTTACTCTGTAATATCCAGGCTCAACGAGGACAACCTCTATATATTTGATCAACTGTGTCGCATAAAGGCTATCGCACTAGCCGCTAAACTACAATTGGACTCAATACTTAGTATTAATTTTATGCCTAATGCAGTTTATCAACCTCAGCGCTGCATTCGCACCACGTTAGAAGCGGCAAAGAAATATAACTTTCCTATCAATAAGATTATGTTCGAATTTAACGAAGGTGAAAAAATAGGGGATTCAGAGCATGTCAGAGGGATTTTAGAGTATTACGACAATCAAGGTTTTATAACCGCGATTGATGACTTTGGTGCCGGGCATTCAGGTTTGGGTTTACTGGCGAATTTTCAGACCAATATAGTTAAATTGGATATGGGGCTTATTCGTGGTATTGATACCGATAAGGTTCGCCAATCCATAGTGCGCAATTGTGTAAATATGTTTCGTGATCTTAATATCGAGCCCCTCGCTGAAGGCGTAGAAACCTTAGGAGAAGCAAAGTGGCTATCTAACGCGGGCATTGGCTTAATGCAAGGGTTCTTTTTTGCCCGTCCTGGTTTTGAATGTTTGCCGGCAGTTGATTTTAGTTACCAGTAAAAAATATTAATTTAATCGCCAGATTCACTTTCTGCGCATCAATCGCTGCAAAGTAAAAAGAGCAAAACAATAACTTGTTGTGCCCTTTTTTCAAACTGATTTATTGAACGTTTTACTAGCTAACGGCCACTATTTTACAGGCATTGGTGCCACCTACTGTTTCCATAGTATCACCATAAGTCATGATGAACAGATCACCGGATTCAAGCAAACCCTTCTCTTTCATGATGGTAATGACATCATTTTTAAGTTGTCCAGGATCGCTGCCACGAGAATCAAAATATACGGGTTCAACACCGCGATACAGCGCCATGATATTTAAAGTGTTTTCATGGCGTGATAAGGCATAAATTGGCAGAGTAGTGGTAATACGCGACATTAAGCGTGGTGTACTGCCACTTTCCGTCAGGGCGACAATAGCTTTAATGGTTCCTAAGTGATTGGCTGCGTATACCGCACTGAGGGCCAATGTCTCACTTACTGAACTGAAGGTCTCATCAATGCGGTGTTTGGATATCTTGATGCTTGGATGAGTTTCGGCGCCAATACATACTCTGGCCATAGCTTCTACTGTTTCTACCGGGAATTCGCCAGCAGCTGTTTCAGCAGATAACATCACAGCATCGGTACCATCAAGTACAGCATTGGCGACATCCATCACTTCGGCGCGTGTCGGCATAGGGCTGGTGATCATTGACTCCATCATTTGCGTCGCGGTGATCACCACTTTGTTTAGCTGACGGGAACGGGCGATCAATTTTTTCTGCACCCCGACCAATTCCGCGTCGCCAATTTCCACACCTAAGTCGCCACGGGCAACCATTACAGCATCTGATGCTTCAATGATGTCGTCTATCGCGGCGTCTGTTGCCACGGCTTCTGCGCGCTCAACTTTGGCGCATATCATGGCATTACAGCCTGCTTCTACCGCCAATCGACGGGCATAGTGCAGGTCGTCACCGCAGCGCGGAAACGATACCGCCAGATAATCAACACCGATGATGGCCGCTGTTTTTATATCTTCCTTGTCTTTTTCGGTTAGCGCTTCAGCGGACAAACCACCACCGAGACGATTAATGCCTTTGTTATTAGATAATTTACCAGCCACAGTCACTTGGGTATGTACTTTGTTACCCTCAACCTTGATGACCTTTAGTTGAATTCGTCCATCATCTAATAATAGCAAATCATCTGAAGTCACATCTCTAGGCAGCGCCTTGTAATCTATGCCGACTGATTCTTGCCCGCCATCGTTGGGACCCATATCAGCATCGAGTATAAAAGCATCGCCTATCTTGAGTATAATAGAGCCTTCTTTGAACTTGGCGACTCGAATTTTTGGTCCCTGTAGATCACCTAAAATGGCTACATATTTCCCCAGTTTTTTCGCTACCAGGCGTACTTTGTTAGCACGTTCGATGTGATCCTGTGCAGTACCATGGGAGAAATTCATGCGCACAACATTAGTGCCCGCGCGGATAATGGCTTCAATTTGTTCGACTGTGTCTGTAGATGGACCGAGGGTGGCTAATATTTTTGTTCGTCTTAACATAGGTTAATCGCTCTTTTTGTGGCGCAAACTGATTTAAAATTGCAGGTGGTATCTTTTTGTTCTGCTATGGTTAAATGCTGCCTGTAATAAGCCTTTGATGTTTTATGCACAAGAAGTTTCCCTACTACGCGATCCATTTGCTGTTAAAAACATCTGCATTGGTTTAAGGCATCTACTTGTAATCGGCTAATTTAGCTAAACAGTAATAATTGATTTAATTATTACTGTTTAGTAATTTTATTACAAAATACTAGCCGAATAAGTCATCAATGTGAAATTTTTTAATTAAAAAAGTTATTAAGACTGAGGTATTGTTTAATAATTGGCCATTTACGGGCAAGTCCGGCCTTCAGTCGTCACGTTTTTCGAACCGCGAACCGCGCAATGTGTCTTTCACTCGTTTTAAATTTTCTCGAAATTTGGTTCCACGGCGTAAGGTAAAACCTGTGGCCAGGATATCGATCAGGGTGAGCTGGGCAATACGAGACGCCATAGGCATATACATGTCGGTATCTTCAGGCACTTCCAAGGACAATACCAGGTTGCACTCTTTGCTCAGCGGACTGTCCTTGGACGTGATGCCCACTACTGTCGCGTCGTTACTTCTGGCGATTTGAGCTATTTCCACCATGCTTTTGGTTCGTCCGGTATGAGAAATAAGCACAACCACATCGCCTTCACATGAATTCATACAACTCATACGCTGCATTAGGATATCTTCAAAATACACTATTGGGACATTAAAACGGAAGAATTTGTTGACTGCATCGTGGGCCACAGAAGCCGATGCTCCTAAACCAAAAAAAGATATTTTTTGCGCCTGGGTAAGTAAATCAACGACTCGGTTAATGGTACTAATATCTACCGACTGGCGAGCCACTTCCAGAGAAGCCATGGTTGATTCAAAAATCTTTTTGGTATATTCCTCGGGTCCGTCGTCTTCTTCAACGTGACGGTTTACGTAGGGTGTGCCGTTAGCCAGGCTTTGCGCCAGGTGCAGCTTGAAGTCTGGGTAACCTTTGGTATCCAGACGACGACAAAAGCGGTTAACTGTGGGTTCGCTGACGTCAGACATCTTTGCCAGGGTAGCGATACTACTGTGGATCGCTGTTTGCGGATTAGCCAAGATGACTTCGGCTACCTTGCGTTCTGATTTGCTAAACGCGAGCTTATGTTGAGTTATTTTTTCAAGAATATTCATACGGCCACTGAAAACTTAATTATAATCTGCATTTATTTCGCTAAGACTAACACTGTCGGTACTATTGTGGGTACAGTTCTTGTAATTTTTTGACAAAACACAGCCTATTTTGGCAACTCATGGGGGTACCTGTGGGTAAAATTGCGCTCTACCACTGTAAAAAGTTGTAAATTTACTACATTTGTTGTTAACTGTAGGCAAAGATTAGTAATGATTGAAGTGTTATTATTAGCCTAATTTCAATCAAATATTCTCATTTATTAGTAGGTTAAAGACAATGGCGTTAGATAATTCATCCAAACCGTGTGACTTCGTTCTATTTGGGACCAAGGGAGACTTGGCCCGTCGTAAATTACTGCCTTCTCTTTATCAATTAGAAAAAGCAGAATTAATGCATGCTGATACCGCCATTTTAGGGGTGGCCAGGAATGAAATCAGTCCGCAGGAATATATTGAACTGGTCAAAACCAATATTGAGCAGTTCTCCGGTGAAAAACTTTGTGATGAGACCTGGCAGCGTTTTTCCGCCAAGTTGGGTTATATTTGTGTGGATATGAAAAATGTCGACAGTTACAGCGTGTTCGCCGAGCATGTTGATCCCAGTCGCACTATGGTTTGTTATTTTGCTACACCGCCCTCTATTTTCGGGGATATTTGTCGTGGCTTAAAAGCAGCCAACATAATAGACAAAACCATGCGTGTGGTCCTTGAAAAACCTATTGGCCATGATCTCGAATCATCTAAGGTTATCAATGATCAAGTAGCGGAATTTTTTGATGAGTCGCAAATTTACCGTATTGATCACTATCTTGGTAAAGAAACCGTACTAAACCTGATTGCTTTACGTTTTGCCAATTCTATTTTTGCGACCAATTGGGATCACAACAGTATTGATCACGTGCAAATCAGCATTGCCGAGTCGGTCGGCATTGAAGGGCGCTGGGGTTATTTTGACACTGCCGGCCAAATGCGTGACATGGTGCAGAATCATTTGTTGCAGATTTTAACCCTAATTGCCATGGAGCCTCCGACTACTTTGGATGCCGACAGTATTCGCGGTGAAAAACTCAAAGTACTTAAGGCATTGCGCACAATTGACTCCACTAATATTAACAAAAAGAGTGTGCGCGGCCAGTACGTCGGTGGTTTTGTCAATGGTAAAGAAGTCCCCGGCTACCTGGATGAGCCTGATGCTAACCAGCGCAGTGAAACAGAAACTTTTGTCGCCCTTAAAGTGGATATTGATAACTGGCGCTGGGCCGGGGTTCCGTTTTATCTGCGCACGGGTAAACGTCTGCCTAACAAAACCAGTGAAGTGGTGATCTATTTCAAACGTCAGCCTCATAACTTGTTTGAAGAGAGTTTCTCCCAGTTGCCGCCTAACAAACTGACGATACGTTTGCAGCCGGATGAAGGCATTGAAGTCACAGTTATGAATAAGGTGCCCGGATTAACCGGAACAGGTGCCATGGATTTACAAAAATCTCGCCTCAACCTGAGTTTTTCTGAAGCATTTAAAGACGATCGTGTTGCCGATGCTTATGAGAAGTTATTGCTGGAAGTTATGCGCGGTAACCAAACCTTATTTGTCAGCCGTGATGAAGTGGAATTTGCCTGGAAATGGGTCGACAGCATCATTGCAGCCTGGGAGCACAGCAACGAACCTCCCGAGGCTTATCAAGCTGGTACCTGGGGGCCTGTAGCATCAATTGCCCTCTTAGCCCGTGAAGATCGTGCCTGGTACGAAAGTAAAATAGGTAAAAAATAAGATGGCTTTACAAGAAACAAATTTTCAATCTGTTGGTGAGCTCAATAGCACCTTTGCCCAGCGTATTGTCACTATCCTTAAAGACGGTATTGCCGAAAATGGCCGAGCCAGTTTAGTTGTTTCAGGCGGACGAACACCCGCAGCCTTGTTTGATGCCCTGTCAAATGCCGAATTGCAGTGGGACAAGGTGGATATAAGTCTGGCAGATGAACGTTGGGTGGCGACAGATGACGACGCCAGTAATGAAAAAATGGTGCGCCGGGAACTGTTGAAAAATAAGGCTCAAAAGGCCAACTTTGTTGGGCTTAAAACCGCCCATGGCGATGCTAAAGAAGCCGTAGATGAATGCACGGCGAGTCTGGCTAAATTGAAAACGCCCTTTGATGTGCTTATTTTAGGCATGGGTGAAGATGGCCATACGGCTTCTTTGTTTCCCTGCTCAGAACAAATTCATCAAGGTCTGGATATGGATAGTCGGCGCACTTATATTGCCGTACAACCCACCACTGCACCTAACCAGCGTATGTCCCTGACATTGCCTGCACTGCTTAATAGCAAGCATATATTTTTGCACCTCACAGGCGTGGCTAAAAAGCAGGTATTACACACTGCAATTAAAGGGGGCGATGAACAAGATATGCCCATCCGTGCAGTCCTCAACCATGCCCAAGTCGAATTGATGTGGGCTCCATAGGAGATATTTATGAATTCTTTGATCCAAGATGTTACCGAACGCATTATCGAGCGCAGCCTTAATACGCGCAAAGCTTACTTAGCTAAAATTGAACAGGCTCGCCTTAATGGACCCCATCGCGGCGAGCTGTCCTGTGGCAACCTGGCCCATGGTTTTGCTGCCTGCAGCACCGATGATAAATCGGATTTGCGCAGTATGACCAAATCTAACATTGCCATTATTTCATCTTATAATGATATGTTGTCGGCGCACCAGCCTTATCATGACTATCCACAAAGGCTTAAAAAAGCTATTCGCGAGGTGGGCAGTGTGGCCCAGTTTGCCGGTGGGGTTCCAGCTATGTGTGACGGTATCACCCAGGGTAATGCAGGCATGGATTTAAGCCTGATGAGCCGGGATGTGATCGCTTTGTCTACTGCGGTAGCCTTGTCACACAATATGTTTGACGGCACATTGATGATGGGTATTTGTGATAAAATCGTGCCTGGCTTGTTGCTTGGTGGTTTGAGTTTTGGCCATTTACCTACTATTTTCGTGCCTGCAGGTCCTATGCCCTCAGGTCTTCCCAACAAGGAAAAAGCTCGTGTTCGTCAGGCATATGCTGAAGGTAAAGTGGGCCGTGCAGAATTGCTTGAAGCCGAGTCTCAATCTTATCATTCTGCTGGTACCTGTACGTTTTACGGCACGGCCAACAGTAACCAACTAGTAGTGGAAACTATGGGGCTGCATTTGCCCGGCGCCTCTTTTGTCAATCCGGGTACGCCCCTGAGGGAAGCGTTAACGGATGCTGCCGCCAGACAAGTGACTCGTATCACCGATTTGGGTGAAGACTATCGCCCTATCGGACACATAGTCGATGCCAAGTCGATAGTCAATGGCCTGGTCGCCTTGTTGGCCACGGGTGGCTCGACGAATCACACCATGCATTTGGTCGCCGTGGCTAGGGCGGCAGGTTATATCGTCAATTGGGATGATTTTTCTGATATTTCCGATGCAGTCCCTCTGCTGACGCGTATCTATCCCAACGGTTCAGCAGATATTAATCATTTCACCGCTGCAGGCGGTATGGCGTTACTGTTCCGGGAACTCCTCAATGGTGGCTTGATACACAATGATGTGAAAACTATCTGCGGTGATGGCCTGGAACGTTATACCCAGGAGCCTAAAATAGAGCAGGGCGAACTGGTGTGGCGTGATGGTCCTACTGAGTCTTTTGATCTTCAGGTTGTCGCTACTGTTGATAAACCCTTTAAACCTAATGGCGGGTTATCGGTATTAAGCGGAAATCTGGGCCGTGCGGTAATGAAGACCTCGGCACTTAGAGAGCCCCACTGTATTATCAAGGCGCCTGCGGTGGTATTTGAAGACCAGTTTGAACTGTACGCAGCGTTTAAAGCCGGTGAGCTGGATAAAGACTGTATTGTAGTGGTACGTTTCCAAGGGCCCTCGGCCATTGGTATGCCCGAATTACATAGCTTAACGCCTCCCTTAGGTGTGTTGCAGGATAAAGGATTCAAAGTGGCTCTGGTCACCGATGGACGTATGTCTGGCGCATCTGGCAAAGTTCCAGCGGCCATTCACCTGACCCCGGAAGCGTTAAAAGGCGGATTGATTGCCAAGGTTCAAAATGGCGATATGATCGAATTAAACACCAAAAGTGGACTTATCACCTTGTGTGTTGACAACGGTGAACTTGAACTGCGTGAGGCCAAGGTTACAGATGTAGCATCCCATCAAATTGGTATGGGTCGAGAGATGTTTGCTGGTATGCGAGCTACTTTAACGGGTGCCGAACAAGGTGCATGTTCATTGTTTGTCGGGCAGGAAGAAAACTAGTGGCTACTAATTTTGTGGCCGATATTGGCGGCACCAATATTCGCTTGGGGCAAATTTGCGATGGCCAAGTCACTGAGATTAAAAAATACCTATGTGCCGACTTTGCCACACTGGGTGATGCCATCAAACAATATTTTAGCGAGTATCCCGCTATTAATTTTAACGCCGGTTGCCTGGCTATTGCCTGCCCGGTCAGTGGTGATCTGGTTAAAATGACCAATCATACTTGGGTGTTTTCTATTAGCGCCCTACAAAGCGATCTTGCTTTGCAGTGGTTAGGGGTGATTAACGACTTTACAGCCGTGGCCCACTCTCTGCCAAAGCTAAGTGATCAACAAAAAATTCAAATTGGTCGAGGCCAAAGCGAATCTACTGCCAACATTGCGGTGTTTGGCCCAGGCACAGGGTTAGGTGTTAAACATCTAACCCATATCGATGACGGCTGGCATTCTTTAGACGGTGAAGGTGGCCATGTGGATTTTGCCCCAGTGGATGAAAATGATATTGCCATCCTGCGCTTTTTAACGGCTAAGTTTGGCCATGCCTCAGCTGAAGAAGTGATGTCAGGACGGGGCATAGTGCATATATACCAAGCTTTGGCTGCTCATTTGGGCCGTCCGGCGGAGTTTGACGATGCCGCAGATATTACCACCCGAGCCTTGGACAATAGTTGTGAACTATGCGCCGCGACCCTGGCGCAATTTTGCCGCATTATGGGCAGTTTCGCCGGTAATTTAGCGTTAAATTTATGTACCCGAGGTGGTGTGTATATTGGCGGCGGCATAGCCTCTAGGTTTGTGGACTATCTTAAACAAAGTGAATTTCGCCAGCGTTTTGAAGCGAAAGGCCGGTTTCACGGCTACGTTGCCACTATACCTACTTACATTATTACCGAGCCCGATCATGGTTTGATTGGTGCTATGGCCTACTTAGAACAGCATTATAAAGGTTAAATGCAATGACAAAAAATTGGAAAGTTTCTTCACAAGAGGTGTTTAGCCAAGGCCCTGTGGTCCCCGTTTTGGTGATCAAGGATGTGAAATATGCTGTACCTTTGGCAAAAGCGCTGATTGCTGGCGGTATCCGCGTGCTGGAAGTCACACTTCGCACCCCGGCGGCGTTGGCAGCTATAAGCGCTATCGCTAAGGAAGTACCTGAAGCCTTGATTGGTGCAGGTACAGTGACCAATAGAGAGCAACTTAAACAAGTACAGGATGCCGGTGCTTTATTTGCCATCAGCCCAGGTATGACGCCTGATTTGCTGGCGGCAGGAAACGAGGGGAATATTGCCCTTATCCCCGGTGTTTCGTCTATCTCAGAGTTAATGAAGGCGGTGGATTTTGGTTATACCCATCTTAAGTTTTTTCCGGCCGAGGCATCAGGTGGTATCAAAGCCCTAAAAGCCATAGGCGGTCCTTTCCCGCAAATCGCTTTTTGCCCCACAGGCGGCATCAGCCTTACCAACTATCTGGACTACCTAGCCCTGCCAAATGTTAGTTGTGCTGGAGGCTCATGGTTAGCCCCAGATGATGCGGTTGAAGCCGGTGATTGGGCACGCATTACTGAGCTTGCCAGACAAGCAGTGGCGGGTGCAGCGGCGATAAAGTCTTAATTGTATCGACTTAAAATGGCCACCTCAGGGTGGCCTTTTTTATGTCTTTAATTTATCAAATGCCGGGCGGCTGTCTGCCATCAGCAGATCGAGGGCGTGCTGGGCTTTAACGGGTCGTTTCTTGTCGGTATCTTCCAGCATTTCACAGTCATCATTGAGCATTTGCTGGATAGTTACGGGGTAAGATTTACAATCATCGGGCCGGTCGAAATAAATATCGCAGGTATAGATGTCATTGCTTGTTTTACGCAGGAAGGGGCAAAGGGCGAGTTGCTTGCCATTTTCTGGGCTCATCCAGATCAGTCCATTTCTAACATATTCGGCTATATCCGGACGGAACAACTGCCACATGTCTATTTCGCTATCCGTTGCCGACAAGCCGCCATCACTATATTTGGTACAGCATTTTCCGCATTGGGTACATTCTTTCATGGCAACCTAAAACTAATGGGCGAACCGCATCAGATTACAGCAATAAGCCGGTCAGAGTAACCCGGCTGTTCTTTGCGGGGTTTTACAGCGATAACTTGAATACTTTGGAGTTACGCTGAAAATTATACAGGAGCTTTTTCTTAGTGGGTAAATCGTCAAGACTGGCAAGGACAAAACCTTGTTCCTGAAACCAGTGCGACGTGACAGTGGTTAACACAAATATTGATTCAAGGCCTTGTTCACAGCCCTGCTCCTTGATGGCCGCCAGCAGACGTTCGCCGCGATTTTTGCCTCGGTAATCAGGGTGGGTGGCAACACAAGCCAGCTCACCACAGCGATCTTCAATATAGGGATAAAGTGCTGCGCAAGCTACCGTCATACCGTCACGCTCAATCAAGGTGAATTGCTCAATTTCCCGCTCTAGTATTTCCCGGGAGCGTTTAACTAAAATACCCTGTTCTTCAAGGGGGTTAATCAAGTTCAAAATACCGCCTACATCATCTATGGTAGCAATACGCAGCTGTTCGTAGTAACTCTGGGATATAAGCGAGCCAGCACCATCCCGGGTGAAGAGTTCCTGCAGCAAGGCACCGTCTTGCTGGTAACTGACGCAGTGGCAGCGGCTGATACCAAATTCCAAACTACTGATAATGGCCTGTAGGGTCTGTTTTTCATCGGCAAAGTGGCTTTGCTCGAGCATGGGATAAAGTTGATTGAGCTGGATGTTACGCAGTAATCGTCCGCTTTCGTCCTCTATGCCCTCTTTTTCCGAGAAAAAAATCACCTTATCGGCATTCAGTGCTTTTGCTGCACTGGTGGCTACATCCTCATGACTTAAGTTAAACACTTCACCGGTAGGGGAATAACCCATAGGCGATAATAGTACGATTGAACCATCGTCGAGATGATCGGATATACCCGTGACATCTATACGCCTTACCAAACCGGTATTTTCGAAATCGATGCCTTCTCGCACACCTATGGGCATGGCTACCACCAAATTACCGGAACACACGCGAATGTGTGAACCGTGCATGGGGGAGTTAGACAAGCCCATGGTTAACAAGGCTTCGATTTGCGAGCGCACCGAGCCGGCAGCATCTTTGACACATTCCAGTGTTTGTTTGTCAGTAATACGCAAGCCGTCTTCGAAGCGAGGGACCAGGTTGTGCAAGGCCACCCGTTGATCGATTTGCGGCCGGGCACCATGCACCAAAACCAGACGCACCCCCAGACTGTTGAGCAAGGCGATGTCGTGAATGATGTTGGCAAAATTACTGTCTTCAACCGCTTCTCCGCCAAACACTAGGATAAAGGTTTTTCCTCTGTGCGCATTGATATACGGGGCGGAGTTACGGAATAATTTGACACTGTCATTGTGTGAAAGAAGCACCTGATTTCCTTATGAGCCGCGACGGCTACTAGCCAGTTCGGTTTGGGCTTTTTTCAAGGCGGCTAGCACAGGTGTGATACCGGTGCCTCCCAGCACGCTGCGTTTATCGACTAAATGGTCAAGTTGTAATACGGGATATACATCCTCTTCAATCAACGCTGAAAATTCCTTTAATTGTGGAATAGTCAGCTCTTCAATGGCTTTTTTGTGTCCTAAGGCCGCCAACACCACCTGACCGGAAATGTCGTGAGCGGTGCGAAACGGGATCCCTTTAGCTACCAAATAATCTGCCAGTTCAGTGGCATTTGCGTAACCTTCCCGAGCTGCTTTCGCGCAACGCTCACTATCAAGGGTGATACTGTCGAGTACTTCACAGGCGATGCATAAGCAGATATGCCATTGATTAGTTGCATCAAACAGGCCTTCTTTGTCTTCTTGCATATCTTTGTTGTAAGCCAGGGGCAGTCCCTTCATGGTCACCAGCATGGCTTGTAAACTGCCAAACACACGGCCGCATTTACCGCGCATCAGCTCCAGGGCATCGGGGTTTTTCTTTTGTGGCATCAAAGACGAGCCAGATGTCACCGCGTCACCCAACTGGATAAAGCCTGCTTCGCCTGAATTATAAAAAATAAGGTCTTCTGCCATACGTGACATATGCATCATACTGGTGCTGGAAACAAACAATAGTTCTAGTACATAATCACGATCAGATACGGCATCGAGGCTGTTGAGGCAGGGGCTGGCGAAGCCCAGTTCATCGGCTATGGCCTGACGGTCGATTGGGTAAGTGGTTCCTGCCAGTGCACCACTGCCCAGGGGACATTGGTTTAAACGCACCTTTAAATCTTGTAAACGGCTGATATCCCGTTTAAACATTTCTACGTAAGCCAGACACCAATGGGGATAGCGCACCGGTTGTGCCCGTTGCAGATGGGTGTAACCAGGCAAGATAACGTGTTGGTTTTTATCTGCGCTACCGAGTAATGAACCGATAACATTTTGTAAATCTGTGATCAACAAATCTACGTGTTCCCGGGTCCATAAACGAAAATCCGTAGCGACTTGATCATTCCGGCTGCGCCCCGTGTGTAATTTACGCGCCACGTCGCCCAGTTGCTCGATAAGCGTCGCTTCCACAAAACTATGAATATCTTCTTCACTACTGGCATCAAAATCTAGCTGACCGGTGTCGGCTTTGGCCAGTAAACCGAGCAGGGCATCTTCCAGTTGTTGTTGCTCATCTTGGGTGATAACGCCAGCCTTGGCTATGGCCCGTGACCAGGCAATTGAGCCACGAATATCCTGGCTCGCTAGCACCCTATCGAAAGGTAATGAGTCGTTAACCGTGCGAAACATTGCACTGCTACCGTCTTGAAAACGTCCGCCCCACAAGCTCATTATTCGATACCTGTGTTTTTAAATGGAATGCCTTTTTTATTCAAAGCACCAATACGGCTTGATAGACTGTAAAGACGAATAAAGCCTTCAGCATGGCTTTGGTCATATACATCGTCCGCGCCAAAAGTGGCAAAATCTTCTGAATACAAGCTGTTCGGTGAACGACGCTGAGTAACAGTGGCCTGACCTTTATAAAGTTTTATCACTATGTCGCCAGTCACTTGTTCCGCCAGGCTGGCAGCGCCGGCCAACAGGGATGCATTTAAGGGTGTAAACCAGCGTCCGTCGTACATCACATGAGAAAACTCCAAACCAAGTTGTTCACGGTATTTAAGGGCGGCTTTGTCTAGTACCAGGCTTTCCAGTGCCTTGTAAGCCGACATCATGACTGTGCCACCGGGGGTTTCATAACAGCCACGAGATTTCATACCTACCAGGCGGTTTTCGACTATATCAATTCGACCCACACCATGGGCGGCGGCTAACGTGTTTAATGTAACCAAACACTGATATGGGCTAAGGGCTTCACCGTTGACTTTAACCATGCGGCCATGTTCGAAGCTAACTTCAATACGCTCAGGGGTATTGGGTGCTTCTTCGGGATCCACTGTCATGGTCCATACTTCTTTGCTTGGCTCACACCAGGGATCTTCTAATTCCCCCCCTTCGTGGGAGATATGCCAGGCGTTGGCGTCCCGGCTATAAATTTTAGTGGCCGAAGCGGTGGTTTTAATATCACGCTCAGCCAGATAATCAAGCAAGTCTTCACGAGAAACCATGTCCCACTCACGCCAAGGTGCGATCACTGTTAGCTCAGGGGCTAATGCAGCAAAGGTACCTTCGAAACGTACCTGGTCATTACCCTTGCCTGTACATCCATGGCATAATGCGTCAGCACCGACCTTAAGGGCAATTTCAACTTGTGCTTTGGCGATAATAGGGCGCGCCATAGACGTACCCAGCAGATATTGCCCTTCGTAAACTGCACCCGTGGTAATAGTGGGGTAAACGTAGTCTGCAACAAACTCTTCTTTTAAATCAACTATGTAACATTCACTGGCGCCGGTGGCGATAGCTTTTTCCCGTAGCCCTTCTAACTCTTCGTCGCCTTGTCCCACATCGGCTGCAAAGGCGATAACTTCGCAGTCGTAGTTTTCTTTTAACCAGGGGATGATCGCGGATGTATCTAAACCACCTGAGTAGGCTAATACCACTTTTTTGATGTCTTTTTTGTTCATTGTCTTTACCTACAAATATTTAATGTGTTTACGCTGGGTCGCCAAGAAGATGCACGAGTATGGCATTCTGGGCGTGCATTCTATTTTCTGCTTGTTGCATTAACAACGACTGGTCTGAATCTATCAGGCTGCTACTTATTTCTAAATCCCTATGGGCCGGTTGGCAATGCATAACGAACTGGGCGCCTGTTTTGTGCATCATTTTCTCATCGATTTTAAAGTCGCCAAATGCTTGTTTTATAGTTTCAAGGGGGGTGTCATCACCCATAGACAACCAAGTGTCGGTGTAAATGGCATGGGCACCAATAGCAGCGTCAGTAGAATTGCTGATTACCAGTTTACCACCATTGTGGGCCGATTTTTCCTGGGCTAGCAATATAATGTTCTCATCGACTTCATAACCTTCAGGCGTGACGACGACCACTTCACAACCCAGGGTGACTCCTACTAACATCAATGAATGGGTGACATTGTTGCCATCTCCCAAATAGGCTAATTTAACCTGACGTAAATCGCCAAAGTACTCGGCCAGAGTAAGGTAATCTGCAAGTGCCTGACAAGGATGATATAGATCACATAAAGCGTTGATAACCGGTACTTTAGCCGACTCAGCGAGATCGACCAGAGTTTGATGGGTAAACACCCTGGCGACTATGGCATCTGCCCAGCAAGCCAAATTTTTACCCATGTCTTTACTTTCCTCACGGCCATCGAGTCTATTTGACTGACTATCCAAATACACCATGTGCCCGCCGAGCTTATGAATGCCTATGTCAAAACTTACTCGCGTGCGCAGAGATGGCTTTTCAAATAGGGCGACAATAGATTTGCCCATCAGAGCGTTGCTGTATTGCTGAGGATTAGTTTTTATGGTTTTGGCCAAGTCAAGCAGGGCATATAGCTCCTGGGCTGACCAATCTTTAAAACTAAGAAGATCCTTTTTCATAGGGTTCCTTGGCTAGGGTTAGGGATAATAGTGGTGCCAACGGACTCACCCCCGAGCAGGCCTAAAAGTTGCTCAGGTGTGTGCCAGCTGGCTATGGTTATGGGACGTTGCAAGCTATTGGCGGCGTCCAGTGCTGCAGTCACTTTTACCTGCATACCATCTATAATGATATCTTGGTTTATCAGCTCTTGTATATCCTGAGCGGTTAGCTGATTGATCAGGGTTTTATTCACGTCTAGCACGCCGGGTACATCAGACAGTAGCATAAGATCCCCTTGCAACAGTTGGGCGATGACGGTAGCGGCCTGATCGGCGTTAACATTGAGCAGGTTGCCCTGTTCATCGGCACCAATCGAGCTAATTATGGGCAGCATACCTGCGGCCAGTAACAAGCTCAACATTTTGCCAGAACCTGGCTGGGGCACACCCACTGCACCTAGTTTTGGATCAAGTTGCTGACAGGAAACCGAGTGCCCGTCTGCTAAACATAGGCCGACAGCATCGAGCTTGGCCTTAATTGCCAGGGCGCACAATTGCTTGTTGGCGGTACCTGCCAGAGCACCTGATATATAAGGCATATGTTCTGGCGGGGTGACACGTAAACCATCTATTTTTTTAGTCGTTAATCCTAAGGCTTGCAATAGTTGCTCAACCATAGGACCTCCTCCATGCACGAGCACGACAGGACGTTGCTGTTGTAGCTGACCAATCACTTCGAGTAGTTGCAATGCTGCTTTGGGCGCCTGCATAAAGGCGCCACCCACTTTTATGATTAATGGGTTCATTGGCCACTTCCCCGGGTTAATCCCAGGTGACTGGCAAAGCCAAAACGTAAGTTTGCACACTGAAGGGCTTGGGCGGCGGCACCTTTTAATAAATTATCGATGGCGCTACTTATTACCAGATAATCGCTATTGAGAGCAGATTTCCAGTGTAGATCACAAAATGGCGACCCGACAACGTCATCCAGTTTCGGCCAGCCTGGCAACAGGCGAACCAAGGGGTTATTTTGATAGGCCTCAGTAAAGGCGCGATCGACTTGTTCTGAAGATGTGTTTGCTGCCAGTTTCACGGTAATAGTAGCCAAAATACCACGTTTGAAATTACCCAGATGTGGGGTGAAAATAACTTCTGTACCCAGGCATTGGGCTATTTCAGGCTGGTGTCTATGGCTGTGTACGGCATAGGCTTGCAAGCTCACTTCGCAAAAACTGTTGCCCAGAGCTGCCTTTCGCCCGGCTCCTGAAACACCAGATACTGCATTGATTATTGGTGGGTAAGCTGGGTCAAGTAACTCTTTTTGCTGCAAGGGTTTAAGGGCGCTCAGGGAAGCCGTAGGGTAACAACCGGGTACGGCGATCAGATCCGCTTGGCTAATTTGCTGGGGATACCAGTCGGCTAATCCATAAACTGCTTGCTCAAGACAGGAGGGATGTTGATGCTCAAAACCGTAATATTGGCCAAAGGTCTGCGCGTCTTTAATGCGAAAGGCCCCTGACAAGTCCATTACCACCGCGGTGCCACCCGTTAATTCGGGCATCCAGTTGTGACTGGCTTCATGGGGGGTGGCCAGAAAGATAAGATCCATTTCGTTGGCCAAGTTAGCCAGGTGCTCGTCGTTAAGGGGGAGTAATGGCAGCGCCAGTTGGCCAAACAAGTGGCCATGTATTTGACCTAACGTTTTGTCTTTGTCCTGGCTATTTTGAGAAACATAAAGTGCTGCCAGATCAAACATAGGATGATGATTCACAAGAGCGGCTAATTCGGCACCAGTGTAGCCACTGGCGCCCACAATACAGGTTTTAATCATAAAACGACTATCTCTAAAAAGGGTAGGTTGCTTAGTTTACTAAGCAATAGTGACAAAAATAAAAAAACACCTTTCGCCGTTAATCAAATAATCAAAGACAAAAGGTGAGCTAAACGCAATCAGACGTCGACTTATCGTCGATATATCATACTGGCGAAGCTAGGCAGGGAATTAAATTGTGACAAAACTGAATTCATGTGCGTAATAAAACCAATTTAAGCTAATATACGGTCAATTCAGGTCAACTTGCGGGTGCAAATAGCCTAAATCCTGTTGAGCTGAATCATGACACGTGTTATATATTTATGCAATTAATATGAATAATTATTTACTGAGTTTGCTATGCCATCTTTGTCTTTTATAGAATGTTTTGAAAAAATCATTGCCGTTCCGACTATCAGTGCCTTTGACCCGAAAATAGACCAGTCAAATCGTGTACTAATTGACTATTTGGGGGACTGGTTTGCCACTTATGGGTTTGACATAAGTATTCAGCCAGTACCTGGGACGCGTAATAAATTTAATATGCTGGCGAAAATTGGCAGCGGGGAAGGCGGCTTGTTGCTTAGTGGACACTCGGACACCGTGCCATTTGATCAAGATAGCTGGAAAATGGATCCCTTCAGGCTTCGTCAGGCTGATGACCGTTTATACGGCCTAGGCAGTTGTGATATGAAAGGTTTTTTCGCCTTTATTTTAGAAGCGCTTAAAGATATCCCCCTTAATAAATTGCAAAAACCCTTATACATATTGGCTACGGCTGACGAGGAAACATCCATGGCGGGGGCGCGCTTTTTTGTTGAGCAACAGTTGATTAAGCCGCAGATGGCGATCATCGGTGAACCGACTGAACTCAAACCCATATACAAACATAAAGGTCATATGGGTCATAGCTTAAATATACAGGGTCAGGCAGGGCATTCAAGTGATCCTGCCAAGGGCGTCAATGCCATAGAAATTATGTATCAAGCTATTGGTAAGTTGCTGGCGTTAAAACAACACTTAGCCCAGCGGTATCGAGATGAAGCTTTTAGTGTGCCACAAGTCACCATGAACCTTGGGCATATTCATGGCGGGGACGGAGAGAACCGTATATGTGGCCATTGCCAACTGAACTTCGATCTGCGGGCGATACCTGAACTTAGTGATAAAGAAGCCATTGCCCTGATTGATGAAGCACTCGGACCACTTATGAATACTTATCCCCAGCGCATTACCCGTGAGCTTATGTATGCTACCGCACCTTCTTTTGGCTGTAAAAACGAACAAGGTATTTTGGAATTGGCTAAATCCTTGACCGGTTTTGACCCGGTAAGTGCTAACTATGCTACCGAAGCACCGTTTATCAACCAGCTAGGTTGCGACACTATAGTGTTGGGGCCTGGCAGTATCGATCAGGCTCACCAACCTGATGAATTTATTGATCTGCATTACATCGAGCCAACAGTGACCTTGTTACGTAACTTTATTCGTACAGTGTGTTTGTAAAAATATACTGGGCTTGCCGGGAGTGATCAGTGAACAATGGTTACTTCAGCACAACCAAGAGCATGAAATTTGTCGTTATAGTCGGGTATATACTAAGTAGAGGTCAGAAAAATGCAAAAAACCATCGCCCTGGTGGCACACGATCACATGAAGCCTGAGCTGATCAGGTGGGCACAGGAGCACAAGGTTGAGTTAGCTAAACATAATTTGGTGGCCACAGGCACCACGGGGGGCTTGTTGCAGCAAAGTTTAGCTTTACCTGTACATTGCTATAAAAGTGGACCCTTGGGGGGCGATCAACAGATCGGCGCCTTGATTGCTGAGCGCAAACTAGATTGCTTGATCTTTTTTTGGGATCCCCTTAATCCTTCACCCCATGATCCTGATGTTAAAGCATTATTGCGTCTATGTTCAGTATGGAATTTGCCCGTGGCCTGCAACACCGCAACCGCAGACATGCTGGTTACTTCGCCTTTATTTATCGACCAGGCATACCAGCGTGTCATACCAGACTACTAATGTGATGAATGATTTTCTGCTAATCTAGCGGTCTATTTTTGTAAACCTTTTATGCTCATATGACTGACCACTACTTGCTTAGCCAAGAAACGCAACTGCAACACGATTACCCTGCACTCATTTGCCCGTTGATGCAAAAATTACAGTACGGTGAATTTATGGGGGTGGATAAGGTAAACATAGTTTATGCATTTTTATTGCATCCCTGTCCCATAGGCAGTGTCGTTATTTCCTCTGGCAGAATTGAGTGCCTGCTAAAATACCAGGAATTGATTTACGATCTTTATCAAAACGGCTATTGTGTTTTTATTCATGATCACAGGGGGCAAGGGTTCTCCGGACGCATGACAGATAATTCACATATGGGTTATGTGCAGGATTTTACAGATTATGTGACGGATTTTAAAATTTTTTATGACACTGTGATAAAACTAAAGAGTGAATATCAACCGCAATTACTGTGTCACTCCATGGGAGGGGCTATCGGGGCTCTGTATGTTCATGCTTATCCACAAGATTTTGGGCATGTGGTATTTTCTGCCCCCATGTTTGGCATTCGTCCCCCCATGCCAGCCTGGTTGGTCACAGGCTTACTTCGACTTAATGAGCTTATTAATACGTTTAGTGGTAAACCGACTGCTTATTTTTTTGGTCAAGGGAATTACGAAAATATCCATTTTGCGGATAGCCAGCTGACGCACAGTGAGGTCCGTTATCGCCTATTCAGAGAGGAATATGAGCGTCAGCCTCGGGTGCAACTTGGTGGCGTGACCTGCCAATGGTTAAAAGCTGCACGTGCCGCTATGGATAAGATAGAGTCTCTCGCGGGGACACTTTCGATCCCGGCTTTAGTCCTTCAAGCTGGTGCAGACCAGGTGGTGGATAATAAACGGCAAGATTTAGTAGTAGCCAGTATGCCCCATTGTAAAAAGGTAGTCATCAAGGGTGCCAAACACGAACTGCTGATGGAAGAAGATAAATATAGAATGCCATGCCTAGTAGCAGCCCTGGATTTTTTCAAGCAGCCATAAAGTCAACAAAAATCCCAGTGCAGTGTATCCATGACCCTATAGTTATGGGACAAATTGAGCCTGGTTGGCAAATATATTAGGGGGGTGTGAATAATGCATTATATGCACGTCGGATTTGTTAAGATCGCCCCATTATCCCAAGTGAATTTGTTAGTCATGTTAGATATCGTTTTATACCAACCTGAAATACCCCCTAATACCGGCAATATTATCCGCCTGTGTGCCAACACCGGTTTTGCATTGCATTTAATAGAACCTTTGGGTTTCGATTGGGATGATAAAAAGGTGCGCCGGGCGGGATTGGATTACCATGAGTTTGCCAAGGTCGTGCGCCATGCCAGCCTGGAGGATTATCTGGGATCCCAACAACCCAAACGGGTTTTTGCCTGTACGACTAAGGGCACAAAATTTTTTGCCCAAGTGAGTTATCAGGCAGGGGATGCATTATTGTTTGGCCCAGAAACCCGGGGATTACCTTCAGAGGTTATTAATAGTTTACCTGCTGAGCAGCGGGTGCGTATCCCTATGCTGGCAGATAGCCGCAGTATGAATCTGTCTAATGCGGTGTCGGTGTTTGTATATGAAGCTTGGCGCCAGCTGGATTTTGCCGGCGCGGTGTAGTGGATACCCCCATGATCTAACAGGGGGGGATCTGATCCTGCTATCGGCTTAACGGTCAGTGCAAAAGGGCCGATTAGATGAATTCAAATGCATCGCCGTACAGGTTATTCAGCAATAAACCTTGTTGCTGAAATTCTTCTCTGGCTACGCCGGCCATTTCAAAGCGCCCGGCAATATAGACCTGATAGGCTTCCAAACTGGCAAAATCGGCTAATACGGCCTTATGTACCCTGCCCATTCTGCCGGTCCATAAGGGATCGGGTAATTCCACAACCGGAATAAAATGAAAATGATGGTGTTGTTTGTCCAGTGTGACAAGTTCACTGTTGGCGTACATATCTGCCAGTGTTCGCGTTCCCCAATACAGGAAAACAGGTTCTTTTAATGGCAGGCTCAGTAGTTGCTGCAATATGGCATAAGTATAAGAGAAGCCTGTGCCGCCAGCCAGCAGAATAATCGGTTTGGGTATGTCTGCGCGTAAGAAAGCGTTACCGTGCCCTCCGTCTATTTGTACGCTACCTGTATCCCGCATTTTTTGCAGCACTTGGCCGGCGTAAGCGTTACCGGGATCTGTCCCAATATGCAACTCCAGACGGCCATCTTCTCTAGGGGCATTGGCGACGGAAAAAGGACGCTTGTCTTGTTCCGTCATGATCACCCGCAGATATTGCCCTGCAGTAAAATCCAGGGGATGTTCGGGATTGAGTATGACACGACTGACGGTGTCTGTAAGAGGTTCAATTCTTTCCACCTTACAAAAAGTTTTTTGCATAGTTAGTTTCTGCTTGTGCTGAAAGTTAAATAAATAGCGCTGTGTTTTACGAGAAAATAGAATGTATTGGATCACAGAAATGCCCGATTTGAGGGCAAATAACTTTGATATTCAATAACAAGCAATATAGTCTCAAGTGGCCGATTATAAACATCTGACGACCAACTTACGAGGGGGAGCTAACGATAAGCTGGTTTTTTATCATGAGGTGAGGTGATAAGCGCTTTTGTGTGTAATCATCAAACAACTAGATTACCGTAGATAACAGGTCTGCTATGGCAATATTGGCTATGGGCGTTTGGAGATAAACCTCGAATAAACCATTCTATTTTTGCTTAGGTAAATGGTCAGTCCTGACGCAAGATGGCAGCAACAACATTAAAAAAGCCACAAAGGTTGTGCCCTGACTGAAAATGACCACAACCCTGGAGGCTTCAATCGACAGAACCCGAATATATTTACTGCAAAACGTCAATAAGAGCCCAAAATTATGGGGGAAATAGCGGAACATTATTGCAATTAAATGATGATCGAGTAAATTTGGTGTTAATACTAACAGGCAACGCCTCGGGATTTGCTGTTGAAAAGATATAGCAGCACACGCCAGCATTGGTAAATTAGTAAAGACAAGGGGTAATATTGCTCAAACTTCTTTGACTGTTTGTTAGTCAGGATTGAACCGTAGACCCTGTGAATAATCTTAAATAAATTAGGAAATTACATGACTTTTACCCCACAAATGGTTACAGAATTCGAGCTCTTGTTGAAATTCCCTACCAAAAGCTTGATGCAAGGCTTGAAGATACACAATGACGCACAAGCGGATGTTATCGCGGCGGCTCAACGTCTGTTTGATAAAGGCATAGTGACCCAGCCAGATGGCGGCTACTTGACGGATTTAGGGCATGAGTTGATTGAACATGCGCAGATAGTATGTTCGGCTCTCACGCAAGACTAGGTCATCCCGTTGCCACGCAAGTAAATCGAATCTTGGCCGATAACTAGAATACTCTATCGTTATTCTAGGTTTATATGCGTTTACTACGTCATACAGTGGCGCTTGGTTTTATAGCGCTGCTTGGCACAACCACATTGTCATTATCTGCTTTGGGTGCTGAGCAAATCAAAGTGGTGCAATTGTACTCGCAGGATGAATTGTTGCGCCTAATCAACCTTAATGAACATCTAACCCGTGTGGTGTCTGATGATTGTCAGCTGGTGCAGGATATTGAGGCCAGGGCCCAGACCCTAAAAATTCCTGCCTACCAGTTCTTATGGGGAGACATGCTGGCCTGGGGAGTCTGCGTAAAAGCCGAACCCGCCCGTGGGCTTGATTTTATGCGCCAGGCCGCAGAACAGGGATTGTCTGACGGTTTGGAACAACTGGGTCGTTATTACGCCCAGGGAAAGTTGGTGCAGCAGGATAAATCTCGTGGGGTGGTGTTGTTACGCGAAGCCGCGATGTTGGGCAATCAAAAAGCGCAAATCGAATTAGCTGAGTTATTTATTGCTGGTTATGGCAGTCCCTACGATTACGAAGATGCCTATCACTGGTTATACAATGCTGTCACGGCAGATAATATAACACATGCAAAAATTGCGTATTGCATGACAGAACTTGAAAAACTAATGCATCCAAAAGCATTACGTAAAGCCCGTCGATCTCTTGAAAGATAATTCATCTGCGTGATTTCACAGTTGATTTTATGCTTTGCCATTTTAATAGCCTGTCATCATTTTAATAAAGCAATTTTTAATTGAGCCAGCTGAGTTATACTAGGCACAGAATTTACTCAACCTGGAAACGCCATCACAAATATGAGCGATGATCCCTTTTACCAACGCGAAAAAGAAAAATACGAAAAGCCAGTAGCAAGTCGAGAATATCTCCTTGAACTGCTGACAAGCGCTAACAAGCCTCTGTCTTTTCTTGAATTTTGTCACCTGTTGAACGCCGAAGATGAGGACAGCCGAATTGGTATTCAGCGTCGTTTGCGAGCAATGGAGCGTGAAGGGCAGGTCGAATTTACCCGAGACAAGAAATACGCCAAGCTTGAACTTGCAGAATTGATCAAGGGGCGCGTGATTGGTCACCGAGACGGTTTTGGCTTTTTAAAACGTGAAGACGGTGAAAAAGACTTGTTTATTCACAACGCTCAGATGTCTACTGTACTTCATGGAGACATAGTGCTGGTCAAAGAAAGTGGTACGGATAATCGCGGCCGTCGCGAAGCACGTATAGCCAAAATTCTGGAACCACGTACTGAACCCATAGTTGGGCGTTACTTTTTTGAGAATGGCGAAGGTACAGTGATCCCTGATGACAGCCGTATCAACCATGAGATTAATATTCTGCCTGAATCTACTAACGGTGCACGTCAGGGACATATAGTTGTGGTTGAAATCGCTCAACGTCCCAGGCGCAGGGTAAATGCCATCGGCAAGATTATTGAAGTACTGGGTGAGCATATGGCACCGGGTATGGAAATTGATATGGCATTACGCACCTTTGAACTTCCCCATACGTGGCCGAAGGGCGTGACTAAGCAAATCAAGGATTTAACCGAACAGGTTCCCGATCAAGCCAAGCTAAATCGGATCGATTTACGCCAATTACCACTGGTGACCATAGACGGTGAAGACGCTCGGGATTTTGATGATGCTGTTTTCTGTGAGCCACTGGATAATGGTGGTTGGCAATTATGGGTAGCGATCGCGGACGTCAGTCATTACGTGCGCCCCGGTACCGCACTGGATAGCGAGGCGCAAAACCGTGGTAACTCGGTATATTTCCCCGAGCAGGTCATCCCCATGTTGCCGGAAGTATTGTCCAACGGTTTGTGCTCTTTGAATCCTCAGGTTGACAGGCTATGTCTGGTCTGCGAAATGACCATTAATAAGCAGGGCGATCTGCAGGAGCATCAATTCTATGAGGCAGTGATGAACTCCAAAGCGCGGTTAACCTACACTAAAGTATGGAATATCCTGCAGGGTGACGTCGAGCTGCAAAAACGTTATGCCCCGCAGGTACCTCACCTGAAAAGTCTGCAAGACATGTACCGTACATTAAAGCGCAGACGTAACCAACGTGGGGCCATCGAATTTGAAACCCAAGAATGCAAATTTATATTCAACGCCCAGCGTAAAATAGACCATATTGTGCCCGTTACGCGTAACGATGCTCATAAACTCATCGAAGAATGCATGATTTTGGCTAATGTTTCTGCCGCCAAAACGCTGACCAAACATAAAGCCGAGGCCCTGTATCGCATCCATGCTGAGCCTGATGCTGATCGCTTGGGTGCCTTTTTGGCTTACTTGGCCGAGGTAGGTATCAGCCACAAAATTGGTAAAGATGCCACACCGCAAGATTTCACTGAGGTGGTTGAGAAAATTCAAGGGCGAGCAGATCAGGAGCTGATCCAGACCATGCTGCTGCGTTCGATGAAGCAAGCAGTTTACAACCATGAGAATATAGGTCACTTTGGGCTGGCACTTGATGCCTATGCGCATTTCACCTCACCCATTCGCCGTTACCCGGATCTTGTGGTGCATCGTGCGCTAAAGGCAGTCATCGACAAACAAAACCAACGTAAAAGCCATACCGGTGGCAAAGCTTATTCGGCAGAAGAAGTCGAGGCGTTGGGCGAGCAATGTTCAATGACCGAACGCCGGGCTGATGATGCCACCCGCGATGTCGCGGACTGGTTAAAATGTGAATTTATGCTTGATCATGTGGGGGATACTTTCGAAGGGGTCATCGCCTCAGTCACCAATTTTGGCTTTTTCGTGCGTATTACCGAGTTTCATATCGATGGCTTAGTACATATTACCGCACTGGATAATGACTATTACCGTTACGACGAGGTGAAGCAGCACCTGATTGGCGACAGTAGCGGTGTGGTTTATCGTTTAGGTGATCCATTGGAAGTAAAAGTTGCAGGGGTAAACCTAGATGAGCGGAAAATTGATTTTGTGCTAGCTGCACCGCCAGCTGCAGGCAAACGAGCAACGGCAAAAAAACCAGCAGCTAAAAAACGCACTCGCAACAAGAAACCTGCCAGTGTTGATGGTGCGAGCGACAAACCTGTACGGAGTAAAGCTGCACCAAGTAAAACAGCCGACGATCAAAAGCCTGCCAGCAAGCCAAGCAGTAAATCCCCCAGCAGAAGGAAAAAATAAGCATGGCTCAACATGAATGGTTATATGGTATTCATGCCCTGGAAGCAGTGATCGAACGAGAGCCTGAACGTTTGATCGAATTGTATATTCTTAAAGGACGGGACGACAAACCCATTAGTGATATTGTCACTCAGGCCAGAAAATTTGGTATAGCCGTGCAGTTTTGTCAGCGCAAAGCGCTGGATGACAAAGTCAATGGCGAGCAACATCAGGGCATAGTTGCTAAAGCCAGGCCTGGTAAACAGTTTGATGAAAGTGATTTGGATAGGATTATCCAGGGCAGTAAAATGCCCTTTTTGTTGATCCTCGATGGAGTCACAGACCCTCATAATTTAGGAGCATGTTTACGTACAGCCGATGCTGCCGGCATAGACGCCATAGTGGTGCCCAAAGATAATTCTGCCACACTCACCCCTGTGGTGAGAAAAGTCGCCAGCGGCGCGGCAGATTTGGTGCCCTTGGTACAGGTAACCAACCTTGCCCGTACCTTGCGCGAATTACAGGATGCGGGGGTGTGGATAATAGGCACCGCAGGTGAAGCGACCCAGAGTCTTTATGACTGTAAAATGCGTGGGCCTATCGCTCTGGTAATGGGGGCGGAAGGCAAGGGGATGCGCCGTTTAACACGGGAGCATTGTGACGAACTGATAAAACTGCCTATGGCTGGTTCTGTTACCAGCTTAAATGTGTCGGTGGCCACAGGCGTCTGTCTATATGAGATTGTCCGCCAGCGGGCGGTCAAATAAATATTTATACCGATGCTCCCTAAGCTTATGCCCCATCCAGTCAATTTTAGCTTCTCACTAATGGAGTTGAAGGGCTGGTAGGGTAATTTTGAAAGCACCTTACCATCTCTTCTGATCTGGGTAATTACTTGCGGTTCAAGCTGAGGAGCTGTGTATGGCCAAGTGTTTATCGTGAAAATAGATCAGTCCATGTAAACAAGACGCTGTTCTAATGAACAGCGAAAGTTAGCGCTATTAGATGGTGGTAATCGACTTATATTTACGCTCAGCAATTGGCTGGTATAAGTACAGGATTTTCTCTGTGACAACTGATTAATAGCTTATTAATCAGTTGTATGCATAGCATCATAATGAAATGTTCCACTTTTCAACCCCTTGATTAGCTCATCGGGGGGTAGGGCTTTACTTATCAAGAATCCTTGTCCTGCATCAATATTCAAATCACAAAGACAGCGCAGTTGTTCTATAGTCTCAATACCTTCGGCCACGGTTTTCAGATGGAAACTACGGGCAAGGACTGCAACCGCAGTGAGTACCCCTATATTATGCTGACCATCGTCAATGTCATTAATAAAACTGCGGTCAATTTTCAGTATATCGATGGGAAAATGTTTCAAGTAACTGAGCGACGAATAACCGCTTCCGAAGTGGTCTACCGCAATGGATATGCCGATTTTCTTTAGTTTTTGTAGTACCTCAATATTTTGCTCGACATCGGCCAGCAATACACTCTCCGTCAACTCCAGAACCAACGATTCTGGGGGTAATTCGGTTTCCCTAAGAATTTCTGCAATTAATTCTGAAAAGTTAATTTCTCTTATTTGCGTATTAGAGATATTTACCGCTATGCGTTGCACTTTGATGTTGGCTAACTGCCATTCTCGCAGTTGCCGGCAGGCCTTACGCAACACAATTTCACCGATCTGTACTACGGCTCCCAATTCCTCAGCAAGGTAGATAAAGTCATCGGGCATAATAAAGCCCCGTGAGGGGTGATGCCAGCGAACCAAGGCTTCAACTTCATTGACCACACCACTTTTGAGGTCGATAATAGGCTGATAATGTAGTTCAAATTGGTCTAATTTAATCGCTTTGTATAGTTCATTCTCCATTGATAGACGTTCCAGGCTGAGGCGGTCCATGCTGGGATCGTAGAACTGAAAATTATTGCAGCCGGCTTTTTTTGCATGATACATGGCTGTATCTGCATGTTTGAGTAATAATTCAACGCTGTCTCCGTGTGTCGGTGCCAGCGAGATACCGATACTTGGGGTGACGATCAGTTCATGTCCGTTGAGCGACATAGGTCTACCCAGCCTCGCCAAGATTCTTTGAGCGACAACTATAACTTCATCACGATGGTTAATATGACTAATCACCACAGTAAATTCGTCGCCACCCAGACGTGATACTGAAATATCAGCCACCCTGGATCTGTCTGGCGACTTGCGGTCACTGGCGCGCACGGACTCCACCAACCTTACGCCAACTTCGCACAATAATAGATCACCGATGGAATGGCCAAGGGTATCGTTAATACGTTTGAAGTTATCCATATCGATAAACAGTAAGGCTAATTGTTGTGAGCGACGATTTGCCACTTCTAACATTACCTCTAGCTCCTCAGTAAATTGTCGGCGATTGGGCAAGGAGGTTAAATTATCGAAATAGGCGAGATAACGCATATGTTTATCTGCCTCCTTTCGTTCGGAAATATCTTGCCCAATAATGACTAAGGAAAGATTTTCTTCGTGGGCGAAGGCATAGAGATGTAAATATGCGTGATAATATGAGCCGTTTTTGCGCTTAATTTCGAGCTCAAGGTCTACTTGCTTAGATGTGCCATTCCATAACGGCTCAAGGTATTCAACAAATTCTACCGGGGAGATGCCACTTATTAGATCGTAAATTGTTAAACCGTAAAATTCATCGGCATCGTAACCGAGATTAACGCGGGCGCTGAGGTTAACATCTTGAAATGTAAGATTTTCTTTTTCAAGAATATATATTTCATTGGACGAGTTTTCGATCACCCCAGCCAGACCTGAAATCATTAATGCGGCTTTGTGTTGCTTGGCGATGGCATCACTGGCACGTAATACATAGCGCAATTTATAGGCAAGCACCGCCCAATTGATTGGTTTGCTGATAAAGTCGCTCGCACCTGTATCGTAGGCACGTTGAACGGCTGAAACATCGTTGGTGCCAGTGGTCATAATAACCGGAGTGCGATGACCTGAATCACTGGCTCGGATTTCGGTGCACACTTCAAAGCCGTTTTTACGGGGCATTTCTATATCCAGCAATACAACATCGGGCTGGCAGCGGTGAAAAGCCTCCATCGCTATTACACCATCGGCTGCTTCTTCCACTCGAAATCCTTCGGCTTGCAAAATCTCTCGCATAACAATGAGCGTCGATGGTGTGTCATCGACTATTAATACAAGGTGATCCCGTTTCTCACCGAATTGATTTAGCATGCCTGACTCCCTTTATATGTTCGTCGTAAAGTATTGTTGGTGGTCTGATATATTTGTTGCAACTCGTCGACCATACTACTTGCCGCACTATGGTGACCACTTCTGCCTAAGGTCTCTATTTCATTACACAGCAGCGCCAGGCGTTTGGCTCCAACGTTGTAGCTACTGGACTTCAATGCATGGGCGGCTTTATATAACTGAGCGGTGTTGTGTCCTGCGTCAACTATCGCCTGCATATAGGGAGGGGTTTCTTGCAGATAGCTATCGACGATACGTTGCATCACTTTGTTACTGCCGGTTTTATCCTGAGTGTTAAATTGAGCAAGCACTGCGGTGTCTAGTAATAGTACAGCCTCTTTTAACTGTGCTGATTTGAGAGGTAGATGCTGCGCCAGGTTGTGTTTTTCGTCTGTTTGCTGACGACTACCATGTTCGTCTCGTTTGTGGTCGGCTGGGGCGAGATGGGGAGGAAGGGCTAAGTCAGGCGTCCATTTAGCAATCATGTAACGAAGCTGTGCCTGAGTGAAAGGCTTACTAAGATAGTCATCCATCTCAGCCATAAGACATTTTTCCCGAACACCGATAACTGCATTGGCCGTTAGCGCGATTATTGGTATCTTACGTCCCCGTCCCTGGCTGCGTTCAAATACCCTTATTGCCGCAGTGGCCTTGAAACCATCCATGCCGGGCATTTGACAATCCATCAATATCAGATCATAGCCGCCTTGTTTAAATGCATCAAAAGCCATGTGGCCGTTTTCAACGAAGGTCGAACGGCAACCCATTTTATCCATCATGGCGCGGGCGACTTCCTGATTCACCTTGACATCTTCCGCTAAGAGCACATTGGCATAGAGTTTAGGGATCACTGAGGTGGACTTAGCAGGTTCGTCTAGGGAGGGTACTTCTGGTGTCTGTTGATAAAACAGTGTCAACAGGCTCTCAAACAAATCTGCTTGGCTAACGGGTTTAAATAAACGATTAAGTATACCCGTCTGAGGCACGTCCTGTTCTGCGTCGATATCTGACATCGAACTTAACATCACCATTTTAATGTGCTTCAAACTTTCATCTGCTTGTATTTTTTGCGCCAGCTGCAGGCCATCCACGGAGGTTGTAGGGTAATCAATCACAATCAGATCATAATGTTTACCCAGACGAGCAGAATTACGCAGCTCTTTGATACACTCGCCTCCTGCAATTTGATGGCATAGCATGCCCCAGGCTGTCAGCTGACATTGAATCATTTCCCCGTCGCTTTTCAGGTCGTCGACGATCAATCCCCGCAATCCCAGTAAACTATTCTCGATAGTCAAAAATTGACTTTCGTTAAGTTCTTTCGCCGCCAGATTTAGTGTAAACGAAAAAGTCGAACCCTCGCCCTGCATGCTGTCGACGTTTATCTCGCTCCCCATGAGTTCTATCAGACGTTTACTAATCGTAAGTCCTAAACCCGTGCCCCCATAATTTCGGGTAGTGGAGCTGTCGGCCTGGGTAAAAGAATCAAATATATGCTCCAGCTTGTGCTCGTCAATTCCGATGCCAGTGTCGCTGACTGCGAAACGGATCCTGGCCCTGTCGTCATCCTGGCACTTTTCTACATCAACGCGCAGTTCCACCAGACCCTGGGAAGTAAATTTGATAGCGTTGCTAATTAAATTAGACAAAATTTGTCGTAAGCGCAGCACATCGCCTTCTACCAACAGGAAGCAATCCGGTGACAGACAACAGGTAATTTCAATTTCTCGTTTGTGAGCCTCACCGGTGAAGGTATAAACCAGATCTTCGACAAACTGATGAAGATTAAAGTGGCTATAATTCAGTTCCAGCTTGCCGGCTTCGACCTTGGATAAGTCTAAAATTTCGCTCAGCAGGTTTAGCAGATCTTTGCCCGAGTCGATAATTACCTTTAAAAAGCGTTGTTGGTCGGCATCCAGCGTGGTGCTATCCAGTATGTCTGCCATACCTAATATACCATTTAGTGGCGTGCGGATTTCATGGCTCATGGTGGCCAAAAACTGGCCTTTTGCCCTGTTTGCCTCTTCAGCGTAAAGCTGTTCTTGTTCGGCTTTAATTACCAGGTTTTTCAGTAGCTGATTTTTTGCAAATAACTCCTTGGTACGTAAAGTGACTTTTTGTTCCAACACGGTGCGTTGCTCATTCACTTCCTGTTGATACAATTTCAGATGGACGGCCATCTTGTTAAAATTATTAGTCAGCGTAGCGATTTCGTCTGTGGATGTCACCCTGACCTCTTGTTCGAAGTCCCCTTCGGCAACCCGTCTGGTAGCCGCCACAACCGCAAGCAGCGGCGATGTGATCTGTCGGGTAACCAGCAAGGTTAGTATTCCCCCCAGTAGCACGACTATTAGGGTGACTGATGCAACGGACAGAGCAAACCTATAAATGTTCTTTTGCAGATTAGCCTGACTTAAGGAGAGCTGGATAAAGCCGATAACAGGAGGGGATAAAGGCTGTGCTATTGTTTGCTCGTTTGTATCCTCCAGTGTGGCTAATAAGCCCAGCACGGGTACCTGTATAACGGTGTATTCGCCTTGGTTAATGTTGATGTTGTATATACTTTCATACGCTTGATTTTGTGGGGGAAAAGGCTGAATATTTATATGTTCTGATAGCGCTATTCCCTCTTTGGTGCTGGTTTGCATTAGCACTCTATGCTGCTTGTCTGTAATTTGCGCCCTCACAACACTTTGACTGGCCAACAGATGCTTGCCTATTTGCTGCAATTCATTGGTGCTTTCGGTATAAATGGCGTACTCGCTGTTGAGTGCAGTCAGTTTAGCGATTTCCATACCGCGCACAGTCAACTCCAGGTGGGCGTTAAGTGACTTTTGGTAGATTGCATAACCTGCCAGTACAGCAGCGGTCAGTAAAATAAGGCTGACAGTGAGCAGGTTAAGCTTGAAAGCTAGGTTTATTCCCCGCTTTAATGAGGGTGCCTGATTGGCTTTATTTGAAGACATGAGAGGCCGTCTTTATTATTTGGTCTGGTATGGGAAAATTGCAATGTCGAACCGTTTTCAAATTCAAACTGAAGGTTGTTTGCCTGGGCCGTTGTGGAGGCAGCTGGCTGGCCTGTTCACCACTAAGTAATTTTATCGCAAGTTCTCCACTTTGAACGCCGAGGTCGCTGGCATTCCAACCCAGTGCATACAAAGCACCGGCCTTTACCCACGCAGATGACATGCCGACCATGGGTATGCGCTGTCTAAATGCGGCCAGTAAAACTGCCCTAGCGGTTTGACGGGTGTATATCTGCGCGTCGGGAATACCCCATAATATATCGACTTCGCGTAACAAATTTGTCAGTGCACCAGGTAGATCCTTCATTTCTATTACTTCCTGAGCGATAATTTTCAGACCCAGGCTGGGGGCTGTTTGTTGGGCCCGTTCCACCATCTTAAAGCTAGTGGGTGTGCTGTAGAGCACTCCAACTCGGTGTACCGAAGGCGCGATATGCTGCATCCACTCGAGTTGCGCTTTCACCCCGTAAACCACCACCACCCCTGTGGCATTAGGCAACTCGGTAATATCAGTTTCCTGTGCCGCTATGCCCAGCACCATGGGTATTTTATCGAAAACCTTTGAAATTCTATCTGCAGCCTCGAAATCAAGGGCAAAAATTAGCGATGGTGGCGGTCCGCCCGGCAACATGTCAGGCATTATTTCTAACGTGCTCAGAGATAATTTGTGAAACTGTATGTCGGGGTCTTGTGCCTTAAGGTAGCTTACGAAACTCGTAATAGTAGCCCTGTTGCTGCTGCAATCTTTGCTACACACTATCAGCACATCAGCGGCATATGCCGCTGAGCTTAGAGCATAGTAAAGCAGCAATATTACCATTACCATTACCTTACTTGACTGTGACTCCATGTCGATTTCTTATAACTCCATTAAAACTGATAGGTAGCGCGGAGCAGAAATTCTCTGCCATTCTGGCTGATCACTGCTTGTGTGTGTTCGGTACTACCGGGGTGTTCGACTTTCACATCAAACAGGTTGTAAAAACTCGCCGCTAGGCTGATACCTGGTATGAGTCTATTGCTAGACAGGGTAAGATTAGTCAACAGATAAGCGTTGGCGTCGATGCTCTGTTGGGTTTTACGCTGACTCAGGTAGAGCAATTCCAGCCCAGCGTGAAGGCGCTCGGAAAATAACGGAGCGATAAGCTTAGCTTTGGCCATATGCCTCGGTGAATTCGTCAGCACCTCTGCGGTTTGATTGTTTTTGGTTACCTGATAGGCATAGCTAAACTCGCTACGAATATTCTTACCGAAGCGGGTTTCCAGTCCCAACTCGACGCCTTGGGCGTCAATGGAGTCGGTGTTGGTGTAAACGAACAACAGGTCATTAGGATCTTGTATATAGGAAATCAGATCATTAATAAGGTTGCTATACACAGAGGCGGTAATTAAGGTATTGCTCGGCAGGTAATGTTCAATCACCAGTTCGTAGGAGCGAATTTTTTCTGGCTTTAATTCTAGGGCTGGCTTGGTGGTGGAATAACCATCGTGGTAATATAACTCAAAGATATTCGGTGCGCGAAACGCATCACCAGCCAGGAATTTTATTGCGGTTTGAGCCTGGGGGCTTAAAATAATAGCAAAGCGCGGGCTTAAATGGCTACCACAGCTGTTGTACTTGTCATAACGCAGGCCAAGATTCAGGGTGAGTGTTTCATTCACATTGATCTCATCTTGTACATACAGACTGAAAACTTCAGAATCACGATGATCATCAAGATAAATTTCTTCGTCGAAATTCCCCTGATCCTGTCTGCTGTTATTGCGATACTCCATCCCACTTATTAAACGCTGAGACCCGCTAATAGGATGACTAATTTGTGATTCCAGCACCCACCAATCGTTACTTGCGGTGTCTTTATTGAGCACCACATATGAGCCGTCACCCTCATCCGAATAATCATAAGCGTAATTGCCAAAATGCTCGAACTGTCCATAGCTAAAGTGGTTTGACCATTGAGTGCCAAAGTCAAAAGTATGCTGGTAACTCATGCCCAGCTGCAATTTTTCGTCGCGAGTGAAAGTGCGTGGATCATTAAATACCGTGCCGTAGGATGCTGTGGGAATGTCTTTTGTTACCTGGTAGTAGGCGGCATCCATACTGAAACCACCATACTCAAGCTTGGCAAAAAGGTTGCGCGAGTCGGTTCCGTCGTGATTTTCATAAATGCCATCATTACTTGCTGGATCGTCAAATTCGGAGAAATAGGGGCGTACTTCACCATCACTCTTAGTGGCACTAGCTGATACAAGGATTTCCAGGCCATTTTGAAAACGGGAACCGGCGGTGGCTCGGCCAATCCTAGTACTTTGACTGCCTATTTCGAGGGAGATTTCGCTACCGCGGTAGTCACGGCCACTTTTGGTGGTGATATTAATCACTCCAAAAAAGGCTGACGAGCCGTATAAGGAAGAGCCTGGGCCTCGGACAATTTCGATTCGGTTAATCAAATCAATATCCAAACCCATGTCACCGTTTAGCCCAAAACTGTCGTAAAGCGTATCGTTCATCCGGCGGCCGTCGATCAGCAACAACAAGCGGGTATTGTAGTCGCCGGGCTGTCCGAACCCGCGCACACCGGCATAGCTATAGTTGCGGTCGTTGACGACATAAAAACCCCGCACGCTCTGCAAAATATCGCTTAAAGTGGTATAGCCATACAGGGCGATCTCTTTAGCCGTAATGATACTGACCGAAGCGGGTGCCTGGGTGACCTTCTGTTCGTGTTTTGATGCGGCAAAGACTGAGGGTATATCGTCGATTAAAAAGTTAAAATTGTCAGCTGAGCCATTATCATTAGTTTCAAATGCTATTTGATTGTTTGATTGGGCAAATGTTGTCAGTGAAAAAAATAAAATCAAGCTACCAAAAAAAACATTCATAACATTGATAAGGTTCTCCTGTCCCATAATGATCATCCTGACCCGCCGAACAATGGCTACATTTCACTACACTACACTAAATAAATGATTAAACGAGTTAATTTATTCGCACGTATTAACTATTTTAAAATTAAATAGTTAATACGTGCTGGATGAAGCGGACGGGGGGACGAGTCGTTTTATGTAAAAGACGTAAACGCTGCGTAAGCCCTATCCCGCTTATTTTTGGACAGCTATAGAGCGGATTTAACTCCCACATTGGATTCATGGATTTGTTTTTTGTGGTTGATAATGCACTGACTATTTTCATTCTGCTGCCTGGCTCACAGCTTTGATTAATATGTTTAGGGTTATATACCCCGGTGACATCAAAATACTGAGATTAGCGAAAATTAAAATCTTCAAAGACGAGGATTTTGTGTTGTGGCGCGGCTTTCCTATGTCTTATCGTATTTTTTCTGTTCAATTATTTAAATGAGCTACGGCATTGTTAACAGTCTGAATATGATAGACCTTGCTAATTACGCTTTTTTTCATACCTTGGGTCCAACTAATAAGCCGTTTATGCCCCCATAGTGAAACTTGAGTCATTTTTTCATAACCATGAGTGAGACGAATAGTAATAACCTGGGTTGCGTTACCTTGTCGTCAGATGGAACTGGTGTAAATGTCAATAACCTGGAAATATCAACTGATACAATAAGTTAATTCAAGGTCGTAGACTTTGGTGGCTACATTCTCTGTGCTGCAATTAATGATGACCCATGTGTTTGATCACCAGGTACACGTTGCCGGTTTATGCTTTGACCATTGCGATGTGGCTTTTTATTTTGTAGGTAAAAGTGAAACCATCGAAACAACAGAATACTCAGTGCTGGGATAGGGTTATGCCCAAAGTGACAAATTATCTTGCCTGGTGATTATTATTAGATTATTGCCGTTTATGATGACAACAGTGACAACCGGGTGTTATTAAACAAAACTGAACCACAAAGGATTGACCTGGAGGCTAACTACATTATTACTATTTAATCGATACCCAGTAGCCAAGGGGTTACCAAATAGCCACGCTGTGCTGTTTGCCCGATAACCTCCCGCTTAGTGCTAATCAAGCAAAAAACACCTGCCTGCGTTGCATTTAAGTCTTTTTTACCTATTAAAACCCCTAATTCTTTGTAATCACCCATGCAAATAGAATCATTGGGTGTTCTATCATTTAATACCCAACATTCTGTTTTTGGTAACTAATAAAGTAAATTTATCCGCCCACAAAACTATTAAGGCAAGAGATTTGGTTTTTTTGCAAATTGGGCTATCGTCGCCGGGTATATTCTGTTAGTATTTCGCGCCCTTTTCTCTGGGGTATGTATAAAAAAGCGGCGTAAAAACTACTTTTTACAGATAAACGACTCGTGAGAGTCTTAATTAATAGCGGAGCACTAACATGATCCAAATGCAAACTAACCTGGATGTGGCCGATAACTCGGGTGCTCGCAGGGTTCAGTGTATTAAGGTTCTTGGTGGCTCGCATCGCCGTTATGCACATATTGGCGACATCATTAAAGTTACCGTTAAAGAAGCGATTCCTCGCGGTAAAGTTAAAAAAGGTGATGTGCTAACTGCAGTGGTGGTGCGTACTAGAAAAGGCGTTCGTCGTTCAGATGGGTCTTCGATCCGTTTTGATAGCAACGCGGCTGTTTTGCTTAATGCAAACAAGCAACCGATTGGTACGCGTATCTTTGGCCCGGTCACTCGTGAGCTTCGTGTTAATAACATGAAGATAGTCTCACTGGCCCCTGAGGTATTATAAGGAGTCACGATAATGGCTAGAAAAATTCGTCGTGATGATGAAATCATCGTGTTGGCAGGTAAAGACAAAGGAAAACTAGGCAAAGTGCTTAAAGTTCTTCCAGCGGCTGACCGCCTAATCGTTGAAGGTGTGAACTTGATGAAGAAACATCAGAAACCTAACCCTCAATCGGGCGTTACTGGTGGGATCATCGAGAAAGAAGCATCAATTCACGTATCAAATGTAGCGGTAGTTAACCCTAAAACGGGTAAAGCTGATCGCATAGGTTTCCGTTTTGAAGACGACAAGAAAGTTCGCGTTTTCAAATCTGACGGTGAACTGGTTTAATAATTGGAGAGTACGATGGCGAAACTGCATGATTTCTATAAAGAAACAGTAGTAGCGGAACTTGCGAAGCAGTTCGACTACAAAAGCGTCATGCAAGTCCCTCGGATTGAGAAAATCACTCTAAACATGGGTTTAGGTGAAGCGGTAGCAGACAAGAAGGTGTTGGAACATGCAACAGCTGAAATGCAAGCAATTGCAGGACAGAAACCTATTGTAACTGTTGCTCGTAAATCCGTAGCGGGTTTTAAAATCCGTGAAGGTTATCCGATCGGCTGTAAAGTAACCCTACGTGGTGAACGTATGTGGGAATTCTTTGAACGTTTAGTTTCAATCGCAATTCCACGTATCCGTGATTTCCGTGGCTTAAATCCTAAGTCATTCGATGGTCGTGGTAACTTTAGCATGGGCGTTCGAGAGCAAATTATCTTCCCTGAAATCGATTTCGATAAAGTGGATAAGATACGCGGTATGGATATTACTATCACTACTAGCGCTCAAACCGATGCGGAAGCACACGCTTTATTAAGCGCGTTCAGCTTCCCATTTAAAAAGTAAGGTGTAGGGTTATGGCAAAAGAATCAATGAAAGCACGTGAAGTAAAACGTGCCAAGCTAGTAGTTAAGTTTGCGGATAAGCGCGCTGAACTAAAAGCGACTATCAGCGATGTCAACACGTCTGATGAAGACCGTTGGAACGCTGTTCTTAAGCTACAACAACTACCACGTGATTCATCTGTTAGCCGCAAACGTAATCGTTGTGCGATAACAGGTCGTCCACATGGTTTCCTACGCAAGTTTGGCCTAAGCCGTATCAAGTTGCGTGAAGCAGCGATGCGCGGTGAAGTGCCTGGCTTGAAAAAAGCCAGTTGGTAAGGAGTAGCTGATATGAGCATGCAAGATCCTATCGCGGACATGTTTACACGCGTTCGTAACGGCCAGATGGCTAGCAAAGTTTCTGTCTCTATGCCTTCCTCTAAATTACGCGTTGCTATTGCAGCCGTTTTGAAAGAAGAAGGTTATGTACAAAAATTCGCTATAACTGGTGACGTTAAACCTGTTTTAGAAGTAACGTTAAAGTACTTCGACGGCAAGAAAGTTATTGAGAGCATTGAGCGCGTAAGTCGCCCTGGTCTTCGCATCTATAAGAAAAAAGATGAGTTGCCAAAAGTATTAGGCGGTTTAGGTGTAGCTATCGTGTCTACCTCCAAAGGTGTGATGACTGACCGTGCAGCGCGTAAAGCGGGCATGGGCGGTGAGATCATCGGCTACGTAGCGTAAGGAGACAGATATGTCACGCATAGCAAAAGCTCCTGTTGACGTTTTATCTGGTGTAGAAGTATCTATCGCCGGACAAGAAGTCACCATAAAAGGTAAAAACGGTACACTAGTTCGTGTCTTTAATGATGCAGTGGAAGTGACCCAAGAAGAGAACCAACTTAAGACCATGCCTCGTGAAGGTAAGGCCAATGGTTGGGCTCAAGCTGGTACAGCTCGCTCTTTATTAAATGCCATGATCCATGGTGTATCTCAAGGTTTTGAGAAAAAACTGCAGTTAAATGGTGTTGGTTACCGTGCCCAGGCACAAGGTAACAAACTTAATTTAACTTTAGGTTTCTCGCACCCTGTAGCGTACGAAATGCCTGTTGGTATTTCGATTGAAACTCCTAGTCAAACTGAAATCATCGTCAAAGGCGCTGATAAACAGTTGGTAGGTCAGGTTGCAGCTAACATCCGTGGATACCGTCCGCCAGAGCCTTATAAAGGCAAAGGTGTTCGATACGCTGATGAAGTTGTGCGTCGTAAAGAAGCTAAGAAAAAGTAGGTAGGTGATACGATGGATAAGAAATCAGCTCGCTTGCGTCGCGCTACACGTGCACGCAAAAAAATTAGTGAACTGGCCGCGCATCGCTTGGTTATTAACCGCACACCACGCCATATATATGCTCAGTTAATCGCTCCTTGCGGTTCTGTAGTGTTGGCGGCGGCTTCTACTGTTGAAGCAGAACTTCGCAAAGCCCTTAAAGCTACGGGTAATGCAGAAGCTGCGGTAGCAGTTGGTAAAGCGATTGCAGAACGAGCTATCGAAAAAGGCATTAAGAGTGTTGCTTTCGATCGCAGCGGTTTTAAGTATCACGGTCGAGTTAAGGCATTGGCTGATGCTGCTCGTGAAGCAGGTCTTCAGTTCTAGGAGTTAATTATGGCTAAAGTAGAAGTTCAAAACGGTGAACTGTTAGAAAAGCTAATTGCCGTGAACCGTGTATCTAAAGTAGTTAAAGGTGGTCGTATCTTTAGCTTTACTGCTTTGACAGTAGTAGGTGACGGTAACGGTCGTGTTGGTTTTGGTTACGGTAAAGCACGTGAAGTGCCAGCTGCAATTCAAAAAGCTATGGAAAAAGCGCGCCGCAATCTTGTGGACGTTGATCTTAATGGCAACACACTACAGCACGCAATTAAAGGTCGCCATTCTGGCTCAAAAGTATATATGCAGCCTGCATCTGAAGGTACCGGTATTATTGCCGGTGGTGCGATGCGTGCAGTACTTGAAGTCGCTGGCGTACAAAACGTACTTTCAAAATGTTACGGATCAACCAATCCAATTAACGTTGTGCGTGCAACTATCAATGCGTTGACAGAAATGACATCGCCTGAGCAAGTTGCCGCTAAACGTGGATTGTCTGTACATCAGATTTTGGGGTAATTGGACATGACTAAGATGATAAAAGTTAAGCAAACTAAAAGCTCTATCGGTCGCCTTCCTAAGCATAAGGCAACTCTTACAGGTTTGGGTTTACGTCGCATCGGTCATGTTCGTGAACTCGAAGATACCCCTTCTGTTCGTGGCATGATCAACCGTGTATTTTACATGGTTGAAGTAGTGGAGGAGTAAAAGATGCATTTGAATACTCTTGCTCCTGCACCTGGAGCTAAAAAATCTGGTAAGCGCGTGGGTCGTGGTATTGGCTCAGGTATCGGCAAAACTGGTGGCCGCGGTCACAAAGGTCAAAAGGCTCGCTCAGGCGGATCTGTTAAGCCTGGTTTTGAAGGTGGGCAAATGCCAATTCAGCGTCGTCTACCGAAGTTCGGTTTCACTTCACGTAAATCTCTGGTTACTGATCAGGTTACGTTGAGCGAAATTGCATCAGTAGAAGGTGATGTGGTTTCACTGGAAACTTTAAAAGCAGCAGGTCTTGTGAAAAAAGAAATGTTGTTTGTTAAAGTTATGAAAAGTGGCGACATTACACGAGCTGTTACTATAAATGGTTTAAAGGTTACAAAAGGTGCTCTTGAAGCGATTCAAGCCGCCGGCGGTAAGGTAGAGGAATAAACTAGATGGCTAAACCAGGATCAGATTCAAGCGCAAAAGGCGGCTTGAGTGAGCTTAAATCAAGATTGTTGTTCGTTCTAGGAGCGATAATGGTGTTTAGGCTTGGCTCATATGTGCCTATTCCTGGTATTGATGCCGCTGTGTTGGCCGATTTATTCGACCAACAAAAGGGCACTATCGTAGAGATGTTCAATATGTTCTCCGGTGGTGCACTTGAGCGTGCATCGGTTCTTGCCCTGGGTATAATGCCTTACATTACGGCTTCTATCATCATTCAGTTGCTCACAGTGATGCATCCACCGATGATGGAGCTTAAAAAAGAAGGCGAAGCTGGTCGTCGCAAAATTAGTCAATACACACGTTATTTCACGTTAGTATTGGCTTCTTTCCAAGCAGTTGGAATAGCAACGAATTTACCCAATCTTATTTCCGGGTTGGTCATAAATCCAGGTTTCGGTTTTTACTTTACCGCTGTAGTGAGTTTGGTTACCGGTACCATGTTTTTAATGTGGTTAGGTGAGCAAATTACAGAGAGAGGTATCGGTAACGGTATTTCAATTCTGATCTTCGCTGGTATAGTGTCTGGTCTACCGACTGCCATTGGCAATACGATAGAACAGGCACGGCAAGGTGACTTGAACTTGTTATTCTTGTTGTTAATAGGTGTGATAATTATCGCCATTACCTATTTTGTGGTGTTCGTAGAGCGTGGGCAACGTCGTATCGTCGTTAACTATGCAAAGCGTCAGCAAGGCCGTAAGGTGTTTGCTGCACAAAGTACTCATTTACCGTTAAAGGTAAATATGGCTGGCGTTATTCCACCGATTTTTGCATCAAGTATAATATTGTTTCCTGGCACCATAGCCAACTGGTTTGGTCAGAATGAATCATTGTCTTGGTTACAAGACGTGGCTTTGATGTTGTCCCCTGGACAACCTCTGTATGTGATGTTTTACGCTGCGGCGATCATCTTCTTTTGTTTCTTCTATACAGCGTTGGTGTTTAACCCTCGTGAAACGGCAGATAACTTGAAGAAGTCAGGGGCTTTTGTTCCTGGTATTCGTCCTGGTGAGCAAACGTCTCGCTACATCGATAAGGTCATGACTCGCCTGACACTAGCTGGCGCGCTTTACATAACCTTTATATGTTTAGTGCCTGAATTCATGTTGATTGCCTGGAACGTACCGTTTTATTTCGGCGGCACCTCGCTACTGATTATGGTAGTGGTAATCATGGATTTCATGGCGCAGGTACAGACTCACTTGATGTCCAATCAATATGATTCTGTTCTTAAAAAAGCCAATCTTAAAGGCTATGGTCGTTAAGATGGTATTTTACGGAGTGATGAAATGAAAGTTCGTGCATCCGTTAAGCGGATCTGCCGTAACTGCAAAGTCATTAAACGTAACGGCGTTGTTCGTGTGATTTGTAGTGAGCCTAAGCATAAGCAAAGGCAAGGCTAAACCAGATGGTTTGCGGAAATGCTAAATACCTTGGTATCCGCAAACCTTTATTTGCAATTTAGTCGTTGGGTAAGTATCCTATCGGGCTTTTTAGGCCGACGACGACAACTTAAGAGGAGTACTGTTAATGGCCCGTATCGCTGGCATTAACATCCCTGAGCATAAGCATGCAGTAATTGCTATACAAGCAATTTACGGCGTAGGCATCACACGTGCACAAAGCATTTGTGAAGCAGCTGGTGTTGCAGAGACAACCAAGATTAAAGATCTTGATGAGACACAGATTGATAAATTGCGTGAAGAAGTAGGTAAATTCACTGTAGAAGGTGATCTTCGCCGCGAAGTATCAATGAGTATTAAACGTTTGATGGACCTAGGTTGCTTCCGTGGTATACGCCACCGTCGTAGTCTTCCTCTACGTGGTCAGCGCACTAAAACAAATGCGCGTACCCGTAAAGGTCCTCGCAAAGCAATTAAAAAGTAAGCGGGGAATATTATGGCTAAAGCTCCTACTAAAAGCACGCGTAAGCGCGCAAAACGTCAAGTTGCAGACGGTATGGCTCATATTCATGCCTCTTTCAATAACACAATAGTGACTATAACCGATCGTCAAGGCAATGCTTTGTCATGGGCGACTTCAGGTGGTTCAGGTTTCCGTGGTTCACGTAAATCTACACCATTTGCTGCTCAGGTAGCAGCTGAACGGGCAGGTATTGCCGCTCAGGATTACGGTTTGAAAAACCTCGAAGTGTTCGTAAAAGGTCCAGGTCCAGGTCGTGAATCTGCGATCCGTGCTTTGAACGCTGCTGGTTACAAAATCACTAATATTACCGATGTGACGCCTATTCCTCACAACGGTTGTCGTCCACCGAAAAAACGTCGCGTTTAATCGACGGACTGTTGGAGAAAGATAATGGCAAGATATTTGGGTCCAAAACTCAAACTTAGCCGCCGTGAAGGAACAGATTTGTTCCTCAAAAGTGGCGTTCGAGCAATCGAAACAAAATGTAAAATAGATAATCCTCCTGGTCAACATGGTGCCCGTCGTGGTCGCTTGTCAGACTATGGTGTTCAGTTGCGTGAAAAGCAAAAAGTACGTCGTATGTACGGTGTATTAGAAAAGCAGTTCCGTAATTATTACAAAGAAGCAGCACGCCTTAAAGGCAACACAGGTGAAAACTTGTTACAGCTTTTAGAGCAGCGTTTAGACAATGTTGTTTACCGCATTGGTTTTGCTAGTACTCGCTCTGAAGCGCGTCAACTAGTCAGCCATAAAGCTATTTTAGTTAACGGTAAAGTTGTTAACGTTCCTTCTTTTAATGTTTCTGCTGATGATGTTGTATCTGTTCGCGAAAAAGCGAAGAAGCAAGCTCGTATTACGGCTGCGCTTGAACTTGCAGATCAACGTGAGAAACCAACTTGGATTGAAGTAGACAATAAAAAGATGGAAGGCACATTTAAACGTGTTCCGGAAAGAACTGATTTGTCTGCTGATATAAATGAACAGTTGATTGTCGAACTTTACTCTAAGTAAAGCTGAAAGAAGAGAGGTAACAATGTCGGGTTCTGTAACTGAATTCTTAAAACCAAGGTTAGTCGAAATTGATAACGTTTCGCCTACACGTGCAAAGGTAACATTAGAACCCTTAGAACGTGGTTTTGGTCATACACTAGGTAATGCTTTACGTCGGATCCTTTTGTCATCTATGCCTGGTTGCGCAGTGACTGAAGTTGAAATTGACGGTGTATTACATGAGTACAGCACCAAAGAAGGCGTACAGGAAGACGTTATTGAAATATTGCTTAACCTTAAAGGTTTAGCAGTACGTCTTGAAGGCAAAACCGAAGCAACACTAACACTAGTGAAGTCCGGTGCGGGCCCAGTATTAGCTGGAGATATCCAGCATGATGGTGACGTTGAAATCGTTAACCCTGACCATTTACTTTGTACTTTGACTGGCGAAGCTGAACTTAGCATGCGCATCAAGGTAGAAATGGGTCGTGGCTACGTTCCAGCGTCAACTCGTCGCTCTTCTGAAGAAGATGATCGCCCAATTGGTCGTTTGTTAGTAGATGCCTCATTTAGTCCGGTAGAACGTATTTCGTATAATGTCGAATCAGCACGTGTTGAACAACGTACTGACTTAGACAAGCTTATTATCGATATGGAAACCAACGGCACGATTGATCCGGAAGAAGCAATTCGTCGTTCAGCTACTATTTTAGCTGAGCAATTAGACGCATTTGTTGAACTTCGTGATATGTCTGAGCCTGTTGAAAAAGAAGAAAAACCGGAATTCGATCCGATTCTTCTTCGTCCTGTTGATGACTTAGAGCTTACTGTACGTTCGGCTAACTGCCTGAAAGCGGAAGCTATACAGTATATTGGTGACTTGGTACAACGCACCGAAGTTGAGCTCTTGAAAACGCCTAACTTGGGTAAAAAATCTCTAACTGAGATTAAAGACGTACTTGCTTCTCGTGGACTTTCATTAGGTATGCGCCTAGAAAATTGGCCACCAGAAAGTATCGCAGAAAAAGATTAATCAGATTTAAATTTTAACTGATTATTAAAGAAGGATAGAACTATGCGCCATCGTAAGAGTGGTCGTCAGTTAAATCGTAACAGCAGTCACCGTCAAGCGATGTTTCGCAACATGGCTGGCTCTTTGGTAAAGAATGAGTTGATTAAAACAACTTTACCAAAAGCGAAAGAACTGCGTCGCGTGATTGAGCCTCTAATCACACTTGCTAAGCAAGACAGTGTAGCAAATCGCCGTTTGGTATTTGCCCGTACTGGTGATAAAGAAGTAGTTGGTAAATTGTTTAACGAACTTGGCCCACGCTATGAAGAGCGTCCAGGCGGTTACATTCGCATTTTAAAATGTGGTTTCCGTACTGGCGATAATGCTCCCATGGCTTATGTCGAGTTGGTTGACCGCCCAGAAGTCGAAGAAATCGTAGAGATTGATGAAGCTACTGCGGAATAATTACTAACGCACAAAAAAAGCCGGATACTGTATCCGGCTTTTTTTTGTCTTTTTTTCGGCTCTGTTTCATCAAATTGTTGGTTATACTTAAAATTGAGTTTAATTCATTGAAGATAGAGACAATGAAGACAGAATTATTTAGATGTCGGCTCAATCAGATTACAAAAACACTTCTAGCCATGACACCCGCTCAAAGGTTAACGGTTCAGCACATTATTCAAGTATCTCAACCAATAATTATCATTAATGAGCTGATCCAACCTATTTTCAATTCATTATCTCAATGTTCAATTTGGATTGTGCAGATTTTACTAAGTGGGGAAAAGCGGGATCAGTTTTATGTAGTGATGGCACTCATGATTATGAGGAAATAGCTAAAGTCACCCCATGTGGCATAAACGGCTTATGAGTACCCAAAAGGGAGTTATTGACAAGGTTTACTATATTCAGACTGCTAATGGCGCCATAGTCGACTTTAAAGATTGAACAGAAAGACAAATGCAGACAGTTGCGACTGAGTATTTAGCGCATTAGCTTGCTTTAAAGAAACGAGGGCTAAGTTAGATAAACAGCAAATATTGGTTGCTGTTTTATCAATACCCACATTGATATAGACAGAGACTTGTTCTACTAAATCGAGGAGTTAAAAATAGATTTAGTCAATTTTATTTTCACTTAATGCCAGGGTGATCTCTGCTTCGGTCGCGCCACCCTTAATTGCATATTCATAAATATTGCTTTGTTTTAAACCAAAGTTTTTTGCTGTTTCTATAATACGTCTAACATTTTCACGTTGTGTGCCGGATTCTCTCACAGCCGTAGTGATCACAGTTTCTGCGTCATTAGGGAATACAGCGAGTAAAGCCTCGACTACATATTCTCCAACCAAAGGTACTGCACTAATAGCAGAAGTGAGAATTTCCACTATCTTACTGGGATGTTCCTGGGCTAACGATTGCACTATATTGTCGGCAGAATCAGGTTCTGTCATAACAGCAATGCGAACTATCTCGGTTAGTTCTTCTGGGGTTGAGCTGACAGCTGCAGTCACAACGAAATCTACATAACTGGGTTCGGCATTTATGGCCGTCTTAACAATGCTACTGCAACTGGTGATATTTTTGCCTATTGCTATCCTAACAATATCTTCTGTCAGCATAGGCTGGGCTGAAATCGCAGCATGTATAACTTCTTTATAATTTTCGGGATACAAATCCAGGGCAGTACTGACAATGCTAGACGTTTCCTGGGGGTAATTATTCACGATACTTTTGATCGCGCGTCCGATAGACATATTCTGCTCGACTTGCCGTTTGACAAAATTAGCACCTAAACGGTCATTTTCAATCGAACTTATATTTTCTTCACAAAACGCCAAAGTTGACGTTCCAATTAAACCTGCAATTAACGCTATATTTATTATGTTTTTCATATGCGACCTAGATACCTGACTACCAACAACTGATTGTTATGACATCCGTGCCACGAAAGAGTTTAAACTTAACAATAATTTAACTTAATATAAAGTAAATAAGTGCTTTTGATTGAAAAACGATCAGTAGGCAGCTTATTTTAACGTTTTTGCAAATAAGGGTTGCGCTTATCGATGTGGTCTCTATAATGCGCCTCTCGCTTCGGGACAGCCGTTAAAACGCTGAAACGACACAGGCTTATGCAGGTGGTTCGAGACTCGTAAGAGTCAAGTGA
>Ga0307489_10000052_pt1 | contig 56553 bp, 62 predicted proteins | sample SB12metaG_FD_202247 | JGI IMG/M metagenome (GOLD analysis project Ga0307489, IMG submission 202247) | Sea-ice brine microbial communities from Beaufort Sea near Barrow, Alaska, United States - SB 1.2 | ecosystem: Environmental > Aquatic > Marine > Coastal | place: USA: Alaska | collected... | reverse complement strand
CTAAAGGAATCAATATCAGCCCGTAGACACTTGATAGCCTTTCCTTCACTATCTGAGGTAACGTAATCCCCAGTAACGATGGTCTCGCCAGTCGCTAAATGAACCCAAAGTTTGCCCAGTAATCCAATAGGACTCCATTCAGGTCTCTCACTTCTTGGTAGGTATTCTTGGGTTGGGTCAAAGTCCTCTGAAAGAACTTTGTGTATTTCTGTGTGTGTGTAAACACCGTCATCGTCATAAAGTTTTACAGGCTCTCTAATGTATGCACCAAATTCATCTTTCTGGTACTTACCTTTATAATGTAGAGATTGACTATCACCTACTACAGCAGGGGCAGCAGATACTATGCCCACTAGCTCACTGTTTCCATACTCGACACACTCGGAGCCTTGAGCAAATGAAACAAAGTAACCTCTTTCTAGCTCTGAGCCATCCGCACTTTCAAAATACTCTGCATAGTCGGCAGCAGCGGAGTCAGCAACACCATCAAAATAACCATCACCAGCGGTAGACACTTTGAATACTAAGTTAGTGTCTGTTGAAGTTGATTTTATATTTCCCGGATCTGATGCACCAAAAGCCACACCTAGGAGTGTAGTACCCGCAGTACCTACACCACCAAATTTACCCATCGCTGTGGAGTAAATGCCAGCCGCAGTAGTATCGTAATTGAGGGCAACAGAGTTGTTACCTTTTGCGATGGTATGGAAGCCCAAAGCAACAGAATTTGTACCAATTGCCTCTACCTCAGTGCCTACAGCAAAAGATGCGAGACCACTCGCATATGAGTATTCACCAAAAACAAAGGCATAGTTGGCGCTTGCCTCACTATTACCACCCATAGCAATGGAGTAGTTACCACTTGCCGTGTTGGAAACACCCGTAGTGAATGAATTAAGACCACTTGCAATCGTATTCCTACCTAGAGCAGTAGAATACTCACCCGTGGCCCCTCTAGTCGTGGATGAACCCTGACTATAGCTTAAATCAGTAGCGAGATTACCAATATCCCCATAGTTGTTAGGGTTGGCTGATCTTTCGCTAGTGCCATAACCTGTGTTAGAACCTTCAGTGATAGATGTGAAGTCACTAGCCGAAGCAGGCAGGTTGGTTAGGTTAGCTCCACTGATAGCAGGTAAAGTAGCTGGGAATCTAGCGTCTGGTAATGTGCCTGATGTTAGGTCAGAGGCAGAGGTAGAGTTGGTTACCTTAGCTGTGTTCAAAGCTACTGCGGGGTCTGCTGTGTCACTGAGCAATAGAGAGGTTGCTGATAATGCCTTACCAGCTTCTACACTTGGTGTTCCTGCTGATGTTGCTAGAGTGCCGTCAGGTTGAACGTAGTAGGTTGAGCCTATTGTGAGTCCTGTCTGGTTATCAGATACACCACCTTGGAGCATTACTGTTGCTGTTTGGGTATCTGTGTATGTGGCATTTGAAGTGCCTAGGAAGTTGGTGGATGTTAGGTTTGAGGTAGCTGGTAATGCTAGTTGGCCTACTATAGCGGTGCCAGAGCTTGAGTTACCAGAATCTGTATAAGCTATAACAAACTTACCTGCGGTATTAGGATCAAAGGATATTGAGGTGTGGCTTGAAAAAGACGGATTAAATACAATATTAGTCCCAAGGCTAATAGTAGTTCCTGAAACTGTACCTACTACTGCTATACCGCTTGCAGTACCATAATCCTGATAAGCCATGACGAACTTATTTGCAGTATTAGGATTAAAGGCTATACTGATCCTAGATGCACCTCCTCCCGATCCTGTATTAAATATAACTTCAGTCCCAAAGCTAACAGAAGTACCAGAAACTGTACCTAATTTAACTGAACCTATGCTTGCATTCCCATAAGAATAGGCTATAACAAACTTACCTGCGTTGTTGGGGTCAAATGCAAATCTAGGATCAGTAGTGCTACTATCGGAGCTAAATACAGCTTCAGTTCCAAAGCTAACAGAAGTACCCGAAACTGTTCCAACTATAGCTGTACCATAATATGAATTAGCATGATCATTATAAGATACAACAAACTTACCTGCTGTGTTAGGGTCAAAGGCCATTGAAGTGTCTGAGATAGCCCCTGAATTAAACGCAGCAGCAGTTCCAAAGGTAGCAGAGGTTCCTGAAAGTGTCCCTACCTTAGAATATCCCGTACTACTATACATATAGGATACAACAAACTTACCTGCTGTATTAGGATCAAATGCCACTGATGGGTCACTTGAATTACCTGAATTAAATACAACTTCGGTTCCAAAGGTTAAAGTAGTTCCTGAAAGTGTTCCTACTATTACCGTTCCGTAGTGGGAGTTACCACTATCCTTATAAGCCACAACAAACTTACCAGCTGTATTAGGGTCAAAAGATGCAAAGGTGTGGTTTGTCATACCTGCATTAAACACAACTTCAGTTCCGAACGTAATAGAAGTGCCAGATACAGTCCCTACTACTGCTGTGCCGTAACCTAAATTACCATAATCCTGATAAGCCGTGACAAACTTATTTGCATTGTTAGGGTCGAATACTGTTGATGTGAACTGTACTTCACCTGTATGAAATACCGCTTCAGCACCAGCAGGTATACTTTCAGCTATTGCTGCTGTAACCAGAGCAGCAGCTTCAACTGTACCGTCAGACTTCAATACTACAGGAGCACCGTTAGGTAATGTGCCACTAGCAATGAAGTCTGCTGATCCTGTTGCTACTGTGGGGTTTAGTATATCTTTTAAATTTGACATGTTATACGCTCCATCCTATTGTGGCATTAATGAATACGAATCGTACTTCTGCCCAATCTGAGTTAAAGGTTAGTGAAGAAGCGGAAGATACAATGTTAGAACCATTTCCTGCCACTGTGAATGGGGTTGTAGATACTGCACCTGTGCCATCTTTAATTATCACATTATCTCCTATAGATGGTGAACTAGGTAATGTTATGGTTATGCCACCTGCACCTACCACAATGCTGTCCCCTGCATATACAGTGAGGTCGGCTGTCTTCACTAGTAGATTAGGATTTGTGTATACATCAGACCAGTTAGCTAAGAATAGATCAGTAGTAGATAAGGCTTTACCTGCGATTACGCTCGGTGATGATTCTGTTGTGGATAGTGTTCCATCTTGTTGGACGTAGTAGGTTGAGCCTATTGTTAGTCCTGTTTGGTTAGTTGAGATTCCACCTTGAAGCATTATGGTTGCTGTTTGGGTGTCAGTGTAGGCGGCTGTTGAAGTGCCTAGGAAGTTGGTTGCTGTTAGGTTTGTTGGGCCGTACACTGTTGCAGCTAGCTGGCCTACTTTGGTTCTGCCGCCACTTGATGCGTCCCTGTAAGCCATAATAAACTTACCAGAATTATTAGAATCAAAGGATACAGATGCACTATTAGTGTATGTATCATATACAGATGGGCCTGTAAAGCTAGCTGTATTACCAGAAAGTGTCCCTACTACAATTTTACCATCCTGACTGTTCCCAATATCCACATAACCTATAACAAACTTACCTACTTGAGTAGGATCAAAAGATATACTCCCTGAGTAAACATAGCTTGAAGCAAAGATGACTTCAGCCCCAAAGCTAATACTAGTTCCTGAAACTGTACCTACTACTAAAGCACCATAGTTTGAGTTACTAGTGTCCTGATAAGCAACTACAAACTTGCCTGCCATATTAGGGGCGAAGGCTGAAGACATGTAGTTAGTAGTTCCTGAATTAAATACAACCGCAGTTCCAAAGCTAACAGAAGTCCCTGAAAGTGCCCCCACTCTTGCTGTACCAAATTGCGAGTTATTTTGATCCTTATAGGTTACTACAAACTTACCTGCTGTAGTGGGGTCAAATTCTATGAGAGGTTCGTAAGTAGAGCTTGCATTAAATGTAGCAGTAGTTACAAAAGTTATTGTAGTGCCTGAAATAGTAGCTGTTTTTACCTTACCATAGCTTGCATTAGATCCATCCTGATAAACAAATGCAATCCCCCCCGTTGTATTAGGGTCGAAGGATAGTCCAACTGCAAGACTGCAATATACATTAAGTGCAGTAGTAGTTCCAAAAGTTATTGAAGTTCCTGAAACTGTACCAACTATAGTAGTACCATTTGGAGTGGAGGTTGTTTTATCTAGGTAAGTTAAAACAAATTTACCTGCTGTATTAGGGTCAAAGGCTATCCTAGGGAAGTCTGCGTTAGCCCCCCCATTAAGTACAACAGGAGTTCCGAAAGTAACAGAAGTCCCTGAAACTGTTCCTACTACAACATAAACAAGAGAACCTACCTTATATGCTACAACAAACACGTTTGCAGTATTATAGTCAAAAGCGGATGTGACGTGACCAGTATTACCGGATACACCAAACGCATCGGCACTCCCAGCAGGTATACTTTCAGCTACAAGTGATGCAGTCGGAGCAGCAGCTTCAACTGTACCGTCAGACTTCAATACCACAGGGCTACCGTTAGGCAATGTTCCAGAGGCAACAAAGTCTGCTGTTCCTGCTGGTGTGATCGGTAGGTTGGTTAAGTTAGCACCGCTGATTGCTGGTAGTGTGGCTGGGAATCTAGCGTCTGCTAATGTGCCAGATGTTAGGTCTGAGGCAGAGGTAGAGTTAGTTACTTTGGCTGTGTTAGCTGTAATTGCATTTGCTTGTGCTGTAGTTATTCCAACTTTAGCCGTGTTAGCTGTTATCTCATTTGCTTGTGCTGTAGTTGCCCCAGTAGCAGGTAGACCTGATAATTGAGAACCATCACCTGTAGGTGTTAGGAAAGCAGAAGCATGATTACCATCTAGCAAGTCAGCATCTAAACCACTACTTGCTCCATCAACAGTCTTAATAGCAACAAGTAACTGAGCAGCAGTTTGGTCTGCTGTAGCACCTACTTCAATACCATCTAGCTTAGTATTATCTGCTGTGGTGAAGTTAACTTGAGTTAAACCACCATCACCCACTGTGTATGTGGTATTAGTATCAGTAAACACTGCACCTGCAGGTACATTTGTTAACACCTGACTATCATCGACCTTACCCGCAAGGGTGTTAGTCATTGTAGTAGAGAAGTTAGCATCATCACCTAAGGCTGCTGCTAGTTCATTTAGTGTATTAAGTGTTGCTGGAGATGCGTCAACTAGGTTGCTTATCTGAGTACCAACATAGGTCTCAGTGGCTATCCCAGCGGGTAACGTATAGTTATTTGCCCCTATTGCCACACCGTCCAGTTTAGTACCATCTGTAGCAACATCACGACCATCAATGGTAGAGGTGGTTGTAACCGGACCTGTTAAACTCCCACCAGACAGCGGTAACTTATCTGCCGTATTATTCTCAGAAGCCAATGCGGCAGAAGCTGATGCACTAGCAGCAGATGCAGAGGCACTTGCTTCATTTGCTTTAGTTGTTGCTGTGGAGGCATCCGTACCTATAGCAGCACGATCTAAACCTGTCTGAACTCTATCTGCAGCAGTTGCAATCATATCTAAGTTAGTCTGAGCTCTATCAGCTGCTGTATCCAGAGTATCCTGCGTAGTCTCAACTAAGTCAGCTGCAACTGAGGCTGCGGAAGCTGCTGCCACTGCCTGAGCACCCTCTGCTCTATTGGCGTTAGCATTCGAAGCAATCACCACTGATCCAACCCCAGCGGCTGAAAGCAATGTAAGGTCTCTAGATGCTTCAGCATCAGCTGCACTAAGTGCTGCAGCTTGTGCAGAGGCAAGTGCTGCTTCTTGGCTTAGCTGTGATAAGTTGGCTGAGGTAGTAGCTGACGCATAACTGCCCACTGAATCGTTCTGAAAGGAACCACCCTCGGATGGCTTATTGACAAGACCCACCTGTTCAGTCCCATTTGAGAAGGGTATCTCGGTAGCCCCTGTTTCTTGTGTTATGTAATTAATAGCCATTGAGAGTGTCTCCTTAAATAGGCATGTCGTGTGTGCCACTAAATACGCTAGTGGTACTGTTTAGTGTCATCAGTTCAGCTGTCATATATCGATATGCTTACTTAAGTGAAGATACAGGTTAAACTACCATCAACAGTTGCTGTGCCTGTTGCGTCTGTATTAGCCGCCCCTTGGACAAATGTCATACCAATACCGTTAGCAAACGGGAAGCCTCCCTCTGGCAATGGGTATGAATTATTGCCTGACGCTGCTCGTGTTAAGACTAATGTTGGGACGCCTACGCCAGCAACAGGGGTTGTAGCAGTATCATATAGCTTGATGTGTCTCGGTGTAGCTGCGTAGCTCGTAAAGACCGCTGCCTTTAAAATACAAGCTCCGGTCTGAATCATACGAGAGTTACCGTTTACACCACCAGAGACTCCAGTCTGATAGAAGTCTGTATAGAGTGTGGGGTTGTCTGGAAGGACTACGCGTTGAGTACCTGCATCTACAACACCAGCGCCCATAGATACCGCTACGCCACCCAGCTTTTCTAAATTGGTTACTGTAGCCAGCGTCTGACCTGCCGAAATATTGACAGTACCAACAGAAGATATTTGGCCTGTGTTAGCGTCTTCTTTTAATCCGAATGCTGTACCTATCACTGTGCCCGATGTGTAAGCCGTAACACGTATGCGCATGAATTTGAACAGGACTGGGATTTTAACGCCGCCGATAGCGTCCATTGAAATAACGTATGGCTCTAAAACTGAACCTGTGTTTTGCACAACAACATCTTCAAAAGTGCCGTTATCGTTCGAGCCTTGGAACTTAACTGTACCTACCCATGTGCCCGTCAATTGTATTGAAATGAACTTATAAGCACTAGCATCAAAAGAAGCTAGAATGTCGTTATCAACAACAGTTACGGGATTTATGGTAATCGCCACGGGAATAGTTGTATCAACAACCGTCCCATCTGGGTTATATAAAGTTACTCGTGCCGCTTTACTTGTTGGGTCAACAGTCTGTACGTCTGTGCTGTTACCACTCTTTATTTCTACTGCCATTTTTATCTACCTTGCGTACCAGTTAATATTATATGTACCGTGGGCAGCGGAGTTGTCCATATGCCCAAGCACTGTAAACCCTACCCCATCAACGATACTATGAGATGTTACTCTAATTGGGTCATATAGTAAATCCTCTAATGGGTGATCTGCCGTAGGGACTATACTAAGCTCTACCGTTAACTGATGGGAACTGAGTACGTCACTATTAGAGATGATTGTACTTGCATAATTAGACCCTGTACCAAAATCTAAGGAGGCCGCCCCTGAGTACGAAGCAGCCGCCCCTTCAACCACAGTCACTCGATTAGCAAGTGTTGTAAACTCACCTTTAATGCCTGTGATTAACGCACTTAGTCGTGTTTGTAAAGACATAGGTTACGCCGCTGTCCATATTGCCGCTAAGTCTGTCTCAGGGTCACCCAGCTGTGCTTGGGTGTAGGTACTAGACATATTAGCCTTAGTTGCAAGAGCTGCGGTGATTGACGCTGCATAAGTTGCATCATCCCCAATGGCAGCAGCTAATTCATTCAATGTATCCAATGCTGCTGGAGCACCTGCTAAGATGGAGTTCAAAGAAGCAGTGATCTCAGAATCAACTTTAGTAGAAGACCATACCTGTGTCAGGTTTGTTGCTAAGTCATTGATTACAAGGTGGCTTGCTCCTGCTGCGTCTGCAATGGCTTTTACTTCATTAAGTGCGGCTACAAGGTTAGTTGCAGTTGTTGTGAGATCTGTAGTGTCTCCCGTATTAGTGCCACTAATCATAACGCGTAGAGACTTAGTCTCTGCCTTGATTGAAGTGACTAGTGTATTTAGTCTAGTCTGTAATGACATAATGATGATTCCTTTAGTTAATTAAGGTTAATAGTTTATGATGATTCAAATAAAGCGGCTAGGTCACCGGGATCATAAGTGTCTACGATTCCATCATCTCCGTCATCTCCTGTAAAACCTCGCACCCCTTGCACTCCGATTATACCTTGAATACCTTGAATACCCTGAGAACCCTGTGGGCCCATTGGTATACCTAAACCTAATACCCCAGTTACTGGGTCATATGAGGATGTTGCGGGGCCACCTGAGGCAACAGTTGTTGTGGTGGTTGTTAATCCAGTTATTAAAGCTGCTGAATCTGCTGCTTCAGATGCACTTACTTCGGCTGCAAGCTTACTAGCTTCAGACAGTCCAGCGCTTATGGCTGCTTCAGTGTTACTGACTTCACTCTCGCTGGCACTTAAGTGACTCTCAAGGCTACTCAACCCAGAGGCTGATGCGCTTACATCTGAATTAGATGCTGATAGCTCCGATGCAACCTTAGCAAGTATAGCCATGTTAGCTGCTGTTAATGCTGAGTTATAAGAGCCAACTGTGTCATTCTGAAATGAACCACCCTCTGACGGCTTATCCACTAAACCCAGTTGTAGTACCCCGTTCTGAAATGCAATCTCTGTTGCTGGATCCTGCACTGCGGATTCACTTGGTGCGTAGTTAATAGCCATATATCAGATCTCCTTAAAGTAACCCAGACACTTCGTACGTAACTGAGTTAGATGCACCTGTCACCCTGCGCCGCTTCTCTTCGCGATTCAACTCACCAATAGCACTCATCTGTTTGTCCAGATACTTGGCAGAGCTTGCCTCATCACCCATGTAGTCAAAGGCGTAGTGGAGTGCACCCCAAAGTAGCATACGTTCATTATCATCCCGTAGCCAGTTGTACACCTCATTTCCAGTGTAGTAAGCACCTGAACCTACTGGGTACTCGAATGCACCTGTAAGTCCAACAGAGGATACAGTAGTATTACCTACGTCAATGTTGTTCTGGTTAACAACGTAAGCTGCATCTAAGTCAAACAACCTACGGTAGTAGTGGATCTCGTAGACCTCACCAACTGCGGATGCTGGGTAGAAGTGGATATTCTGACCCTTACGAGTGAAAGACCCATGACCCTTTGAGGTGTGCATGTCTGTGAATGACTGAAGGTCAAGCTTCTGATCGAAAACAAGGGTACTGCCATTAACATCTGTCCTACTGAACATAATGAACTCTGTAACGTCTGGCGGTAGTTGCACTGAGCTGTCACCTGCAGTTGTTATAGTAGGGTATCGATATGTATACTCCAATGGTGGGATGCGGAGCTCTCGGTAACATGTATCTGCAGCGTAATCTAGTGCGTCATTGACGATAGAATCTGAAAGGACTGTGGAGTCCCGGTTAGCCCAGTCACGAACCTTTGCGACTAATGCATCATAAAGTGGGGTAGACATATTTTATATCCTCTATTGTCTCCGAGTCTGACCATGCGTAAGCAGATCTGGGTACTCTGAGATTATAATCTTCTTAAGTTTAGCGACTAACTGCTTATCACCCATAAAGTCTTGGGCATTAATGTCAATCTTGTACTTTGTTAATATATCGATTGCAACGATATCTGGTATCACTGCAAATGATCGGTAGTGACTCGCTGCACCAGATGCATCGTAGATGTCTCTTGATTCCTTTGCGTAGTCACGGTATGCGTTAACGTCCTGCGATAAGATAAAGTTACTCTGATCGGTTACAACGTTAAAGCTATGTTTGTTATCTGTCTGAGACTTGAAGCTCATAAGATGGTGTCCCCCTATGAAAAATAAGGGGTCCCTTTGGAGGACCCCTTTGTGTAGCTTAGTGTTTAACCAGCTAAACCAACGATCAAGCCACAACCGGTTGGGTTGCGAACTTCTAATGAACATTCTTCTACGATCTGACCAATAGTGCTGTCACCAGCTTGGCCAACTTCAGTCTCATGTAGAGCACGAAGAGTAGCGATGTTGTACCACTGTGGATCATATACTAGTGCAGAGAAATCTGCAGCGTTAGTAGCAGCAGTAGCGCCAGTGTTATAGGTCAAGCCCATAACGTAGTTAGGAACGATCTTGATAGTACCGAAGTCACTATCATAAAGTTCAACTGATTGACGAAGCTTACCGCTGTCATCGATGTTACGAGATACGTTAGAACCAGCTGCCTGTGCTTTCGCAGAGAACTTACGCTTGTTCGCAGGTGAAGTCATCATTACAGTAGCCTTGCCACCTTCCTGATAAATAGTCTGCATTGCATCATCAACGTTGCTCAACTCAAGAGCAAGCAAGTTAGCATCAGCAGTACCACGTACGATAGTACCAGTAGTACCTACGCCAGTAGTGCCCGGAGCAGTATAAGCTGCAGAAGCGCCAGCGTTAACGATGTTAACGTTAGTGAATGCCTGATAGCCACCCATAGTACGAGTGCCTGAACCGTTTGAAGAGTTCCAGCTGTGTACCAAGTCATGCTCAACATCACGGCGTAGCTCAGTGCCACGCTTCTTCAACTGGTATGCGTACTCGTCTGCAACGCCAGCTTGATCAACTGCGCGCTTAGAACCAGATACTTCAACAGTCTTAGAGTTGATCTGAGTGTAGTTACCTAAACGTGTACGTACAGGCTCAGCAGACTGTGCTGCGTGAGTAGTAGCATAAGAAGAACCTTCAGCAACTTGGTTAGAACCCGGTGCTGCTAGCTCGTCAGTAGTCCATTCGTGAAGGATACCTTTAGACTTAGTCTTGCCGATAGATGAATAAAAAGGAGTCTCGTCACGAGTGATCATGCTAATGAAATTAGCTAAGTCTTCGCGTTCTGATACGCCTACGCCTGATGTGCCAGCTGCCGCTTTAGGGCCAGCTGTTTGGAAGTTACGTCCTGCCATGATAAATATTCCTTATAAATAAAAGTATTAAAAAGTTAAGGATTAGCTGAACTTTGATAGGTTCTTGAGGAATGATAGTTGATCCTCTTCTGAACCTGTGCCGGTAAGAACTTTGTTACGAACCGCAGTAGTTGCCTTTGCTTGCTGAGAATTCCGAGATGGGCCTTTCTTAATAGGGGCTGACTTAGCTTTAGGCGTTGCCTTTCGCTTAACAGCTCCCTTAGTAGCCTTGTGCTTCAACTTACGATAGTCATCAATAAACTTGATAACGTTAGCATCTGCGATAGTCGATAGGAGTTCTTGGGGAATCCCTTCTTCTACTGCAAAAGCTTGGATAGCTGCTGCATCTTCTTGGAATGATGGTACAAGCGTTGCAATATCAGAGTTAAACTTAGTCGAGAGTTCCTGTTGACGGAGATCAAGCTGTGCTTTTTGTTTCTCCTGTACAGCAGTAGCCACACCTTCACGCTTCTTTCGGGCGGTCCAGTAGGCATCTTGAGCAGTCTCACGCTGATCTTTTAGTTCTGAGAGTTCATAAGTGTTACCCTCTTTACGGGCTTCCTTAATCTTCTCATCAAAGTCATGGTATTCAGCTGCCAGAGTGTTCTCCTCTTGTTGGAGTTGTTCTTGCAGTAGTGAAGCCATACCTGTTAGTTCTTCGAGTTTGGTACTTTGTTCAGCCTCAAACTCTTTCCGTTGTTCACTAATCTTGTTTCCCTTTTTAGACAAGCTTTGATCAGTTGCAAAACCTTTACGGAGTTCTTCAAGTGTCTTATGTTCAATGACACCATCTACATTAACGGGTACTTTATAGTCCCAATCAATCTCCTCTTCAGATAGTAACTCGGTGTCTGGGGTAGATTCATCATCATCCTCGTCACCTTCGTCTTCATCTAAAGCATCTTCTTCCTGATCTAGTGTATCGTCTTCCTCTGTATCGTCTTCAGCGGGTACTTCATCTACAGAATCTTCCGGGTCAAGTTCTACATCGTCTTCTGGTAGATCAATCTCAATACCTAGATGTTTGGCCATAGGCCCCATCGGTACTGGAATGTCATCAAAACTCTGTGATTGTTGACCAGCATTGAAAGCAGCGTCATCTCCGTTGGAGGTAGATGCTGGAATGTTTTCTTTGCTCATAATTTATTATCCCTTATAGTCCTCATTTACTAGTCTTAGTCTTTGCTGCAGGTACTGATACTTTCGATTCTTGAAGTAGTATCTTATCCTGTACAAAGGAGAGTGCAGATGACATTGCTTGTAGGGTACCAGCATGTAATCGGCTCTTCTCGTGTCCACGACCCATTTCACGTATCAAGGATACCTGAGATCGCTGTAAGTCTAACTCAGCTTTATAGAGTTCTTCTAGTGTATTAGTTGGAATCATTATCTTGTTCCTCATCTTCTAAATGTGATTGATCAATATATTCTTGGTTGAAACCATAGGTCTCTATTTGAATCAATCGTTCTTTTACAGAACCTAAACCCATAGCCACATGGTAGAGATATTCTCTTTCCTTGGTGCAATGCGCAGCGGTGTTCAGCCACTTCATAAATAGATCTGATAGTATGTCACCATACGCTTCGGTAAAGAATTCATCACGCTCTTTCTTAGAGAATGTTGCCTTTGCCAATGCAGTCTTTGCATCCGAGAAAGGTCCCGGACGATAAGATCCATCAGTCTGAAGTTGCGGTTTGACCTTCTTGTCAATGCCAGCTTTATACTTCTTCATCTGTGTTAGTCTCTTTGTTAATTAAAGGTTTGGGGTCTATTATGAAGACTGAGACCCCATGCAGTCAGATACAGTATCACCCCCTTACACTCCGGCAGGGCCTCCCATAGATTCAGGATTAGGCTGCTGGGTAGATGGATCAGGTGCAGCTGAGGATCCGGCAGTAGTAGTCATGACGTTAGTCACAAGTGCTTGTGCTTTAGCGTACAGTGCATCAATGTTAGATTTCGATGGAATAGGCTGCTGTTCTTTACCAGCATCTAAGGCTAACTTCGTCCATTCTTGTTCAGACTTATCCAAGGCAACCATAAGTTGCTTAAGATTATCTTGAATGGAATTCTGGGCTTGCACGTTAGTATAGTCAATGTTAGCTTTCTGTAAATCTATGGCTAACTGTTGTGTCAACTCTTCGAGCTGCTGGGCTTTCGCCTGAGCTTCCTGATCACTCTTTTGACCTTCTTCTGCTTTCTTCTTAAACTCTTCTGTGTTGATATCAATAAGATAGTCAAGAGGGTCTAAACCTAAAGCGTCTAACGCTTGTACTGCAATTGTTGAAGCTGCAGTTGGAGATACAACAGCACCTGCACCAGCGTCCCGAAGGGCTGGCAGGATCTGTTGACCTATCATTTGTAACTTCTGTAATGTGGACTGATTACTGGCATCACCAACATCTGCTTCTACAGTCATGTACTCGATTCCGGGTAGATCATCTATGGACACATCGAGATATCGTTGATTGCCTGTGTAGTTTCCTACAGTCCCACCACGCATTTCCTTACGCATTGTCTTGTATATACCTTCAAGGAGTTCCCGTCCACCGGTTTCCATGAATCTACGAGCAATGAACTGGATGCGTAGCTGTGCAGCTGACTGCACTTGTGACACCTTAGCTTCTGAATTACCAGACACATATAGGGCATCGTTAAGTCCTTGGGCTGCTTTAGACAGTCCAGTGGCTTGTTCTTTGTGACCTTGCAAGAACTGGAGCAAGGGTACTGTACCTGTGGAGATCTGCTCTGGCGGTAAGGATGCAACTGCACCTTGTGGGCTACCGTTAGATGCAATGATCTGCTTTGGTTTCATGTTTTGTAATGCAGAGAAGTCTACTACATTGGGGTCTGCAATCTTAGGTGCATAGTTTGTCAAGTATGTATTCTCAACAAAGCCACGTAAGATAGCTGTACCTGCAAGTGTAGATGGTCTTACCATATCAGCCATAGATAAACCTTCAAGTTCGAAGGGGATTTCAAATGGTGTGAAGGTTGCTACTTGGATATGATCTGCATCATCCTCATAAAGGATTGTGCCACCAACTCTGACAACATACTTGAGCTCAGCAATACCATCTCCGTCACGGTCAACGTATGTCCAGCAACGTAGTACAACAGCAGTCTCTGTGGCTTCTAACTGATTATCATCAGCAGTACCTAAGATCAATGTAGTACCTATTGCTCTCTTACGTGCAAGTGCATCAATACTATTACCGAAGCTTATGGATCCTTCAACAGTTGACCAGTCAATGTCACCAGCCTTGTCAGGCCATTGCTCTCGGATCTCTGATCGTGTCATCTCTTCTTCAAAACCTACAAAGGATGCATCGTGTACTCCTGTGGCACCTCTGTTGACTCTTAGGGTCTCAGGGGGTACAGCGGATACGATTACTTTGTTGGTTACTTTGGTACGCTTAAGACGTACATCAAGGTAGTTACCTGTCTGTTCATCTAAATAGATATCACCTGTTGTGGTAATCTCTGGGTCTGCAAGGAGGATATCCAGAGCAGTACTGTCAATTGTCTCGTACTCTTCAAAGGATACCTTTTCTTCAGCAACGTAAGACCATGTCACTGCTGACAACTTCCACATCAATGCTGACTTAAGCCATGTGTTTAACACAGACCAACCACGGTTCTTTGAGAACAAGCAATGGTTGATCAGCTCTGATGCTGCTGTGGCCTTATGGTAGGCCAGTGGCGTACGGTCATAAGCTTTGAACTTGGCTAGTTTATTGTTATCAAACAGTAGCTCAGAGAGTACTGCTGTGTAACCTTCGATAGCTTCAACTGTATCAGACGATACAATACGTGATACACCCTGAGGCTTCAAATGACCCTGAGGGATCATAGCGTACTCATAGGTTGCCTTCTGGCGTTCATCAGATAGCTCTGAGGTATCTAGGAAGCTGGAGCTTGACTGAGCCAGCTTGTAGTCGAGGAGTGTTGTTAACTCCTCATCGGATACTGGTACTTTGTATCCATCTTCATTATTACTTGACATCTATGATACCTCTTAAGTATGTGTGGTTAAACAACCTACACTCTATCTATCTGTATTAGAATTAGGTGGTTTCATTTCTTTCTCATTCCCGAGATGTGAAGAAACCATAACAAACATCTTACATAGTGGAGGACTATGGGAAACTTTTAAATAAGGTGCAGTAGAACCCAAAGGCCCCTTGGAAAAGAAGGGGACCCTCGGGCTTACTACAGTTCAGCTATTACAACCATTGAGTATTATCAACCTGAAACGACTGGTTCCTGAAGGATACACGAGTCGCTGAAAGTCTATCCCCGTGTGTACGGAGAACCTCAAGGGATATAGCTGTTGCTATTACGGTGTCATCATTACAACCCGATATAGCGTTTGTTTTACCACTGGCATCAGCCACGTATGTCATACACTCTTGTATGATTACGGGGGCCGCAAGAGAGATATCATCATTCTCTATAGCGTTCTTAAGATGCCCTATGATCATCGGCTTAGTAGCTTGGGTTGTCCTCCAACCTAAACGTGTACCTTCCTCATTAGATACATTAGCTACTTTTGTTTGATGGTATAAGTTCACATAATCCATTTGTTTTAATCGGTTTAGTGTTGCTATACCTAAGGAATTAGATTCTACTGCAACCAGAGCATTGTTATAGTATCGTCCTAAATAGAACAAGAGGTCACCATACTGAGTTGGATCTATCTTGTTGTTACGATACACAGCACATACTTCTCTGTCTGCATTTAAGACTACTGCTGCTGAGGAGTCTTGTCCAACACCTAAGGCACAGTCAGCTCCGATGATGAAGTTACTGTCAAACTTAGGGTACTTATAGATCTCCAAGAAACCTTCTCGGTGATCCTCAAACATACATGATTCAAGACTGAAGTGTTGTCTTTTCATACATGGTAACGCAACCATAGCTTCTAGCTTACCTGTGTCAAACACATTAGAACCTGAGACTATGAATGCTTCATTTGCTGTTGATGGGTATTCCTGACGGAACTTATCCAGACCCCCTTCGGCTATCTTAAGACGCCTCCAGTAGAGTTGTTCTAAGTCTAAGCCGTGGGCCTTTTGTAAGCCTGCTTCTTCCTCTGTGACTGTGTCAGCAAAGATCTCTGGCTCTAGTACAAACCTTCGGTACTCTGGCATAAGGAACCAAGGTACAAAGATAGGTACATATTCGTTCTCACCTGCTACTGCACCTTTCCATAATCTGTGGAATTCATTACCAACACCGTTGGCAGTTGACTCTAAGATTACTTCGGTACCGTCAGCTTGGGATATACCTTGGAATAAGCCTGCGAGAATCTTTGCATCATGAGTCCAGAAAGCAACTTCAGATAGATGAGCAATAGTCGGGGTGGTCCCTCGGCCTGCTTCTGGGGATCCTGCGGTGTAGAGCCGGTATCCTGAGTCATTGTGTTCAAATCCTATCTCTTTAGAGTTAGACTTCTTAAGCACTGGTTTGAACTCTGGCTTCATATTCTGAATGATGTTTCTTGACATAGCAAACAATGCATCAGATGTTGCAGAGTCATGTGCCATTACCACTGACTTGTTGTATGGTGTAAGGTATGACTTCCAGTATACCCTGCCACAGGCATAGGTCGAGAGACCCATCTGCCTTGCTTTAAGTATAATAGCACGTACCTTACCGGTTTCCCTAAGTTGCTTCTCAATGGCATCATCAACGATCTGTTGGGCCTTGTTGAACTCCAAAGGTATAAAACCCTTAGATGCATCTTTTGGTAATATTCTGATCTGCTCTTTAGCAAAGTCTTGGAAGGACCCCTCGTATCTTGCGAGGTCTTTACGCTTCCGTGATTCAACTGCTAAGGCTAGCTTCTGTCTGTTAGTTATTGACAAGGTGAGTAGTCCTCCAAGACTGGGGTTACATGCCGCCACACATGGGTTAAGGTGGGGCAATACAAATATAAAAGGGAAACAGTACCTCAGTACATATAAGGTAGTACTAGGGTATCCCTAAGGGTACTACCTAAGAACCTATAGTATCCTTAAGAACTCCATAAGGTTTATATCTATAGAGGTATACATCACCATCATCTTATAGGAGTCTTAAGAACCTTAGAGTATCCCTAAGTACCCTCCGAGATCATTCCCTTAGTACCCTTGAGGGGGTGTCCTGTCCCAGCTATATCTGTGTTATTAGATATAGAGTGTATTGATGTAGTTATTCAGAGACCCCCTCGTATCTCTTAAGGGGTACTCCCTACCGTGTAAGGTATCTGAGAGATCTATGGGATCTCCTCGGGGTACTCCTCTACTACATCAACTGTGTACTGCAAGACTCCTGCTTGTATATTAGTAGATCTCTGATCTATAGTGTTCCTATAAGGTACTTAAAAGATTCCTAGGATCCCAAGGGATTCTTATAGTGTTCCTATAAGGTACTTAAAAGATTCCTAGGATCCCAAGGGATTCTTATAGTGTTCCTATAAGGTACTTAAAAGATTACAGGGATCTGAGGGGGTCCCTCGGGAGTATATAAGTAATCCTCCAGTATATAGGGTACCCTTAATTATTAAGAGACCCCCCAATACTCCCTGAGGACTCCACCAGTAGTCCCAAGGGGTTACCAACCCTCCCTAAGAACCCTAAGGACTACACTACTCTATGGTACTGAGGTACTACTGTATAGACTACTCTAAGTGTACTAAGTGTATACATAAAGGTACATAGGGTATACATATTGTACACCTAGAAGTACACATGGGGTAGTGGGTCTGATGTAGTCCCAAGGGGTACCGGGGGATAACCGCAAGTACTCCGTAAGGACTACCTAAAGTACTCCCAATGTACTACCTCAAGGTATCCTCGGGGACTACCTTACATACAATGATACATCAATAGTCCTTCAGTAGTTCTCAGGGAAATGCTGCTGATGATACCTCACCGTGTTGACTGCAAGGATACCTAAGGTAAGAGACAACAGTCTCATAGTCGCTTCGCTCCCAAGGTGGTTGGTTGTGACCCACACTATTTAATACCTTATGTATTGACTGGTGAAGTCGCTTCGCTCCCAAGGTGGTATTGAATAATCAGTACTACTCTCCCTAATCATACCCAAAAGGAAGTATATTATGTCAGACTTTAAAGTGATCCGTAACCTAACCATCGTTAACACACGTATGGTAACACCTATCACCCGTGACTTTGGTGATCAGTACTCCATCCTTGCCACTGGTGACTCTCTAAGTGAGATTGGTATCAGTACCAACACTGATGGCTCCGGCTGGATCAACTCTAATGCATCGTATCCTAACGGTGATAAGATCCCTAACATCCCAATGGTAAACCGCTCTAAGCAGCCTATCACTACTGAGTTAGGTGCAGGCTCTCAGGTTGAGTTAGCATTCAAGATCGTCAAGAACTCACAAGGCACTTACTATAACCTTGCAGCTGTTAAGGTAATGAAGTTCGTGAAGCCTTTCTCAGTTCTTGATCTATTCGATGAAGTCTCTGACTCATCTGGAGATGTTCTAGATCAGTTCTAATAGCCAGACCACACAGGGACTCCTTCGGGGGTCTCCTGTCTTTTTCAGCACTGTTCATAAGAGCAGCACCTGTAAACTCTTTTGACTAATAAGGGGTACTCTTATGCTTACTAAGGGCTTCTCAGCTACACTGGTGTTCATCACAGTAATATCAGTAACCAACATAGCGATCTGGTGGTACGTATCACTAGGTTTCTATATAACAATGATCCAAGCAGGATAATATAATGAGTGAACTGCATTTACTGAAACAAAAAGAAGACTTCACAAGAGAAAGGCTAAAGTATATCGCACGTCTTGTCAATGGAAGACAAGAGACTATAAGTGTCTTTATCATTGCCAGAGAAAAGCACCAGATAGCATTAAAAGCACTACAAACCTACCTAAATACTGAAAGGAATACTAAGATGAGTACCAATATCACCAAAGAAATAGAAGATATGAAAGTTGCACTAGCAGCCTTAGAGGCCAAAGCTGCTCAACCAACATACAACCAAGTGTCCTTCCCTAATTCAGTTGGATTAGCAGAGGCAATACTCGCGGGACGTACTTTCCTAACAAAGGAAAAATCCACCTTATTCTTAGACCCTAAGCATCCTGAATCACCTTTCAGGTATAAAAAGATAGGTCAGCGTCATACAGATAGTATGAAGTGTGTGTGGGATCAATTTAAAAACTTACAAGAGATCAATGCTACTCCGTGGTACCTACGGATACCTGCTGTTGGTGTAGAATGCTATGTATCTGACATAACAAGAGAACCAACCAGAGATAACCAAACAGATATCATCGCCCGTTATGACCCAACCAGCCAATTACCTTTCATTGACAAAGATGAAGTCTCATGGAAGTACGCAACCCCAGTGAACCCTGAGTAACCAAAAGGAATACTAAGATGAGTACCAATATCACCAAAGAAATAGAAGATATGAAAGTTGCACTAGCAGCCTTAGAGGCCAAAGCTGCTCAACCTGAACTTAAGCTGACAAAGATCTCATTTAAATCACAAGCAGAGCTAGCCCTTGCACTGATTAATGGACGTAGCTTCAAGACAAGACTGGGCTCTGTATTGACGTATGAAGTAACCCGTAATCAATCCCCTTTCAGGATAACAGCACCATCGTTACATCATACTAGTATGGAAATGGTATGGATGAAGTTTGACAACTTACTTGAAATTAATGCAGCAGCACCTTGGTATGAGGATATACCCATGCTGGGTATTCAGTGCTATATGTCAGACTGTTCAGAAATACCAACATCGGATAGCTATGGGTATACTATCATAGCTTATAAACCAACCAAACAATTCCCTTTCATTGATAAAGATGGTATGAGTTGGAAGTATGCAATCCCAGTGAACCCTAAGTAACCAAAAGGAATACCATAATGACCCTTAATATCAATAAAGAAATCACAGACATGAAGGCTGCTCTGGCATCACTTGAAGCTAAAGCAGCTAAACCTACTTACACACACATTGTGTTCAGCTCTACCGCAGAACTAGCCCAAGCACTGCTGGATGGCCGTAAGTTCCTAACAAACAAAGACGCTACATTATCATTCGATGAAACTGTGAGCCCATCTCCTTTCCGCTACAAAAGCAAGGAGAGTGCTAAGTGTGAAACTATGGATGGTATCTGGGATCAATTCGCTAACTTATGGGAGATCAATACAGCAGTAGTGCCTTGGTATCTAAATATCCCAGACAGAGGTATCAGTTGTTATGTATCGGATCATCAGAGTAATCCTGACCCAGTAACAGGTTCGGTTACTACAATATACAGATTTAACGGTCCCCATAAATACCCATTCAGGGGTCGAGCTGTCGGTTGGTGTTATGCCACACCAGTAACCTAAAATAAACCTAATCCAAGAAGGAATACTCAAATGTACACATTAAATCCAGACCTAGAACGTGCAACTCACGACAGCTTACACTCAGAAGATGAGATGCAAACTATCGTATCATCAACCACAGGCCGAAGAGCACCACCTCAGGAAATCAGCGATAAGCAGATGGACGAGCTGATGTATCTTGTCTACGGTGAAGCTCAAGAAGAAGAGGACTCTTATGACTACTAAACGTAAGAGTAGTAGGACATTCATGCCTTGCAGGGATTGTGGTGCAACACACACTAACCCTAGGTCATCCAACCTATGCCGTACTTGTGGGGCTCTGGTAAGTAAACGTAATCTATATGAATCAACCAAAAGGAATACAGTAATGAAAGGGTTAACAGTAGAACACCACACTCAGTGGACAGCAGATACAGTGGTCTTCTTAGGCTCTGATGATGTCTATCTAAGACTTGTAGCATCAGGTGAAGGTTTGATGCCTATCTGGTACATTCTCAACATGGGCTCATTTGAATGGGTAGAGGATTCCTTTGAGCTTGATATTGCCTTTACCGGCAGAGGTAGCTGACATGAATCAGATACTCCCATGTCCATTCTGCAGCAGTACCAACATAACACATTACACTAACGTAACAGGTGACTACGGTGGTCATGAATTAGAATGTAACAACTGCGGTGCAAATCCATGTGAACAAGAAATCACCTATGCTGATGCTAAGCTTAAGTGGAATACCCGATATAAACCAAAAGGAATACTCAAATGAACACACTTCACCTAATCTCAGACAACCGTATGAAGCACACAGTTCACATAGACTGCAGTAACACTGGAGCATGTGATGCAGCTATCGAACACCTCCAGTCAGAGGCTTTTGGCATCTATAACACCATCATAATATGTGATAAGAATAACATGCCATTGACCTACATAAACTTTACAGGTTCACATAGATCAAGAGTGATGGTATCGGATCTGCCATCACAGAGTAATATCATGCTGATGACTGCAATACTGATCCTAGTAGCTTATATGGTCTTTATCTAATAAGCTCCTCTAAGGCCCCTTAGGGCCTCCACCTATACCAACGTCAGACCCACAAACCGTAAACCTCTCAGAGGGCTCATATGGAGCTCTCAGTGGCATAACCAACAGGAATTATTCTAATGAAAAGAACAGACATACTAAAAGCACAACTATTGAACTCTCGTGGACGCTTCTTCACTGCAAAATACCAGACTCAAGTAGGTGCTATGATGCAGATGAACTTCAAGGTCTCCAAGATCCTAAAAGTATCAACAACATCTATCAAAGCAAGTGTCCATATACCAAGTATTGGTAAGACACAAGTGATGGTATTTAACCTTGGTAAGTCAGGTGACTTGCAGTATCTTGCAGCAGATCGTACACGGATAAGCATGTCCGGTTCAGGTCTCTTATAACCAGAAAGAAGGGCTATATACTTAATTCTTTTAAGGCCCTATAGCCCCTACTCTAATAATACAACTAAACCAATAGGAAGTAACAAACATGCAACTATCAACGTATGGTAACGCAGCACAAGTATCAGGTGTACAGCACACACAATCATTCCAGATGCAAATGAACGCTAAGATGTTCTCCATCCTGACCGATAAACTGTACCAAAACAAGGAAGGTGCAGTAATACGTGAACTCTCAGCTAATGCCCGAGATGCCCATGTATCCGCAGGTAAGGCTGATGTACCCTTTGAAATCACACTGCCAACATGGATCAGTTCAGAGTTCAAGATCAGAGACTTCGGTACTGGAATAGATCCAGAAGAGTTCTATGATATCTACACTAACCTTGGACACTCCACCAAAGACCACGAAGACACCTCAATTGGTGCTTATGGTTTAGGTTCAAAGACTCCATTCGCTGTGACTGACAGTTATACTATCAGAAACTTCTATGATGGTACTGTATACGTGTACACTGCGTTTAAAGACACAGGTATGCCCACAGTATCCCTTATTGGATCAGAGCCTACAACGGAGTCTAATGGCCTTGAGATCGCTGTTGATGTCTCTTCAACCGGCAATGTGTCTGCATTCCAACGTCAATGTTCACAGCAATTGGCATACTTTGACATAAAACCAACCATAGTTAACGACCCAGACTTTGAATGGGAAGAGATTCCCGAGTTATCCACAGGTTATAACGTCAAATCAGGTGGTTATGGCTCCGATATTACTGTTGTTATGGGTGGTATTCCATACAAATGTAGTATCAGAGACCTACCTGAGGAGCTTTACAACTCTATGAACAGGATTTCCTTGGTTATCGTAGCTGAATTAGGGCAGGTTGACATCCCACCATCACGGGAAGCGTTAGAGCTTACACCTAAGACTATTAAGTTCTTGGAAGATAAGTGCACAGAGATCCGTGAGGACTATGTTGTTGACTTCTCTTATCAGGTTGCTAATGCAAAGAATGAGGTTGAGCTGTATACTATACTAAGAGGACGAGTGGATTCATGGATAAGCTCTAAGGAGTTTGTGATAACACACTTTGAGTTTAAAGGTGTAGAGATCTTAGGCCGAGACTTATCTGATCTTCTGGATAAGGATATGGCAGGTATGACTTGTAAGGAGAATAGCCAACACTATAAGACTCTAAGGTCATACTATGGTAACTCCAGTGTAAGTACACTTGTCAGGAACAAGTCAAGGTTCAGCACAGACGCTGATATTACTAAGGTATACTTAAATGATCTCGCACCAAGAGCTAATAAGGTAATCCAACTTAACAAAGGTATGTTAGATAAGGGTTCATCTGTTGCATTCCCATCTGAACAGAAGTCTAAGTTCTTCCAAGAAGCAGCAACACTTGTTGAACTGAAGCTTATAGACCTAGGGTTCAAGCCGGTACGGTTGTCAACCCTTATGGCTATGCCTATACTGGTGAAAGGTACTCCAGCTGCAAAGGCTTACAACAGGCCTGATCAGATCTTCAGGGTAGACAGTGAAGGTAATGTCAACAAGACAACACTGATTCAACTACCAACAGAAGGTTATTATGTACCGATGTCTAACTGGAGCATGGCAGCATCTGAGTCTCTGCTTAAGTTCATCAGTATTGATCTTGGTGAGCAGGTGTATGCACTGAGAAGTCATGCACAAGGTGCTGCTGTTAAGGATAGCAAGTGGATCTCAATTAACACTCTTGACAGTCAGGTTGTTAAGGCTCTGACCAAGCGTATCAAGAAGTTCTCAGATGCACAGGCTAAGCTTAATCAGATGTCAGCTGAACTGACAACAAGTGTGTTCTTTGATAAAGGATTCGCTGATAAGGCTGAAGGTGCTGACCCTAAGTCTAAGGTGATGAGGCTTCTACGTGGTTGTCGTCAGTATCAGGGAGAATACAACACAGCCAGCTTGAACACTTACCACCATAAACTTAAGGACTCTCTTGAACTACCAGACATACTATCTAAAGCAACTGCACAGGTATCATTACTGAAACTGGCAACACATGCCGAGGAGAACTATGCTCAGGCTCTTTCAAACGTTTATCACTACAATCGTTGGGACACCACTACTAATGGTCTTCAACAAACATTAAATCTAATCATAGGTAATTTCAAATGAACATAATCACAGATCATTCAATCACAATCTTTGATGACCTCCGACCAGTAACAGTAACAGACTCTAACCCTCGATTTGAGGAAATCAAAGACCTAGTGTTACTTGGCTTATATGACGCAGCACTGGATATCATCGATACCCGAAGATCTGCAAAGAGAGCAATCAGTAACACTGGCTTTGAACTACTTGGGGACTCTCTGTACCTAGATGATTATCGTATTCCAGATAACATGGCTGTACGGGTATTCGACCTGATGGCTGAGCACTGCTCTGTAAAGCCCCTTGAACGCTTCTTCCGTAACCTGTTGGATAACCCATCCTATCGTGCGGTACAAGAGCTTTATGGGTTCCTTGCGCTATCTAAGCTGCCTATAACTGAGGATGGTTACTTTGTTGCATACAAAGCAGTCAACCCAGAGTACAAGGATTGCTTCACAGGTCGAATGGACAACAGCTTAGGTGCACAACCATCTATGCCACGTAACCTTGTTGATGAAGACAAGAACCGTACATGTTCTGCAGGTCTACACTTTGCTGCTTATGAATATGCACGTAACTTTGTACCATCTGGAGGTCACTTGATGGCTGTACGTATTAACCCGAAGGACGTAGTTGCAATCCCATCTGATTATAACAATATGAAGGGTCGAGCTTCCACTTACATGATTGTAGGTGAGATCGAGGACAAGACTGACGTACTAACAGACACGCCTCTGTATAAAGGCGACTTTGAAGAAACACAATTAACACTATCACTATAATCTAAAAGGATATACACACATGAGCAACACAAACTTAGGCACTTCTATCTTACGCAATGTGACACTAAATTACTTGAAGGTAGATCCAGCAAAACCTGTATCACCTTTTGGAACCCTTCAATGGGAGTGTCAGATTGAAGTATCAGCAGATCGAGCTGATGAGATCGCAGATATGGGTAAGCTACGCACACTAGACAACGGTAATGTAGCTGTAAATATCAAACGTAAGGCCCTGAAGCACGATGGTACCGCTAACTTCCCTGTATCTTTGGTAGATGCAAAGAAGGTGGTTATCGAAGTCTTCAATAACATCGGCAATGGCTCAACAGGTAACGTTAAAGTGTACCGTAATGAGTACGATGTGGCTGGTCGTCAGGGTATTTCAACAAGTCTATCTGCAATTCAGATCACTAACCTGATTGAATACACCGGATCAGTTGACTTTGATGTTGAAGGTGATGACGTAGCAACACACGATGACTTCTAAGTAGTCTTAGGGGCCCTTAACAGGGCTCCTTTATTCTTTTCAAGTCAAGTGACAAGGGAATGTACCATAAAGAACCTAAAAGGAACCATTGAGACAGGCTCACATGGTATTTCTATTACCAGCACTGATGATTATATCTTTTATACTGAATATAATTGATCGGAAGTAACATAAAGAAGTAAAACTTATGATTAAACTATCCAAAACAAGCAAGATGCCACGTAAATGTAAGTCATGGTCAACAGAGGCAGTTGATACTTGCCCCGGAAGTATAGAAAGTAGGAAAGGTGATCTAGTTGTTCTTGTAGATGCCTGTAAAGGGTGCTACGCAAGGACAGGGATGTATAATATGCCCAATGTAAAGGCCCCAAGGATCCATAATAAGCAGGATTGGAAGCGTAAAGACTGGGAAGATGACATGGTGGAGGCCTTAAGAGATGATGAACTGTTCCGATGGTTCGATTCAGGCGACTGTTATGACCTGAGATTGGCCAAGAAGATCAAGAATATCATCATGAGGACACCTAAGACCAAGCACTGGTTCCCAACAAGGCAGCATAAATTCCCGAAGTTCACACAAGTGTTAACCGATATAGCTGATCTGGCTAATGCAGTTGTAAGGTTGTCATCAGACTCTGTAACAGGTGGTATCATCAGACCAGATACAACAACAAGTACAATCATACCTCATGCCGAGGATGCAACACCGGAAATGACAGTATGCCGAGCGTATGACCGTCAGGGTAAGTGCGGAGATTGCAGGGCATGTTGGGATAAGACTGTGAAGGTTATAGCCTACCCAGCTCATGGTCGTAAGATGATCAACCTAATTAACACTTTGGCGGTGTAACTAAAGGATAATGCATTATGAATATAATCAATAATCAAATAGATTTACACACGGCTAAGGCAGCTGAGATGTTTGGTGTACCGGTAGCTGAAGTGACAAGCGCACAGCGCCAACACGCTAAAAGGCTTAACTTTTGTTTAAACTATGGTACTTCACTGACTATCACACCTATTACGCTAAAGGAGCTAGAGTAATGAACACATTTACAGCACAAGATATGAAAGATTACGGCAGGTATGTAGCTAATTTAGACTCAGCAATGTTATCCCCAAACTTTGAGAAGTGGTGCAAAGAAAGATTTGAGCCCACAAAGAAAGTAATCGACTTGTCAGTGTTGATTGAGTCAGGTATTGATTGTGAGTTTAGTAACAGTGACCGTTTCGATTTAGCTATTAGGCGTAGTTTAGTGGGGATACTAAGGAATGGAAACTTGGAATGCGAGATGGGCACTATATGGAAATATTGCAGACCCCGTATGAACCACACCCACGCATGGCAAGGTGGCGAGTGTCCATTGCCAGAAGGGTTGCTCATGGCATTTTGGTTTCGTGGTGATAGCTACATGATTACTACAAATTATATGATTATGAGCTGGACTAACGAAGGTGAGGCTTCAGGCATCATAGCCTTTGAAGTCCTTGGACTAGCTGATGGGTATGTGATGCCTTGGGAGAGTGAGTCATGAATGAACTACAAGACCTTGAATGGGAACAACGGTTCCTACTCACAGCAGCCCACTCATACAACACAGAAGATAACCCTATGGTCTCTGATTTAGTGTATGACTACACAGTTAGGGTGCTACAAGGTATCAAGGTGAAGCAACCAGAAGTATGGGCATCTAGCAGTGTCTACCCTGAGGTCTTCAAAGACCCCGAAGAAGCTTGGACATATACATCGTCACACTTCCCTGTCAATGATGAGATAGTTGGGTGGCTTAATGAACGTAAGAAGGAGCTCACAAAGCAATGAAAGTAGATTATATAGAACACATGGGAACTGATGAGCGAGTGGCTGATGCCGCTAGAGTATCTTTTGATAAAGAGTCACATCATTACACAGAGGAGCAGAATGATAAGCTGCTAGGTTACCTCGCTAAACATGGGCACTGGACACCATTCAGTCACCCACAGATAACACTTAGGTATACAGTGCCTATCTTCGTAGCACGACAGGAGTTCAAGCACATCGTAGGCTTCACCCGTAATGAGGTAAGCCGTAGGTATGTTGATGATACACCTGAGTTCTATGTGCCAGAGGTATGGCGTAGTAGGCCAGAGGGTAGCGTTAAGCAAGGTAGTGGTACTGGTGAGATACTAGACTACCGTGTTGAGTGTGGTTGGAACGGTGACTTCATTGAGCCTGTAAAGGAAGGATATGAGTATTATATTAATGCGTCTAAAAAGTTTTATGGGGAGTTACTAATGGCTGGGGTAGCCCCTGAACAAGCCCGTATGGTCTTACCTCAGTCCATGTACACCTCGTACTACCTCACAGGTTCTCTGGCAGCCTTTGCACGTATGGTTAAGCAACGTACAGACCCCCATGCTCAAGTAGAGATACAAGAGCTGGCTAAGATGGTAGATACTTTGATTAAACCCTTATTCCCAGTATCATGGGGAGCATTAGTAGGTACAGACGAATGAATGAACTAGAAGGGGTAGTAAATTATGACTAAGTACAGAAAGAAACCAGTAGTGATTGATGCTGTTATATGGGATGGTAGTGCAGTTAAGATGGAAGCATTCCTACATACAGACTGGGGCATTGCTAATGATAAGGATGATCTAGTTATATTCACACTGGAAGGTGATATGTTTGCAAGCATTGGTGACTACATTATCAAAGGTGTACAGGGTGAGTTCTACCCATGTAAACCTGACATATTTGCATTGACCTATGAGGAGGTTGGTTATGAACGTAAGGGTAGTAAATTATGAATAACATTAATATTGTAGGAGAAGTAATATGGGGTATGTATTTGGGTTTGGTTTTATAGTTTGGCTAGTAGCAGCATGGATCACTCATGTGATAGTGTGTCTGTCAACAGCAGCATGGGGTTTCTTAATAGCAGGAGCACTATTGATCCCTATTGCAGTAGTCCACGGAACATGGGTCTGGTTCACATAGGTTTTTATGTACCTTGACCTCTAGGGTACTCTCTAGCTCTTTTAAGTACCTTATAGAACCTTAATAAACAGGAGTACCCAATATGAAGAAGCACGTTAAGTACGTGGAAGGAACAGTTAAGCTGGAGAACCTTACCAAGAAGCCAAAGATCGCTATCACAGAGTCCTCACTTGCAAACCTTAAGCCCCGTTGGGATAAGGATCATATGAAGATGATGAATGTGAAGTCCACAGAGAAGCGTAGGTCGAATAAAGAGGCCCGTGAGAAGATGAAGGAAACTGTTGAGATCCTTAAGTACTTATCAGATGGTGTCATTGCAGACATGCCCACAGGTCTTACTGTGATGCAGATTATGATGCTACGTGCTATTCAAGATGGTGACCCTGCAGAAGCCGCAAAGCTTGCAGCAACTATTGCTGAATACCAACAGCCTAAACTTCAACGCACTGAGAATATCAACACCAACATCAACTTAGAAGACTTGACAGATGAAGAGTTAGCACAACAGCTAGCAATCATCAATGAACCAGTCATGAATAGGATCAAAGATATTGAAGGTGAACTAAGCGATGACTAGCTATAACGACATAACTGGTGATGCACTTACATCTAAGAGTAACACTGAGAACTTCCGTGATAACTATGACAGGATCTTTAAGTCTAAGCCTGCAAAAGAGCCAACTAAACCAGAGAAGAAGGTCAAGAAAGGCTGATGCGTCAGTCCTTCAATGAATTCATCAAAGGTGCAATGCTGGTGTTAGTCACAGCACTACCTGCCACTATGGCACTAATTATTATAGTAAGGATTTATACTAATGAACACTAAAACAATAGAAGTCAATGAGGCGTACTTCAACGCGATTCAAAGAGACAGTGAGTTCTTAGAGATTCTTGACAGCCAATGTGTATACCTATGGTCTGGGTATAACGAAGCAGTCAAGATCCATGAGGAGTACCTTGAAGACTTAGAAGACGATGGTGAGGAGTATTAATCGTGAGTATTGTGATTTCACTATACGATTACACAGGTGTCGCAGTCAGACCTTGGGCAGAAGCAGGGCATACTTGCCTATGCTATGATATCCAACATGAAGGATCTAAGGTAGAGCTTATTACAGGTGGTGGCTCTATACACTACCTCAAAGCAGACCTATATAACGTTGAGACTAATGTGCTTCTACACGAAACATACTTAGGTGAAGATGTTATATTTGCTATGGCGTTCCCTGTATGTACCGACTTGGCAGTCTCAGGTGCTGCATGGTTCAAGTCTAAAGCAGAGAAAGACCCCGAGTTCCAAAATAAAGCTGTTCAGAATGCAAGAAGGTGTTCACAGATGTTCAGGAGCTGGGGTGTGCCTTTCTACATAGAGAACCCAGTATCCGTTCTGGCCACCAAATGGCGTAAGCCTGACCACATGTTCCACCCATATGAATACGGTGGTTACATAAAGAAAGGTGAAGAAGTGCACCCACTGTACCCAGACTATATAGCCCCCTCAGATGCCTACTCCAAGAAGACTTGTCTTTGGACTGGCAAAGGCTTCAAGATGCCTGTAAAGGATCCTGTAGACTGTCAGAACTATGGCAGCAGCACTCAACATGCCAAGCTAGGTGGTAAATCCTTAAAAACTAAGAACATACGCAGTGCAACCCCAAGGGGGTTCGCAGAGGCTGTGTACCAAGCTAACAGTGGAGATTAAGATGGACAAATTAGAACCAACATGGTCAAGTATGGACTCAGTAGCTGATTATGAAGCTAAGTCAGCCTTTGAGCCAATTGACGAGCGGTATGTGGAAAGGAAGGTAAATGAGACAGCTATTGAATCTCAAGTAGCCGGTAACCACTACAAGACACTTGGTATTCAACCAATTGAGATCACCTTTGCAAACTTCGGTTATGCTGGTATCAAACACGCCTGCTACACCAAGGTGAACAAGTACCTTACACGAGAGAAGGGTGAACATCGTGAGAACATTGAGAAAGCTATTCATTGTTTGCAGATGCAACTAGAGTTTTATGACCGAGGTGACAGTAAATGATTAAGATGTTAACAGGAGCACACTGCTCCGCATGTACTATGTTGAAGAAACGACTAGACGCTGAGGAGTTAGTCTATGAAACCGTAGATGTTGAAAGTGAAGAAGGTATGTCACTGGCTAAGTCGTTAGGTGTACGTCATATACCAGTACTTGTAAAGTTAGTTGAAGGTAAAGTTAAGGATACTCTTACAGGAGCATCATACCCAACCACTAAGTATAAGGAGTTCTTCAGTTGATAGGAATGATAATAGATATTGTATGGTTAGCATCAGCACTGGCAGTATTAGCCTCGGTAGTGTTATTCATACTAAACCCTGTGTACGCTTTCTGGATCGAGAATAAGTACCACATCGATCTTGAAAGTGAACTATACCAAGCCGTATCTGAAGCTGTTGAAGAAGCAGTGGCAGATGGATCCTCAGTAAAAGTACAACTACTAGTTGGAGAACCCCCAATTGAAGAAGCCTCAAAAGAAAAAGAAAGTACCAAGTAATTCATTGGGCCTGCAGGCCTTATCACAGAATCAATCACACTACATAAACTCAATAGATGACAACGTAGTGTCAGTAGGTACAGGCTTTGCAGGTTCAGGTAAGACATATATTGCATCTACATGTGCTGCTCAATTTATGATTGACAACAGAGACAGCCGTATAGTCTTATGCCGACCTAACGTTTCCGATTCAAAGTCCATTGGTTTCCTCCCCGGAGAAGAACTAGATAAGATGGCACCTTGGATCACCCCTTACACCGATATATTACGTAAGCATCTTAATGGTAACTTCGAGAAGGCGTTACAGGATGGTAGTATTCAGGTGGTTCCATTTGAATACATGCAGGGCAGAACCTTTGATAACTCCTTTGTTATCTTAGATGAAGCACAGCACACCACACCTAAAGAGATCGAGATGTTCCTGAAGCGTATCGGTAAAGACTCTAAAGTTGTTATCTGCGGTGACATCCCTCAGGCACGTTTAGGTGCCAAGTCTGGACTTAAGCTACTTATTGATATGCACAAAGATACAGCACTGCCAGAGGTATCAGCTAACATCGGTGTGACTGACTTCAATAATCCAGATGATATCGTAAGATCAATCTTCTGCAGAGAAATAACCAAAGCCTTTGACAGGCACTACGCAATGGGCGGTTAACAATATGGTATTTGATACAAAGACATGGCTTAATGCTATCGTAATAAACTATAACGAGGGTCAACCCTTACTACTACAGTATGTTCTTGACGATGAAGAACTAAACAACTTAACAAAGCTTATAGATGCTCTGTCTCAACTGAGAATAGATGAAGCTATAGCCGACCGTACATTGAAAGGTGGTAGCTGATGTTTGATCTGAGAAATATGCAAGACCGTGGGGGCAGTGTGTTCACCTTTGTAGGTTCCCCACCACTATCATGCTTAACAAGCGACACTAACTGGGGCACTAATCCATGCTGTGAGGTAGTGCTAAACCGCAACTCATTCTTTAATCCACTAAGAGAGTTACACCTCCCTAAAGCCCAACCACAAGGAACCCTAATCAGTGAACAAGTCAAATGAAATCCTATCAGATATAACCATCTTCTCAAAGTACGCCAAGTATATACCCAAAGAATCCCGAAGGGAGTCATGGCATGAGTTGGTTTCACGAAACAAAGAAATGCACCAACGTAAGTACCCTCAGCTCTTTGATGAGATTGAAGGTGCTTATTCCTTCGTATATGACAAGAAGTCACTTCCTTCAATGCGTTCGCTACAGTTTGGTGGGACTCCTATTGAGCTTGCCCCTAATCGTATCTATAACTGCGCTTACCTACCTGTTGAGGACGTAGAAGCGTTCTCTGAGACTATGTTTCTGCTACTTGGTGGAACAGGCGTAGGCTATTCAGTGCAACGTCACCACATCCGTAAGCTCCCTGAGGTCGTAGGACCTAAGAAGCGTACCCGTAGATTCCTTGTATCAGATAATATTGAGGGTTGGGCAGATGCTATTAAGGTGTTGGTTGAGGCGTACTTCAAAGGTGTGATGGATGTTGACCTTGATTACCGTGATGTACGCCCTAAAGGTGCACGTTTAATAACAACAGGAGGCAAAGCACCGGGACCTCAACCATTAAAAGACTGTATTCACCACATTCGTGGAGTATTGGACACTGCAATTGGACGTCAACTTACCTCATTAGAGGTGCACGACATCATGTGTTACATCGCTGATGCGGTATTGACAGGTGGAATCCGAAGAGCAGCTATGATCTCCTTATTCTCTATGGATGATGATGATATGCTAGGCTGTAAAGCAGGTGAATGGTACATTGCCAACCCACAACGTGGACGATCTAACAACTCAGCAGTAATGCTACGTCATAAGATCACCTCAGGTGAGTTCCAGAAGCTGTGGAAACGTGTGGAGCTGTCAGGTTCAGGTGAGCCCGGAGTATACTTTACTAATGACAAAGACTGGGGGACCAATCCATGTTGTGAGATAGCATTACGTCCATACCAATTCTGCAATTTGTGTGAGCTAAACGTATCAGATATCACATCTCAATCAGATCTTAACGAAAGAGCCAAAGCAGCAGCCTTTATCGGAACATTGCAAGCTGGTTACACAGACTTCCACTACTTACGGGATATCTGGCGTGAGACTACTGAGAAAGATGCACTGATCGGTGTAGGTATGACAGGCATTGGCTCTGGTGTAATCTTAAACTATGACTTAAATGAGGCAGCAAATGAAGTGGTTAAAGAAAATAAAAGAGTTTCTCATATTATGGGGATCAATCCTGCTGCTCGTTGTACTACTGTTAAGCCTAGCGGCACTAGTAGCTGTGTTCTGGGTAGTTCTTCCGGTATTCACGCTTGGCATAATGATTATTACATACGCCGACAACGTATCGGGAAGAATGAAGCGTTATACCAATACTTTCTGGAAAACCACCCTGAACTTGTTGAAGACGAGTATTTCAATCCACAATCGCAAGCAGTAATAGAGATCCCACAGAAAGCACCCGAAGGGTCCATACTACGAACTGAGAGTCCTATTGAATTACTGGACAGAGTACGTAGGTTCAACACTGAATGGGTAGCCTCAGGTCACATAGAGGGTCAGAATGCACATAACGTTTCATGTACTATCTCTGTTCGTGATGATGAATGGGAGCTTGTAGGTGAATGGATGTGGAAGAACCGTAATACCTTCAACGGTATTGCAGTGTTACCCTACAACGGTGGTACTTATATTCAAGCACCATTTGAGGATATCACAGAAGAACGTTACAACATGATGGAGAGCTCACTAACAGCAATAAACCTAGGTAATATCATTGAGTCTGCAGATGAGACTGATTTGAGTGCTGAAGTTGCATGTGGCGGTGGTGGCTGCGAAGTACCTTAATATCTAACTGAACCTGATCATAGTTCCTATAAACTGATCATTAGTCTTTGGAGGACTACAATATGAGTAAGAAACTAATATGGGATTTAGAAACCAACGGACTTATCCCAGAGGTTGACACAATCTGGTGTCTTGTTATGCAAGATATTGAAACTGAGGAGGTCTTTTCGTACTCCGACTGGGACGATGAACTGCCATCGTTGGAAGAAGGACTACAGAAGCTCTCAGAAGCCGATCTAATAGCTGGTCATAACATTATTGGATATGATCTACCGGTTCTTAAAAGGCTAGTGGGGTGGGAACCTAGGGACTCTCAGAAGGTATGGGACACATTGATAATGTCACAGTTATGCATGTTCCAACGTACACACCGTCATGGCCTTGCAGGTTGGGGTGAGTTCTTCAAGTATCCTAAAGGCGACTACAACGATTGGACTAACTACAATCAGGAGATGCTTACATATTGTATCCAAGACGTTACATTAAACACGTTAGTATACAAGAGACTTTCCAAAGAGGCTTCTATTCAGATCTCAGCAAGACCAGAGTTCAAGCAAGCTTTAACATTGGAGCATGACTTTGCACAGGTCAACGCAGAAATCACAGCCAAGGGTTGGAAGTTTAATATGACAAAGGCTGTAGCTTTGAAGCGTGATCTAACATGGAAACTACATGCTATTGAAGATGAACTTGAACCTGACTTAGGTCGCGTATGTATCCTCAAGGGTACCAAGGAAGTTGATAAGATTGTCAAGAAGAACGGTGACTACTATAAGAACATAACTGATTGGTTTGATTTAGAGCCAAACACTAAAGCTTCTAATGGTTTCGTGACCGGACCCTTCTCACGTATTGAGTTCTCCGAGGTACGCTTAGGTCAGCTTGCACTTGTTAAGAAGTACCTATCAGATATTGGCTGGAAGCCTGATGACTGGACTTTCAAGAAGGTGCAAGGTAAGTGGATCAAGATGTCACCAAAGCTCACAGACAGCTCCTTAGAGCCTCTGGGTATCGTTGGTTCAATGATCAGTGACTATTATATGATACGTCAAAGGTTATCTATGGTTGATAACTGGATTGAGATGGTTGCACGTTGGGGTGATGGTCGACTACATGGTGATATGTTTACCATAGGTACACCTTCATTCCGATGCAGACACAGAGGTATCGTCAACATTCCCGGTGTTCATGCACAGTACGGTGAGGCTTTAAGATCCTTATTAACATGTGAGCGTGGTAGTAGGCTTGTAGGTGCTGACTCTGCTGGTAATCAGTTCAGAGGTCTGGCACATTATATGGGTGATGACGAGTTTACTGCATCAGTTGTAGTAGGTCAGGAGTCTGATGGTACTGATGCTCACTCACGTAACGCTAAGATCCTTGGTGTGTCACGTTCAGTTGCTAAGAGTTTCATCTATGCGTATCTCTTTGGAGCAGGTATGACTAAGTTAGGTGAAGTTGTCACGGGACTCAAGTCAGCACCAGCAGGTAAGATAGCAGATGCTAAGTTCAAAGCAGCATTCCCTAAGCTTAAGGAACTCAAGGATAAACTCTTATCTGAATTCAATACTAACAAGATGAAGACAGGCATTGGTTTCATCATTGGTGCTGATGGAAGACGAGTTATCGTAGGGTCAGAGCACCAGTTACTAAACTACTTACTTCAGACACTTGAAGGTATAACCTGCAAGACTGCATTAGTCTACCAGTACAAGCGTATCAAGGAGTTAGGTATCAAGGATACTTATCCTATCCTGTTCTACCACGATGAGACTGCATGGGTTACCCCGACTGCACATGCCAAAGAAGTACTGGCTATCTCAGTGGCTGGATTCCGTGAGGGACCTAAGTCTGTAGGTGTCACCTGTATGGACGGGGATGGTAAGATCGGTGTAAACTATGCTGAAATCCACTAAGTGTTGCACAGACTGTGAGGTAGTTCTCGAAGAGGGTGTTAACTGGTTAGCTAGTTGTGTAAGGAACCACAAGTACCGGTGTACACCCTGTAAAAGAGTTAAGGGTAAGTCTGATAATCTAAACAGAGATAGTTGGAGGCGTACGCCTGAGGGTATAAGGCGTGAGGCTATACGTAAGCTCCAATGGAAGAAGAATAACAAGGGTTACGTGAACCACATAAACAAACTAAGGGACACTAAGAAGAAGCAGAGGACACCTGCATGGGCTGACCTTGAGGCTATACGTCTGATCTATGAGGAGTGTGCAGCTCTAATAGACGAGCATGGCCCAAGGTCATACCATGTGGATCATATAGTCCCGTTACAGGGTAAGACTGTATCAGGGTTACATGTGGAAAATAACTTACAGATCCTAAAAGCATCTGATAATATAAAGAAGAGTAATAACTATGTTCAACAATAACGATGCAGTGTTCGAGATGTTCAACAAGTCCTGCATGACAGAAGAGATGGAGTACGACAAGTGTTTTATAGACGCTGACTCAATCATCTTCCGTATAGCAGTAACAACAGACTCAGTGACACAGGCAAAGAGTTACTTCGATAAAGCACTTGATGCAATCATGCGAGACACAGGTAGTGTCAAAGGTTATGTAGCTGTCAAGGGTGTTGGTAACTTCAGATACGGTATATCAGAAGACTACAAAGGAACCAGAGCCAGTGGTAAACCTATGGATCCTAAGGTCAAAGAGCGGAGGGAAGCAGTAACTGAGTACGCATGGGAAACTGGATGCTTCAAGTCTGATAACTGTGAGGCTGATGATATTGTATCCATATGGGCACAGGAAGCGTATGATGCTGGTGAACACTATGTTATCGCTCACATAGATAAAGATATTGATATGGTTCCGGGTTGGCACTATAACTTCAACAAGAAGACTCAATACTTTATTGATGGTGATGAAGGTCACTATAAGATGTGTATTCAGATGCTTACAGGTGACAGCACAGATAACATTCATGGACTCAAAGGTATCGGCCCTAAGAAAGCCGAGAAGATCTTAAAAGATGTACCGACAAAAGATATGCTGGAGGTCGTTGGTAACACATGGCGTGATCATCATCCTCGTGACTGGAAACCGAAGCTTGAGACCTGCTTTAACTTATTGTATATGAGGAGAGACTGGAATGGGTTCAGACGTTTAACTATTGAAGAGGTATTTACTGATGGATGATAATCAATACGGATGTAACGTACAATATGAAGCAGCAAGGTTACTGGATAAGTTATCCGGGATGCAAGGATATGGGGTAACACTCAGATCACATGATAACTTAGTAGAGCTTATTGTCCAAGCTGCATACCTACGTGTGAAAGAAATGGAGGCACTTAACGATGCAAAGTGAACCACTAGGCCACTGGACATATGATGGTGATGAGTTCGAAGTGGATGACTACTTCGGTTTCATTTACCTGATAACCGTAACAGTACCTGATGGTAACCCTATCAGATACATAGGTAAAAAGCAGTTCCACTCTTACAAGAAGACCAAACGAGACAAGGAGTCTAACTGGAAGAAGTATACAAGTTCCTCAAAGCACATCAATGAACTGAGAGTATCTGGATCTGAGTTATCCTTTGATATAATCCAATTGTTCAAGACAAGAGGTGGTTTATCAGCAGCAGAATGTAAAGTTCAATGGTACTTAGATGTACTCACGGAGAAGTGTCCCGAAGGGATCCCTTTATACCTGAATCGACAAATCGGTGCAGTTAAATTCATACCTAAAGAAGCAATAACAGATGAAACTAAAAGCAGACTTAATGAAATCTATCGAACCGGAAGAGTACTTATCAAAGCCAAAGGAGAAGAAGCAGCAGAGACTTGATCATAAAGTCAAAGCCAGCACCAGACGTCTAGATAACAAAGCCTACAAAGAAGATAGGTGGAACTGATGACTGAATCATTTACCAAGCACTACCCCTGCTTCCACTGTGGATCCTCTGATGCAGTCGCACTATGGTCTAATGGGCGAGGTAAGTGCTTTGCATGTGACAAACCTGCATTCCTAGACCAGTATGACTCAACAGTTGAATCAAAGTTTAAGCCTAACAACAAACAACAGGATTATGATATGAGTGGTGAATCGCTCCAAGACATCAGTAACTACGACACAGCAGGTGTACGTGAACGTAACCTTACTAAGACAGCATGTGAAGTCTATGACATGAAGGTTGCCTATAACGCTGCAGGTGAGATCACCACACACTACTACCCATACACTGTCAAAGGTAAAGTAGTAGCCTGTAAGAAGCGTACTCTACCCAAGGAGTTCCGAGTAGTTGGTGAGTTAAAGCATAAGGATCTTGAGCTATTCGGACAATCTAAGTTCCAACCGGGTGGTTTCAAAGTGATCATCACAGAGGGTGAGTTAGATGCTATTGCAGTGCAGCAGGCTATGCTTAACAAGTATAAGCGTACATACCCCGTAGTATCCCTACCATCCTCAAGTAACATGAAGATCCTCGTGGCTAATCGTGAATGGCTCAGGTCATTTGACGAGATAATCCTGATGTTCGATCAAGATGAGGCAGGTGAGAAAGCAGTCAAGGAAGCAGCTAAGATCATTGGTTGGGACAAGACACTGGTTGCAACACTCAGTGCTAATGACCCCTGTGACTCCACACCTCAAGATATCATGAATGCAGTCTTCAATGCACGTAAGTATACCCCTGCCTCCATCGTACGCGGTGAGGCTATCTGGGATGCATACGTTGCTCGTAAGAATGTACTGTCAATACCATACCCCAAGTGTCTCCAAGGACTCAACGATAAGCTTGACGGTATGCGTAAGGGTGAGATAGTATTGTTCACCTCAGGCACTGGCTCTGGTAAATCCACTATGATCAAAGAGATTGTATTAGAGATCGAAGCACAGACTGAGGATAGTATAGGTATGGTGTCTCTTGAGGAGTCCATAGGGGATTCTGCAGAGAAGTTCATTAAGATGTTTGCACCTAAGGATCCTACTCCTGAGCAGGAACGTAGTGCTTACGAGAAGGTCTTTGGTAATGAAAGATTGATACTACTTGACCATAACGGTGCAGTCTCTGACTCCAGTCTGATCGACCAGATCGAGAACTTGTGTCTGTTAGGTTGTGAGTACATCATCTTAGACCACATAACCATAGCAGTATCTGAAGGAGCCGGAGGTAAGACTGGTAACGAAGCTATAGACTCCATCATGTCTGACCTGTTAAAGGTTGTTAAGAAACATAATGTATGGCTTGGTTTAATCAGTCACCTCAGGAAGTCACAAAGCGGTAAGTCATTTGAAGAAGGCTATCTATCCTCAATAGATGACATCAAGGGTTCAGGCTCGATCAAACAGATCAGCTTTGATATAATTACATTCTCACGTAACTTAGTGGCAGAAGATGAAGATGAACGTAACACAATCAAACTCAGAGTACTTAAGTCCAGATTTACAGGACGCACTGGAGACTGTGGCTCAGCATACTATGACACAGCAACCGGAAGACTCAAAGGACAAGAGGACTTCCTCAGCTACACTGGATAACTCCTTAGGTGTCGAGTTAATAACTGAGTACATAAGAGAAAGGTGTGAGGGTAATACATTCAGGGGACGCCCTCCTGAAGGTGCCAGATTAGTCTCCAGCATGATCCCATATGGTCACACTTATCAGAAGCTCACTGTAAGGGCCGTAGCAGGGGCTGTGGCAGCTTATCAGAAGTCCAGAAGGTCAACGTCAGCACCCTTTAAACTAACTGTCACATCGACTGTGATAGGCTTACAGGTGCTGTCTGCTTTAGGTGTATTAAACACTAACCATCAGGAGATATTAGCAGTAGGTGATCTGTACTTAGAGGCTTTCCTTCAACTGGATTATATCCACATTGAAAGAGAGTACTCAGGTCACCGAGCACCTTACATCATACTACTATTGGATAAGTGGGCTGAGTTAGGTGATCTTCCACCAGAGTATGAAAGAGATACCTTGATCGGTACATCCTTCACACCACCTAAGGACATCACAGGGCTACGTAATGAGTTCACCAAACGTCCATACATAAAGCGAATGAGTTCAGAGGAGGACTTTAAGCAGCTTATAGGAGCACCATTTATAACTGCTCTTAACAAGCTGCAACAAGTATCTTGGAGACTTAACAACACACTAGCCAAAGCCTTAGAAACTAACCTCGGATTGTTCATAGATCTTGAGGATCAGTCAATCAAAGCTAAGTCAAAGGCAATTGAGATGAAGTTCGTCATTGCAAAGATTCATGCAATAGGTACTAACGACTTCTATCAGATGGTGGAATGTGATTACAGGGGGCGTGTGTACTACACTGAACCCTTCTTAAACTTCCAAGGCTCTGACGTATCCAAAGGTCTATTTGAGTTTGCCAATGCAAAACCTATGGACTCTGCAGGGTACCGATGGCTATGTATACACACAGCTTGTTCCTACAACCAATCATATGAACTAGAGGAACTACCTACATGGATAACAGCGGACTATCAAACCTATCTTCAAGACGAAGGGTTAGCTACTATATCAGTGGACAAGATGACACTGAGGGATCGAGAGTTGTGGACGTTGAACAACCTGACTTGGATAAACCACTTAGCGGATGGTCAGATCTTCAGGCCAGAAGCAGAGAAGCCAGTAAGCTTTCTTGCATGTTGCTTGGATCTTAAAGGATACTCAGAGGCTGAGGGTGTCTATATGAGTCGTCTACCTATCCCTGTGGATGGGAGTAACAATGGATGGCAACATCTGGCAGCTATAAGTAAAGACAAGCAAGCAGGTGAGCTGGTATCTCTTGTACCTAATGAGATCCAGAAGGACTTCTATGTCCAAGTTGCCAAGCGTCTTATAGATAGAATGCCAGACTGGTTTAATGAACGTAAGATACCAATGAAAGCTATCCGTAAAGGTATAGCAAAGCGTGGGTCTATGACAAGGGCATACTCAGCAGGTCAGAAGAAGATTGGTGCTAATATGTACTATGACTGTAAGGTAGAGGGCTATGACACGAAGTACAATATCACAGAAGATGACTGTACCCCTCTGTCAAAGCAACTAATACTTGCAATCAATGACACCTGCGTAGGCCCCTTAAAGACCATGAAGTTTATCCAGAAGATGACTGATCACATTCTGTCAACAGGCAACACATGTACACAATGGACAACTCCCTCGGGATTCCCAGTGCTGTATGAAGTCTGGAGGCAGAAGAACATCACAGTACGGAGTACCATACGTGGTCTTGGGCAGATAGGTCACAGCATTAAGATACCGTACATAACACCTAATGGAGACCTGATACCCTGCCGTAGATCCTTTGCGTCTGGATGTAGCCCTAACTTCGTTCACTCAATGGACGCAGCTCACATGGCCAAGGTTATACAGAGCTTCAGTGGAGACTTCGGGGCTATACATGATTCATTCTCGACTCATGCATGTGATGTGGATAAACTACTTGAACACACCAAATGGCAGTTCGCTATGATATATAACAGTGAAAACTTCTTCACAGTCATAGAAGATATGCTGCTGGATACCCGAGAGGGTTACACACTTAAACAACCAGAACTAGGTACCTTAGATATCTCTGAGATCTTATCGTCTGATTACTTCTTTTGTTAAGGAAATTAATATGAACAACGTAACACAACTACCCGAACGTCATGTGGCTGAGAACACTCTGCTGCAAGAACTAAATGATCTAGTGCTGAAGTACAATGGTGCTATGACCAACGTAGCAATGCTTGGGTGCTTACAGGCAACATCTAACTTTGTATTCTTATCCATTGCAGAATCAGCTGAGTATGACGAGGAAGAAGACTAATGTATAACATCTTTGAAGAACTAGAAGAGAAGGTAGTAAACTGGGCTTATGTTAAGGGTATCCTTGGGCATACTGAGGATGGCCCTGAGTTGAAGGAACGTAAGATGAAGCAACTAGGTAAGTTTGAAGAGGAGTCTGTAGAGTTCATGGATGCTGTCCACTCAGGTGATGTTGATGATATCCGTGATGAACTTGGGGATGTACTTGTCACCTTGGTGATACAGGCGAACCTATGGGGGCTGAATCTTACTGAATGTTTAGATGAAGCCTATAATAAAATATCTGTACGAACAGGTCGTATGGTAGACGGAGTATTTGTAAAAGATGAGTAATGATAAAGTATCACACAACATAGTACCGGGAATTGACGACATGGAATACGTTGAGATGTTCAACTTAGATCCCGCCCTTGCGTACACCCCAGAGATCAATGAAGCAATCCTTAGTAAAGTCTGGGAACAGAACTACTCTGGTGCTGTAGCTGAAGGTCTGTCAGAGGAAGAAGCTATGGCTCATGCAGAGTCTCAGCGTACCACTGGTCGTAGGACAGTACTACAAGCTATCGCAGACAAGCAATAAAATAACCCCCAAGTATACGTAATGTATACCTGAGGGTAATGCCCCACTAGGATCCTTAATCGGACTCTGGTGGGGCTTCTTTTTTTATTAGTTGAAGAAGAACTCTTTGAGTGCATCTACATGGTACTGGAACACAGGGTGTTTACCTAGTACCTTCTTAAGCTCAGACCTACGAGCCTTTGCTGCTGAAGCAACACTATATAAGTTCTGAAGATCAGACTTCATACTGGGTGTAAGTGCAATGAACAACATACGAGCCTGTTGGTTGGTAAGAAGATGACTCTGAGTTGGGAGGTTACGCTTCTCACTGTTAGACAGTGCAGCATAGCGACCCTCTACATCCCTAAGGATACTGAGGATAGAGCCTTCACTTTCAGTCAAAGGTTTCTTATGGTCTCTGAACGAAAGTAAGTTACCAGCTTCAACAAGCATGTACTCAGCCTGTGGAGTGTTACTTACAAGACCTTTAGGATCTTGATTGGCAAGGAGGTTAACCTTAGTTGCACCACGCTTGTAAGCATCGTTAGCACCATCGGCAATCTCTTTAATCATATCGTACTCAATCGAAGCATCCAGCCAAGCCTTGTTAATTGAATCTACAATAGACTTAAAGGATCCAAGGTCACCGATGACAGCATCATATATCGTTGTGATATACGGGGTATCAGTACCTGACTCTTGTTGTATCTTCTTGTAACTAGCACCAGAGTACGCATTAGCAATGGAAGAACCATCGTTACTTATGATAACCTGAGGTAGTATACTCTGTTGGATTTTATAGCCACCAGAAGAAGTCCTACCTAAAGCACCATGCTCTATCTTAGAAGATTGGTAGCTGTTCCTTGTGGCACGAGTGTTGCCAAGTACAGATGGCTTGTTCTTACCCGGATCACCATAGACATAAGCACCTTGAGCCTCAACGTACTTCTCTCGTATCTGAGAGATCACAGGGGCACCTTCCTGCTGAACATAGTCTGCTGTACCTACAGAAGTCCAAGTACCTGTTGCTTTCCTGTAACGTATAGGTTCATCCGCAAGCATACCAAGTCTTGTTACAGACTTAAGGCTCTCAGCGAACTCGGTTACCTCAGGTCCAAGAGTTTCCTCAAGGTTACTGGCAAGGATCATATGGAGCATCTTAGACAGCTTAGGTACACCACCTTCCATCTCAGAAGCTATCTGAGTAAGACCTTCAGATGCAGTGACTGTGTTCATCATAGCAGACAGCATACTCTTAATAGCCTGACCATAAGGTAGTGTCATAAGAGGTGGCTTGAGGAACTCATTAGGCTGTGCAATAGCAAGTGCAAGGATGTCTTCAATCCGAGGTAAGTCATCGATAGTTACCTTGAACTCCTTACGGAACTCAACAGAATCAACAAGCTGTGGTAATGTCTTAGTCATGTTAGCCGCAAGTACAGCACGTAGGTTACCTTCAACACCATCATACATAGCCAGAACCTTCTTGGGGTCTTGACGTAGTACGCCTATGCGGTACATGATATCCTTCAGGCCTAGCTGAGTTGTCATACTTGCAAGTCCGTTAGAGATACCATCAACTTCAACAGGTCTCATAGAAGAAGCAAAGCTTCCACCACGTTCAACTGCATCCATATAACGACTAACCTCAATAGCTGATTCAATCAAGTTGATAGCTTCATCAGGGTGATCAAATGCTGCTTCCATAAACAGACGTACATCTTCATCAGCTTGGAAGTTACCAAGTGTGTTCATCACATTACCAACACCTCTGATCTGGTTCTCAGCCTGCTCCATAGCAAGTAGTGCATCAGTGGTAGCGTCAACATTGTAGTTATCAAGGATAACCTTAAGCTTCTTACCAACTCGTGAGATAGACATAAGCTTGTCATCTTTAGTTGATATACGCTTACGCATATTACGAACCATCTGTTCAGGTACAGTGTTACCCTCAGTGAACAACTGTGCACCCCAAGTAATCAACATCGCATACTCAGCATTAGAGTTACTGCCCGGTTTGATTTGGTATTGAGTTCCACTGCCGTACAACTGACGAGCAAGCTTGTGGGTCTGCATGTTCATTGTGTGAGCACTGTATCCAAGACGAGAGGTTCCAGTCTGGATGTAGTTAGCAAAGCTTATAGGGTCATCCTTGAACTGTGCAATATCTTGCAACATCTCAAGTACCTGTGCAGCTTTACGCCGGTATGATCTCTCCTTCCACTCAGGTGTGGCTGACTCTGCAGCAAAAGACCTAAGTATCTCTGACTTCTCTCTTAAACTATCAAGCTTAGGATGATCCAGCTTAAGCTCAGCTGCTTCCATCGCAAGGATGTCAGCTCTGTAGATAGCATTACGTGATGCATTATTGATACTATCAGCAGCTTTCTGACCTGCACCAAGCATCTCAGCAGCATTACCTTTGACAGTAACCATACCATCAACCATCTTCATACCAGCTATCGCACCCATACCAACAAGGCTGAGTAACATACCAGACTTAAGTCGTGCAGGGGAGATCACATGGCGAACCTTAGATATGTTCTCACGTACCTGAACCTCAGGTGTTCTCTTACCCTTCTGCTTAGGATCTACATAACCGATGCCAGTAGATTCCTTAACATTTGAGAACTGGTTTGTAGGTTGTGGATTATTACTGACCTGTGGCCTTGAATGTATCCTAGGTGGCATCAAGTTTTTCTTACTATTCTCCAACATCTTACGACCCAGTGGAGTGATAAGGTAGTCCCCTCGGGTCTTACCTTTACCAGTGTTAACCTGAACCTGCTGATACATCATTGGATTACCCAGTGCATATATCTGCTTAACCCACATACCTAACTTCTCGTAGGCTTCTTTAGTCAACTCATTAGATGGGTCGAGGTGTGCATCAGGTACAGTGTCTATACCTTGCTCACGTACTTGTTGGAACTTAAGCCACTCCTCGTTAAGGGTACGTCCAATCTGTGCCTCAGAGACTCCAGATTGTAACTCATTTGGTGACAACCCTACGATATCTGAGATGTCATCCTTACTAAAGCTATCAAGCATGGCCTGAGGAATCATAGATTCATCTTCAGTTTGCTTACTAAGCACAGATTCCATCAGAGTAAGTCCAAGTATCTGAAGATCCGGAAGGACCTCCAGAGTACGTGAGTCACCTGAGAACCTGACGGCATTTATGTGACCAAAGATTTCTGCCGAGTTAAGTGGCTTAGTCTTTTCTTTATCAACATAAAGACGAGCGTCTAGTGTGTCACCTTGTGCAGATACATCTTGTGCAGGTGCACGTTCAACACCCATCATACTCTTTACAGATTCCATCTTCTTAGCTTCATCGAATGAGATAAGCACTGAGTCTGTCATCTTAAGTCGCTTAACAGCCTCTATTAAATGTGGAGCTGCATCCTGTCCAGCAATGTTATAGATATCCTTAGGTCCAAAGTCACCAAGGCTGGTACCATGCAACTGCTGCAAGGACTGTGAAGCCTCAAGGTCCTTCTGTTGTACCTCTTTGGCAGCAGAGACCTCAGCAGAATCTGCTTGAGGCTCCATTGCTATCTGGCCTACAGTCGGAGTAACATCCAATGATGTATTGTAATCACCAGCAGGCATGACTGACTCACCATCATTAGGTAAGTCCAAGCTACTTATGATGCCACTGATTACGTCACCACGCGAGGCTGCGTCTTCCGCTGCTGATGTTGTTGATTTTCCTGCTATGATATTACCTTTAGCCATTGGCTACTCCTCCTTTCCCCACTGATAATTAATTCTATGCTTATAAGGTGCAATGAATGGGATACTTCCGTAGAAGTTCTTAATGAACTTATCACCATCACTTTCTATTGCTCCAGATACCATACCGTACATACGACCAACAGTACCTGTGGCTGCTGCTTCACCTGCAATGTTATCCCAGATGAACTCACCCGGTCCATGACTGCTATTTCCATACAGAGGGAATAGTAAGTTACTACCTATCACTCGCTCTGTGGTTCCTAATAACCCACTTGAGTACACAGCTCTTTGAATCTTCTGTGCGTCAGTCAGGTAAGGTGATGTTTCACCATACTTAAGTTCATCCTTGATACCCTGAGAGATGAATGCAAGTGCAAGCATACTCCCCATAGCTGCAAAGGTTCCGTAGGTTAACCCCTTAGAACTCTTACCTTTTACCTGATCCCACAACATAGGCAGCTGGTTAGCTGTGAATGTAGATGTAAAACCATTGAACTGGGTAAGCAATGCAAATCGAGGGTCACTGTAGAACAATGGTCTGTTGAATGCATTTGGTAATGGTATTGCTTGGTTCACAAAGTTAGCAGCTCCATTAAGGAACTGACTCTTGTACTTTGTAGATTCAGTATCAGATAAAGGGATACCAGACTTAAGTTTACTAGCTATTGGTCCGATAGTATGAAGTGAGATACCGAGTTCCCTCAACATATGCTTAGCTTCAGCGACACCAACAGTATCTGTGTTACCCATACCTGCTTCAATCAAGTCTAGCTTTTCTATGAGGAAGTCATTAAAGAATGACAGACGCATCATACGGTGCATGTCTTGTTGATCATGTAAGAAGTTAGCCTTGAAGAATGCATCAGTAAGACCACGAGTCATCTCGTTAGTTTCCTGTACACCTGTTGTGGTTGCTGCTCCAGTCTCCTGAGCCTTAAAGCCAGTCTCCTTGAGCATCTTCTTCATGTTTGTATAGTACACATACCTTGGATCTGCTTCACCTCTTGATCTCACACTGGCTATCTTCTTATCGAGAAAGGTCTCCAGATCCTCACGGGGCTTTGCAACCCTTGCAGTGACAGCCAAGTTACGCATCCATGCACCAACAGCGCTACCAAAGAGGTAACCCTGAGTCGCTGAGTTCTGTACAAGAACATCACGAGATACACCAACAGGTATCATAGCCATCTCTGGCATAGAAGAGAACGCAGCATTAGCCAAGCCCTGCAGAGTCGTAAGTAACGTTAAGTACTTCTGACTTTGCTTCAAGGTCTCATTGTTAATCCGCTTGTAGTTACCAGACTCTGCATTGAGTACATTGCGTAGATCATATGCGATCTTCTTCAACATCTTCTCAGCTTCCTCGGGAGACATAGTCTCTTGCAGCTCAGTACGTACCTTACCTAGCATCTTGTTCAGATACTTAGAGTCCTTACCTATGAACTTACGATGTGCCTGAAACCTTGCAGCTTCTCGTGATGCATCACCCATGTTCTTGAAGATGTTCTGTTCTAAGAACTTATCAAACTCAGGTCTGTCTGAGATGTGCATCTGACGTACCTTCTGGGATGATGGGGATACACCACCCTTGGTGATATCAAATGCTTCACCAAGTGTAGCAACACCTTCATTGTCAAGGATAGCATCAGTTAGTTTAGTTGCTTCTGCGTGTGACATCTTATACGAGGATGCTAACGTGTTGACAAAAGACTCTCTGTTCTTAGCTATGAACTCTGTTCTGAAACCCTTGTGACGATAAGCCCAGTTAGGTAGACGCTCAGTAGGCTTCTCGTTATCGTAAGCCTTAGCTTTATTGTTATCGTTAAGGAGTGTATCACTTAGAGTTGTGAACTCTGAATGTAGCTTAAGGAGTGCATCCTTGTTAGCCTTAACTTCCGGAGAAGCCTTAGACCAATCAAGCGGCTTCTTAGCCTCTGTGGAGGGTTCCACGACTTCCCTGTAGAACTTAGTGGTAATCGTACTAACGTAGTCTGAACGTCCCATAGAGCTCTGTCCAGCAGGTGTATTAAAGGATGCCTCGATAGCCTCCTGATCCCTGAGTATTGAACTATACTTAGCCACTGCTAATTGCTGTTCCTGCACCATACCCGGACCACTGTAGACTTTGTTACGTGTAGCACCAAGCATATCAGCAATCTTCTGGAGAGTCTTTGAACGTCCCTCAGCAGCCGAGAATGCCTGCGACAGTGCGCCTTTTAAGGCTACCATAGGGTTCAAGGTGAAAGCTTTTACATGTTCCAGTGTAGTGCTGGGTGCTTCGTGCTGATCTGCAAGTTCACCTAGGATATCCTCAGTCTCTGTTTGACCATTGGCACCTGAAGCTTCCTTGTGATTAGCTGCAGCAAGTTCATCTGTTGACCTTACATAACCGAACTCAGCTTCCTCTGCCTTACGGAATGGTGTGTTGACATTATCAAACCGTCCATCATTATCATTAACAACATCAACAGCAGCTTTCCAATCACCAACTTGGTAGGCAATTCCGGGGGTGGCAAAGCCAGCACCCATAAGACCACCTGCAACGATAGCATTAGTCATACGGTTCTGGATCTCGTCATAGTCCCATTCTTTATCAGAGCCTATAACAGAGGCAGTGTACTCAGTGAGTTCCTGCATTGCTTCTGTGGCACCCTCACCTGCGGTAGACCTTGCAAGGCTCTTCACACTTTCCCTGAACAGGTGACCCTTAAGTATCTGGTTAGCACCAAATGCTTTAGCATCATCAATGTAGGTTAGTAAGCCTGCTTTAGATACAGTTAAGAGTTCCGCAGATGCAGCCTTCATAGCTTCAGCATGTGGTAAGTGTTTGAACTTATCTGACTTTGCTATAGCTTTAATAGCCTCTACTCGACCTTCTTTTGTGATCATCATGGAAGGACTCACAAGTCCCTTCAGTCCTATCTTATCCAAGTAAGTCATAGCTGCACCAGCAACGATAGCCACACCGATGTTCTTATCTTCCACTGAACCTTCCATAGAATCTAAAGTCATACCTGTGTACATAGACAGTGGCAGTGCCATAGAAGTACCATAGGTAACTGGTGCTGCTGCCATACCAACCATAGTTGCACCCATGAAGGGTATAGATGTACCAAGCATACCTTTCATGCCTGTGGTGACTTCATCAAAAGATGTCCAGTCAATCTCAGTTACATCCATCTTCACAGTTGGGCGACCATCAATATACTTCTGGTTAACAGCAGCATCAGCAGCAAAGCTAGCCTCAGCTTCATCAGATCCAAAGCGGTTTGCAAGGGTCTGACCTAAGGTGTTGAGGCTCTTACTCAGTGTTGCATAACCAACATCAAAGCCAGTACCAAAGGGAGTCCTTGAACGACCAGCGTAATCAGCCCCTTTGTTCTTTGACTTGATAGCCATATAGAGATCTGGATTAGCAGCATACTCAGCTGCATCAAAAGCTATGAGCTTCTCCATTGGTAACCCACCGTACTGGTCGGTCTCGTTCTCATAGATAGCTGTTCTAGCTTCATCGTATGCTGTCCATGTACTGCTACCAGCATCAGCTGCCATACCGTATAGTGAACTAGTGACATCATCTTCTGAGTTGTACTTTGTAATCTGAGATACACCAGTTCTGATAAGTGTATCAGCAAAGGAGTTGCCATCAGCGTCATGTAGGTCACCTATCTTACGACCATACATATCTGTCTCACCAGTGTACACAACGTTAGTGAAGCCGCCCTTTTGAGCAAGACCCCAGTTATACGCTGTGGCTGCGTCAGCTCCTGCCTCACCTGCTTTATACTGCCCATTGATTATCTTAGCTGTCTCTCTTGAATCCATTCCACGGAGTCGTATAGACTCCCCTGTGGATGAATCCTTTAAGGTATCACCGTCAATGAATGATAAGGTAGTACCTTCGAGGGCTAAAGGGTTTACTTGGGGGCCTTGTGAAGCCTCTCCTTCCACATCTAGTGCGTCAACTAATCCTGCAACAAGACCTTGTCCCATAGTGTTCTCCTAATGTTTATTTCTTCTGTAACTGTTTATCCACAAGAAGCTCAAACTTTGCAGCTATATCTGGATTGTTTATACCTAAGTACTTATGATCTGCAGTTGACTTGCCGCTTGCCAACCATGCGCCCATAGCGTTAGTGTTAGCCCCGTCAGCTACATCAGACCAATGCTTAAGTGCAGCAGGGTCCTTCATAACTGTATCCTTAAAGATCCCAGCCAACCTTTGAAGTGTCTTAGTTGGTGTGATTAATGAACGTATCTTCTCAGGGCTATGCTTGTTCTTAGCAGCATCTGCCATTAAGCCTGCATTGATACTGTCAACTCGTTTGTTCAGTGTTGCCACAGCTTCGTAAGGTAACTGGTAGTCTTCTTCCATCTGGGACACACCATCAGCAGTCCAAGTGCCTTTGCCAAATACAAACTCAGGTATAGAACCTTCGACTGTAAGCTCAGCCTTAAGCTGGTCAGACCGGATAGCATCAGCCATAGCAGCAACATTGTTACCACTGAAAGCGTCTGTTGGATTCTTGATAGTACGCATCATGTACTTACGGATTGAGTTAGTGGTTGCAGTTTGATATGCAACTGAACTAGTATCAACACCAGAGAGTCTTGCACTTCTGTTCACAATAGCGTATGCCTCATTGAGGTCAGCACCATCAGCAAACAAAGCTTGTGCAGCCTGTCGCTGTTCAATTGGGTAGATCTCACTGTTGTTAGAGATATTAGCCAGTACATCCTTGACTGAGTTATCCATGTTCTTCACGTTGCTACTGTCAAGCTCTTCATAAGTACGGTGCATAGGGTTGCTCTTATCATAAGTCTGCAGTCCCTGCTTCCTTGCATTGTAGATCTCGCCACCAGATGAACGTTGGAAGTTACCGCTCTTAGACATGTAACCAATCTCTTGCTGCCTAGTACGAGGATCCCACATAGGTACAGTCTTGGACATATCCAATGCATCGTTCTCAGCTTTCTTAGCGTTAGCTTTTGAGGTAGCAGTCTGAGTCAGTAAGTCTTGCTTATCCTGATTAGCCCAGCCTTGAAGTAACACTTGACCAGCAGCCATACCTGAACCACTACCTGAGTAGCCCATAAGACGAGCACCTGTGTAGTATATGAGGGCTTGCTGTATAGCCTTATCTTCAAACAAAGATCCAAGTGCCTTACCTGCCATACTCATGACAGTCTTAGGGTCAGTCTCTTCTTTACTTTCAAGTAACTCAACAGCCTTATCACCTACGTTTCCAACTTTATCCATATCCTCTGGAGGTATATTCTCAAAAGCTGAAGGATCAACCTTAGCTGCTGCATTTAGTAAGTCTTTGACTGGAGGTTGTGTACTTATTACTCTCTTAATTGATTCTTGAGTAATGATGTCTGCTTCACCAGCTATACTGACCGCATTATCTATCTTATCTTGAATACCCTGTACGATAGGGCCAGCCTCACGCTCACCCTGTTTCATCAGTGCAGCCTTTTTAGCCTCCAACCCGGGGATCTGCCCTAAATAACCTTCCTTAACTTGAGCCAAGGCCTTAGGTGGCATACCTGCAAGGTCACCTGCATAAGCCTCAGGTACAGTCTGCATAGTCTGTTGTAGTCCATAAGTGGTATTAGCAGGCTCTGCGGGTGGGACTGGGAGCTCCACTACTGGTTCAGTATATGGGGCTGGTATATCACTTTGAGGTGTAGGGACACTTTGAGGTGTAGGCACTTGACCTACCTGTGCTGGCAGTGTTGGGCCCCCAAGGCCGAGGGTACTCATTAAATCTTCTAACATACCCATCACTTACCTCCAATCTGTTTAATAGCTGCTTCCGTATTAGCATCAGCGCCCTTACCCCCACCCGCAGGTGCTTTATAGTTAGGGTTCTGTGTTGGAAGACCAACTGGTTGTCCATTGCCACTCAACACAGGTGCACCGGAGGTGTCTCTTAATACATTAACTGGTTGTTGTGGCAGTCGTACTTGATTAGTGTAGCCACCCATATCGGGGCCACCATTCTGAGGTATTTGTGGTACATTAATATCCCTGTTGAGCTCAATTGTAGGGCCCATTGGGTAATCCACAGCTGGTTGTGCCATAGCTGGGATGCCCATCTGCAGCTGTTGCATACGGCTTTGATCAGCGTACTCTTGAGGTGTCTGTTCATATGTCACTGGAGTAGCTGCAGGCTCTCTGCCAGCCACTGCTACAGCTTTTGGTGGTCTGTTGTCTAAACCATGAACCAAAGCTAAGCGCTCTAGTCGTGCTTCTGGGGATACCTGAGGGATCCACTGGAGGTTCTCAGCACTTGGGGCTGAAGCAATAGGTGATGCCACTGCGCCCTCTTTAAAGTACTCTTCAATTTCTTGTTCTGTCATCTTCTTAATCTCCGAATAGTGTATCCCAAATGGATTTCTCTGTAGTATCTTTACTTGCTTTTGGTACCATCGCTGTTACTTCCTTGCGAGGCTTACCACTTTGATTGCCACCAAACCAACTATTAATGAAGTCATCAACAGAACTGAGAAACCCAGCATCTTCTTGAGGTGGAGCCTCCTGAACCTGTTGAGGTACTGCTTGGGCTTGTTGTGGAACTGCTTGGGCTTGTTGTGGAACTGAGTTTAACTCAACCCCATAGGCTCTCATGGCATCTGAAGTCTCCTTCATACGAGTGGCAACACCGCTACCTGATTCCACTGCCAGTCTATATTCTTTATTATTTAAGAACTCATCAGCCGCTGCACCCCATTGTCCGGAGTTAGCAAGTTTAAGTGTGTCAGGGCTACCACTTAGGCCACCCCTGTAAGTGGAGTCTAGTAATCGTAATTGAAGTTCTTGAGGTAGGTTGTCATAATCACTGACTATACCTCTTGTCTTATCTTCAAAGATATTAACAACATCAGGAAAAGGCATATCAGCATACTCACCTGTCTGACCAAAGTTCTTAGTCGGGATACCTTTGGTGTCGTCATACCAGTCATCCTTGTACCCTTCAGCCATAACTATATGTGATTCTTGTGGGGTTAATGTTCTTCCGAAAAGTTCCTCTGCTCTCTTAACAGCATCAGCTCCATGTAGTGTAGTACCCATATGTCCATTTCCTTATATTATTTACCTGAGTTAGCTGCCAGAAGTCCAGCACCTATTAACACTGGGATACCAAAGGGACCTAGTGCTGCTGCCATAGGTGCTGCTGATGCTAATGCGCCACCGGCTGTTGCACCGGTACCTGCAGCGACTGCTCCAGTTGATAGAGCCTGAGATGCAAGAGCTGCCTCTGCACCACCAGCCAGTCCAGTGGCTAAGCTTGCATTCGTTGCTGCTGCCGTAGGGATACCTGCTGGCATCGTTAGTGCTGCCCATGCATCCGTAGCCCCAGCCTTCATAGTATCACCCATAGCACCTGCAGTATCACTGCCCATAGCTTTCTGTGCAACAGTAGGTGCAAGCTGCTGCATCATGCTAGGTTGTGACTGCATAGGTACGTTAGGTGCCTGAACCCCCTGCATCTGAGGGGCTTTATCTTTCTGACCCTGCATCTGAGGTGCAAAGGGATTGAATCCTTGTTGAGCCATTACTTACCCCCAGTCTTTTCAGTCGTCTGTTCCTTAGGTGCAACACCAGAGAACAATCCAACACGTTGTGCCAGAGCTGTATAAGCTGAGTCTGCCTGTGCTTGGTTCTGAGCCTGTTGAGCCTGTCCAATCATACCTAAAGTCTGTGCACCTTGACCTTGGATACCTGCGGCAGCACCCATGTTATTAAGTTGTTGGCCCTGTGCTTGGACCCCTGACTGTAATCTTCCGAATTGACCTTGCTCAGCATTAACTGCATTAGACATACGTTGGTCTTGCATTTGTTGTGCCTGTTGATCGATACCTGCAAAGTTAGCTGCCAGACCTTGTTCAATACTCGATTGGTTAATAGACTGACGAGAACCACCAAGACCACCCCGTTGTCCAGCCATAGCATCCGAGGTACCTAAGGCACCCTGTGCTTGCTGAAGTGAAGCTGCTCGTTGACCTGAGAGATCCACAGGATTACGTGCTTGATCGATGATAGCTTGCTCACTACCAGTCATCCCAGTCCGACCTTGAAGCGCATTGAGTGCTCCAGTGTTATTGGCATTGTTATACATAGACTGCTCAAGTCCAGTCTGACGACCAGCAGCAGCAGTACCTTGGTTCTGTGCATTGAGACCAGTCTGTGTGAAACCTGCAACCTGACCAAGCTGGTTAGTGTCGTAGAGTCCCTTAGAATCCTTAAGCATCTCTTTGATCTCAGGCTTGTACTCTGTGGCAAAGCCCGATGTAGTTGTCTGTTTAGAAGGGCCACCACCACCACATAAGGCGAGGTCTTCTTCTTCCCAGTATGACACTTCGCCATGCTCTAGTACTTCTCCAGTAGACATACTAAATGTCATACCATCATAAATCTTAATTAGTTTAGACATCAAAACCCTCCTTGAGGCTCTTCCTGATAGTTACGTACCGCTCTTTCCACCCAGCCTTTATAAGGGGCTTGAGTAGTCCTTTTCTGCCTGTACATTCTATACAGTCTAGTTGGGGGTACTGCTTAAGTATATTGATGAACTCTTCAGTCCACTCTGTCATCTTGTCATTTGTCTTACCACCAAGAGTGATAATATGCATTGATAAGAAGTTGTTGTATTGAACAACCCTTGTGGAAGCTATAGCAACTCTTTCGTCATCATCGTAGACGTACCAGATATGCATGTTAGCGGGGTCGTGTATACAACCCTCGATAACCTGTTGTGCAGTCCATTCACCTGAAGAATGATCAAGGGCCTTGGTGAGTTCTGGTAGGATCTCAGAGTAGTCCTTGAAGATATCTTCTTTGATTAATTGTTTAATGTTAATAGTCAATTGTTAGTCCTCACATCTATTTTTGGTTATCAGTTGGATACTTCGATTACTGATGTATTCCCATTTGATATCATAAGTCTTTGAGATATCTCGTTAGACTTTAACATTTCATTACGGAAAGACTCCACTGCAGCTCCAGTACCTCTAGATTGGGCAGTGTTCTCTATAAGTAATATAGGTTGCCAAGCCATTGCACATTTCCATTGATCAATGATCTCTTCTGACTGTGGGTCTTTACCTTTTATGTTGGTGTACCAAGCGCATCTTTCGATAGCCCCATCAACTGCCTTTTCACATGTGTGCCCCAGTGGGCAAGTTAATATTGTTTTCATATTTAATCCTTTGAGCAGATAATCACATCAACATAGCTAGGGGAGATAGTTTGAGAACTAACTGAACCACTTAACCCGTGGTTGTGGGTACTGCCACTACCTGCAGTAGCCGTACTCAGTGTACTTGGGATTTGTGTTGAATACCTGACCTCACTGCTGTATATTCTGTCCTCGTTAGGGAAGATATTATTGTTAGTAGTATAACTCGCTCTTGTTTGCATAACATGTGAGTGAATAGGCATCTGAGGCTCAGTCAAGCCATGCCCATCTACTGAAAAGGAATCAGTGTGCGTGTGACTGAATGCAGAGCTAAATGCTGCAGAACCACCTGAACCACCACCATTACCTGAAACTACTCGTAGAGCCTTATCATTATGGGTAGTTACCTTAGTCCACCCTGTGGGTGCTGATGCTTGGTAGAACACTAGCTTAGTCCCCTGAGGGAAAGAACCGAAGTCCACTGCATTTATAACATGGTCCATACCTGACCTAAAAGAAGCCTCAGTTGTATTAGAAGCGGTTACTTCTGCTTTTATCTGGGCTATTGACTGTCCGTCTATTGCCATCTTAATATCCTCTTATTGATACAAACATTACCGTAGATACCGCATTACCGCTGGAATTAAAAGCCCTTGCAGTCACACTACTACCACTTACCTGTGCAGTGCATGTTACAGGAGTAGCCCCACTGTTTGCCGTTATTTGAACTGATTCTATTTTCTCATACACCACACCATTAAAGTCTGAAGGACCTAATGTCACAACAGATGTGTTACCTGTTTCCAACTGATGGTCACTTCCAGATGCATAACACCTAGCTCGGATACGGGTTGCACCAGTACCTAGTATTTCACTACCAGTATGTGTCACCCTTATATCTACCACCTGATTTGATGAGGTATCTTGGAAGATAGTGCCATCTAAGAATGGTGACCAAACACCATAAGACAGACTGTTATACATAGCACCGCCATTATACATACCATCTACGTCTGGGGTAGAAGTGTAATCATGTGGATACATACGACCTAGTGTACCCCTGAATTGATACTCCATTAGGTAGCTATCACTGGGTACTAAATTACCTGATGTGTCTATAATTTCTGGGTATAAACCTCTACCAAATTGAGAGCCTCTGATTACTATCTGCTGAAATAAATATCTATTAGGCAAGTCAGAGCTTGTGTACTGCCCCGTAGCTATAGCTGCTGCCTCTTCATCATCACTGGTCTGCCAATAATACTTATCAGGCGAAGTGCCGGATTTATCTTCACCGAAGGTTGCGTCCACCCTGCCAGCAGTGCCATCTAACTTATATCGTTTATAAGCAACCTTATTGCCATCTATAGACATGATGTTACCTGAGGTAACTATATCACCTACAACCTTAAGTCTTCCGCCATCCCATTCGATACTTTGGGCAGAGCCACCTACTTTGAACTTAACTAAGTTATCATCTACACCTAAGAAAAAGCCACTTACATCACTATCATAGTTTGATTTACCACTGACTAGAGCACCGCCACTGTTATCAGCTATAGTTATATGCCCGTCTACGTCTATGTTAATTGCCTTCACAGCATTTGCCTGAAGTTTCTCTGAACTTATAGCCCCATCAACAAGCAAGTCACCATCTATAAACTCGACAGGTGCTACCCAGATATCTGAAGTTCCAGACCTGATGTACCTTCCGTATAGTTTACCATTAGCGTACTCTATGACCACTGTAGTGCCATATCCAAACTCTTTCTGATTAGTGTATACCCTACCTGTGAAGTCGGACACAGCAGCGACAGCATCGGTTATCCATACGGGGTCCCCAAGTACTGGTTTATTAAAACCACCTTTAGTGGCTGTGATGAACGGGAGTCCACTATCTTTAGCCTGAACAGGCATAAGCTGCCAAGCAGATGGGGTTCCACCGGCGATGGTGTACCTC
>Ga0307489_10000051_pt1 | contig 56787 bp, 46 predicted proteins | sample SB12metaG_FD_202247 | JGI IMG/M metagenome (GOLD analysis project Ga0307489, IMG submission 202247) | Sea-ice brine microbial communities from Beaufort Sea near Barrow, Alaska, United States - SB 1.2 | ecosystem: Environmental > Aquatic > Marine > Coastal | place: USA: Alaska | collected... | reverse complement strand
GTGTTCAGCACATGCTGATAGCCTGTGTAGATGGCCTTCAAGGCTTTCATGAGGCGATCAATGCAACCTACCCGGAGGACGCCAGGATTCAGCTGTGTATTGTCCACATGGTGCGTCACTCGTTGAAGTTTGTACCCTGGAAAGATTACAAGGCAGTAACGTCTGACTTAAAACGAATTTATCACTCGATGACTGAGCAGGAGGCCCGTCTCGAACTCGATGCCTTCGCCAATAAGTGGGATGAAAGGTATCCTCAGATTAGTCAATCCTGGCGATCTAACTGGGAAAACCTGATTACTATTTTTGAGGATCCCGCTAACATCCGTAAAGTGATCTATACGACCAATGCCATAGAGTCGCTCAACACTGTCATCCGTAAGTCGGTTAAAACACGTGAGGTTTTTCCGAGTGATGATGCCGCGATGAAAATGGTTTATCTGGCAGTCCAATCGGCATCCAAAAAATGGACTATGCCAATAAGAGATTGGAAAGCAGCTTTCAATCGTTTTATGATTGAAATTGAGGAGCAGCTGACTCCTCATATCTAAACTGGGCAGTTACACAGTTTGTTTTACAGCCCCTTCAATTTACTTGGTATTTATGCAAAAAAGACAATTAATCTTTCCTAAAACAGGATTGTTTGCCTTTTTTGTTTGAACTTTTGCCACCCAGCCCCATATACAATTCATTGTACCAGTTTCACTATTTATTATCCGAGAGCAAATATGACCAAAGAGATTGTTAATTACACAGAAATGCCAGTCCTGGCATTACGTGATGTAGTGGTATATCCACACATGGTTATTCCCTTATTTGTCGGTCGTGAAAAATCCATTCGTTGCCTAGACGCGGCCATGGATAAAGACAAACAAATTTTTCTGGTAGCCCAAAAAGACGCCGGGGTCGACGAACCACAAACTGACGATATCTATCAAGTCGGCACCATTGCCACCATATTACAACTGCTCAAATTACCCGATGGTACAGTGAAGGTCTTGGTTGAAGGTAATCATCGGGGGGAAATCACTGAGTTTGTTAGCACGGACGATTTTTTCATCGCTCAAATAACCAGTAAACTAGATATTGAAGCGCCGGAAAATGAACAGGAAGTGTTGATACGCTCGGCCATTTCACAATTCGAAGGTTATGTGAAACTCAATAAAAAAATTCCGCCTGAGGTCCTCACTTCCCTCAGTGGAATAGAGCAAGCTGCACGTTTGGCTGACACCATGGCTGCGCATATGCCACTGAAACTCGCAGAAAAGCAAAAAGTATTAGAGATGGATGGTGTCAATGACCGTCTGGAATACCTGATGGCCTTGATGGAAAGTGAAATTGACTTATTACAAGTTGAGAAAAAAATTCGTTCGCGGGTCAAAAAACAGATGGAAAAAAGTCAGCGCGAGTACTATCTGAATGAGCAAATGAAAGCTATTCAGAAAGAATTGGGTGAGATGGATGATGCACCAGATGAATTCGAAGCGCTGAGTAAAAAAATCGAAAACGCCAAAATGCCAGAAGAGGCCATGAAAAAAGCCACCACTGAATTGGCAAAGTTGAAAATGATGTCTTCGATGTCTGCCGAGGCGACGGTAGTACGCAGTTACATTGAATGGCTTATTAGTGTTCCCTGGTCCAAACGCAGTGTAGTAAAAAAAGATTTGGCCGCTGCAGAAACCCTGCTCAATACCGACCATTATGGTTTAGAAAAAGTAAAAGAACGTATTCTTGAGTATTTAGCCGTGCAACAGCGGGTCAAAAAACTTAAAGGGCCTATATTGTGCCTGGTTGGACCGCCTGGTGTAGGTAAGACATCTTTAGGTCAATCAATTGCCAAGGCGACAGGGCGAAAGTATGTGCGTATGGCCCTTGGGGGCGTAAGAGACGAAGCGGAAATCCGCGGACACCGCAGAACCTATATTGGTTCTATGCCAGGTAAACTGATCCAGAAAATGGCTAAAATAGGCGTGAAAAATCCGTTATTCTTACTCGATGAAATAGATAAAATTTCTTCGGATATGCGTGGCGATCCCGCTTCAGCTTTGTTGGAGGTACTTGATCCAGAGCAAAATAGCACCTTTAGTGACCATTATTTGGAAGTAGACTATGATTTGTCCGACGTGATGTTTGTCGCTACGTCAAACAGCATGGATATTCCGGGCCCCTTACTGGATCGAATGGAAGTCATTCGCTTGTCGGGCTATACCGAAGATGAGAAGCTCAATATTGCTACCGGTCACTTAATTGAGAAGCAAATATCTCGCAATGGACTTAAAGCCAAGGAGCTGGTGATTGAAGAATCGGCCATAATTGGCATAATTCGTTATTACACCCGAGAAGCGGGGGTGCGTAACCTTGAACGAGAAATTTCTAAAATTTGTCGCAAGGCCGTAAAACGTATTTTGCTTGATAAAGGTATCAAGCAAGTACGGGTAAACCAGGATAATTTGGCAGATTATTTAGGTGTGCAGCGTTGTGATTATGGTAAAGCAGATAAGAACAACCAGGTTGGCCAGGTTACAGGGCTAGCATGGACTCAAGTTGGTGGTGACTTACTAACGATTGAAGCCGAATCGGTTGTAGGTAAGGGTAAAACAACCTTTACCGGCTCCTTAGGTGACGTTATGCAAGAGTCTATTCAAACGGCTATGACAGTGGTGCGCAGCCGCGCCGAGAAATTACGCATAAATAGCGACTTTCACGAAAAGCGTGATATTCACGTACATGTACCTGAAGGGGCGACCCCTAAAGATGGGCCCAGTGCCGGTGTCGCCATGTGTACTGCTTTGGTGTCGGCACTTACCGGCAATCCTGTACGCTGTGACGTGGCGATGACAGGGGAAATAACCTTGCGTGGCGAAGTCCTAGCTATTGGTGGTCTGAAAGAAAAACTGCTGGCTGCCCATCGGGGTGGGATCAAGACCGTGATCATTCCCAAGGAGAACGAACGGGATCTGGAAGAAATTCCGGATAACGTAAAACAGGATCTGGACATTCATCCCATGCGCTGGATTGACGAAGTCTTAGCGTTGGCCCTGCAAGAGAATCCTGAAAAGTTTGTTCCTGTGGCGATTAAAGTGGATAAAAAATAGCCATTTAGGCCGGTTTATTTTGTTTTTTTTGGATTTAAGGGCTTCACTGTGTAAACAGTTGTGGTAGCCTTTACTCCAGTTTCGCTTTAGGCCTTGTCACAAAAGGGATTGCGGCGATACCAATAAAGTTAATAATTTGTGAATATATGCTTGAAGTTAAATTTTAAGCTTGATATAACACTTTTCGTATCGCATTATGCGGATAATAGTATAATAACAATTGTAGGGGATCACATTGTGAATAAGTCTCAACTTATCGACACCATCGCTGCTAGCGCAGATATTTCTAAAGCTGCTTCAGGCCGTGCATTAGACGCACTAACAGATGCAGTTACAGCGGCTCTTAAAGAAGGCGACCAGGTTGCCCTTGTTGGTTTCGGTACTTTCTCTGTACGTGAACGTGCTGCCCGTAGTGGTCGCAACCCACAAACTGGCGAAACCATTCAGATTTCTGCGGCTAAAGTGCCGTCTTTCAAAGCTGGTAAAGCGTTAAAAGACGCTTGTAACTAAGCTAAAATTTCTGCTGAAAAGGCGATGATTTATCATCGCCTTTTTTCTATCTGCTGTTAATTAATGACAACTATTAATATATAATCTCCCCTCTTAGCTCGTCAGTAAAATATTCAGCTTATATAAAGCAACTCATTTGGAGTTTTAAACGAACATGTTGGAAAGAATTAGAGAAGGCTCCCAGGGCGTTTGGCCCAAGGTGATCCTAGGATTGGTCGTGTTAAGTTTTGTATTTGCCGGTGTTGGCAGCTACATCAATTCTTCGGCGGAGACATCGGCCGCTAAAGTAAACGATGAAATCATCAGCCAGGCGGCCCTTGAACGTGCCTATCAAAATGAACGGGGGCGTATGGAATCGCAATTTGGCGAAGCTTTTTCTGCATTAGCAGCAGACTCTGCTTATTTGCAACAGTTTAAGCAAGGGATCCTCGATCGGCTGATCGGTGAGAAATTACTTGAACAAACCGCGGATGATCTTGGATTACGTGTCAGTGATGCCCAAATCAAACAAGCCATAGTGACTATGCCTGAGTTTCAACTCGATGGTAAGTTTGATAATGATCGTTATCAGGCCGTTTTGCGTCAGGCCGGGTTTCAGCCTAACCAATTTCGTGATTACATGCGCACTGATATGACTCGCAGACAACTATCCAGTGCGTTATTAGCCACTGAATTTACCTTGCCCAGCGAATCACAACTTGCCTACCTGTTACAAGAACAGACTCGGGATGGGCGTTACCTGCAAATCCCCACCGCTGCTTTTAAATCAGCCATAAAGGTTTCCCAGGACGATATCGAGGCTTATTATCAAGGTAATATCTCCCAGTTTGATACAGAACAGAAAGTCAGTTTGGCCTATGTTGAGTTGAAACTAGCGGATTTGTTGCCAGCCATCAATGTGAGTGCTGAAGATGTACAAACTTATTACCAGCAAAATATGCAAGAATTTACCAGTCAAGAACAGCGCAAGGTCTCGCATATTTTATTTGAATTTGCTGATGATGAGGATGCAGCGGAAGTTCAGGCACAAGATATTCTGGCTAAAGTCAAAGCGGGTGATGATTTCGCCGAGCTAGCCCAAACGCATTCCACCGATACCTTTAGTGCACAAGAGGGTGGAGATCTCGGTTGGATAACCCCGGGAATGATGGATCCTGCTTTCGAAGAAGCTGTGTTTGCGTTAGCCCAAGTAGGTGCCCAGTCAGGGGTTGTTAAAAGTGCCTTCGGTTTTCACATCATCCATTTAACGGATATTAAAAAGGCTCAGACAACACCTTTAAATGACGTAAAGGAAGAAATACTGACTAAACTGAAAACCCGGAAAGCCGAAGAAGAATTTTACGCCTTACAGCAACGTATGGCCGAAGTCGCTTTTGAAGTACCGGATAGCCTGGATGAGGTTGCAGCTATCGCCAATAAGAAAATCCAGACCACTGAACTTTTTTCTCGCAACGCTCCGTTAGAAATCGCAAGTGATGCCCGTGTGTTAAATGCGGCATTTTCTGACGAGTTGCTGCAGGATTATGTCAACAGTGACATTATCGAGCTAGGTGAGAATCATGTGATCGTAGTCAGAGTGGCTAAACAAGAGTCACAACGGACTCAATCCCTGGACGAGGTCAAGGGTGATATTGAACTGGCTTTAGTCGCCGAAAAATCTCAATTGGCAGCCAAGACCTGGGCTAAAGAAGTCGTGGCGAAAATACGAACGGGTGAGGACACCACCCCTCTACTTGCTGAGATGGAGATACAATGGCAACAACAACAAGGCGTGGCGAGAGCTGGTTCGAGTCTTGAGTCGAGTGTAGTAGAAAAGTTGTTCCAGTTGAGCCTTGATACTATGGACAACACTGATGTGGTTGACCTATTTAATGGTGACGTCGCCCTGGTACAATTAACGAGCGTTAATCCAGCTTCCGCCATACCTGATGGAGCAGAGCTTGGTTTGCGTAATCGTTTGTCCTCAACCCGTGCACAGTTTATTTATGGAGAGTTTATCGCATCTCTCAGAGCCCAGGCTGAGGTAAAGATCTACTAGATAAGTATATTTTTACTACATTTCCCATAGAAAAAAGGAGCCTCGGCTCCTTTTTTATTACGCGATATCTCTGGGTTTCACCTAAAGGCCGTCTTGTGGACGTTCAAATAGGCTCCCTGTCTGTTGGTATTAATCATGGTTAATAGTGTTGTGCTGATTGTCAGGTTGCCGTTAACCACATCATCAGGGTATAAAACGCAGTGATGATCACAGAGAAAATTAAGATATAAATAAAGCCTTGCTTCCCCCTGAACAAACTGTAGCCTCTGAGACGTAAATAACAAAACCAGATAAAACAAAGGCCTAATGGCAACAGAAAGAGTAATTTTAGCAAGTGGCTCTCGATGTAAAGTAAGGGGGATTGACTGGATTCAGTCTACGTATTTTTCAGCCATTTATAAATGCCTGGTTCACCGCTATCAGAGTCAATTAGCCGTTGTGACTCCAAGTGAACCTGCACCTGGGTAATTTGTCAATGCAATATTATATAAGAACTGTAAAATATCCGTTAGATTTATTAGGCTTTTCCATGGGAAACCCTTATAATCCGCGCGAATTTTTAATCATCTATTTTGTTATCGGAGACCTCATATGGCCTTAGAACGTACTTTTTCCATTATCAAACCTGACGCAGTTGCCAAAAATGTTATCGGCGCTATCTATAATCGTTTTGAGTCTGCAGGCTTGCGTATAGTCGCCTCTAAAATGTTACATCTTAGCAAAGAGCAGGCTGAAGGTTTTTACGCTGAGCATAGCGAACGTCCTTTTTTTGGTGCCTTGGTTGGGTTTATGACATCTGGTCCAGTGATGGTTCAGGTTTTAGAAGGCGAAAATGCCGTACTTAAAAACCGTGAAATTATGGGTGCGACTAACCCCGCTGATGCATTAGCGGGCACACTTCGAGCGGACTATGCTGCATCAATTGATGAAAATGCATGTCACGGCTCTGATGCACCAGAATCAGCGGCCCGTGAAATTTCTTATTTCTTCTCTGATGAAGAAATTTGTCCACGGACACGGTAATTTACAGCACAGTAATTACAAGGGGAGCCTAGGCTCCCTTTTGTGATCTATTAAACCCAACAAAATAGCAGTTCACGTGCAAAAAATGTACACTATTTTCTTTTATCCGAGGTGCCAAGTTCAATGTCTGTGTCTATTTCAGCCAAATCAACCAAAACTAATTTACTCGATTTAAACCGCAAAGGATTACGTGAGTTTTTTAGTGCCATGGGCGAAAAGCCCTTCCGTGCAGATCAGGTGATGAAATGGATTTATCAGCAGGGGGTTGCGGATTTTGAACAAATGACTAACCTTAATAAAGTACTGCGCAATAAACTGCTTGAGTGCTGTGAAGTAAAAGCACCTGAAATTGCTCATCAACAGAATGCCAGTGATGGCACCATAAAATTTGCCCTACGTCTTGAGGGTGGCCAGGAAGTAGAAACCGTATGGATCCCCGATGGTGACAGAGCCACTTTATGTGTGTCGTCACAGGTTGGCTGCGCTCTGGAATGTACCTTTTGCTCAACGGGCCAACAGGGATTTAACCGCAACTTAAGTGTATCGGAAATTATCGGTCAAGTATGGCGAGTCGCCACGGCCATTGGTTTATCCAATGACTCAGCAAAACGCCCTATTTCAAATGTTGTGATGATGGGTATGGGAGAGCCCCTGCTCAATCTGAAAAATGTGGTGCCAGCGATGGACTTAATGCTGGATGATCTGGCTTTTGGTTTATCCAAGCGTCGCGTAACGTTAAGCACCTCAGGTGTAGTGCCGGCCCTGGATATGTTGGGGGAACAAATTGATGTGGCGCTGGCCATTTCCCTCCACGCGCCTGATAATAAATTGCGCGATATTCTGGTGCCAGTGAATAAAAAGTATCCCATTGAAGAGTTTTTAGCCGGGGTGCGCCGCTATATAGAGAAATCTAAGGCTAATCAGGGTAAGGTGACAGTAGAGTATGTGATGTTAAATGGCATCAATGATAGTACGGATCAAGCCCACGAGCTGGCCAAAGTATTGGCTGACACACCCTGTAAGATTAATCTGATCCCGTTTAACCCCTATCCAGGCTCGCCTTATACCCGCTCGAGTAATTCACGTATCGACCGCTTTGCCAAGGTATTAGGCAGTTACGATTTGATGGTAGTGGTGCGTAAAACCCGTGGAGATGACATTGATGCCGCCTGCGGACAATTGGCTGGTGAGGTGGTAGACAGAACAAAAAGATCGTTAAAAAGGCAGCAGAAGGGCGAATTGATAGCGGTGAAAATGGCTCCATAGTTGAGGAATAACATGACGTTAATGACAGATTTGCGAGTAATTTTGGTGTGTTTACTGCTACTACTTAGCGCCTGTAGCAGCCGGATAGAAACAAGGGAACAGGATTTTGATAAGGTTAAAGCCGCCAAAACTCGTTTGTCTTTAGGCCTCACTTATTTGGAAAATGGCAATTTTAGTCAAGCCAAATTTAATCTGGATAAAGCTCTGGAATTTGCTCCTCAGTCTGCGCAAACCCATTACGGCATGGCTTACTACTATCAAACAGTAGAAGAGTACAATTCTTCTGAAAAATCCTATCAGTTGGCTATGAACTTGGCACCTCGAGATGCGGATATCGCTAACAGTTATGGTGCATTTTTATGTGCACGAGGCAAGTATGCCAAGGCGAAAGAGTATTTTTTAAAAGCCATAAATAGCGATTCTTATATATCCTCTGCGGAGACTTACGAGAATCTGGCGTTGTGCAGTCAACGCCACGGGCAGTTACCAGATGCAATAGAATATTTGGGCAGCGCTTTAAATCATCAGCCTGGACGGGCCAAGAGTCTGTTTTTGCTGGCGGATATGTTATTGGCCAATCAACAACCAGATGCTGCAAGAGTCGCATTGGGACGTTATGATAACGTTAGTGCGGTTTCTGCACAAAGCTTGTGGTTAGCCAGTCGTATAGAGCAGGCCGCGGGCAAGGAACAAGCCGCCAGCGATTATGCCAACATGATTGTCAGTCTTTACCCTAATCATGTTCCGGCGAAAAACTATTTATCTGCGCAACTCGCCCCCCCTCAATCCGCTCCTGGTGTCCGTAAAATAAAGAAGGGAAAATCCAAACAGATTGAACAAAGTCAGCCCGTAGCAGTCGATACTTCCGAGCATGTACCTGAACGGTTAACGCGCTATCATGTAGTGCAAAATAAAGAGAACCTCTATCGTATTTCGCTGCGCTATAATGTGAAGATGAAAAGTTTAATGGAATGGAATGAAATACACGATCCATCAGCTATTTATGTAGGCAAAAAATTAATTGTCTTTGACCCTAAAATTGAAGAGTAGCACCAGTTAAATGAGTGAAGTACATCAACCCCAAGCACTTGAATCATCAGTACCACAACCTATAGGTCCTGGACAACTATTAAAGAATGCTCGCCTTGCCCGTCATCTAAGTCTTGAACAAATCGCGAGCAGACTCTATCTCAAGGCGAGTTTATTGGCACAGTTGGAGAATGATCATTACGATCAGGGCATCTCTATGACCTTTATTAAGGGGTATTTGAAGCTATATGCTCGTCAGGTAGACGTGACTGAAGCAGAAATTCTCGACGCCCTGGATACGCTTAATATGCACAAAAAAGAGCCCGCCAAACTGCAGAGTTTTTCCCGGCGGGTTGCGCACCAAGCCAACGACGACAAGTTAATGATAGTGACCTATATTATTTTGACGGCCGTCGTTGCATTAGTCGTGATGTGGTGGTTCCAGCAAGACAGTCAAGACTCTGTGGTAGCAGGGCAGCAAATTTCTGCCCAGATCCCAGAACAAAGTACTGCCATTAGTGATACAGGTACACAAAATATAGAAGTCGACACGGCGGCACAACCTGATGAAAAGGGTATTGTTACCGAGCGGTTTGTGCCACAACCTGCCACACCCGCGTCACGTCCAGGTGACGACATTACGCCAACAGACGCTGATGTTGAGGGGCCAGAGCCAGTTGATGAGTCATCACAGTTGCAAGGTTTAAAGCCTATTCCTGGTATGGACAGCACGGCGTCAATTACAGCCCTCCAGGGGCAACAAAAAGTGCAATTGGTCTTTGAGTTCCCGAATGACTGCTGGATGAGCTTAACCGATGCCACAGGTGAGAAAATTGCATATGGCGTAAAAGTAGCCGGGCGGGTGATGACGGTATCCGGGGTGCCGCCTTTTAACGTTATATTAGGCGCCCCCAGCGGGGTGAAAATCAACTACTCAGGCAAGGACCTTGACATGTCAAAGTTCGATATTGGGCATACCGCTGAGTTTTCGTTGCCATTAATTCAGTAAAATCAGCAAAATTAGTTAGGAATGAGTATGTTTGCAGAATCACCTATTAAGCGCAGAGTGTCGACTCGAATCAATGTAGGGAGTGTGCCTATTGGTGGCGGCGCTCCTATTGCGGTGCAGTCAATGACCAATACGCCGACCACTGATGTTGAGGCAACAGTGGCGCAAATTAAACGAATCGTAGCCGTGGGCGGAGAAATCGTCCGGGTGTCGGTGCCAACTATGGACGCTGCAGAAGCCTTCAGGCTGATCAAACAACAAGTTACCGTGCCGTTAATAGCCGATATTCATTTTGATTATCGCATTGCCTTAAAAGTCGCAGAATACGGTGTGGATTGCCTGCGCATTAACCCCGGCAATATCGGCAGTATGGATCGCGTGCGTTCGGTAGTCGATTGCGCCAAAGATATGGGGATCCCTATCCGTATCGGGGTTAACGGTGGTTCCTTAGAAAAAGACCTACAAGAAAAATACGGTGAACCTACACCAGAAGCCCTAGTTGAATCGGCCATGCGCCATGTGGACATTCTGGATAAATTGAATTTCGATCAATTTAAAGTGAGTGTCAAAGCTTCAGATGTCTTTTTAGCCGTGGGAGCCTACCGGTCTCTGGCCACAAAAATTGATCAACCCCTGCATTTAGGCATAACCGAAGCTGGCGGATTCAGAGCCGGTGCGGTTAAAAGTGCTGTCGGCCTGGGTATGCTGCTGGCTGAAGGCATAGGTGACACCATTCGGATCTCATTGGCGGCAGATCCAGTGGAAGAAATCAAAGTAGGCTTCGATATACTGAAATCTTTGCGCATCCGCGCTCGAGGTATCAATTTTATCGCTTGTCCCAGTTGTTCACGGCAGGAATTTGATGTGATAAGTACAGTCAATGCACTGGAGTTGCGCCTGGAGGACTTACTTACGCCTATGGATGTATCCATCATTGGTTGCGTAGTTAACGGTCCCGGGGAGGCAGAAGTCTCAGATATAGGGCTAACGGGCGCACGTAATATGAGTGGCTATTATGTTGACGGCAAGCGGCAAAAAGAACGCCTGGCTAACGATAATTTGGTGGATCAGTTGGAAAAACGTATTCGGGCCAAGGCGGCTAAATTAGATCAAAGCAGACAAATTCAAATTAAAGATGTTAGTTAATTTCTATCTTGTTGGGTAAATAGGCAAATAAGGACTGACAGCGTTTTACGTTTATCGGCAAAGTCCCTATACTGCCTAGCTTTTTAATATAATCTAGTCAAAAGAGAATCTCTTTAGTGTCTAAACAAATACAGGCAATACGCGGCATGAACGACTGTCTACCTGAGCAATCGGGTGTGTGGCAGTGGGTAGAACATGCTATTCGTGAGGTCGTAGCCAGCTATGGCTATCAAGAAATTCGTACGCCTATAGTGGAGAGTACGGATCTTTTTAAACGTTCTATTGGTGAAGTGACTGATATTGTTGAAAAAGAAATGTACAGTTTCGCCGACCGCAACGATGACAGTCTAACCTTACGTCCTGAAGGAACCGCCAGTGTGGTGCGTGCCGGTAACGAGCACGGTTTGTTGTACAACCAACAACAGCGCTTGTGGTACCTGGGGCCCATGTTTCGCCATGAGCGTCCACAAAAGGGACGCTATCGCCAGTTTCATCAGTTCGGAGTAGAAGTGTTCGGTTTACCGGGGCCCGATATCGATGTTGAAGTCATAGCATTAAGTGCCCGTTTATGGCAAAAACTAGGCATTGCCGATCAGGTCACTCTGGAAATAAATTCTTTGGGCTCGAATCAGGCCAGGGCGGATTACCGTGATGCTCTGGTGGCCTTTTTGACCGAGCATAAATCTGAGCTGGATCAAGACAGCCTGCGCCGTTTAGAAACCAACCCGCTGCGGGTTTTGGACAGTAAAAATCCTCAGGTGCAAGCCGCCATTATCAATGCGCCAAGCTTGCTTGATTACCTGGATGAAGAGTCCAGACAACATTTTCAATTGTTGTGTGAACGATTAGACAGCCTGGGTATCCAATATCGGGTTAATCCCAGACTGGTCCGTGGTTTGGATTATTACAACCGCACTGTGCTGGAATGGGTAACGGATAGTTTAGGCGCTCAGGGCACAGTTTGCGCGGGTGGACGTTACGATGGACTGGTTGAGCAATTAGGCGGAAAAGCGACTCAGGGAGTGGGTTTTGCCGTGGGTATTGAACGCCTGGTTCTGATGTTACAGGCCAAGGAAATAGCCGAGAAGATAGCCCCATCTGTGGATGTTTATGTGACGGCCATGGGTGATAATGTCGAATTATATGGCCTGCAAGTTGCCGAAGCACTGCGTGATCAGTTGCCCGGATTAAAAGTACAGAGTCATTTCGGCGGTGGCAATTTTAAGAAGCAGATGAAACGGGCAGATAAAAGTGGCGCTACCCTGGCTTTAGTATTAGGGGAAAGTGAATTGCAGGACAACCTGATAACAGTCAAGTACTTGCGTGAAGACAAACCGCAACAAAGTGTATCGCGGGATGAATTAGCGGCATTCTTAGCAGCTTTGCTGTTAGCCTAGACCATGTAATATACTCAAAGCCATTGTAGGTGCAGCTAACAACGCTGGGGCTTCAAAGGCGATGGGTATACATAGAATTAACTATTACCGCATAATAGATGACGGTGCAGTAGCAAGAGGAATTGGTGATGGAACATTACGAAACAGAAGAACAACAAATTGAAGCCATTAAACGCTTTTGGAAAGAAAACGGCACCGCTATCATATTAGGTGCAGTTATAGGCTTAGGTGGCTTATGGGGCTGGCGTTTTTATAACGAACAACAAATAACACAGCAGGAAGATGCATCGGCTAATTTCGAAATGCAATCCGCACAGCTTGACTCAGATGAAGCTGCATTCAGTCAAGCCCAGGCTTATATCGATCAGCATTCTGATACGGGCTATGCGTTATTGATGGCGTTTAAATTGGCTCAGCAAGCGATTGAACGAGATGACCTTGGTGAAGCGGCTAAACAGCTTACTTTTGCCGCAGACACTGGCGATAACATAGCCGTACAATCTATCGCCAATCTTCGTTTGGCCCGGGTGCAGCTAGCGTTGGACAATACTGAAGAGGCTTTAGTGACCATCGATAAGGTCTTGGATCAGGCCTTCGCCGCCCAGCAACAAGAAATCAAGGGTGATATATACCTGGCTCAAAAGTTTTTTGATAAAGCCAGAGCCGCTTATAGCGCAGCATTGCAAGCCAATAGCGCCAACACTATTTTAAAAATGAAACTAGATAACCTGGCATTAACGGCCAATGGTTAAGGACAGCTTAGTGAAAAAAACCTTACTACCGTTGCTGTTAGTTAGCACATTCGGACTGTCCGCATGTAGCACTGTCTCCAACTGGTTTGCCGATGACGAAGAATTAGAAGTGCGAGTCTTGAAACCGATCGAGGCTCAATTTACACCGCAGCAAGTCTGGTCAGCAAGTTTGGGAGAAGGGGTAGGGGATTATTTCTCTCGTTTGCGACCCGCATTAGGCTATGAGATGGTCTTTGCCGCGAACCGCCAGGGTCGCGTTGTGGCGTTGGAGCAAGATAGCGGGAAACAAGTGTGGAGCAACAACTTCGCCCATTTTAAGGATGACAGTTTTACGTCTGTTATCACTAATTTATGGTCAAGTGGTGTAGCGGCCAAAATTTCCGGTGGCTTGAGTGTAGCTTATGAAACGCTGTTTTTCGGTACAGAAAACGGTGAGGTTTTCGCTCTGGACGTGCATACAGGCGAGCAAAAATGGTCGGTTAAAGTAAAGGGTGAAGTGCTTGCCGAGCCGGCTATTGATGAAGGGGTTGTCGTCATTAATACCGGTTCCGGCTTGATGTTTGGCTTAGATGCCGAAACAGGAGCCCAATTGTGGATCTATGAATCAGATGTCCCGCCTTTATCGTTACGGGGTATCGCCTCTCCGGTAGCGGCTAATGGCGGTGCAATCATTGGCACCGCTTCAGGTAAATTGGCGGTTAATATTCTAGGCACCGGTCAGACAGCCTGGGAGCAAGTTATTTCATCTCCTACAGGTGCTACTGAGCTAGACCGAATTGTTGATATCGATAGCCAGCCACTGGTTGCGGGGGGCATAATTTATGTTATTTCCTACGATGGCTCATTGGCGTCTGTTGAGCTGCGAAGCGGACGAGTGATTTGGAAGCGTGAATATAAATCTTATCGTAGACTGACAGCTGTGGGCAATACCCTGTTTTTAGTCGATGCAAACAGTAACGTTTATGCTCTGGATAGCCGTAATGGTATTGAATTGTGGAGTCAAAGTGCTCTCAAGCAACGGTCCTTAACCTCAGCTGTGCCCGTAGGTGATTATCTGGTAGCCGGTGATAAATGGGGTTACTTGCATTGGTTTAACCAAAGTGACGGCAAAATCGTGGCGCGTTTGGCCGTAGGCGGTGATGATGAAGATGAAAGTATCTACAGCGATCCTATTGTCGAAGACAAGGTCCTGTATACTCAAACTCGTGACGGTAAACTAGTGGCTGTGCAAACGCCTTAGGTTTACCGTTGATAGACGGCCCGCCAGCCGTTTTTATATTTTTATCGGCTTGGGAATGTGTTCCTGAGCCGTTTTTGTTTTAAGGATAGTTATATATGTTGCCCGTTGTTGCCCTTGTTGGCCGCCCTAATGTGGGGAAATCCACTTTATTTAACCGTCTGACGCGGACCCGAGATGCCCTGGTTGCTGATTTTCCAGGCCTAACCAGAGATCGTAAATACGGTCAGGTAAATTATGAAGGCTTACAGTTTATTGTGGTCGATACCGGTGGAATAAGCGGTGACGAGCAAGGTATTGACGTGGCGATGGCCCAGCAATCGCTGTTAGCCATTGATGAAGCGGATGTGGTTTTGTTTCTGGTCGATGCCAGAGCCGGTATGACCCCTGCTGACCAGGGAATAGCCACTCACTTACGTAAACAAGATAAAGCTGTTTATGTGGTTGCCAATAAAGTTGATGGTATTGACGGTGACAGCGAAAGCGCAGATTTCTTTGCCCTGGGACTGGGAGATGTCAGCCAAATCGCCGCTGCTCATGGCCGGGGCGTGTTGCAGTTACTTGAACATACACTCGGGCCTATTTCCGAACGGTTTCCTGATATGCATGTTCAGCCAGTCGAAGAGGGAGCCGAAGAAGAAGATGCTGAGGCTCAGCTGGAAAAACTCCTTGGCCTACCGATCAAACTGGCGATAGTGGGTAAGCCTAATGTCGGTAAGTCAACCCTGACTAATCGTATATTGGGAGAAGAGCGGGTCGTCGTTTTTGATCAACCTGGCACCACCCGGGACAGTATCTTTATCCCTATGGAGCGTGATGGCCGGGAATACATCCTCATCGATACCGCTGGCGTACGTAAACGCAAGAAAATATCTGAGGCGGTGGAGAAATTTTCTATCGTTAAAACGCTGCAAGCTATTGAAGAATCAAACGTGGTATTGCTGGTAGTCGATGCCCAGGAAGGGATCACGGATCAGGATCTGAGCTTGTTGGGTTTTATTTTGAATTCAGGACGCTCTCTGGTGGTGGCAGTAAACAAGTGGGACGGCCTGGAAAAGAGTGTCAAAGAAGAAATCAAGCGAGAGCTTGACAGGCGTCTTGGTTTTATTGATTTTGCCCGGTTACATTTTATTTCAGCCTTACACGGCACCAATGTTGGGCATTTGTTCGAGTCAGTTCAGGAAGCCTATAGTTCGGCAACCAAAAGGATCAATACTGCTATGTTGACCCGAATTATGGATATGGCCCAAGCGGATCACCAACCTCCTCTGGTCCGGGGCAGACGAGTCAAGATGAAATATGCCCACGCAGGTGGTTACAATCCCCCGCTTATTGTGGTCCATGGTAATCAGCTCAAAGATTTGCCGGATTCCTATAAACGCTATCTGATTAACTACTTTCGCAAGTCGCTCAAGATTATGGGCACGCCGATTAAAGTCGAATTTCGTGAAGGGGCTAACCCCTATGAAAGTAATAAAAATATGATGACAGATTCCCAGCGACGTAAACGTAATCGTTTGATGCGTTTGCATCAAACCGGCAAGGGCTAGACTATTTTTTACTGAGGATAATTTCCCTTACTATTTCAGCCCCGCCTCCGTGCGGGGCTTTTACTTTACAGCACCTTACTAACGACCTCGCCATCGACAAAGCGGCTGGTGAGTTCATCTCCGGGGATTAATACTTGACTACTTTTAACAATCTCGCCGCCTTTATAACTGATACTGTAACCTCGGGCCAAGGTAGCTAGCGGGCTGACAGTGTCCAGTAAATGGCTATTAGTGGCCAGTGTTTGTTGTTTGCTTACCAGCAGCTGTTGCCAACTTAACTGCAAGCGTTGACACAGTCCCTTGCTGGCCCCCTGAAGCTCGCTTAATCGATGCTTGGGGGAAACCAGGTGTAATTGACTGTTTAGTTGCTCGCTGCGCTGGTGAGCGTGTTGCAAGTGCGCAGTAAACATTGTTGTCAGGCTAGCCTGTAATCTGTCGATTTGTTGTGAGTGCTGCTGCAACTGGTTCTTGGGGTGGTATTTTTGCAGTTTGTGCTCGTTGGCTTGTTGCTGATAGGTCAACTCTTTGAGCAGATTAGTGGTCAATCTTAGCAATTTTTCCTCAGCGAACTTGATACGGGTTAATAGTTCAGCCTTATCACGACATACCAGCTCGGCGGCAGCCGATGGGGTAGGGGCGCGAATATCGGCCACAAAGTCCGCGATAGTAATGTCAACTTCGTGACCTACTGCGCTGACAATGGGCAGTGTTGAGGCATAAATAGCCAGTGCAAGCTGCTCTTCGTTGAAACACCATAAATCCTCTAGCGAACCGCCTCCGCGGCCGACTATCAATATATCCACTTCAGCTCGGGTGTTGGCCAGTTGGATTGCCCGGCAAATTTGCGCACATGCGTTGTCACCTTGTACCATAGTAGGGTAGATGATTGCCGCCACACCAGGATTACGTCTTTTAAGCACGGTCAATATATCATGTAGGGCGGCACCCGTTGCAGACGTGACTATGCCCACCCGTAATATTTGTTGCGGTAGGCTTTTTTTGTGTTGTTGGGCAAATAAGCCCTGAGCAGCTAATTTTATTTTTAATTGTTCGAATGCCAGCTTGAGCTGTCCTTCGCCTTCGGGCTCCAGATGCTCAACGATCAACTGGTAGTCGCCTCTGGGCTCATACAAGCTAAGGTTAGCTCGCACCAAAACCTTATCGCCATTTTTAGGGGCACTGATGACCTTACGATTGGCACCTTTGAACATTGCCCCTTTCACCTGGGCGCGATTGTCTTTAAGGGTAAAGTACCAATGACCTGAGCTGGCCGCCACAAAATTGGATATTTCAGCAGACAGCCAAATCTGCCCAATCTCTGATTCCAAAATACAACGGACCAGGTGATTTAGTTTGCTGACGGTAAAAATATTTCGATTGGCAGGGGTAGAGCTAAACATAACTAATAAATCTTTCATAAATAACAGGAATGGAGTTTACCTGATAAGGTAAAGCGGCTACAATTGCGCCGCAATAAAAACCCACTTTTAGGTATTGTTGCATGTTACGGATCGCCAAAGAAGCATTTACATTTGATGACGTGTTGTTAGTGCCTGGGCACTCAACTGTTCTCCCCCATACCGCAGATTTGAACACCAAATTAACACGCGGTGTCAGTTTAAATATCCCCCTTATTTCAGCCGCTATGGATACAGTTTCAGAAGCCAGGCTAGCTATTGCCTTAGCCCAAGAAGGTGGCATGGGTTTTATTCATAAAAACATGCCTGCGGCGCAACAAGCCGATCATGTGCGTAGCGTTAAAAAATACGAAAGTGGTGTGGTATCAGACCCCGTCACCGTGTTCCCTGATGCCACTATTGGCGAAATTAATGCGCTGAGTAAACATCATGGTTTCTCCGGTTTTCCAGTTGTCGATAGAGACAAAAAACTGGTGGGTATAGTGACAGGGCGAGATTTACGTTTCGAAAAACGTTTTGATTCCCCTATTTCCAGAGTCATGACCCTCAAAGAAGATTTGGTCACAGTCAAAGAAGGTGCAAAATCCGAACAAGTACTGGAATTGATGCACGAACATCGTATCGAGAAAATACTGGTGGTGGATGATGCTTTTAAATTGAAAGGCCTTATCACAGTGAAAGATTTTCAAAAAGCCGAAAGTAAACCCAATGCCTGTAAAGATGAATTGGGTCGCTTGCGAGTGGGTGCCGCGGTCAGTGTGGGTCCAGGAACAGACGAGCGTATCAAGTTGCTCATCGAAGCAGGGGTTGATGTGTTGCTGATTGATACCTCACATGGCCACTCTCAAGGCGTAATCGATAGAGTTAAAAAAGTGCGCGCCGATTATCCGGATATCCAGCTCATCGCTGGTAACGTTGCCACAGGCGAGGGCGCCAAAGCTTTGGCCGATGCCGGTGTTGATGGCGTGAAAGTGGGCATAGGCCCAGGTTCTATCTGTACTACCCGCATAGTTACAGGCTGCGGTGTGCCGCAAATCACAGCCGTATCAGATGCCGTAGACGCGCTTAAAGGAACGGGTATTCCCGTGATCGCCGATGGCGGTATTCGTTTTTCCGGGGATATTGCCAAAGCCCTGGCAGCCGGCGCCAGTTCGGTAATGGTTGGCAGCATGCTGGCAGGAACCGAAGAAGCCCCAGGCGAAGTGGAACTTTACCAAGGTCGTTATTTTAAATCTTACCGGGGTATGGGTTCGCTTGGCGCCATGGATCAAAACAATGGCTCGTCGGATCGTTATTTCCAGGACAGCAACAGTGCTGAAAAACTGGTACCAGAAGGGATTGAAGGCCGAGTGGCTTATAAAGGGCCCATCGCCAATATTATCCATCAGCAAATGGGCGGCCTGCGTTCAGCTATGGGCTTGACCGGGTCAGCGACTATCGAGGACCTGCGTACTAAAACCCAATTCGTTAAAGTAACCTCCGCGGGTATGGGAGAGTCTCATGTGCATGATGTGAGCATCACCAAAGAAGCCCCCAATTATCGCTTAGGTTAAGATCACCGACATTCGATGGGGCTGGTGTTAACCAGCCTTTTTTATCGTAACCGCGCTTTTAATATACGAGTACAAGATGACAACAAATATTCACGAACAACGCATACTAATCCTTGATTTTGGTTCTCAGTATACCCAGCTTATCGCCCGTCGGGTCCGCGAAATCGGTGTGTACTGCGAGCTTTGGGCCTGGGATGTGACTGAGGCGCAAATCCGTGAATTTAATCCCAATGGCATTATTTTATCCGGTGGTCCGGAATCCGTGCATGCTAAGGATTCCCCGCGAGCGCCTGATTATGTATTCAATGCCGGTGTGCCGGTGTTTGGCATCTGTTATGGCATGCAAGTCATGGCCGAACAGTTAGGCGGTGTGGTGTTGGGGTCTGATATGCGGGAATTTGGCTATGCCCAGGTCGAAGTGATTGCTGATATGCCCTTGCTGAATAACATTGAGGACCATGTTGGCGCCAATGGCAATGCCTTACTGGATGTATGGATGAGTCACGGGGATAAAATCGCCTCCGTACCGGAAGGTTTTATTACGGCTGCGAAGACTGACAGTTGTCCCTTTGCCGCTATAATACACCCCCAAAAGCAGTTTTATGGCGTACAGTTTCACCCTGAAGTCACTCATACCCGTCAGGGACAACGTATTTTATCCCATTTCGTATTAGACATCTGTGGTTGTGAAAAATTGTGGACAGCGGATGCCATCATTGAAGATGCCATCGCGCGCATGAAGAAACAGATTGGCGATGATAACGTGATCCTGGGATTATCTGGCGGAGTGGACTCTTCAGTTGTCGCTATGCTGCTACACCGAGCAATAGGCAAGCAGTTAACCTGTGTATTTGTGGATAATGGCTTGTTACGTCAAAACGAAGGCAAAGAGGTCATGGACATGTTCGGTGACCATTTTGGCTTAAACATTGTCAAAGTGGATGCCGAAGAACGATTCTTGACAGCCTTGGCTGGGGAAGCGGAACCAGAAGCTAAACGTAAGATCATCGGCCGAGTCTTTGTTGAAGTGTTCGACGAGCAATCCAAAAAATTAGCTAATACTAAATGGCTGGCTCAGGGCACTATTTATCCTGATGTTATCGAGTCTGCAGGTTCGGCTACAGGTAAAGCCCATGTGATCAAATCCCACCACAATGTCGGCGGACTGCCCGCAGACATGTTAATGGGGCTGGTTGAGCCACTACGGGAATTATTTAAAGATGAAGTGCGCAAGATAGGCCTGGAGCTTGGCCTACCTTACGACATGCTTTATCGCCATCCTTTTCCTGGCCCAGGTTTGGGTGTACGAGTATTGGGTGAAGTGAAAAAAGAATACTGTGATTTACTGCGTCGGGCCGATGCCATTTTTATCAGCGAATTACATGCTCATGATCTATATCAAAAAGTTAGCCAGGCCTTCACGGTTTTCTTGCCAGTTAAGTCTGTCGGAGTGATGGGAGATGCAAGAAAATACGATTGGGTTGTGTCATTGCGAGCGGTAGAAACCGTTGATTTCATGACGGCTCATTGGGCACATTTACCCTACGATTTTCTCGGCAAGGTTTCTAATCGTATTATCAATGAAATTGATGGCATTTCTCGTGTTGTCTATGACATCTCCGGTAAACCCCCTGCGACTATAGAGTGGGAGTAGTTTTGCCGTTGCTCTGCTAAATTAACGGCCAATATTTATTGGCCGATTTTTTACCTTTGTCCTACCTGTTTATTTTTGCTCGTTTACCCTTGAGGTTTAGTCATGGCGTTAAAACCCACTATCTATAAATTTAAAATATCCTTGTCTGATCTCAACCGAGATCACTATGATCAACTCAATCTCACGGTTGCTCAGCATCCCTCTGAAACGCTGGAGCGTATGATGACCCGTATATTGGCATATTGTCTCAATGCACATGAACACTTAAGTTTTACTAAAGGACTGAGTTCGGTGGACGAACCTGATATTTGGTTAATTGGCTTAGACGGGCAGTTAAACCAATGGATAGATGTGGGAGAGCCCGCATTTGATCGTATTAAAAAGGCCACACGCCTGGCCAAGTCGGTTAACGTCTATAGCTTCAACTCCAAGTCAGATACCTGGTGGCAACAAAACCAGAAACAATTTTCCAGCGTGAAGGTATCCGTGTTTCAGTTTCCCTGGCTGGCGATGCAGGCTATGGCATCCTTGGTACAACGGACCACAGACATGTCAGTGACTATTAGCGGTGACTCAGCCTATATAGCGGCACAAGCTGGCGAAGTTGACGTACTATGCCGCCAGCTTAGTGCTTAATAGCGTAATTCATCGCTGCTTTTTTATCGCTCAATAAGGCATTTAGGTTTGCCGATTAGCGGTTAGACAGGCAAAATACCGGCCCCTTTTTATTAATTTACAGTTAACGAGACGCATGATCACTAAGTTTGACTCTATACGACCCTTTGATGACAGTGATTTACCTGCTGTACTGGACAGACTGGTAAATAATCGTCAACTCATGGCGAGATTGCTATCTTTTCGTTTTTCCGCCTGGCCAAAGCTATTGCATCCGCTGCTGGGGTGGCTGACAAGAAAATATGTACTCAAACAGAGTAAAAGTATCAGCAGCTTACGAGATTTTCAGGTATTGGTAGAGCCATATGTACAGCACATGATCAACAAAACCACTGATAAATTGACTATCAGCGGTTTGAAACAGCTCGATTTAAGTACCCCCTGTTTGTTTATCAGTAATCATAGAGATATCGCTCTTGATCCGGCTTTTGTTAACTGGGCATTGCATATTAATGGTCAGGACACGGTACGCATTGCTGTAGGTGACAATCTACTGAGCGAGGACTGGGTCACCGATTTAATTCGCCTTAACAAATGTTTTATCGTCAATCGATCGGCTAAAGACAGACGGCAAAAACTTGCAGATGCCAAACTCCTGAGCGAATATATATTCAATACCTTGAAATCTGATGATCAACACATCTGGATCGCCCAGCGCGAAGGTAGAGCCAAAGATGGTAGAGACGTAACCAATCCCGCTATCATTTCTATGCTGAGTTTGAATAAACCTAAAACACTAGAATTATCAATCTATATCAGTCAGCTGCGCATAGTACCCGTGTCAATATCCTATGAATTTGACCCCTGTGATATTAGTAAGGCCAAGGAATTGCACGAAACAGAATTGACCGGAGCTTACGACAAAGATGACAGTGAAGACATCAGAAGTATTATTAATGGCATGACAGGTTACAAAGGCCAGGTACATGTGCATTTTGGCGAGCTATTAAGCGGGGAGTTTACCAGTGCTAAAGCAGTAGCCGATCATCTGGACAAGGCGATCCTGGCGGGTTATCGTCCCTTTGCATCTGCCTTCGTTGCGGGTAAACGTCTGGGATTTTCTGAATGTGCCGCTAGTCATGATTTTTCGGCAGGGGAGATAGCGGCAGCTGAAGCGTATTTGACCAAGCGTACTGAAGACCTGGCACCCGCGGTGGCGAGCAAATTACTGCAGATGTATGCTATGCCCCTTAAGCTAAACAAAACAGATTACTAGGACTTCCACTGTTATTTTTAACTCATGGTGCCCGGTGAATCACATCAGTTTTAACCCGTATCGCCATAAATTAACAAAACTGGATTAACCTGCAATCCTGCAAACCTGGTGGAGTCAGGTGCTTTTTTTAAGCAACCCTGTCTTTATTCAAGTTGTTGAATTGGCGATCCAAATCATATCTTTCGTCGGTGACAATTTTTTCTAAGGTTTCGATACGGACTTTTAAATCTGCTACTTGCTGCTTGAGCTCGTCATTTAGCTGACTATCGACTTTGTTTTTCTTTTTTGATTTGGAGCCATTTGTTAACTCAACAATGGCCCAACAAATGATGGCGACAATTGCAATTGCGGTTAGGTTCATGTCTATTCCTCGATTATGATATTATTATTCAAGATTATGCTAGTAAAGCAATTAATTGACCAAGATTAAAAATATATTATTATCAAGTAGTTATATTTTTTTTATATTTCTGCATGCTGGATTTGGCGGGTTTGACGAATAAATTACGCATTTAACCAACCTAGACCTTTCTCTACATAAGATGACTAAGAGTAAGATGAGTTCACAACAAGATCAATATTGGATGCACTATGCACTGGAGCTAGCAGCAAAAGCAGCTGCACAGGACGAGATCCCGGTGGGTGCGGTGTTGGTTAAAAATAATACATCTATTGGTGAAGGATGGAATCAGTCCATTGTGCTTAACGATCCTTCTGCCCATGCAGAAATGCAGGCCATCAGGCAGGCAGGGCAGGTGTTAGGTAACTACCGCTTAATAGAGACGACCCTCTATGTAACGCTTGAACCTTGTACTATGTGTGCGGGTTTATTGGTGCACAGCCGTATTCAACGCCTGGTCTTTGGGGCTTACGATGCAAAAACTGGGGCTGCAGGAAGTATTATGAACGTACTTGGGGATGAGCGTTTAAATCATCAAGTGTCAGTGCAGGGCGGGGTGTTAATGGAAGATTGTGGTGACCTGTTGTCGGCGTTTTTTCGGCGGCGCCGTGCCGCCAAAAAAGCCTTGAAACTACAAGCCAGTTAGCTTGCCAGGGACATTTCTTCTGTCTGCTCAGTCATCAGGAATTGCTGTCTTCTGAGCACAATTTTGTGATGCACACGTTTGATAACTAACCTTCTTCGGCCAGCCGTTAATATCCGTGGGCGATTATTAATTGTTGCACGTTTCCTCATGGCTTATCTCCTTGCTGTTAGCCTTTACTTTTTTTTCCATAGAGCACCGAAGCGGTGTAAAAGTTCCCTTGTAGATAATACACATGTTATTACCTGACAACTACTATAGCTGTTATCTATGAAATAAAAATGACAGTGACATATAATACCTCACTCATTGGTGGTTTGTTGTAGCTCCACAGAGCTGGGCACTGCAGGAGAAGACTCTTGTAGTTGTTTCAATGGTTTGGGTTGTTGTTCATTTAACCATACCAGGGTATCGTAATAACGGCGAATATTGGCCACATAGATCACCGCTTCATTACCTCGAGCATAACCATAACGAGTTGTTTTATAATATTTTTTCTGACGTAATTGCGGTAGGCGTTTTTTAACATCAACCCACATATCAGGATTTCCACCTTGTCTTTCGGTCAGCACCCGTGCATCTTCCAAATGCCCTAAACCGATATTATAAGAGGCTAAGGCAAACCATAACCTGTCGGGAAAGGGGATGCGATCCGGAATACGGGTGAGCAGGCTGGCTAAATATCTTGAACCACCGGCAATACTTTGTTCAGGATCAAGTCGCGAATTGACCCCAAGATCTTTGGCTGTGTTGAGGGTGATCATCATCATGCCTCTTACCCCGGTAACTGAGGTAGCGTTGGGTTTCCAGTGACTCTCCTGATAACTAAGTGCCGCCAGTAATCGCCAGTCAAGGTCATTGGCATAACGTTCAAACAGCGAACGGTAGCGTGGCAATACCTCATTAGCCGAACGGATAAATTCCCGAGTCTCCACATAGTTAAATTTTCTGACATGCCCGAAATGTTTGTCTTCTAATGCCGCCAGGGTACCGTCTGTGTATATTTGACCAAAATATTCGATCACCGCTGCGCGCAGAGCATTGTCGCGATTTTTACTGGTGGCCCAGGCGATCCCTTGTGCAGAGCTTAAGGAAAAACCTATGCTAAGTTCAGGATAGCGACGACGCATCAAGGCTAAGATATTGGAGTCCGCTATGGTGTAATCCAGCTCGCTGTCGAGCACCATTTCTAGCAGCTCCTCAGCATCCCTGTCATTGGTTTCGGTCCACTGTAATGCATCATTTTCAAGTTTGAAGTGACGCAAGGTCTCACTGTGGGCACCACCGGCCACTATGGTTAAATTGCCTGTTAAATCAGAGATCTCCCTGGGGCGAATATTGCCTTGTTTGAACACTAATTTTTGGCTAACAGTCTGATAAGCGGGGCCGAAGCGAAAATTTGCATAGCGTTCCGGGGTCACGTTAATACCCGCGGCTATGACATCGATATGGGAGTTGTCCAGCTGGGGAAATAATTCATGGGCTGTGTAGTAAGGAAATATTTCCAGCTTTACGCCAAGATAATCGGCGAAACCTGCGGCTAATTCGTATTCAAAGCCCTCAGGTCCGGTCGGACCATTGTAATAGGTAGTCAAGCCATAGGTCGTGCCAACTCGCAGCACACCCGTATCTAATACATGTTGCAAACTGTCTGGCTGTTTGCTGTCACCACAGGCACTGATGAACAACAACAGAGTAAGTATCGAAAAATAACGGACCCAGATAAGATACACCTCAATAAATAAATATCGTAAGCATTGTGAACAATTTATCGATTTTCATCCAGCTCTTTATGATTGTTTGAAATTTAATTTACCGATGCTGAAGTGCTTATCAATTTAAGTAAATTCAGTATATAATCCTGCGCTTAAAAATTTCCTGAAAATTGGTTTGCCGTCACAGTATGTGGGCGAGCCTTGCAACTTGGTGACTACTTCTATGCTTGTCCTGCGCGGCGCCCCAGCCCTTTCTGAATTTCGTAGTAAAAAATTGATGCAATCTATTGCCGGACTTAACTTGCCCGTCAATAGCCTGTTTGCCGAATTTGTGCATTTTTCTCACCTGTCTGAGCCCTTAAATGAACATGAACAGGATGTGTTAAATAAATTGTTGACCTATGGGCCGAAAATTGAAGCCCAGCAACCCCATGGGCAGACCTTAGTGGTGATCCCCAGACCAGGGACTATTTCCCCCTGGTCCTCCAAGGCCTCTGATATCGCTCACAACTGCGGATTGCAGCGGGTCATTAGATTAGAGCGTGGCTGTGTGTATTACATCGATACAGCCGAGTCATTAAGTGACAGCCAACTGAGCCAGTTAAAGGGTTTGTTGCACGACCGTATGACGCAAGCGGTGGTGAGTGATGTGCAATCAGCCGCTGAATTATTTACCCAAGATACGCCAAAGGCACTGACCAGTATCGATATCATCACTGGTGGGCGGCATGAGTTGGTAAGCGCTAACATGCGCTTAGGTTTGGCGCTGGCCGAAGATGAAATCGATTATTTGCTTACCAGCTTTAACGCATTGGGGCGTAACCCTAATGATATAGAGCTGTATATGTTTGCTCAGGCTAATTCTGAACATTGCCGCCACAAAATATTTAATGCCGATTGGACCATCGACGGTGAAAAACAGTCAAAGTCTTTATTCAAGATGATCAAAAATACCTACGAGCAATGCCCTGACTTTGTACATTCCGCCTACTCTGACAATGCCGCCGTAATAGCAGGCAGTTTTGCTGGTCGCTTCTTCCCACAGGCCCAGAACAATCAATACCATTACCATCATGAAGATATCGATATTCTGATCAAGGTTGAGACCCATAATCATCCTACGGCGATCTCACCTTTTTCTGGTGCGGCAACAGGCTCAGGGGGGGAAATTCGTGACGAGGGCGCAACAGGACGGGGTTCTAAACCCAAGGCTGGTTTGGTCGGGTTCAGTGTCTCTAACTTGCGTATTCCGGGTTTTGAGCAACCCTGGGAAGTGGATTATGGCAAGCCCGAGCGGATTGTGACGGCCTTGGATATTATGCAAGAAGGGCCACTGGGTGGCGCTGCCTTTAATAACGAGTTTGGCCGGCCAAATATATTGGGTTACTTTCGTACTTATGAGCAACAAGTGAACAGTTTCAACGGGGTGGAAGTGCGTGGTTACCACAAACCTATCATGTTGGCTGGTGGGTTGGGCAATATACGTAAACAGCATACCCAGAAAGGGGAAATAACCTTAGGCGCTAAGTTAATCGCTTTAGGTGGCCCGGCGATGAACATTGGCTTGGGGGGTGGGGCAGCGTCTTCCATGGCCTCTGGTGAATCCTGTGAAGATCTCGATTTTGCTTCTGTGCAAAGGGGGAACCCGGAAATGGAGCGCCGCTGTCAGGAAGTGATAGATAAATGCTGGCAACTGGGCGAGCACAACCCCATCCAGTTTATTCATGATGTGGGCGCAGGGGGCTTGTCTAATGCGTTTCCAGAGCTGGTTAACGACGGTGGCCGCGGGGCAAATTTCGAACTGCGCAATGTGCCTAACGATGAGCCGGGTATGACCCCTCATGAGGTGTGGTGTAACGAATCGCAGGAACGTTATGTGATGTCAGTGGCGCCAGAAAATCTGGATGTTTTTGCGCAAATATGTGCTCGTGAACGGGCACCGTTTTCCGTGGTGGGCGAAGCCACAGAACAACGACATTTAACCTTAACCGATAGTCATTTTGCCAACAAGCCCATCGATATGCCGCTGGATGTATTGTTGGGTAAAGCACCCAAGATGCATCGCGATGTCACTTCCAAGGAAGTGTTTGGTGAGCCATTGAATCTGGCCCAGATTGATTTGCAAGATGCGGCCAGTCGTATCTTGTGTTTGCCCGCTGTGGCCGAGAAGACCTTCCTGATCACTATAGGTGATCGCTCGGTAACCGGTTTGGTGAACCGGGATCAAATGGTTGGCCCCTGGCAGATACCCGTGGCCGATGTTGCTGTTACCGCATCCTCTTTTGATACCTATCAAGGGGAAGCGATGTCTTTGGGGGAGCGTACGCCCGTGGCGTTATTGAACTATGCAGCCTCGGCGCGCCTGGCAGTGGGTGAAGCCTTGACCAATATAGCGGCGGCGGATATTGGTGATTTAAAACGTATTAAATTGTCAGCCAATTGGATGGCAGCCGCAGGGCATCCAGGGGAGGACGCAGGTTTGTATGCCGCGGTTAAAGCGATAGGAGAAGAGTTATGTCCGGCCTTAGGATTAACCATTCCTGTGGGCAAGGATTCGATGTCAATGAAAACCCAGTGGCAAGACGCCCAGGGCGATAAAACCGTGACCTCACCTTTATCTTTGGTGATCACAGCCTTTGGTGCGGTACAAGATATCCGTAAAACCCTGACCCCAGAACTTAAAACGGGCAGCGGCGATACATTGCTGCTATTGATTGATTTAGGGGCTGGCCAAAACCGCATGGGTGCATCGTGTTTGGCACAGGTTTACCAGCAACTAGGACAATCTACCCCTGACGTAGACTCCCCTGCAATACTAAAAGGTTTCTTTCTGGCTATTCAGCAGTTGGTCCATGATCAATATTTGCTTGCCTACCATGACCGCTCTGATGGCGGCTTGTTTAGTACGGTCACTGAAATGGCTTTTGCGGCTAACACCGGAGTCGATATTGTTCTGGATACGCTTGCTGGTGATGATATGAGTGCTCTTTTTAACGAAGAACTCGGCGCGGTTATACAAATTGATGCGCTGCACTTAGGCGATGTAAAAGCCGTGTTTCAGCAACATGGTCTGGCAGGTATGCTGCACGTTATCGGCACCACCAATGACGATGATCAGATCCGTTTTAGCCGTGACAATCAACCGGTATTGCAAAATAGTCGCAGTTTTTATCGTAACCTGTGGGCGCAAACCACTCACCATATGCAAAGCCTGCGTGATAATCCACAGTGTGCCCAACAGGAATTAGCCACTAAAAACGACGCATTAAATCCCGGTTTGCACGCTAAACTGAGTTTTGACATTAACCAAGACATCGCTGCGCCTTACATTGCCAAAGGGGTGGCGCCGAAAATTGCGATTTTGCGAGAGCAAGGCGTTAATTCCCATGTGGAAATGGCTGCGGCCTTTGACCGAGCGGGTTTTACGGCCATAGATGTGCATATGAGTGATGTGCTGGCCGGGCGAGTGTCACTGAGTGAATTTAAGGGGCTGGTTGCCTGCGGCGGTTTCTCTTATGGTGATGTACTGGGAGCAGGTGAGGGCTGGGCAAAATCGATTTTATTCAATCCCCAGGCCAGAGATCAATTTTCGGCATTTTTCGACCGTAATGAGACCTTTACCCTGGGTGTATGCAATGGCTGTCAAATGTTATCTAATTTGAAACAGTTGATCCCTGGCGCCGAGCACTGGCCACATTTTGTCACCAACCAATCAGAAAGGTTTGAAGCCAGGGTGGCGATGCTAGAAGTAAAAGACTCGCCCTCTATTTTGTTTGCAGGCATGCAAGGATCACGCATCCCCATTGCCGTATCTCATGGTGAAGGACGGGCAGAATTTGCCGGAGGTAATGGTCTGCAAACCATGGAGGATAGTGGCACTATCGCCCTGCAATATGTGGATAATTACGGCAAAGTGACCCAGCAGTATCCCGCAAATCCTAATGGTTCACCTCTGGGGATCTCTGGCTTAACCAGTATAGATGGTCGCGCTACCATAATGATGCCCCACCCCGAGCGGGTATTCAGGACGGTGGCAAACTCCTGGCATCCCTCTGACTGGCAGGAAGATAGTCCCTGGATGCGTATGTTTCGTAACGCACGGGTTTATCTTGGTTAGGGCCGGCAGGTAAGACAAGTAGTGAAGGCTAAAATAACCTCGTATAGTTATATGTAAGCCAGAAAAGTAAAGGGCCTGCAATGGCCTGATACCCTATTTATACCCAAAACGATTGGCGTGGCAGGCAAGCGGCAAAAACAACATCTCACCACAGGGGAAGGCTGATTAGCTGAACAAAGCCGATAAGGCTTTAGCTTCAAGTAAGATGAGTTTAGCACAATAAAAAATGGTCATAATCGTAGCCGGTTTGAAGTAATTGAAGCCTCAGTCGTAATTGGTTTTTATTTTTTTATTTAATCCTTTGATGTCATTAAATTAATCCTTGTATAGCGACGAATAACTGACTATTATTTACTCGCTCGTTGACAGGAAGTCCCCATCCTGCTTATTAATAAATTGTCATATGATTATAATTATAAGTATAAATTTTAATAAAAATAATAAGAGACGTTTATGAATCGTTCATCAAAAGGTTTCGGTTTAGCCGGAGTGCTCGCCACCGTAGTATTATTGATGGTTGCCGCTATATTTAGTGCGTCCGCACAATCTCAGACATTTGACCGTTGCTTACAAAGTAGCGTTGAATATATAAATTAAATCAGTTGATTTTTTCCGTAGGCATGGCCAGTTTTGGCATTGCTGGTGCGGATTGTATCAATATAACTTCTGCTATATTTTTCCCTTTAACATGATAGCCGCTGGGGGGAATTGCTCTGTCCACCAATATATTCTTAACCCTGACGTTGTAAATAGTCAGCAACAATAAATGCCTGCATTGACCCACAAAAAAGACACTCTACACTTGTACCTGTTTTGCTAATAGTTACATTTGCGCTAGAGCAGATTGATAACAGCCAACTAGGTTGCATCTTCATTGATCACGGCTATATACCCAAAAATCTTCAAGATGCAAGTTCAGAGCTTAGGCAGGAAGTTAGGGCAAGGCACAACACCCAGGAAATGGCTTTCCCTTTTTAAGTATTGTAACGCAGCACTGGTTTTCTGCCTAAGCTCCCTGCGGGTGGGTTTCAAATTCTCCACTACTGCGTTATGTGTATTGGATATAGAAAAGCGTAAGGTTCGAAGGAATGCTGGTTGCCTTCATAGACGTTACAATGCAGCTTGCCAGCGACTTCCCGAAGGACGATGCTAACTTTTCTTACGCTTTATAAGTAAATCGAGAAAATTCACACCCCGGTAAAATAAATAGGATCCAGCGCTGAGTGAGTAGATATTAAGCTGGATTGGTATAAGTACAAATCAATGTACATCTGCGTATTTTGTTCAATCACGGCCTGGTGTTTTGTTACCTGCCAGAGTGTGCAACAATTTAGCTGATAACATCCAAACAGGAATAATAATGAGATCGACATTTTTAATAACCACTCTTTGTGCGCTATCGCTTATTAGCGGTTGCTCAGAAAAACAGGTTGCCGGGCAACCTCAGCAGCCCAGTGCTGATGAGGCGGATAGTGCAGGCAAAATAATCGAGGTAGGCAAAGACTATCATTCGTTTGCCAACCCACAAGAGATTAAAACCACCCATTTAGCCCTTGATTTGGATGTTGATTTCGCCCAAAAAATCATATCAGGCGAAGTACAAATCAGCTTTAAGCGCATGGAGCCACAGAGCAATACTTTGATCCTTGACACCCGTGATCTTACGATCAACAGCGTAACCGCTAGCGGCGTGCCCGTACCTTATACGCTTGCTAAAGAGGATTCATTTCTGGGCGCTGCACTGGAGATAACGGTACCTAAAGAGGCAGAAAAAATCACCGTTGCCTACCATACTTCTCCTGAGGCATCGGGTGTGCAATGGTTAACCCCGGCGCAAACTGCAGGTAAAAAACACCCATTTTTATTCACCCAATCCCAAGCCATTCATGCCCGCAGTTTTATACCCTTGCAGGACTCTCCTCAGGTAAGGGTAACGTACGAGGCGATCATTCATACACCTAAAGAATTACTGGCTGTTATGAGTGCCTCTAATGATCCCGATACTGCCCGCGACGGTGTCTACGAGTTTGCTATGCCTCAACCTATTCCCGCTTATCTGATCGCCCTGGCAGTAGGGGACTTACAATTCAAGCCTATGGGTAAACGCACAGGCGTTTATGCCGAACCCCCATTGCTGGAAGCAGCGGCAGAAGAGTTTGCCGATACTGAATCGATGTTGGATATGACGGAAAAAAAGTATGGCCCCTACCGTTGGGATAGATACGATTTGCTGATTTTACCACCCTCTTTCCCCTTTGGCGGTATGGAGAATCCCCGTTTATCCTTTATTACTCCCACTGTTATTGCCGGTGATAAGAGTTTGGTGTCATTGATCGCCCACGAACTTGCTCATTCCTGGTCGGGCAATACAGTAACCAACGCAACTTGGCGTGACTTGTGGTTGAATGAAGGGTTCACTACCTACTTGACCTATCGCATTATGGAAATGGTGTACGGCGAAGAGCGTTACGCTATGGAGTCAGTACTGGGGCAACAAGACCTGCAAGCCGCCATTGATTCATTGCCGGAAACTGACGAGATATTGGCCATAGACCTTAGAGGACGGGATCCCGATGTTGTGTTTAGCAACATTCCCTACGAAAAAGGTGCCCTGTTTTTACGTGAACTTGAACAAAAAGTGGGTCGTGATAATTTTGATGCTTTCTTGCTAAATTATTTTGAGCATTTTGCTTTTCAGAGTATCACTACCGATCAGTTTATCGATTATCTTGACGACACCCTGTTAAAAAACTATCCACAACAGCTATCGGCTGAACGTATTGAGCAATGGATCTTCGAACCAGGGATCCCCTCTGGCGCGCCCGTTGCTCAGTCTGATGCCTTCACCCTGGTGGATGATGCACGTAATAGCTGGTTAACAGGAGATATAGCAGCCGATGAAATTAAAAGCGGTGATTGGGTCGTGCATCAATGGTTATATTTTTTGAACAATATGCCCCAACAGCTTAGCCAGGCCCAACTTACTGAACTGGATAAAGCATTCAATCTGACTCAAAGTAAGAATAATGAAATTGCCCATAGCTGGTTATTAATAGCCGTAAATAACTGGTACCAGCCAGCGTTACCAAGATTACACAGTTACCTGGTCAGTATTGGTCGCAACAAGCTGGTTAAACCTCTGTATAAAGCCTTGTCGCAAAGCCCCCAAGGTAAAGTATTAGCGCGCAAAGCATTTACCGAAGCCAAGCCGGGTTATCACCCGTTAACGGTTAAGGCCAATGAAGGTTTTGTAAAATAAGCTTTATGTAATAAAGGCTGGACAAATAAAAAGGAGACCATCAGGTCTCCTTTTTATTACTGGGTCTGATATTAGGGCGTTTTCGGCGCCGCCGGGATAGTACTTTTCAGTTGCTGCTGTGCAGATTGACGCCATCTTTCAAGCTCAGCCAACCGGCTGGAAAGGCCATTGTTCGCCAATGCCGTAGAGATAAGTTTTTCACGTAAGCCCACCATCTGCTGGTCAGTGTCAGTGGCTGTTTGTTCAATCTCAGCCAATAAAATCGATATTTTAGCCGTTGCTTTTACATTAAAATCCAGTTGCTCCTGCAACAAACCAATAGTAGTTGCATTAAAATCATTTTCACCTTTGACTGCGCTGATATTTTGTTCAAGCTTGTTATGTTGAGATCTCATACTGGCCGACAAGTCTTTGATCTCAGATTGATTTTTTCGCCATGCAGAGGCCCATAATTTATCCATTTGTTCCCATAATTCCTGGGTCTTGTCACTTAATTCGGTGACGCGAACCTGCATCGCTACCGCAGACTCACCTATTTCTTCACCTGTGTCAGATAAGCGGCGCTCGAGAACAGTGATCCGTTGCTGAGCCTTGATGATGACCTGTTGTTGCAGCTGCATGGTGTAAAAGCCATAACCTATGGCCCCTGCTAATAAAACAACCAACAGTAAAATAGCCAACCAGGACGGCCCGCCAGCTTTGCCCTGGTTATCAGGTTTTACGGCTTTATCCGCAGGTGGGGATTTTTTGCTGCCACCGGACCGGGCACGGTGGTAGGAGTCAAGATCATCTTTATCCAGCGCAAGTGACGGTATTTCGTCTTTATTTTTATCGGTCGACATAAAATTTTGTTTATCCTCAGCTAGTAACTTGTCGAGGATTATACCTTTGTTCTAAAGGAAATTACCAAGCGTGTATTTATTGCTCAGCTTTTTCTTACATTATCCCCTCATTAAAAATAAATCATGGCTCTGCATTTGCCTCAGGCTGGGCTAGTGGCAATCTGTGTGATTGCGACCACACAGGGTACAAAGAGCATAGAGTTAATCATTTTTAAAATAGAATCATGTTAGATGTGCTTACTCTGTGACTTCGGTGGTAAATTATTTTTTGTCACAGCATCGAGTGTATAGCTAGCCCTGAATAATTTGCATAGGCATGAAATAAATTAAGTGAAAATTTTTCTAGAAGCACAGGTTGTGCATCAAATTGGAAAATAATCAGTAGCAAGAAAATGCGACAAAATTACAATCATGTTAAAATCGCCTGATAAATTCAGTCACTCGTAAAAACAAAATATGATCCCATGGACATTACTCGGCACGGCCAATATCCCCAACAATGGTGGGGAGCTGAAACTGACCCAGCGCGAAAATGAATTTTCAATTCACCTCACAGGTATACGGGGAGAGTTAATGAACAGCCGCACTCATTGCTCCGAACTCGCCCTGGCGGAGCTAGGCTGTGCGCACATCCTCGGGGTGGAAAATCGTAAAGTACTAGTAGGAGGCCTGGGCATGGGTTTTACCCTGTCAGCGGCACTAAAAGCCACGACCGTTAGTTCTCAGGTTGTGGTGGCTGAATTAATCCCCGAAGTGATTGAATGGAATAAAGGGCCCTTAGGGGAATGTGCTAACAGGCCGCTAAATGATAGCCGGGTGCAGGTACATTTGGGGGATGTAGCTGGGCTGTTCAAAAGCCCACAGCCCACTTATGATGCGGTTTTATTAGATGTAGATAACGGACCAGAGGGGTTTACCCATACTGATAATAACAATCTATATTCACTGCCAAGTTTACTGGCAATACGACAAACCCTTCATCCGGGGGCGATGTTAGCCGTTTGGTCTGCTTGGAATGATCCAAAATTTACTCAGCAACTAAAAAAAGCCCGTTTTGTTGTTGAAACAAAAACCGTCAGGGCTCACAAGGGAAAGGGCAGTTGCCACACCATTTATTTGGCAAAAAAAACAGCGGGTACCGGTAGCAAGGGGCAGGGAACTCGTTCGCGATAAGACCTAATCTACAGGCTTAACAAGAGCAGTGATAACAAAGGGTGCACACAAGACCAGCCCCTTTTTTAGCCAGTATATATCAGTACATTTTAACGTCCAGAGGGACATCCATTGCATATTAAAGGGGCTATGGCGTTTTGATATGTAATGGAACCGTAATATTTAGCTGCTTTTCAATATGCAGTTTTTCACTATTTTCAGCAAATCAGGCATACATGGGGTACGACCGTTACAAAAATTACGCAGCTGTTCCTGGTGGCATTAACGTTATTTCAAATATTCCTCGTCAATTCCTGCCCACATCGAGTAACTAAATACCTTTTCCGGAACCTGTTCTTTCTTTAAATTTATGGCTATACAAGCCTGAAGTATACCGATGATATATTACGGGGCCCGAAATCAGTCGAAATTATCCCCCTGTTAAAATTAAATAATGAAATGTAAGAGGTGCCAACTATTCTGACACGGAGGCACTCATATACCGCCTCCCTTGAAGCTTTATCCTTGTTGGCTGCCACGCCAATAGCTTTGAGTATAGAGTCAGTTTATCAGCTAATCCCTCTTTCACTGCGATTTCTGTGCTCTTGGTTGTGAAGTTTCTTTTAGTTAAAGCATTTACATAGCCAATCCGTAACTTGCGAATGATTCGACTTGGCACTAATTTGCCTATTGAGCTCATCAGGGGAAGTGAGTAATGAGCCCATTGTCAGGTTTTTTTACACAATACAGCGATGATAACTAGCGGGTGCTATGGGTATTTTTAAATTACTTATATTTCTCAGATATCACTGGTGGTAAAGGCTATGGACTATCTGGCTTATACGAGCGAGAGATCAACATTCATCGCTTATTCTGCTTGAAAAATAACCAGCCTGATCCAGGTGGGAAAATTTATGACCCTTATGAGGGGCATAGAGCAAAGACAGATAACCATGAGCCCATTAGATAGAAAGGGCTGCAGCACTTTAAAAGCAAGGATCGAATAGCCAATAGCCGACTTGTGACTCACTGTTATTTGACCTTAATTATTCCCCTAATAAGTATACAGTCCACAGAAAGTAAAACGGGCCACCAAAAGTGTCAGGTTATTTTACACCTGCCACATAAGGCCTTTTTGAAGGCACCAGTCAGTCATTTACCAACCTCAAAGGTAAGTATTTTATCTAAATAACCAGACATTACGTGACTGAGTAATCAGCTGACTGAACCTTGTACTATGGTTTGCCCTTATCGACATGCAGTAATCATCATCATCGTCATGGGATGACACTTTCGTTGCTTAGCAGCAGTGAAAAGACTACACAGTAACCCTTGTAGAAGGGTTGGTGCTGTTTATATAAAACCAGCATCATTGGATTTTCAGGTGTTATCCACGGCCAATACTGTGATGTAAGGAGGGCCCGATCACCGGTGGGTATTTCTACCATCAACCCATTACCTTAAATATCGATGACTGTTTTCATACTTATTTATGTTGGACATGATGGTCACGTCACTGATCATTTTATTTCAAACGCTTGGGTGTCAGGTTCTTTTACATACTCGAATAACTAAGTTGTGTAAATATTTTAAATTATTGAAATGTAATAGATTATTACCTTTGGTGTGATATGTGCTTAATCTCCTAACTTCAGTGATGACGTATCACTTTTAGACATTACCTAAGCGTATAAAAATGCGAAGGGATTAAGAGGAATATTACATGAAAGATCCATTTTTAAAGGCAAGTGTCGGCAATATAAGGCAACTTGCTATTATCATTATATCGATGGCTTTTAGTTTTAATGCTAATGCCACCTTAGATTTTACGTTTGATGTTTACAGCGACGATTGGGCTCAAACTAAAAACTTGACCGATGGGGACACCCTTACGTTTAGCTTTGCTGATGATGTCGACCTGACGAATTTCTCATACTCAGATATCGTATCTCATAGGTTTGACTACCTAACGGCTGGAGGCGGATCAATATTATCTAACAGACCCACAGGGGGATGGAGCACTCAGGATCCTCAATATTGGGACGCTTTGCAGTGGGACGGAACCAACATGACCCTCAATTTCGACAAGGCCGGCGGTGAGGGGGCAAGATTGTATGGTACATCCACAGATGGAAAGGGCAACGAGATCCATCCGCACGGCTGGAACGCGTTCCAATTCCATACTGACACTTGGTTATCTATCGAAGCCAAAAATAGTGATGCAGTAATATCATTTAAAGCACATAGCGCACCTTTAGTAAGTAGCGCGCCTATCAACGCACCCACACCATCAACACTTGGCATATTGGCCCTTGGTTTATTGGGTATAGCATCACGTCGATTTAAGAAGCGAGCTTAGAAAGTTAGTTTCACTACAGATGATGGTATGCATGAATAAACCCATGTAATGCAATGTCGTCGATAATCTTCAAGAAGCATCATCCCCCTCGGTTGATGTATCTTGGCCCCCCAACACCAGCCATGACCATCGCTAACACAATACTTACCCGTATTTGTTAAGAGGCCTGGACATCACTCGGCTCAATCAAGTGTGGAGTATTGACATTATCTACATTCGTTTGCAGAGTTTTTATCTGGTAGCGATCATTGATTGGTACGGTGGTAGTGTTTATCAAATAGTATGGATGTGATTTTTTCCGTAAATTGTTTACCGTAAGCGCTTACCAATTTTGGCAAGCCGGAGATGTTTAATAGTGACCAGGGCTTGTCAGTTCACCCGTGAAATATTTACGGGCGTACTGCTCAAAAGTGGCATCATTATCAGCATGAATGGGTAGGGTGTGTAGTGGATAATATTTTTGCTGAAGGTCTATGGCGCATAGTGAAATATGAAGATATGTATTTAAAAAAGTACGTTGGCCTTCCCTATTTATCGGTAGAGATAACAGAGTCTACCTTAAACCAGGGAGATATTTGTCTGTACCCAGAGGGCCATTTTAATCAACTCGGCGGGGCACAGGTGAATTTTGGTTTGCCTGTGTTTAATACTAGTAATTGATTGACGTTTTTCAACAGAGATGCAAATGATAAGCTGAAATCTTTATATGGCGTTTTAGGACGCATGACCGTATCAGTAAAGGTCCCAGAACCTGGAACGGTTTTATTATTATCATTGGGTTTAGCAGGCTTGTTTTTGTCTCGACACAAAAAGTAATCCTAATCGCTTTGTCATCTAGCCCTCAACGATGCCAAGGTAACCAGCGGATAATACAGTCATCAAGCGCTTGATCCTATTTTAATGGTCCACTTTTACAAACTCACGAACAAGCCATCTGCTTGTTATGACCTCAGTAGAAGCTATCGGTCAATACCAACGTCAGTCTGTTCTGTTTATTTTGCTAAATATAATAGGCGATTAATTCCCTGTTTTTTAACTTTGAGACCAATGTTGTTGATTTTAGGCCGAGTAATGCGGCAGCGCCATCTTGACCATAAATTTTGCCATTACAGTGTTTCATTGCTGCTTCTATATTATTTTTTTCTAGTTGTTTATGATTTTGAGCGGTGAGTAACTGTGATTGTGGTACTTGCATTGGCGCGCCAGAGGGGGACTGTGTTGCCAAAAAATTAAAAGAGAGCTTATGATCTTTGGCCAGAATAACTTGCCGTTCGATGATATTTTCAAGTTCACGAATATTCCTGGGCCAATTGTATTGTTCTAGATACTGCATCTGTCCGATAATTATCTTTGGGGTAGATTGATTTTTCTGCAAATTTTATTGATAAAGTACTGTACTAACAGGGGGAGGTCGTCAATTCGCTCCCGCAAGGGCGGTGCTTGAATAGGAAAGACATGTAAACGGAAGTACAAATCTTCTCTGAATTTATTTTGCTCGACTAATTTTTTTAAATCTTTATTGGTTGGCGCAATAACACGCACATCAATATTACGGGTACTTGATTCACCGACGCGCTCAAATTGTTGCTCCTGCAATACCCTAAGTAACTTCCCTTGTAATTGCAGTGGTATTTCTGCCACCTCATCTAAAAAAATGGTTGCCCCATCAGCGAGTTCGAAACGCCCGACCCGGTTGGCAATGGCACCAGAAAAAGCACCTTTAACATGACCAAAAAATTCACTTTTAAACAGTTCGGGTGGAATAGCAGCGCAATTAACGCGAATAAGTGACCGGGTTTTTCGTGCGTTCACTTCGTGAATGACACGAGCGATGAGTTCTTTACCCGTTCCTAATTCACCCATAATTAATACGTTTGCGTTGGTAGGGGCAACTAGTTCGATCTGGTTGGCCATTTGCATCATTTTTATGCTTTTACCAATAATTTTATGGTGGTTAAAATCCGAGTTTATTTCTTCTAATAAATAAGCGTTTTCCATTTCTAAACGGCGTTTTAAATGATCGACCTCTTTTCGGGCATTTAACAATTTAGCTTGATTACGTTTTCGCTCGGTAATATCTCGAAATATCACCAAGGCGCCCATTAACCTGCCATTATCAGTAATAGGTGTACTGGTATATTCAACGGGACAGGTTTTCCGTTTTTTTGCCAAAATACTTCATCGTCCACTACGTGTATCTCACCGTCGTTAAATGCGGCATAAATATGACATTGATGAGCGTGATAATGGCTGCCATCAGCATGGGAGTGGTGAATAACGTCATGTATGTTTTTGCCGGTCAGCTTGGCTTTTTTCCAACCTAAAATATCCTCAGCGGCCGAATTTACGAAGGTGGTGCAACCCTGGTTATCCACACCATAAATACCGTCACCGACCGCAGTTAGTAATAATTGATTACGCCTCTCTATTTCTTCAAAAATTGTTTCGCTTTTACTCCAGTGAAAAAGACCAGCCTGATAATTTTATTTAATATTTGACCTATAGCGACGGGCAAAAATAACTGAACTATCTTCGCAACTTAAAAGAATATTATCGTCCAGTAATACCGCATTTATTTCTAAATGAATCTCTTTATTCGCTACCTGGATAGATAAATCTTCTGTCCATGCTGAGCCTTGATCCATGACTTGTCGGGTGAAAACCAATAATTGCTCTAGGTGATCCGGGAGAAACTGGGTCACTGTGTAATGCATTAATTTATCTTGCTGTAAAAAAATAATTTTTTAGCGTGTTGGTTGATTTGTACTAACCGGTTTTTTATTGGGTCGAGCAATAACATCGCTGTTGGCGCGTTTATAAATAAAGGGTTCAAGCTGTCTTCCTGCTTTTACTCGATGTGTACCTTGTCATTCAATTTTTGGGTCAAGCAACGATTTTTCGTTGTTTTAACCATGAGTTATCGTTGCCAACGAAAAATCGTGGTAAGGAATTATCTTTATAATTAAATTTAATCGTTTAAATTCAATTATTTACTTGATATTTAATTCTGGCACGGTTATCGCAAACATAAAGACGTTGCTAAAGGGTTGTTGCTACAAAATTTTGGCTAACAGTTATTGCTACTCGTGAGCGAGCTTGCCCTAAAGTAGTAATTTAGCGTCGTAGAGAAGAGTAACAGTGCGTAATTGCGAAAGGTTAACGATTATCAATTTGCACTGTTAGTAATCATTTAGTCATCATATTTTGCACTATTAGTGTTCAGTATAATTGTTTTGAGGAATGCCTTATGAAAAAAATAGATGTAACCGAAGCCATTTTTACCCTTAAAAAAGAAAAAAAACTAACCTGGGAAGAAATTGCACAGGCCACTGGTATGTCAACTGTTTGGACAACATCTGCCTGTTTAGGTATGAACAGTTGCCCAGCCGAGGTAGCTGAAAAACTGGTTGAATTTTTAGGTTTACCCCTGGAGGCAACCTCAGTACTGATGGAATATCCTCTAAAAGAATGGGATAAAGCGGTCCCACAAGACCCACTTATTTATCGTATATACGAAGTTGTTGGCGTATATGGCGATACGCTTAAAGAGGTTATTCAGGAGAAATTTGGTGACGGTATTATGAGCGCGATTGATTTTTCTATGGATGTGCAAAAGGAAGTGAACCCCAAAGGTGATCGGGTAATATTAACCTTAAATGGTAAATTTTTACCCTATAAATCCTGGTGATCTAATAGATGGAAAATGAGTGGCTTGGGTTGGTGCAAGCGTGTTCTCTTTATCAGGTTTTTAACCTAATATCGATGGATTTATCCAGTGCGGATAAGAGTAAATTTAATTATAATCAATGACTTATAGTGTATTAATGGCTTTTTTCATAGCAAAGTGAAAATATTAAAATAAAAGAGGAATAACAATGGCTTATATTGAACCTAGTGAATTTGTCACTAAGATGGTTGATGCAGGTGAATCTAAAGTATATATGTCGACTAAAGACACCTTGATCAGGGCGTTTATGGCGGGGGCTATTTTAGGATTAGCGGCCATTTTTGCTATTACCGTAGCAGTAAAAACAGGTAGCCCCTTAGTGGGAGCGGTGCTTTTTCCTGTTGGTTTTATCATGTTGTATTTGATGAAATTTGATTTATTAACGGGTGTTTTTACCTTAGTGCCCTTAGCCCTATTGAACAAACGACCCGGTGTAACCTTTGGTGGCATGATGCGAAATTGGGGTTTGGTTTTTGTGGGTAACTTTGCCGGCGCAATGACCACTGCCTTTTTGATGTCCTTTGTTTTGACTTATGGCTACTCTGTTGACGGAGGTGCGATAGCCGCCAAGGTCAGTGCTATCGGTGAATCACGTACATTAGGGTATCAAGAAAATGGTATCGGCGGCTGGTTTACTATTTTTATTCGCGGGATGTTATGTAACTGGATGGTCTCTATGGGCGTGGTAGGTGCGATGATTTCTACCTCTGCAGGCAGTAAAATGGCGGCAATGTGGATGCCAGTTATGTTGTTTTTCTTTATGGGTTTTGAGCATTCAATTGTTAATATGTTCTTATTCCCTTTCTCCATGATCATGGGCGGTGATTTCACCATTTATGACTACCTGGTTTGGAATGAAATACCAACCGTTTTAGGTAATCTTGCTGGTGGTTTATGTCTGGTGGGTTTACCCTTGTATTATACCCATGTGAAAACATCACCGGAACGTAAATTGGTTAAATAAAAATTGACCGGTAGGTTGCAGGCTCCAAATATATTATGTTTGGAGCCTTTTTTATTGGAATACGTTAATGAGGAAAATAGATGAGTCGGCCATTAAGTGTGGTTATCGGGCAAGCCAGCACTAAGGGGCTTAAGATCATTAACCAGGATGCTATGGGTAAGGTCATCCCGACAGAGCCGCAGCTTAGTAATAAGGGTATTGTTGTGGCGATGGCGGATGGGATTAGTTCCAGTCAGGTCAGTCAAATTGCCAGCCAAACAGCGATTTCAAGTTTTTTAGATGATTATTACTGCACCTCCGATTCCTGGTCGGTGAAAACATCAGTGCAAAAAGTCGTAAAATCAATTAACTACTGGCTTTATGCACAGACGCGCAACAGCCCTTATCGATTTGAAAAAGATAAAGGTTATATTACGACTTTTAGTGCATTAGTCTTGAAATCTAATACGGCCCATGTATTTCATTGCGGTGATACCCGTATTTATCGAATATCAGGGGGGCAACTGGAACAATTAACCACAGATCATCGCCGAGTTGTTTCTGCTCAAATCAGTTATTTAACCCGTGCCCTTGGTATTGAGCAACAGCTAGAGATTGATTATCACAGTGAAGCCATTGAGATAGGCGATGTCTTTGTCTTGGCAACTGATGGTGTGTATGAATTTTTACAAAATCAGCAGTTTATCAAGCATATCGCTAATTCAGAGACTTTAGATAGCGCCGCAAAAAAAATTATTGAGCAGGCATTACTTGGTGGCAGTGATGACAACTTAAGTATACAAATTGTTCGTATTGAACATGTTCCTGATTATCAATTAGATGAAGTACAACAGCACGTTACTCAACTGCCTTTACCGCCGAGATTACATCCAAGAATGCAGTTTGATGGGTATGAAATTACTCGTGAAATTTATATTAGCAGCCGCAGTCATGTGTTTTTAGCTCGGGATCTAACCAGCCAAGAAACCGTCGTGATTAAAACACCTTCCACTGAGTTACGAAATGATACCCACTATCTGGAACTTTTTATGCTGGAAGAGTGGATTGCCAAACGACTTAATAATCCTCACGTAGTCAAAGCCATAGAACTGACTCGAAAACGAAATTTTTTATATTTGGTGAGCGAATTTATTGAAGGGGTCTCACTTGATCAATGGATGATCGATAATCCAAAGCCAGATATTAATCAGGTTCGATCGATTATTAGGCAAATAGCAAAAGGCTTACAAGCCTTTCATCGACAAGAAATGATCCATCAAGACTTACGACCCAATAACATCATGATCGATTATAGCAATACCGTTAAAATAATCGATTTTGGTTCAACCTATATTGCCGGCGTCACTGATCCCGTTAATGCACAGGCACTGCGTGGCACACTGCGTTATTCAGCACCCGAATATTTTTTGGGACACGTTGGCAGTGAGCGCTCTGACATTTATTCGTTAGCGGTTATTACGTATCAAATGTTATCGGGGCGTTTTCCTTATGGTGTCGAGATTGCCCAGGCCAAAAATATGTCAGCACAAAGACGTTTAAGCTACACAAGCCTGATAAACGACGATAGCGAATTTCCACTTTGGATTGATGATGCCCTAAAACGAGCATTACATATTGAGCCATTAAAACGCCACGGAGAGTTGTCTGAATTCATGTATGATTTACACCAACCTAATAAGGCGTATTTGTCGCGAAATCGTCGCCCCTTAATGGAACGTGACCCTGTTATGTTTTGGCAAGGGCTCAGTGCTATTTTATGCTTAGTGATTATTATTCAGCTGGCATTTTAATGTTATGTTTTTATATTGCACTCATCGTTGACGTTACAAACCAGCCACTACCCAAATGAGTGTGGTTTGGCAAGAAAAGCTAATGCCAAACTTCAGTTTTTTCAAAAATCAGACTAGCTAAGAAGGTACGATTAAATGCAAAGTGGAATAGTCTACCTTTATATTGCCTGCGGAGGAGCCGCAGGGGCCTGTATGCGTTTTTTTATGACGCAACTGATATTGCAATGGTTTGGCAGAGGCTTTCCCTACGGTACATTGCTGGTAAATGTAATTGGCTCTTTTAGTCTGGGCTTTTTATATTCACTTATCGCCCAGAGGCAAATGGAAGCGGTATTATGGAAAACAGCCCTTGGGACAGGTTTGTTTGGCGCTTTTACGACGTTTTCAACATTTTCTGTTGATACCTTGATGTTGCTTCAGCAAGGCCTTTGGATAAAAGGGCTTCTCAACATTTTTTTAAACCTTAGCTGCTCCTTGTGTGCCGCCTGGTTAGGCACCGTTATGGTTACTACTTTTGTTAAAGAGCAATAGTTATACCCATCGACCTTACAGCTGTAGCGTTGTTGGCTGATTTCACTTTGCCCTATCGCCAACCACGTTGCACTTAGCGCATCTAAGTTCATGGGCCTGAGTTGTTTTTGTCGCTTGGATGCACTTCATTGGCTTTGGACATATAAAATAAACGATTTTTCCACCAACAAAAAAATCAGAAAATCACTGCCCGGCAAGTCGCCAATAGGGGATTCGACGGTCCGGTTGTTTTTATTGATGAAGTTGTCAGCAAAAGTCCTGAAGTTGCTTTAGTATTGTCAAATGTTTCTTTCACGCGCGACAAAATACGCACTCATGTCTGATATCCCAGCAGTTACTACACAAGTTGATAAGCCCATAGCTACGCCAGATTTTAAACATTATATTCGTATCATTGGTCGTGGCCAGCGTGCGGGGCGCACTTTGACTCAGCACGAAGCATTTGCAGCGATGAAAATGGTGATCAAAAACGAAGTCACGCCTGAACAAAAAGGTGCGTTTTTGATGCTACTACGAGTGAGAGAAGAAACAGCAGAAGAATTGGCCGGGTTTACTCAGGCATTTCGTGAATGCTGTTTGCCCGAGATTAAAACGCTAAATGTTGATTTTGATTTGGGCTGTTATGCGGGTAAAAGACGCCATTTACCCTGGTTCATATTAGCGGTAATGGTGTTAGCAAAAAGTGGCAAAGCGTCCTCTAAACGTATCTTTTTGCATGGCACTCAAGAGCCTGACTCTAATCGTCTATATCTAAGTGAAGTACTTCCTCAATTAGGCTTTACTGTGGCTGAAAATATCAATATGGCCAAAGCTCAACTTGATGACCATGGGCTTGCTTATATGGATTTAGCACGGTTTAACCCTCCACTTGATGACATCATTCAACTTCGGGCCCAGTTTGGTTTGCGCTCTTGCGCCAATACTCTGGCACGCATACTTAACCCATCTAATGCGCCGTTTAGTTTACAAGGGGTGTTTCATCGCCATGTGGATGAGAAACATCGGCAAACGGCGGCCTTGCTCAAAGACCAAAATGTTTTGTGTTTTCGCGGCGAAGCAGGGGAGTTGGAGTTCAATCCACAACGTGATGTAACGTTACACCTTTGCCGCGATGGTCAGCAAGATATTATGGAAGTGAGCGCTTTAAATGAAACCTGGAGTATCAAAGACAAGCAACTCGATGTGGGTCAATTAGTGCAATACTGGCAAGGGGAGTTAGATCATTCTTATGCCCTCAATGCCGTAGTGGGGAGTTTGGCCATTATGTTAGTGTTAAGCGAAAAGCTACAATGGCCAGCCGCTTACGAACGTGCAAAAGAGCTTTGGTCACAGCGAGATAAAACCTGGCCAGTGCCTCTTCCTTCGAGTGATAAATCTTGTCATTTTGATACCTCTGGTAAACATTATGCTCATTAAATATCTGACTCGGAGATTGTATAGCCATCTCCCTTGAAGCTCTAGCCTTGTTGGCTGCCACGCCAATGGCTTTGGATATAGATGGTATAAATAAAATTTACCACCGAGAGCATAGAGATCACCGAGAAGGAAATCATGTTATCTTAAATGGAATTCCTTCCGTGTTTTCTGTTATTTATACCTGCTACCTTTAAAGTTGCAGCGTTGTTAGCTGCTCTCACTACCCCTCATTACTTGGGTATATAATCAGTTCGTCAGCGAATTCTCTGGTCTCGGTTCCCTCGGTGGTGAAAATTGCTTACGCCAATGGCTTGGAAATTCCCCTTAATTTGATGACGACTGTTTTTTGAACGAAAATAGACTCATAATTTAAAATATCGACGTTAGGTGCGCAATGTCGGTTTTACTGTAACGGGGGATATTTATTATTGTCTTGCGCACCTGGTTTGTGCATTTTGCACTGTTTTTGATAGTTACAACCCAGGTGATACAGTAAGGGAAACCGTTAAGTTATTGAAAGTAAATGAAAATAAAACTTGGCATTATAGATGCATTAGTTAGTATGCAATGTGAGTTGTAAAATAATAATAATAATAATAATAATAATAGTAATCACAGCGTTAAAAATATTGTAAGACTGCGACGTCGCAAGCTTACAATTCGGCAATGTAGCCCATACAGATTTTCCGTGTCCTGGAATCTGTGTGGGTTTTTTTTTGGCTAAATTTCGGAGTGGGAAATGTCTAAGCAAGCGTTAACAACAAGTAGATTACTGGGGAAATTCAGCAAAGCAGTTAGCAACTTGCAAGCTGGTATTGGGATTGCGTTTGCCATTGGGGTTGGCTTGGTACCGGTCGTTAGCAGTGTTTCTGCCCAAGAAATGGGTTATGCCGAGAAGGAAGAGCTGAAATTTGGTTTTATTAAATTAACCGATATGGCGCCCCTGGCCGTGGCATATGAGAAGGGATTCTTTGAAGACGAGGGCTTATACGTGACCCTGGAAGCGCAAGCCAACTGGAAGGTATTGTTGGATAGAGTTATTGATGGTCAGTTAGACGGTGCTCATATGCTGGCTGGACAGCCTTTAGGCGCGACGATAGGTTATGGCACCGAGGCTCATATTGTTACCGCTTTTAGCATGGATTTAAATGGTAATGCGATCACGGTTTCCAATGATGTTTGGCAACAAATGAAGCCTAATATTCCTCACGAAAATGGCAAGCCCGTGCACCCGATTAAAGCCGATGCGCTAAAGCCGGTAGTGAATAGTTTTAAGGAAGCAGGTAAGGCCTTTAAAATGGGCATGGTATTCCCGGTTTCTACCCATAACTATGAATTACGTTACTGGCTAGCCGCCGGTGGTATTCATCCCGGTTACTATGCGCCCCATAAAGGCGATAACAGCGGCCAAATCGATGCTGATGCTTTACTGTCAGTGACCCCTCCACCACAAATGCCCTCCACCATGGAAGCCGGCACGATCCACGGCTATTGCGTAGGTGAGCCCTGGAATCAACAAGCGGTATTTAAAGGTATTGGTGTGCCAGTAGTGACCGATTACGAAATTTGGAAAAACAATCCCGAGAAGGTGTTTGGGGTAAGTAAAGGCTGGGCAGATAAACATCCCTTGACCCATATTCGTGTTGTTAAGGCTATGATCCGTGCCGCCATGTGGTTAGATGAAAACAATAATGCCAACCGGGCTGAAGCGGTTAAAATACTGGCAAAAAGTCAGTATGTGGGGGCCGATGAAGAGGTTATTGCCAACAGTATGACGGGCACCTTTGAATATGAAAAAGGTGATAAGCGTGATGTACCTGATTTTAACGTGTTCTTCCGCCATAACGCGACTTATCCCTATTACAGTGATGCGATTTGGTATTTAACCCAGATGCGTCGTTGGGGACAAATCAGCGAGCAAAAATCCGATAGTTGGTTTAAAGATATGGCGAAGAAAGTGTATCGCCCTGACATCTATGCCGTGGCCGCTAAAGCCCTAATTAGTGAAGGTAAAGCCTTAGCTACGGACTTCCCTGAATTTGCAACGGAATCTGGATTTAAACCCCGGCAAACCGACTTTATTGACAACATCCCCTATGACGGCAGCCAACCCAATGCTTATCTAGATAAGTTCGATATTGGTTTAAAAGGTGATAGCAAGATTTAGTTGGCAACTGGCCTGAGACTTATACCACTGGCGTAAATCAGAGGGTATAAGACTCGACCTACAATGTGGAAAACCTTATGTTAAAACAAGACGTGATACCGATGCGTTTCAGTCAGATAAAACGTATTAACTCAAGGGCCGTATCAAGTTATTTAGGCCAGGCCGTTTGGCCTATTTTGGGCCTAGTGATATTTATTGGCTTGTGGAATGTGTTGGCTAAAAATGTTGATACCTCTTTGGGCCAGTTCCCCGGGCCGGTTGCCGTTTGGGAGCAAGCCAATGTATTGATCGAGGAACATCAGGCCCAAAGTGCAAAGGCTGAAATGTTTTATGAGAGACAAGAAAAACGCAATGCACAAAGGGTGCTAAACGATCCCGGCTACGAGCCTAAAATAAGAGCGTTTACCGGTGCACCCACCTTTTTCGAACAAATATGGACCAGTCTATACACGGTCACGGTAGGTTTTTTGGTGGCTTCAATTTTGGCGGTACCCATAGGTATATTCTGTGGCTTAAGTAAAGCTGCGTACGGGGCCATTAATCCCCTTATCCAGCTATTTAAGCCGGTATCCCCTCTGGCATGGTTGCCACTGGTTACCATGGTAGTGAGTGCGGCTTATGTGAGTGATGACCCCATGTTTTCCAAATCATTTATTACCTCCGCCGTGACGGTATCTCTGTGTTGTCTGTGGCCCACCTTAATCAATACTGCCGTTGGCGTGTCGAGCATTGACAAAGATTTGCTCAATGTCAGTAAGGTTCTGCGCTTAAATGCGATGCAACATGTCTTTAAAATTGTGATGCCCTCATCCATTCCGGCGATATTTACCGGGCTACGTTTGTCACTGGGTATTGGTTGGATGGTATTGATCGCGGCCGAGATGCTGGCACAAAACCCGGGTTTGGGTAAGTTTGTTTGGGACGAATTCCAAAATGGCAGTTCTGAATCATTGGCCAGGATCATGGTGGCTGTGCTCACCATAGGCATCATTGGTTTTGTGTTAGACCGCTTAATGTTACAGCTGCAAAAACAGGTTAGTTGGGACAAAAGCGCGACCTTGCGCTAAGGAGAGATAGATGAGCACTAAACATCATTTGGAGTTAACGCAAGTAGGCATTGATTTTCCTACTCCCAAGGGGCCATTTACTGCCCTGAGCGACGTTAATTTACGTATCAAAAAAGGCGAGTTTATCTCCCTGATTGGTCATTCTGGTTGCGGTAAATCTACTGTGCTGAATATTGTCGCAGGGTTATATCAAGCTACAACCGGGGGCGTTATTCTTGACGGGAGGGAAGTGGATGAGCCTGGTCCTGAGCGGGCGGTGGTGTTTCAAAATCATTCATTATTACCCTGGTTAAGCGCCTATAAAAATGTTGAGTTAGCGGTCAAACAAACCAAAAATGGTCGTAATAAGCAACAAATTCGGCAATGGGTTGAACACAACCTGGAGCTGGTACATATGAGCCATGCTGCGGATAAATTACCAGCGGAATTATCCGGTGGCATGAAACAGCGAGTTGGGATTGCCCGCGCTCTGGCGATGGAGCCAAAAGTACTGCTGATGGATGAACCTTTTGGTGCTCTGGACGCGCTCACTCGGGCGCATTTGCAAGACTCAGTTATGGAGATACACGCCAAACTGGGCAATACGGTGCTGATGATAACCCACGACGTGGATGAGGCAGTGTTGTTATCGGATCGTATTGTGATGATGACTAACGGGCCTGCGGCCACGGTAGGTGAAATTCTGGACATAGCGTTACCACGGCCACGTAATCGCATCGTATTAGCGGATAACAGCCAGTACAACCATTATCGCCATGATGTGCTGAAATTTTTGTACGAAAAACAGCGCAAAGTGGGATCGGTTGATGATCACAGAAAAAATAGCTCGGGCAGTCATTCACTTGGCAACAAAGAACGTTCTAAAACCAAGTCTGACGCCGCTTAAATCCTAAACCAATAAGTATAAAAATGGATGCAATGTCAAACATAGCATCCGGGACTGATCGTGCTTAAAACGAGAAATAAATTATGAAAACACCTAAAAAAAACCTCTTGAGTCTGGCTTTAACTATGGCACTAATAGGCGGTGCGAGTACTCAATCAGTTGTTGCTGAAAGCTTTACCGAAGCCCTAACGACGGGCACTGCCAATGCCGACTTTCGTTTGCGTTATGAAGATGTACAGCAAGGCAGCGGGATACAAGACGCCAGCGCTTTAACACTGCGCACTCGTTTGGGTTATACGACTGGCTCGTTTAAAGGCTTTTCTGGCGTGGTGGAAATGGAAGATAATCGTATTGCCCTTGGCCAGGGTGACTATACCGTTGGGCCAACGGGTTATAATTCTGGAATATATTCAGTGATCGCCGACCCGGAGCTTACCGAATTAGATCAAGGTTTTATTCAGTATAAGGGCGATGGGTTCTCCGCTAAACTGGGGCGCCAGGTGATCACTATGGACAACCACCGCTTTATTGGTCATGTGGGGTGGCGCCAGGACAGACAAACTTTTGATGGCCTCAGTGCTCAGTTTTCGCCGGTGAAGGATTTAACGGTCAAATACGCCTATATCAACCAGCGTAATCGCATTTTTGCTGAAGCAGCCGATTTGGATGCCAAAGACCATTTGTTTAATGCTGCCTATATTACATCTATCGGTACGGTGGCCGGCTACGCTTACTTGCTCGAAGTGGATAATCATACAGATAATGCTTTGGATACCTATGGTATTCGTTTAACTGGCAGCGCCACTGCCGGCGCCACAAAAATACTGTACACGGCAGAATTTGCTAGCCAAAGCAGTGAAACTGCCACCACAGATTTTGATGCCGATTATCTGATGTTCCAAGCCGGGGCAGTATTTGGCGGCGTGACAGCTAAGGTAGGCTATGAAGCGCTGGGTTCAGACAATGGCGCATATGGATTCTCTACTCCCCTCGCTACTCTGCATAAGTTTAATGGCTGGGCCGACCAATTCTTAGGCACACCCGCTCAGGGCCTGGTAGACACCACCGTAACCCTAGCTGGTAAAGTCGCAGGTGGCGGCTGGACGGTAATTTACCATGATTTTGAAGCAGATGAGGCCAATGATACGGTGGATGATTTGGGCTCAGAGCTTGACCTGCAATACATGCGTAAATACGGCAAACACTATTCCACAGGGGTTAAATACGCCGCCTATTCAGGGGCAGGTGGCAGGGTGGATGCAGACAAGCTATGGCTATGGGTAGGGGCTAAATTCTAGCCTAGCACAAACCAAATTAATCGTAGTACCTGGTAACCCATCGTAGCCAACGATTTACATACAAACCTAAGGCTAAAGCCATCTCATCTGAGGTGGCTTTTTTCATGTTCAATTACTTATAAAACTCCCTGTCATGCAAAACGTGTTTTTCTACCATTTTTGCTGTCACGGTTAATTGTTGACCATCAAAATGGTAACCAAGTAAACCACAAAATTGTGGGGAAGAATTTTGAACCGCTTTAGCTTACCGCGAAGCGGTGAACTCCATAGATGGGGTGAAAAAAAAGCCAAGGCCGATGGTTTGGTGCCGTTCGATTAACTGAACTATCTGCTAAACGAAATCCCCAGTCTGCAACCAGATGACAGTATCGACCATCTGCTGCCATGGGAATTTATTAAACGCTAGGTGTTGTTCTGCAGACGTTCACATGTGTTGGACGTTTTCAACCAAACCATCCCGCTGACTAACAATGAAGCAGAGCGTTTATTGGGCAGCTATGTGTTGAGGCGAAAAAGCAGTTACGGTGTGTGGTCACTTCAAAGCGAGCTATTTCGTCAGCGTATTCTGACCACAGTACAAAGTTGCTGCAAATTGGGGGCTAATCCTCTGGAATGGCTGGAGGATATCGTGCGCAGTGCCATTGAAAAATCATCCTATCCATTCCCTCCTGAATTAGATGCCTTAAGTCAATAGCCCCCTGGGTTAACTGTTACTTTGACTTATTTATTTTTAACCTTTAGTCAGAGCAATTTACAATGGGCCTATTAGGGTTTCTGGCGAAGACCAGTTAGCTTGCCAAACTCGGCCACCATGCACATAATAAATTTTGTCATTATGAATAACGGCACGATCATCCCAGCCACCGAAATAAGGAAATTTTCTGAAATCAGGTGCGATTCTGCCACTATTTTTCATGGCACCATTACCTAATAGATCTACTTCAAATAATTCCAAGCGATTATTTTTTGTCCAACTAACGTCTGGTTGAACAGGTGGATCCCAAGAAATCATTGGCATCGCAAACCAATGTTCAGTTTCAGATACGGGCAAATAAGTTAACGCTTTATAATTAAATTCAACCGGCGTTCCCGCATTAGCAAACACATATTCATTGACTATTCGTGGCGTGCCAGACACATCAAATAAAGCCACTTTGGCACCTTCAGTCAATGCTTCTTCTATTGGGCTATCAGAAATAAACCTATTGGGATCAACGTTTTGCCCTATTGATAACACATAGTTATCATTAATCGGCTGCAAGTAAGACGAATAACCGGGCATTTCTAATTCACCAACAATGTGCGGGTCACCGGGGTCTGCTAAATCAATTACATAAAAGGGGTCAATACGTTCAAAGGTTACTACATAGCCTTTGTTACTAAAAAATCTGACCGCCATTATATCTTCGTTTGGCTTGCCTATTTCATCGGTTTGCACGGCGTTAGGCAACTGGCCCACTAAAGCGAGTTCTGCATTATTCGTGTCTAAATTAAATATGCTTAATGTGTGGTCTAAGCGATCATCTTCATCTGTTGTAAACTCTGTTGATACCACCCTTAAATGATTATCATTAATACTCAAACGTAATTGTGGTTGATTCCACCCTAAATACCCCGGTACAACAGCACTACCGTTATAAGTAAATTGAGGGCTGATAAAATTAAAGTGGTGCAATACGGTGTTTTTTTGATTTGACTGGCCAAATAATATAACGGCATCTTTGCTTGCATACATACCATCATAATAACCATTAACACAGATTGATCTTGTTTGAGCAGGGTTGCTTAAATCAACGACTGTCAATGTAACGACGCCAGCATGCCCGTCAAGACTCTCAGTATCATCAGGGATATAACAGTTATTTGCGCTGACCAGACTTCGGTGAGCTTGGTCATTTATTGTATATTTAGGCAATAAATCATCTACGGTCGTAGCCTCAAGCAAGGTTAAATTCCCTTCGCGCTCTTCATCCGTAGTTGCATTGAAATTATATCCCGTTACTGAGGGAGAGAAAGAACTTACCAATATCAAATATTGATCGACCCTGCGACTGTCTAGTAAATATCCCTCGACACTAAAGGTTTCTGTTAATAAGGGGTCGTTAGGTTCGCTCATATTATAAATGTTAAAAAAGAAACGCTCTGAACTTGGGGCTGTTAGGGTGTCAAGCGCCCAATAACCATAAGTACTAGACGTCCCTATGGTAATGAGATCATCGCCATAGGTATACATACCCTGGGTGTAAGCGTTGTCGGCTTTATTTTGAGTATCTTCAACCGTATTGAGTGCAATCAAGCTATCATCGTTTTGGCGTTCATAAGTACGGATCGTGCTTACGGGGAGCATAGAGGGCATTGCTATATTATCTATAGCTAGGTCGTTCCCGGATTGGTTATCTAATACATATAAATAATTGCCATTATATTTGACTGTGTCAATTTCATCTACACCCGCCTCAGCTGTCACGGTAACTGAAAAATCATTGCTTACAGTAGATACATTGTCTGCTGTTGTCGCTACGGGTGTTGACTCGTTGAACTGGTCTAGGGTGTTTGAATCTCTATAAAGCCCATTTTGAACCAAATTTTTTAGCTCAGTTGCCGTCGCGGGTTTTAATTTTGCCAGAGATACAGCTGTAAGATTAATAATTGGCAATGTAATGCTATCAGGATCATCGATATCGACTGACGTAGGCGCGTCAGAGCCACCACAAGCACTTAATAATATTATTGGGGCAAGTATAATGAAATACTTCATAAGCAATCCTTAAAACCAAAAATAGAGTTTAATACTAATCAATAAACTGGCGAAAGTGAATCAATACGTTTGTTGAAAAAAGCACAATATATACCCAAGTGATCTCTACATTTTGAGATCACTTGGGTATAACGTTATTTTTTTCGGAGAACTATGATTACCGTTATTTATTCTTGGGGGGCACCTGAAGCTCGGCTATATGTAGTAATGACGGCTAATTATGGGGATTTTTCCCTGTTGAAATATACGGGGTCATCTGTCGCTAGTTTGCTTGTACGTTCCCAACCATGCTGTTCAAGCGCTAATCTTGCCGGGATAATGAGGAGTCCATTCTTTCGTGGTTATGCAGAAGCCCTCTTTGGTATGGGCGATGATTGGCCTGTGTAATCTAATTACTAGCGGCTATGAATATAATGGGGGAGGTAAACACTATTACCTGCCCCGATTAATTTTATAATTCAATAGTTACCGTGTTAGCACAGGTATTCGCAATTTCTCTGGCCTGCTCTATGCTTTTGCCGGTTGCCAGTGCTACACCCATTCGCCGTGTGCCACTGACTTCGGGTTTACCAAACAAACGTAATTGGGTGTCGGCTACAGACAAAGCCTTGTCTAAATTACCAAACTGTACATTATTGCTTTCGCCTGAAACTAAAATCACACTTGAGGCACTGGGCCCGTTTTGTTTGATCGCGGGGATCGGCAAATCAAGGATTGCCCGTGCGTGCAGGGCAAACTCGGAAAGATCTTGCGAGACCAGTGTGACCAGGCCTGTGTCGTGCGGACGTGGTGATACTTCACTAAAAATAACGTCGTCACCCTTTATAAAAAGTTCGACCCCAAACAAGCCTTTTCCGCCCAGGGCGGAGGTTACTTTTTCAGCCATGTCTTGTGACGCGGCTAATGCCGAGGCGGTCATAGCTTGTGGTTGCCAGGATTCCTGATAATCACCGCCTTCCTGGACGTGGCCTATAGGGGCGCAGTAAGCGGTGCCATCTCTGTGGCGAATGGTTAACAGAGTGATTTCAAAATCAAAGTCTACAAACCCTTCTATGATGACCTTACCTTTACCTGCTCGGCCGCCTTCTTGCGCATAATCCCAGGCGGCGTCAATTTCACTTTCTTCTCGCAGTAATGATTGGCCTTTGCCTGATGAACTCATCACAGGTTTGATAACACACGGCAGGCCGATATGTTTAATGGCGTTTAAATATTCGTCTTTGCTTTGAGCAAATTCATAGGGGCTGGTTTTCAGCCCTAACTCCTCGGCGGCCAAGCGACGAATACCTTCGCGGTTCATGGTCAGCTGGGTGGCTTTGGCGGTAGGGATAATCGTAAAACCCTCGCTTTCTAATTCGGCCAAGGTATCGGTAGCGATGGCTTCAATTTCAGGCACTATCAAGTCGGGCTTTTCCAGCTCGATCACTTTGCGCAGTGCCTGGCCATCTAACATACTGATGACATGAGAGCGATGGGCCACCTGCATAGCGGGGGCATTGGCATAGCGATCGACCGCGATGACCTCCACCCCCAGTCTTTGAAGCTCAATGGCGAGTTCTTTACCCAGCTCACCTGAGCCACATAACATGACTTTTTTTGCGTTTTTACTGTGGGGTGTTCCGATTTTAACTGACATGGGGGGTTCTCTTGAGTTAACCAATGCGCCTAGGATACCACCCTCTTTAAAGCAGTCCTAGCGGGTACTCAATCGCGATCAGAATACCAGCCAGGGCTGTTTTCACTATTATAGTAGGGCGATCCAGTGGCTGAGTTTCAACTGGCCCGGTAATTAACCGGCAACCGAAAAGAGCGGGGAAACATTGATAGGCAATAGGCATTTGGGGGTATTGGGGAGGAAACTAGCCGCACCTTACCAACCCGTTCCCGCAAAATCTCATCACAACCCTATGACAATTGTAAACGGGAGATTGATTTTACACTTGCGACTGTTTAAGAAAATTCACCTACAGAAACTTTATTCTCGCCATCAAATACAATCGAAACAAATATCCTGACATAGGGAGCTTGTAACGCTTAATGATTATCTAGAGTATCAGTTACTGTTATTTAGAAAGTCAGTAGTGAATACTCAATCGAACCTGATAGATAGCAAAGTCCACATCAGTCATTTCAGGTTCTCAGTTAGCTGTCGGTCACACTGATTTACTTAGTAGCCCAGCTAAGTGTGGTTCGCTAGCGGATAATCTAAATTATTTTGGCTCTTTGTGCTAACGAATCTTTTCCTCAGCCCTTGGCCCTAATATATTGCAACCGAGCAAAAGGAGTTTTATTTTTAAATGAGTAAGAAAATGCTTCACTTACAGATTTTTACTGATGGCAGTGTGAATACTCAGCTAAAGGTGGGCTATGGCGCTTACCTTGTTGTGTCTGACCCGAACGCGTCTATAGACACGCTTAAAGGTACGGTAAAGATTAAACGTTTTGAACAAACAAGTTCCACTAAATTGGAATTGCAAACATTGCTGTGGTCACTGGGTGAAACAATTGCTTTGGCTGACGAAGGAGAGATTACGTTGACGATTTATACCGATTCCCAAAATATTATGGGTCTGCCGGGCAGGCATAGTCGTCTTGAAAAGAATAATTATTTATCCAGTAAAAATAAACGATTAAATAATTATCAACTGTATCAGGAGTTTTACCGATTAACCTCTATAATAAATTGCAGGTTCGTTAAGGTGGTTGGCCATCAGGTATCTAATAATAAAGATGAAATCCATAAGCGGTTTGGTTTGGTTGATCAGGCGTGCAGGCGGGCGTTGCGAAAAGAGTTTTAATTTCCGCTTATGGCTGAACTTAGCAGAATGTGACGGTTAGTGTGGTTCACAAACAGTCATATCACAATCGTTAAGAATGCCACTGGATACACCCCGCCACGAGGGCAGCATACCCACAGGCATTGTCTGCAGTGCTGTTGTACGAGTCTGATCGTCACAACTATGCAACACCCCTGAGCTTTGCAGGGTATATATTCACTCTTTCGGTATAATGCGGCCCCAGATTATAAACAAGCAGTCTTATATTTTTTTAAAAGCGGTATAGATGAATATGACACTTGCTGCGCAAACGTTAGCCAAGTGAACTGACACGAAAACACGAAAACACGAAAA
>Ga0307489_10000050_pt1 | contig 57883 bp, 99 predicted proteins | sample SB12metaG_FD_202247 | JGI IMG/M metagenome (GOLD analysis project Ga0307489, IMG submission 202247) | Sea-ice brine microbial communities from Beaufort Sea near Barrow, Alaska, United States - SB 1.2 | ecosystem: Environmental > Aquatic > Marine > Coastal | place: USA: Alaska | collected... | reverse complement strand
GTGGCGCATCGCGATGATATTTTGGAGTAGGAGATCTGTCGGGTTTCAGGTGAGAATCTAGGGGAAATTCTGGGTGAGTGGGGCGGGTGGATCGGTGTCGATGTCTGTCGGGTTTTTGGTTAGGATTCTGTGAGTGGGGCGGGTGGATCTGTGTGGATCCTGTCGGGTTTTAGGTGATAATTCTGTGTGAGTGGATCGGGCGGTCTGTGCAAAACTACTACCCCTCTACCCCCTTACACTCGTCCACTTCTCAGCTCATCCTAAGCCATTTTGGTCACACCTCGCCGTGTCCCCCTGTCTAATAGACTGAGGGGAAATTATGCACCCGACGCATCCAACAAAGTGTGCTTACGTTGAGCCGAAAAGTGGACGAGTGTAAGCCCCTGGCGAGAGGTGAGGCGGTGCAGGCCGACAGTATCAAAATCAGCGTCGAAAGCGCCTATGGCTTCAGCGCTTGAAATTGAAATATGACAAACTGCTTTCAAGTTTTGCTTTCAAATTCAACTTGCGCCGCTACAGAGCGGGCCACATCTCGTTGACCACGTTCATCATGTTCACGAAGGTAGGGCGGTGTGGGTTGACAATATCAAAAATCATGTTTAAAGCGCCTATGGTTTCGGGGCTTGAAACCAAATATGATAATTTGCTTTCTAGTTTTGCTGTCAAATAGGCCGATTTCGGTATATCGCCCGGGTGAAATTCCCATACAGAGTTGCGGGCAAAGCGTCAGCGTTCCGCGCGGGAAAGCGGGCGCCAGGTTGAATGCCCATACAGAGTTGCGGGCGAAGCGTCAGCGCTCGGCGCGGAAAACGATGTACCGAAATCGGCCTATTCAACTTGCGCCACTACACGCAGGTGACGGGCGAGAGCGAGACGTACATCATGCACATCATCCATGCGCTCTCGGCAGGGGCTTACACTCGTCTACTTTTCAGCTCAACCTGAGCCGTTTCTGACACGAAATACACCCTCTCCACCCCCCAACACCCCCCAACACCTCCCGACACCTCCTAAACACCCGCAAAACAACCCCTAAATAATCCCTCGATGCACCCCCAATCCCACAGAATGCGCTTAGGTTGATCCGAAAAGTGGACGAGTGTAAGCCCCTGGCTCTCGGCGATGCAGCGCGCCAGCGTCAGCCTGGAGGAAGTTCGCAAGACCATCAACGCCGAGACGCGCAACGAGTGCATGCGGCCGGAGATGCCCGTGCGGTCGTCGGCAGGGGCTTACACTCGTTCCCGTTTCTGCGCAACTTGAGCTGACTTTGCCCCTTTCCGCTCAACTTAAGCATATTTTGTCCCCCATACAAACCATATTAACCCGTGGATGTGTCCCGAAGGTGCTCAAGTTGAGCTCTGACGTGAGCGATGTGTCCCCAAGGTCCTCAAGTTGCGCTATGAAGTGAGCGAGTGTAAGCCCCTAGTCGTCGGACATGCCGCCGGACAAGAACGCGTTGTGGACGGACGCGTGGGTCATCCTGGGACCCATGCTGGGATTGACCCGCACGGTTGAGATTATGAATCAGGCGCTGGCGGCGGGGCGAGCGGCGGCGACGAAGTTGGTTGCGCGGTAGCAGGTTGACCCTATCGAACCCACGTTGAAAGCGCCTGGAACTAAGCGTTTGACACTGAAATGTGATTGACCGCTTTCAAAAGAAGCTTTCAAGTTCAACGTGCGCCGCTACAGCACGAGTAGGGATCAGCGGCGCGTCGTCGTGCTTTCCAAGCTGTCGCCGCCTGATGCGGTAGAGGACGAGGAGGAGGACGATGGCAAGGGCAATGTAGGGCGGTGCAGGTTGACAGTATCAAAACCCGAGTTGTTGAAAGCGCGCCTGGTGTCTGCAATCAACGCTTGCTTGAAACTAAAATGTGAGGAGCCGCTTTGAAACTTTGCTTTCAATTAATGTGCGCCGCTACAGCAAGGCAACACCGCGATGCTCCGTGGTAGGGCGGTGCAGGTTGACCCTATCAAACCTACGTTGAAAGCGCCTAGATCCAAGTGCTTGAAACTAGAATGCGAGAATCAGCTGTCAAGTGGTGCTTCCAAATTCAACAGGCGCCGCTACACCGTGGTGCTACTGTTGGACGGTCAGCACGCGTCCCACGGCGAGCGGCAGGGGCTTACACTCATCCACCTTCAGCTCAACCTGAGCCGTTACTGACACAAAACAAACCCTACACACCCCCTAATATCCCCCAACACCTCCTAAACACCTCCTAAACACTCCCTAAACACCCCCTACATGCAACCCTATCCCACAGAAAGCGCTTAGATTGAGCTGAAAAGTGGACGAGTGTCAGCCCCTGGCGAGCGGGCGAGTGAGAAAGGGGCGGGGGCGGGGGCGGGGGCGGGGGCGGGGGCGGGGGCGCCTCGCCCTGCCGTTGGCGTGAGCCCGATCGACAGCTGGGTGTTTTACGAGACGTCGACGACGGCGTTCGACGCGATTCACTTCGATGACGTGAGCGTGGCGCTGCGGAACAACGGGCCGGTAGCGAGCCTAGAGGATGCGGCGGAGGCGGAAGCGGAGGCGGCGGAGGCGGGTGTATTCGACGAGGAGGAGGAGGACGACGACTTGGGGTCCGACCCAATGGTGAAAAATGGATCGCACCGGCCGCCCAGAAGCAGCTTCATGGGTCGCAAGCTGGCGAAAATCTCCCCTGCCAAAACCTCGAAGAGCGGCTTCGAGATCAACACCTCGAAGAGCAGCTTCGATACCAAGACCTCGAAGAGTGACTTCGATACCAACACCTCGAAGTGTGGCTTCGATACCACCTCGAAGAGTGGCTTCGATACCAACACCTCGATGGCTTTGGAGAACATCACGTTGTCTCTACCGCTCGGGCGGGTATACGGTATCATCGGCGAGTTCCACGGCACTATCGGCAGAGGCTTACACTCGTCCACTTTTCGGCTCAACTTAAGCGCATTCTGTGGGATAGGGGTGCATTTAGGGGATGTTTAAGGGGGGGGTAGGAGGTGTCGGGGGGATTTAAGGAGTATCAGGGGGTGTTCAGGGTATATTTTGTGTCAGAAACGGCATAAGTTGAGCTGAGATGTGGACGAGTATAAGCCCCTGACTGTCGGCACGTCGATTTTTCTCGACCTAGTATCTAGGCAATCGCACCCAACGGCCGGACGCATCCGCGTGCCGCCCGCGCGCATGGACCGCGTCAGCAAGTCTGACATGGGCGCATTCTTCAACAGCACGCTGCGCGAGAACCTGACGTACGGCCACCCGCGCCCAGAGGTTGTCCCTGATGCCGTCATCGCCGACATGATCCGCAGCGTTGGCATGGGCGTCAGAGTGACAAGATATCCCTTATCGATATGGAGGATAACATTATCGATTCGTTCATCTCCCATATCATTGGACCGTATCCCCTATCGATACCCCGGATGACCATATCGATATGGTGGATGACCATATCGATATACTGTAGCCCATATCGATATCCCATATTCCATATCGTTAGCCCTGTCGACATCTTATTGATGTCCGATCTCCCATGTCGATTTCCCACATCGATTTCTCATAAATTGGACAAGTGTACGTCCCTTCGAGTGGGCCTTCCCGAATTCTACGCCGTGAACCTCGGATTCATGTGCGGGGTCCAAGGAGCGAACGTCCGGTTGGTGGACCGCTGCCTCATGGTAGGGCGGTGGAGCGTGGAGGTTGACAGTACCAAGACCCGTGTTGGAACCGCCTATGGTGTCTGCAATCAGCGCTTAAAACTAAATATGATGAAGTGCTTTCAGGTTTTGCTTTCAAATCCAATTTGCGCCACTACATCATGCTGATCGCTCGGTCGCTGTTGGCCGACGTGGTAGGGTGGTGCAGGTTGACCCTGTCAAACCACCGGTAAAAGCGCCCGGAACTACGCGTTTGAAACTGACATATGAATATCTGCTTTCAAGTTTTGCTTTCAAACTCAACTTGCGCCGCTCCGACGTGGACGTTCTCGCCATCGACCGCATCTTCGCATTTCTCTACAGCCGCCGGTCGCGGCAGGGGGGTCATTGAGAAGAAAGCACGCAGCTCGACGTTGGACCTCCTCCTCATCATCGTCATCACGTTGTCGTTGTCGTTGCAGAGTGACACAATATGATCCGATATCGATATGGGAGATCGATATGGGAGATCGATATGGGGAATCGGACATCAATGAGATATCGATAGGGATATCGATTTGGGATGTGGGTCATCGATATGGGATATGGTATATCGATATGGTTATCTACCATATCTACCATATCGATATGGTCATCCTAGATATCGATATGGGATATGGGCTAATGATATGTGAGATGACAGTATCGATACGGTCATCTCCCATATCGATATGGGATATCTTGTCACTCTGTACCAGAGTTCGCAATGCCCCTCCAGCCAGGCTCGTGCTGGACACACTGGCGCGGTGGGCGAACGCCGGCGGAGTGCCGGGCAGGGGCTCACACTCGTCCACTTTTCGGCTCAACATAAGCCGTTTTGATTACACCTCCCCGTGTCCCCCTGTCTAATAGACTGGGGGGAAATCATGCACCCAACGTATCCCACGAAATGTGCTTACGTTGAGCCGAAAGTGGAGGAGTGTAAGCCCCTGGTGCCGGGCCTCCCGGAGGGTGACCGACCGAGGGGAGTGCTCGGGTCCAACGGCAGGGTGATGCAAGTTGAAACCAGTGTTGAAAGCGACGGGTTTGGGGTTTCAGCTCTTGAAATTAACATGTGATGCACCGCTTTCAAGCTGTGCTTTCAATGTCCTTGCGGGTCTACACAACGGGGGGCGGCGGCGGCGGACGGCCTTTGTGTGGCAGGGCGGTGCAGGTTGACCCTATCAAACCCAGGTTGAAAGCACCTGGAACTAAGCGCTTGAAACTGACACATGACGAACCGCTTTCAATAAATGCTTTCAAATTCAACTTGCGCCGCTACAGTGTGGCAGGACAACCACCACCTCATCCGCTCAAACTCGGTAGGGCGGTGCAGGTTGACTCTGTCAAACCCACGTTGAAACCGCCCGGATCTCTGCTCTTGAAACTAAGACATGATGGAGCGCTTTCACATTTGCTTCAATTTTGCTTTCAAATTCAACTTGCGCCACTACAACTCGCGTGTCCTGGTCCAGTCCGTGGTGTGCGTCGGCACGGGGACCCGCGGCACCGGCATGACGGAAAGGGCTTGCACTCGTCCTCTTTTCCAGCTCAACCTGAGCCGTTTGTGTCTCAAAATAACCCTAATCACCCCATATTACCCCATCACACCCCCTACATACACCCTGAACAACCCCTGAATGCACCCCGGTCCCACAGAAAGCGCTTACGTTCAGCCGAAGAGTGTAAGCCCCTGCATGAGGGTCAACATGAACGCAAGCGAATATCTGCCCAAAGATGCGGCAGCGCTCCACTCGCCCGAGGTGACGCCGGCGCGTGCGGCGGGGGCTCGGCGGCGCCGGCGCTCGCTCGGCGACACCCCGCCGGGCACGCTTGTGGTGCACTAAGTTGCAAGTGGAGGATGAGGAGGGGAAGGAGGACGAGGGGGACGAGGAGGGACGCGGCGATGCGGATAACTACCCGCAACGCATAGCCTTGAAAGTGATTCTATATTATGCGCGCACTTACCAGCGCCAGCGCCAGCCAGCTGGCAGTATCAATTTCACAACGAGCATTGGCGCGCGCCCCTCGCGTCGCCAACGCCAGTGTCCTCCTCGACGGACTCCTTGACGTGTGCGTGGCGCCATCCGCGTGTCGGTTAGCCCGTCCCCGCTGTTTACACGCCGAGTACAAAGTCGGCCGCTCGGCTCATTTCGTAAGATCTCAGGGATGCCGTCCAGGCAGGAACGTCGCAGAGCGGAACGCGATGCCGCCAAGCGCGCGCCGCGGGCGGGAGCCTCGGGCGCCGCGGGCGCCACGGGAGCTGCGGGCGCCGCGATAGTCGCGGGAGTCGCGGGAGCCGCGGGAGCCGCGGGAGCCGCGGGAGCCGCCGCCGCTCTCGCAAACTTGAACGTGAACGCCGGAGGGGACTGGAAGACGCAAGCGGAGGACCCGTGGGTGTTGGTCCGGGCCCTTGGAGCCGAGATCGTGAAGCAGAGGGCGGGCGAGGGTGACAGGGATGCGCAGTTCAGCCAGGGCTATGTCGTATTGGCTGAAGCGGCGGAGGATGTTGCGGCCGCTTTGCCCGCTGCCGGTAGATCGCGTGGGGCGCTGGTAGGGTCGGCACTTTGCGCCTTCCCACCGCCCACCAAATCGAGATGCGTCGATGGTCACCTGACCTAAGATTAACGAGCCTAGCTAGGGAACCTTCTCTTGACCGAGTGTTTTGTTTGTGGGTGCCAACCCCAGACACAGGAGGGCATGGCGCTCTTGGAGAAGGCGGCGGGGCAAGGGCACGCGTACGCTATGCATGCGCTAGGAGAATTGCACGCCGAGACGAAGGAGCACGAGCAAGCCGTCGGCTGGTTCACCATGGGCGCCGAGGTCGGGTTGCCGCATGCACTGTACGACCTTGGCAGGGGCTTACACTCGTCCACTTTTCGGCTCAACATAAGCGCGTTCTGTGGAATAGGGGGTGCATTGAGGGATTGTTGAGGGGTTCTTTTGCAGGTGTTCAGGAAGTGTCAGGGGGTGTTGGGGGGCGTACAGGGTGTATTTTGTGTCAGATACGGCTCAGGTTGAGCTGAAAAGTGGATGAGTGTAAGCCCCTGGACCTTGGGTGGATGCTCGAAGAGGGTGAGGGCGTGGCGGCGCCTGACTACCCGGCGGCGGCGGAATGGTACAGGCGTGCGGCTGATGGTGGGATCGGGGGCGCGGCGCTCAATCTCGCTACGATGTACGCCGTCGGCCGAGGCAGGCCTGGCATGTAATGCCTGCCTCGTCATTCTCCTCATTTTAGACCCTCATTTCTTGAGTTTTACGGTTGCACACGACGTGGCGAGCATTATCTGCCAGGCCCTGAGACGCGGCGTCACGCGAAGCAAGAGGCGGGCGGTGCAATGCTTGCGCAAGGCTGCCGAGATCGGCTCTGCCAAGGCGAGCGCAAAACTCGCCGGGCGCATCTACATGGGCAGGGGCTTGCACTCGTCCAATTTTCGGCTCAACTAAGCGCTTCCTATGGGATAGGGGTTGCATTAAGGGGTTGGTTGAGGGAGTGTTTAGGAGGTTTCAGGGGACGTCAGGGGGCGTGTAGGGTGTATTTTGTGTCCGAAACGGTTCAGGTTTAGCTGAACAGCGGACGAGTGTAAGCCTCTGTACATGGACGAGCCCTACGCCCGCGAGGTTGGGCACGTGATGGAGGCCGCCGGGGTTGCCATGCCAGATGGTGTCATGGAGGGTCACGATGTCCCCCCGGATGTTTTGACCAGCGTGGTTCACTGGTTACAGAAAGGGGGGCATAATCCAGTGGATACACCCCTCGAGATGTTCCGTAGATTTGCGCTTGAGGGGGCTCCGTATTGCTGCAACGACGGGTGCGAGGTTGTGGGCTTTCTGAAGGACTTCAAGGTTTGCCCGCAGTGCAAGACCCACCGGTACTGCGGCGCCGCGTGTCAGAAACAGGACTGGAATGCGGGTGGGCACAAGGACACGTGTGGCACGACCGCAGCTCACGGTCAGCACAGGGAGTAGGAGTTTTCATTAGGACACGTGTGGCGCACGGGGGCCAAGGCGGGAGCCTGGTGCCTCCTCATACACGCTGACGCGTCTCTCTCTCTTACGTGTAGCGCACTCATTCGCAACGGCAAAACGGTGTATCCTCTCGGGGACGAAGGTGGATGACGACAATGCGGTGCCCGATCTCGAGTATCAGCCCAAGCTTGTCACTTAATAGTAGCTCTAATTAGTTTACAAAATACTTCAGCATTTCTCTGACATGAGACTTGTTTGGTCTCGGACTCTACGAGTGGCTCAGCTCTACTCCTTCTTTAGAGCTCTACATGGTTGAACGATTCAGCTAGCTCCAATCCGTCTATCCGAGTACCCCAACTTTTAATCAAATGTACCCCCATTCATGTACACTCCCTTCTGTCCTATTAGTAGAAGCGGGCTATTGGAGGCGGAAGGTGTGCAACACGGCTGCGGTGTCGTGCAGTCCGTCCAGCACCACACATTCGTGTCCGTCCGCCGCGCTCCCTCTCAACATGAAACGAAGCGACCAATCACAACCGAACGATCGCGCGTTTCATCTGACGTGGCAACGATCTGTCGCTTTGTGATTGGTCGATAGTATTACGAGAAGCGCTCTATTGGTCTATTGGAGGCGGAAGGCTTGTAACACGGCGGAGGTGTCGTGCAGTCCGTCTAACACCACACATTCGTCTTCGTCAGCCGCGCTCCCTTCCAACGCCCCCCGCTGAGTAGAGCCAATATGAATGTGTACAGCTTTTCTTTACACGACCACCCTCCGCTCTATTTGGCATGAGGTGCCCACATTGGCACGGTTGCGTTAAGTGTAAATGACCAAACGGACCCTCCCTACCTTTCAAACACCCCTGCGGTTACCCCCCGAGTGCCACAGCCCTCGTGTACCCCGCGGCGACAATGTTGATGGTTTAGGGTTCAGGATTTAGGACCAGACGGGCGGCCCCGCCTCTCAAATACCCCAGTGGTGACTCCAAGCGCCACAGCCCCGGCGTAACCCGCGGCGATGATGTCTAGGGTTTAGGGAAGAGAGTTCGCAGGGTTTAGAGTTCAGGGTTAAAGACCGGAGGAGCCTCACCTCTCGAACACCCCCGTAGTGACACCCAGTGCCACAGCACCCATGTGCCCCCCCACAGTGATCATGTCTAGGGTTTGGGCTATAGGATGTGTCAGGGTTCATCAGGGTTTAGGGTCAAGGGTTTAGGGTTTAAGATCGGAGGAGCTCCACCTCTCAAACACCCCCGAGGTGACCCCCGGTGCCACAGCCCCCGCGTACCCCGCCGCGATAATGTCTAGGGTTTAGGCTATAGGGTGTGTCAAGGTTCACCAGGGTTTTGGGTTTTGGGTTTAAGGGTTTAGGGTTTAGAGTTTAGGGTTTAAGATCGGAGGAGCCCTGCCTCTCAAATACCCCTGTGGTGACCCCCAGCGCCACAGCCCCCGCATACCCCGCAGCGATGATATCGTTGGGAGTGTCGCCCACGTGATGGGCCTAGTACACTGTGAGCAAACAGTCATACGTCGTCGTGGGTGTCGCCGGGGCGGAAGACCCCGAGTCAAACATAGGCTTTTATTTTAGGAGGACGAGGCTAATGCGTACTGGTGCACTGTGAGCAAACAGTCAGACACCGGGCCTTACACCGGAGCTTCGACGGAGGACATATGAAAGCAGCTGGAGGAGGAGGAGGAGGAGGAGGAGGAGGAGGAGGAGGAGGAGGAGGAGGAGGAGGAGGAGGAGGAGGAGGAGGCGGTGAATGTGTGCGGGAACACTACGCGCAAATAGGCAGATGATCCAGCCCACGCCCTACCCACGTGGAACCTCGCGCCCACCTCCACGCCCAGCTCCTCGGCCGTCCGCACCGCCGCAATCTTCACCAGCTCGCCCCGCAAAGTGTGGTCGCTGCCAAACCCTCCCAGCCCCGGCGCGGTGAAGTGTTCGTAGATCCCCAGCCGCCGCATCTTGGTCCACGCGATGGGCTCCAAGTTTCCTGAAGCTCGGGCCTGACAGCCAGTACCCATACGTTCAACTGGGACTTGCGAAGTGTTGAGGCACTAAGTGGGATAACACCAGGGCCTTAGAGGCAGCACTCTCTGGAACGGGCACGCCGTGTCAGGCCAGGGGGGAGGAGGCAACGAATGTGCACGGCTTCACAGATGCACAGGTACACAAGTACGTGAGCAAACAGTCATGGGTCTATGCGAAGCGGCCCTGCCCGTGACGAGCGCCACCACCACGTCATCCCGCGCCGCTAGTGTGACGAGCAGGTCCTTCACGCCTGGCAGCAGCTCCAGACCTGTGTGCAGGGTCGGGCACCATGCGCAAACAGTCAGGGATAGTCAGGGACGAGTGGCCAGGCCAGGGAGGAGGCGGCGGCAAGTGTGTAAGGGTGCACTGATACACCATGTGCTAAGAGTCAGGGGACGAAGGGCCAGTCCAGGAAGCAGGATGAGGCGACTGTGTGCGGGTGACCGGTTCACCCCCCTACCTGCCCCGGCGTGGTCCGCGGCGGCGGCAGCGTGCTCAAGCATGGCGGCGCATACCTCCGGCATCTTGTCCCAGATTTCTTTCTCGTCCAACCCGTGATACTTGAGGACGTCAGCGGCGACGAGCTTGTCGGTGCTGCCGTGGGGCGGGGCCCGGCCACAGGTCCCCTCAATGTTTGCTCATCGTGTACCGGTGTATCCCTGCACACTCGCCCCCTCACCTCCCTGGACTGGCCTCTCGTTCCAGTGGTGCCTAACTTGAGCCTCCCTGGCCTGGCCACTCGTTCCTGGTTGCCTGTGAAATTGAGCATCTTCGAGGTGATTTCGAGGTGTACCCGTCACTGTGAGCAACAGTGCAGCGAGGCCCGGCCGTGGTGGTGGATGACGTCGATGCCACGCGGGTCTTCAATGCCGAACACCGTCTTGAAGCCGTGGGGCAGGGCCTGGCATCTCATTACCTCACTGGTCGCGCGTCGTGTACCCGTGTACACGTGCGAACACACACTCGCCACATCCTTCTCCCTGGCCTGGCGCTAGTTCCCGCGGAAGCTTAGCTTGGGCATCCTCTGAGGTGTCAAGCGGGGAAATCTTGAGTGGATTCAGAGGCCTGACCCTCCGCCTCATGGCAATAAGCACACGCCTACACTAGTTCCCCGGTTGGCGTGACGTGTTGCAACGAGGACGCCGCGGCGCCAAGCCCTGCCGTGCGCGAAGGCGTCTTTGTGGAACTTGTTCGCGGAGGCGCCGACGGATTTAATGAGGGTGCCGTCAACGTCGAAGGTGATCAACGTCTTGGACGCCTGGGGGTAGGGCCTCCCATTATGATAAACGGTATCAGATGCGTGGAGGCAAGGAGGAGGCGGAGGTGGACCATGAGGGTAATGATAATGCGGAGGCGGCGAAGGCCGAGGAGGAGGAGAGGCAGAGGAGGAGGGGGAGGAGGAGGAGGAGGAGGAGAGGCAGAGGAGGTGGCGGTGGTGCTGAGGAGGAGAGACAGAGGAGTGGTCGATGTCCGATGAGAAGGCGGCACCCTTTCGTCCCGACCATGCTTGAAGACGACGAGCGGGTAACCGGAGCTGCGAGGCGGCGGGAGACGCGGCGGGGCGGCAAGCAAACCCGATGCGCTGTCACGTGGATACTCCCGACGCAACTGTGCATCAGAAGCGTGCGCGGCTCGTTGTGGAGCGGTCAGCGCGGTGAGGCTTCCCACGCACCAGTCCAAGTGTGAGATGCAGCTTTCCACGTGGCAAATAATAACCGTTTGGCCAAGAAAACGTCTCCCACTTCCGACATCGAGCGAGCTAGACCTTCTGAGGTCGGGTGGTGTGGGCGGCATACTCGCCGCACAGTCGAGCCGCCAGACCCCACCGGCGCCATGCGGTCGCTGGAGGCGGCGCTGACCGCGTGCGCCCGCGCGGACACCGTCCTGCGCGACCTCAAGGCCTGGCCCTGGAGCGCAAGCCCCAACCCTGGCGCCCCTTTCGTCCCCAACAGCATTTTCAATTTACGATGACTTACCCGCGAGCACTGCTAAGGCCCGTGAGTCGCCAAGCCTAGACGCCGTGTCACGAATGCTGAACGGGTTCGAGCAACCACGAAGACTGCACCACTGACCTCAATGGGTGCTTCATGCAGAGAACCCGCTGGTCATATCCCTCTGGTACTGCTGCCTGACTCAATCAGTAGAGTCTACCTTCAATTGCCCCTCACGAGTATCAGTCCCCCAGACTACTCGTGGACCCTGTGCCACAATGCTGAGCGGGTTCGAGCTGTTTGCACGACCCTGCGCGGAGACCAAGCTGGCCGACGCCAAGCACCTGAACCAGGGGCCCTCGTTCTCCTCGGGTACGTCCACAATGCCAGCCAAAATGCCCCCCACACACAAACGCCCAAACGAACAACTTTCACATGCACAATGCACACGTCCTACTCACGACGACGAACAAAGCCCAAGCATATGGCTGACGTGCCGCTCTCGCCCCACTCGCACAGCGGCGAACGATGCGCGGCAGGCCGCGAAGGCGCTGGCCAAGCTCGCCAAGGAGGTCGATGCCGCCGTCGCCGCGGCTGTTTCACAAAAGGTGGCCGCGGCGGAGAGCGCCACTGGTAGAGCCAGGCAGATATTGCTCGCCATTTTATAGGTTGTGCTTTTCGCCCCCCAGCGGCACCGGTGTCGCCACAAACCTCGAACCACAGGGTCCGAGGGGTCAGCTGTGGGTCTCATTATAGTATGCTGGTTACAACAGGGTGGAAGTGCCGGGTATACAAAAGCTCTGGAGAGAGTCGAAACGGGGCGGCGCAAAATGTATTTCCGTTCAAATTAATCGACGCGGGTGCCTGGTGCATTATATGACGCGGCGAACACTATCCGCCAGGCCCTACCCCCAGGAGGACCCTACACCCCGCGCCCGTCGACCGCGCCGCCCTCCACGTCCACCTCGCCCACCAAGCCCGTCTGGCGCGCCAACGCCAGAAATGCGCCCCATCCTGAGCCGGCCATCCCTGAGCCGTCCACCTTCAAGCAAAAGAAACACAGCGGCAGGGCCTTACTTCTGTAATATATTATTGACAGACTGTGATTGAGTCCCTTGCAAGTAGTACTGTGTCGTCCAAATGGAGCGTTCTGATTGGTCGAGCGGGACGACTTGTCACTAAGTCTCACTAAGTGTATAAATGGTTTCACGCACCTTATCATCGCTAGGTTGAAGGCGGATGAGGGGGAGAGGAGGGCACTATGGAGGAAACGGAGGCGACATGTTAGCTCAAGAGCCTAATTAGTGCCCAGTCGTGAGCCAGCACTCCTCAATGTCACCCAACACAGAACTGAAGCTTCAAATAGAATTCGTGTTTGGCCTTGCCCGGCGGCGGCGGCAGCGGCAACGTGACACCGCGAGAATCGACCGCCGACTGGCGAGTGGCGCTGAACAGCACCCGCGGTGACATGGTGGTGGCAGGGCCTGGTAGACATGGCTCGCCAAGTTATAGGGTGCCATTCAACTCCTGGAACGAGGATCAAAATTGCGTCGGTTGACTTGGCGCGCAGATATTCTTCGCCGTGTAATGGGTTGCATTCAACTCGAGAAACCAGGGTTCACAATGTGTGTCGACAACATGGCGGGTAATGGGTAAGACAGATATTGCTCGCCAATGGACGCCGTTGGAATGTAGACACGTGGGTCAAAAATACTTGTCGATGACGTGGCGGGCAATGTCTGTCGGGCCCTAGGTGGTGGCGCCGACTGGCACGCGCCTGACGCCCGCTACGTTTCAAACCGTCCACATTCAGATAGTGCGGTATCAGAAGCCGTGGGAGCCGCGTCTTGGGCAGGGCGAAGACGACGAATGGGGCTTCAAACATGGAAGACATATCGAGCCCCGGGCGCCGGTGCCGGTGCACTTCGCGTTCAAGCGTAGAGTGGACGAGTCCAACGGGGAGCTGGCTCTGGCAGGGGGTATTAAGAACAAGCATTCGACCAACATGCAATGTCCTCTTCCTCCTCATCCTCCTCCTCATCCTCCTCCTCCTTCTCCACCTCCTCCTCATAATCCTCCTCTACCTCCTCCTCCGCCACCTCCTCCTCCTCCTAATCCTCCTAATACTCCTCATCCGCTAAATCCTCCTAATCCTCCTCCTCCACGGCCTCTTCCTCCTCCTCACGTCGGTATCGCGTCGGTATTAGCATTCATCCTGGAACGTAATTCTTCCTCGATCTCGGCTTGAGAGCATCTTTCAATGACCCTGCTGCCCGGCGGAGCTGCTACCGCTGATGCAGGACAAGCTAGCATTGGCGGTGCCGGTGAGCGGCGTGTACGGCGCGGACGGCGTGCGGCGCTCGTCGGTGCGGGACTTGGAGCCCGGCGAGCTGTGCGTGGTGCGCTCCGTGGCCGACCGCCCGTCGCACAAGGCGAGGCCTGGGGTGAAATACTAGTGTGGTCGTTCTACGTCATACGCCCTGAAACCACTTTAGTGCTCCTACTTGACGACATCTGCATGTAGGCCTGCGCGGGTGTGCGGGGGACTCGACGCTGATTTTCATTGCACAAGGCGACAGGGTCACAGGGATGAGGCATGATACTTTGGTTAAGCTAACAATGGAAATCAAAACTTGGGTAACCAGGCCTTAACGGGAGGACCAGAAGGCGTTCAATTCACAGCGGCGGTCGTTCAACAAGCTGGCCAAGCAGGACCCGCGCAAGCGGTAGGGCCTTGATGGAAAATGCTCCAAATGTCCTTCAAGGTTATTTCTAACCATGTTCATTGACTTAAATACCACCCTGTGTTGATTTGAGCGTGTTCTGCAAGGCCTTGGCAAGCGGCGCATGATGATCAAGCTGCTGCCCACCAGCGGCGGAGCCCACCCGGCGCCGGTGGAGGCAGGGCCTGCCAGCTATTGCCTGCTATCGACATGCATTTTGAACCCTTGGGCTGCATGGCATATGATGTGGCGAGCAACATCTGCCAGGCCCTAGCTAGCATGATCATTCACATGACAGAGCCTCGTGTTTCGATTGTAATGGCATCCCATGACGTGGCGAGCATAACCTGTTGATCCCTGTGTGTTGGTGATGGTGCCGTCTTCCGTGCACAACATGGCGGAGGTTCACGAGCGCATCTCCGCCGCCGTCGTCAAGTCGCGCCAGGCAGGGTGCACGCATACTTCAGGGTCGAATGTGAGAGTGTGTGCTCTCAAATATTTGCTTGCATTCCATGCTTCACCCAGACCAGAACAGACGGTCACTCACCCAGTCACTGACACCTACCAATGATCAAACGCAATCGCCTCAATACTCCTGTGGGTATTCAGACCGCACCCTACATGTGGGCTTTCACGCCAGTGCTGGCCATCTACCTGGGGGACGGCACGCCGGTGACGGGACTCCACCTCGTCAACGACGGCGACGTGCTGCTGTACCGGTGCGCACACCACCCGGCAGGGACCAACCTCTACTACACATGCTGGACAACACATGCTCGACACGTCATGCACAGCATAGTGCACCGTCCCCTCTATGTCATACACGGCACAGTGCATCGGTGCTCGCCACCTCGGTCACCGCATAGTGCACCGGTGCTCGCCGCCTCGTCCACTGCATAGGTTTACCGGTGGCCCCACATTATCCACCTCGTTCTAAACCATCGTTTATAAAGTCGATTGTCATCACATGACACGGCGAGCGTTGTTTATCAGAACCTACCGCCCGGTGCCGGCTGCGCCCCGCTCGGGTCTCATTGTCGCGGCGCAGCGAGCGCTTGTGTCGAGCCTGGCCGCCCCACGCGAGTCCGCTGCCCAGTCGTTTCCCATCACGGTTCACCGCTTGGGTGGGGTGGTGCTGGCTACGATCCCGTGTTGAAGGCAGCTTGTTTCCTTTGTAATATGATGAGCCATCACAGATTAGCGTTTGTCCGCTTGAAATGACGGAGGCGGTTGGTTTGCTCACCATGTGAAGCGCCTTGGGGCTCGATGAACATTGGTGTACGACTAAAACTGCTTTCAAGTTTTGCTTTCCATCTCAGCTTGCGCCCCTACACCTGGGGCCCGGAGTGACCTCATCTTCCGCCGATGCTGTGGCGGAAGTGATGATGATAGTCGAGGCCGCCGGCGCCGCGGGTCACACGCTGCGGGTCCCCGCGCTCGGGTTGGAGGCCATGTCGTTGACGGGTCTCATCCACCGCATCAAGCTCGCCGCGCAGCTCCCGCTAACCGTGGAGATCACCAAGGTGTTCCTTCCTAGCGGCGCTGTCCTGTCTCATCCATCGCAGCTCACTCCAGGTAGGGCCTGGCAGATAATGCGTGTCACGTTATTTAACGTATTCGAAACCTTGTTCATTGAGTCGAATGACATGGCGGAGGGGGGTGTTTGATGCTAACGATGTAAGTGCGTTGGGGCTTGATGACATTATTACACAAAGACATGCTTGAGTTACATGGCATTCTATGACATGACATTGGCGAGCAGTTTCTGCCAGGCCCTAACTCCCGGGGTGCACGTGATGTACGCGTGTAAGGGCGACAAGCTGCCAGGCAAAGGCAGCGCGGTGAGCTTCGCGCGGCAGGCAGCGTCAGCATCGGCATCGGCGGCGCACGCGTGGACGGCGTCGGCGGCGGCGCGCGGCAGGGGCTGACACTCGTCCACTTTCCGGCTCAACCTGATCCGCTTTTGTCACTGCGTGACACTTGACCGTCCAACGTATCCCACAAAAAGTGCTTACGCTGAGCTGAGAAGTGGACGAGTGCAAGCCCCTGGCGCGCGGTCGCAAAGCACGGCCGACCGACCAGATGTGGGCCGACTCGGCAGTGGTGGCGCGGGTAGGGCATGGCAGATGTTGTTCGCCACGTCATAGAATGCCACGTAATTCAATAATCGAAGAGTTACAGCGCGTTGGGTGGCGTGGCAGGCAATGGGCCTGGCAGATGTGCTTGTCACGTCAAAGGATACCAGTGAACACTGTCATATGATGCTATTGAACACAAACAACGTGTCTTCGAGGTGCGTTGGATGACGTGGCAGGCATTATCTGCCAGTCCCTCGGCGCGGGCAGGGTCTGCGGCGCGCGGCATCCCCGTCAGGACTCCAATGATGGTCGGCGTTGGCGCGGCCGACCTACCCAGTGACGGGGAAGTGGACGAGCCCACTTGGACGGACGGACGGGTCAAGGCCAAGAGGGCCACCGTCAAGGCGGGGCCGCTTAAGAGTTACACATGGATTGAGTCACTGACAATCTCTCGTGTGTCTGATGGACATATTTTTTATGTGGTCCTACCTCACCTTCAACTCAAAAGAAATCCATTTATAGCCAGCAAGAGCTTTGAAGCTACGGAGTACAGATCCCTAAACCTTTAACCTTTAACGTTTAACCTTTAACCTGAATCCTTAATCCCTAATCCTAAAGCCTAAACCTTACGGTGTTGTGTGCCCCCTACATGACGGCGACGTCGGGCACAAGGAGGTTGAGGAGGACGGCTCGCCCGGCGTCGGCGCCGCCCGCGCGTTCGGCATTCGGCAGCGCGGTCAAGTACGTTGACGCGCGCGAGTCATCCGCGGTGTCGCTGGCGGCATCAAAGAAGAAGGCCCGCCCCGCCTCCGCCTACAAGTACGCCTCGGCTAGCTTGGCAAACAAGTCGACCATCAGCAGCAAAACAAAAACAAACTTCAAAAAGGTCTCTGCCAGTTATGAGTTTGGTGGTGGTTTCTCGGATATGCCCGGGACGGCGCCGGAGGGGTTTGACGGGTGGGAACCGACAGGCGGTAGCAACGGGCAGTTTGACGCAGAGCTTGCGGCGGCGGTTGGCGGCGGCTCACAATGGGACGACGAGGGTGAGGGCACGGGGGAGGGGTACATCGGGTACGGGTACACCATGCGCAATCAGTCAGAAGAGGAGGAGGAGGTTGACGGGCAGGTTGAAGGGGGGTTTTACGTCACAGCCGAGAACAACATCGTAGACGAGTTCCTGGCGTGAGCACTAGCTGTAGCGCGTGTTCGGGGTGTGATATATATTTGTGATTATTTATTTGCAGCATTTTGTTCTTTATACATTGGCCTCCTCCTCCTCACAGACATTGACCTCCTCCTCGTTGTGTGTTTACTGTCGTTCATCGAGCCCCAAGGCGCTCACATTCCGAGCATTACACTCGCATGAAATCAACCCCGTCCACCAGAGCACATATCTGGTGTGGTGTTGTCCAAACAATCATCCGAAAAAATATACAACTCTCGCGCAGCTATTAATTAGTGTTGCGTGCCGGACTCCTTTGGGTTCGCCCGCCGCCTCCGCCAGACCCGCCCACCCTGACGGCGATACAGCAGCCACTGCCGCTGCCACCGCCGCCGCCACGGCTACCGCTGCCATCGCCGCCGCCACCGCCGCCACCACCACCGCCACCGCCACCACCGCCGCCACCGCCGCCACCGCTGATACCGCCACCACCGCCGACATTAGCCTATTGTACATTTCGAAGTCGGAGCTCACGAGACGTGCAGCACCCTCCCCTTCTTGGTGGCCTGCCCCACCCCAGTGTTGATCAGACTCTTCTCCGCCTCCAGCAACGGCCACCAGCTTCACAATGCTCTCCGCATCATACAATGGGTTGTAGCTCAAGACACAAGGAGTGTGAGTATGCGGGTGCGGGTGTGTGCGAGTGTGAGTGTGAGGTGAGTGTGTCGTAACAAGACACGAGGTGTGGGAGTGTGCGAATGTGGTTTCGTGTGGACTGAATGTCTCAGGGTACGAGTGGTGAACATTATTCAGTCTGCCCGACCTCGAGCACGTCGTGGCGGAACTGGATGCGCACGTTGGGCACGTTGGTCTTCTGTATGTCGTTGCCCGGATGTAGCGGCGCATGTTGAATTTGAAAGCAAAACTCGCAAGCAGTTCATCATACCTAAGTTTCGAGCGCTTATATCCAGGCGCTTTCAACATGGGTTTCATCGAATCAAGCTGCACCGCCCTACCTGGAGTGCCCGCCAGCCAGTACGTGTCGCCGAGCCAGTGCTGCTTGTCGTCGTGCGGGAAGTCCGAGTTCAACACTGAAGTGCGCGCAATTTCGCACAGGTCCGCGGCACTCAGCTTCCACACCTGCGCCGCCACCTAGTTCCAGGGCCTAGCCAGCCGTTCACTTCCAGCTCAACCTGTATGTCCGCTCACAGCATACCGGTGTATCCGTATACATTCGTCGCATCCTCATCTCAGGACATGCACTCTTCCCCGTTTCAGCTCGACTTGAGTGTTGCGTCCCTGAAACAATTGCTCCTTTTCACCCCGACTACAGCTCTATAGCCATTTTGTGCCTGAAACTTCAATCACCCGAAACCGCAAGACACTGCTTGAATGAACGAGCTGAAAAGGGACCAATTGAAAGGCCCTGCCGAGTACTCCTCCACCAGCGGCTCCTTGGTCATGTGGATCTGCAGCGGGTCGTCTGTGGACAGCGTCACCGCCAGGCCGCGCGCGAAGAACATGGGAAACGGGTTGCGGTGGTAGTCCAAGATGTAGAGGCGCAAGTTGAAATTGAAAGCAAACTTTGAAAGCGGCTCATCTGACGTCAGGTTCAAGCGCTGAGAATATGCACGGTCAAGCCTGGGTCGACCTGCACCGCCCTACTAGGAACAGGCTGTTGTTCGACAGCGGCGACATGTTAAGGCCGATCTGCGCCAGGTAGTACAGGTACTGCAGCACCGGAGAGGAGGGCCTGGCATGCATTGCTAGCCACGTCACCAACAACGCATGTTAGGTCCGAGAAAGGGCCGGTAACGTGACCCCAGAATTTACCAGTTAACAGATTGTAAAAGTACTTTAGGGTTTAGGGTTCAGGGTTTAGTTCTTAGGGTTCTTTTTCGCGAGAGGACCCCCCTGATATCCCCCTAATATCCCCCGCCTAATACCCCCCACAATCAAAATAGACCCGTCATAACTGGTAAATTCTGGGGTTCCTTTACCGGTCCTTGTCCGGACCTACATGTTCAACCCTCGATTATCAAACCCCAAAGCCGGGGAAACCATAGCTAGTCATGGCGAGCGTGAAAGTCGCGATGTAGCGTCAGAGATCTTTCAGTCAATCTTAATTGTGGCCACGTCGCCTCCAGGACTCCAGGAATCCCCTTAAGTTATCTCGAGCAATCAGCGCGTAGTATTTCGATGAGGTCACCTGTGGCATGGTTCTAGGGTTTCATTGAATGGCATCCTATCACGTGGCGAGTGATGTCGGCCAGGCCCTACCGGGCTCTTGCGCAGGTTGATGCCGTGCGCAATGTTCTTGCACAACAGGAAGGCGGCGGCCAGGTGGTCGAGGTCGCCGGCCTCGCCGGCGTGCGGGCGGAACGATATGGTGTTCAGGCCCTTGGACCAGGGTCGCTGCAGCCAATGGGTTCACAGTGAGTGAGTGCTGCAGCCAATGGGTGGCAAGCGGGTGGGCGGTGCAGCCAATCATTGTGCAGTGAGTGAGTGTTGCAGCCAATGGGTGAACAGTGTGTGAGCGGTGCAGTACACAAGCGGCAAGTAAGCCAGTGCTGCAGCCAATGGATGGCAAGTTTGTGAGCGGTGCAAGCAACAGATGACACGTGAGTGAGTGCTGCAGCCAATGGGAGGCATGTGAGTGAGTGCTGCAGCCAATGGGTGGCAAGGTGACAGAGTAGTGCAGCCAATGGGAGGCCTGCCTTGGACTCCCGCAGCTTGTTGAGCGAGTACAGGTTGGCCCACACGTAGTACGAGTAGTACGCAAACGCCATTTGGTAGGGCCAAAAGTGAATTTTGGGTTTAGAGTTGAAGGTTTACGATCGCCGCGTGTCATAAGATGCATTGTGTCATAGGATCGTGTCATTGGATGCATAGGATGGTCACAGGACGCCATAGACAGATAGATGCATAGAATGCCATAAGGTTTCGTGGTAGACAAGCCACGTGCCATAGGAAGTGTTGTGTCATAGCATCGTGTCATAGGATGCACAGGATCGTCATGGGATCTCATAGGATCTCATAGCATTGTGACATAGCATCGTTTCATAGAATGTATCTCTCCTCACCGGGTTGTGCGGCACGTCCCACTCCTCAGGGGTGCGCATGTGCTTGGAGGGCCGCCGCTCCGGCTTGCTCTCGTCATCCACCGCAAAGAAGGGTCCGTATCCATCCAATGTCAGTCGTTTGATCTCATTGGCCATTAGCCGAGTAGTCTTCAGACTGCTGAGTGTGGTCGCAAGTTTGATCGCTCCTTGGATCGTGCTATCTTTATCTGGGTGATTGATGCTCACGATGTGAAGCGCCTTGGGGCTTGATTACCGTTTGTCAAAAAGATTAAATCAGGACAGATGAGCGTCAGAGCCCGGTATGTGCCCCACCATATCGAAGCCCACGACGAGCTGCAGAAAGTGGTGCAGCGCCGGGTGCGAGCTCGGGTCCACCGTTTAGGGGCACAAGGTGACACTGAAAGCAAAACTCGAAAGCAGTTGATTGTATCATAATTTCAAGCGCTCAAACCAGGCGCATTCAAGTCAACACAGGTTTTGCAAGGTGCATTCAACGCAGGTTTTGACAGGTGCAGTCAGCACAAGTTCCGGCATGTGCAGACACAGGCTTTGCCAAGAGCATTCAGCACAGGTTTTGCCAGGTGCAGTCGACACTGGTTTCGACTTGCAGCACCCTACCACGGTGACCTCGAACAGCGGCTGGAAGATGTTGTCAAGCATCTGCTGGAAGTTCTTGAGGGTGCCCTGGGATAAAGGCCCAGTATTAATCAGACCTGGCCCGAAATCAAACAGAGCATCAAACAGAGCATCAAACAGAGCATCAAACATGCCTGGCCTGGTACGAAACAAAGCTTGCCTGGCATCGACCAGATATGGCACTGTAGGAACCAGAGCTGACCCGGCATCAAACAGGCGGAGGAGGCAGCGGAGGAGGCGGAGGAGGAGGCGGAGGCGGAGGAGGCGGAGGAGAGGGAGGAGGGGGAGGCGGCTGATGATTGACACTGTATGGGCAAACAGTCAGATACTGGTTGAGGAGGAGGATGTGTACGGGTGCTCTATGAGCAAACATTCATACACTGGGCGGCGGGCCTCACCTGGGAGCGGTAAACGTTGTATATGCGCGGGATCTGGATCAGCCAAACGGAAGGGTCATTGAGAACAAGCACTAGACCGATATCGGAGCACGACTTCAGGTTGAATGCATACAGAAGCGTGGAGAAGGAGGAGCAGGAGGACATTCAACGTCGGTCGATAATTGGTTTGTTCTCAATAACCCCCCCTGCCACACCACGTTGGTGGAGAAGATGCGGTTGTTCAGCACCTGAAAGTACGGCTGGTGCATCAAACGAAAGAATATCAGAGCTGGCGTATTGAACAAGCAGAGGAGGAGGAGGTTGTGTACGGATATCATGACAAAGTGCGTCAAAGTGTTACAGAGCAAAAGCAAAAGCAGAAAGCATGGACCAATCACAAGCTCGGATCAAACCGTTCCGACCCAAATCCGAGCCTGTGATTGGTCCATGCTTTTTGCTTTTGCTTTTGCTCTGAACACTTTGACGCGCTTTTTCATGTGTGAGCAAACACTACCGGTCTGTGAGCAAACACTACCGGTCGAGGAGGAGGAGGAGGAGGCGGAGAAGGAAGAGGCGGAGAATACGTCCAGGAACTCATGCGCAAAAAGCCATACCCAGGAGGCTAGGGTGTCCCACTCAGCCAGGCGGCGGCCGTAGATGCTGATGCGGTACTCCGCCATCTGATACTTGTTCGCCAAAAAGCAGAGCCTTCCACCATTCATTCTTCAGCTCAACCTGAGCAGTTTCGTCTCCGAGGCCTTTATATGACAAAGTGCGCCAAACCACTTAGACAGTTAGTGTGACTTAGAGCCACTTAGTCTGACTTAGTGCCCGCTCGACCAATCAGTACGCTCCATTTGTACGACTTAGTACTGCTTGTTTCTAAATGTCTAAGTGGTTTCATGCACGTTGTCATAGTTTAAACCAATCAAAGGTGCTGAAGTGAAGTTGAAATCTGAATGATTGGAACGCCGTGCATTAGACGAAGGGTGTGGTTAATCATGCTGGGGACCCAGTGAGACGCGTGGCCGTTCGTCTCCATCTAGCCTTTGGATTGCAGAAAAATAAAGTGGAAGCAGAGTGGCAAGATACGATCCGATATCGATATGGGAGATCGATACGGCAGATCGATATTGAAGATCGGACATCAATGGGATATCGATAGGGATATCCATATGGGATATGCTACGCAGATCGGTTGGGGGGCTCAAACGGGGATGGCGCGCGGCGCGGTATGGTCACGATCCCTGTCCTTGCGCCATACGAAAATCATGTTGATCAACCCTGAGAATCTCAGGGTCGATCAACACGTGTTCATCGGCGCCCGGAACGTGATCAACATGTGTTCAACCGCCCGGCACGTGTTTGCCGTCCGATTCACACGTGATCTCCGCCCGACCGCCTCCGTCTGGCGTCGCCCGCGCCCGCCGTGATCACAGTGAGTCAGGCGACGCGCGCTCTGACCGAATCTACTTTTACGTTTTAGCTGAATGCCCTCAGCCACCACGACGCGCCGTGTGCTCGCAAGGGAAACGCGCAGCGTGCTCGATCACGGCGCTCGTCTCGGTGCCGCCGCTAGTCGGTCGAGCGCGGCGCGCAGCTCTGCCGTCCCCGCGAGGGCATGCCCGGTACCGACGGGATGCATCGGTTCGACGGTCAGCCGAGCTGATGATCGTGCTCGGCGCGACGGCGCGCACTCGCAACTCATGCCGATCCGTACCTTCTGGTCGGCCGTCAGGCGCGGCGCCCGGGGGGCGCACGCCGGGGGCGGCGCCGCGGAGGGCGGCTCTCCCACCGCCACCGTGTCGCCCGACACCGCCGCCACGGTGACAGCGCTCACCGAACCCGCCATGGTGCGTGGGCGGCACGTGACGCGTGTTTGGAAACCACCAAAAACCAGAAGATGTTTGGCAATCCCGGCAAAACACGTCGGCGCGGCTCGCTAGGAGGGGAAATCCAAATCCCCGTTTGAGCCCCCCAACCGATCTGCGTAGTGTGTTATCGTTACGGGATGTGGTATATCGATATGGTTATATCGATATGGACATCTTGGATATCGATGTGGGATATGGGCTAATGATATGGAGATGACAGTATCGATATGGTCATCCTCCGTATCGATACGGGATATCTTGTCACTCTGCTTTGAATTGGAGAAAAACGAAGTGGAAGGCCCTGCCTCGAGATCCGCAATAACCTCTTTGGTGATCTCCGCCAGGAAGCGGCCGCGGATCAGGTTGTCCTGCTTGATGAAGACCTCGCGCAGCCGGCTCGGGCAGCAGGGTCGTTGAGAACATCCACTGGACTGGCGTCAACTGGACAAACTGAGCTCGCGTGTCTGTATGATTATGCATTATGAAGCTAAGTCGCGCGCCGACCTGGGTTCGAGTCCTTGTTATCAATATCCCTGTTCCTCGGGAACTTATGTAAGGACAGGGAGGAGGATGTGGCAAATGTGTACGGTTACACTGGTACGCAAAGAGCGAACAGTCACGCTGATCTGGAGAGGGAGCGAGTGTGGGTACGCTGGTGCGCTCTGAGAGACCAGTGAGGTCATGCCTGGCCGCAGGGGTTGTACTTGAGGTTGAAGCGGTCGAAGCGGTGGAACGTGTTCTTGTCCGCGTGCTAGGGACTGACAGATAGCGCTCGCCGCGTCATAAGCTGCAATTCAACTCAAGAATCGAGGGTTCAAGATGCGTCTGATGACGTGGCGAATACCATGCATCAGTCCCTACCGCGTGCATGTCCAGCGTGTCGATGTTCAGGTCGTGCCCGCTCAGGTTGATGGACTCGAACACCTCGCGCAGGTTCAGGAACTTGCCGTCGCGGTAAATCACCAGCTCGTGCGGCTCCTTAGTATAGGGCCCAGCTCTCGGTTCGGTGTTTAGAGGGTGTGTATGGTGCGTTTAGGGGGAGCTTAGAGTGCCTTCGGGGTGACTTTATGGGGAGTTTGAATGTGTTCGAGCGAAATGTGAGCGTCTTTGGACTCGATGAACGTTGGTAAAAACAAGAAACGTGGCGCACAAATAGGAGTGGCAAACCCCACCTTCTTGAGCTTGGACTTGATGAAGCGCAGCAGGTGCTTCTGGTTCATGCACGCCGAGTGGTGGACGTGCGTGTCCACCTTGCGCACATTGTAGAAATCGCGGTGCGGCGCCACCTTCTGCGCCAGGAACTCCCGGTCCGCGTTGAGCATGACGTGCAGCGAGAACTTCTGCTCGGTCAGCATGAGGCGCTTGTGGCAGAAGGTCTTGCTGGGGCCGTACGAGTGGACCCGGTGCCAGGGCCGGGTGTGCGAGGCGAAACTCACGTCATAGAATGTCATTTTGTCAGGATAAACGGGGGTATAGCGTGGTGGGATGACGAGGCGAGCATCGGTAACTACGTTGTGGATAACATGGCGAGCACCGAGCACTATGTCGTAAATGACATGGCAATCACCGGTACACTGTGGGGTCGATATGTGGGGTACACTCTGAGGCGGGTGACGTGGGGCAGACTAGTACACTATGATGTGGCGAGCAGCATCCACCCTGCCCGCAGGATGGCGTGCATGTCGTGGAAGAACTCGTTGGCCGATACGGGCGGGTAGAACCGCAGCACCCTCTCTTCCTCCTCCTCCTCCACGTCCTCCTCAACCTCTTCGTCGTCCTGCTTATTCGCCTCCGCGACCTTCGTCCTCATCCTGTCCGCGGCAGCGGCGGCCGACGACGCCGCCGATGACCCACTCGCCCGCTTCTTTTCGTACACATGCATCACCCCCGCCAGCATCTCGAAGACGTGCGAGCTCGCCCCCGGCAGCTCGTCGTCCGGGACGATGTCAAGCTTTCCGGTGGTCACGGTGCTGCCGCGCGGCTTGCGCGTCGTTGTACCACCATGCGGCGGCGACACCGGCTCCCCGAACGAGTCCGCGAACGATTCTTGGTCCGCCGGGTCCCGTCGGATACTCGACAGCCAGGCAGACGAGCCCACGCGGTAGGGCCGGCCAGATATTGCCCGCCACGTCACAGAGTGCCACTTAAATCAATAATCGAGGATTTCAAGTGTGTTGAATGACGTGGCAAATCATATATCCCGCCACATCATCGACAAGTGGCGATCAATATGCCTGCCACATCATCGACAGGCATTTTGAATGAGTTGAATGGCATCATGTGACTTGACAGGCAATATCTGCGAGGGCCACTGCCCGCCACGTCATCCAATGCAACTCGAAACCTTGTTGCTTGAGCGGAATGGCATCCTATGACTTGGCGAGCTATTTGTGTCAGGCCGTACCGCGCCGTAGCCACCGTTGCGCGCGGATAACGTCTCCTTGCCCCGCGGGTAATGCGGCGAGTACATCGGCGCCTGGATCCGCGACGGATCCTTGTCCAGATCGGCCACGAACAGGTACTTGTCGCGCAGCTGCATGCAGTGCTGCACCGTGTGCTAGGGCACAACAGGGGTATGGTTAGGCGTCAAACACAGGCCTTAGGTTGAATATACCTACAACCTCTTATCTTGCGGTTGGAGTGACACACATCAGTCGGGGACACGACAGGGTAAAATCAGACACACAGGCATCTAATGAGACACACTCTTATTCCTAGAGGTGCAGGTGGTAAGATCTCTGGGCATCACACATGCATTTAGTGAGACACCGACGAGGCCTCAATCAGAGTGTGGTGCACGTGATGAGATCACCAAGCATCACACACAGGCGCAGACGCATCCACGAGGTCAGTCCTATTCGGAGTACCCAGGCGCCCCACCATGAGGCACACCTCCTCGCACTCAGACGTCAGCTCATCCTCCGGAGCCAACACCCGCCCGTACGTGTACTCCGCAGAGGTGGAGGTGGACCCCGCGCCGGCGCCGTGCTCGTGGGGCGGCAGGGGCGGCTCCACAACCCTTGGTGTCCTGACTTGGAGGTGGGACTTGGCGTTCCTGCTGGGAGACACCGGCGGGTGTGACCCGGTGGAGGTGGCGGCGCCGGGTGTCAGGGCCGCACACTCGTTCCCTGTTCAGTTTGAGCATCTTCGAGGTCTAAATTGAGGAACCTCGAGCGATTTCTAGGACAAAATCATAGCTACCACAGCTGTGACGGATGGTAGTCGAGCTGGGAATGGTAAGCCCTGCCCGCGGCCTCAGTGGCGGCCTCAGTGGCGACCTCCAGCGCCAGCAGGTTTCCACCGACGGTGATGACCTCCGAGCCGAAGGAGTCCTTCAGCGTCCGGGCCACAGCGCGGTCCGCCGGGTTACCTGACGCTATCATCTGCGCCGCAGCGCTGCCCTCGCCCCCGCTCCCGCCAGCCGCCCCCGCCCCCATGCCACCGGCACCCACGCCTAGGGACTGATGGATAGTGCTCGCCACGTCATCAAACGCATTTAGATCCTGCTTTCTTGAGTCAATGGATAGTGCTTACCATGCAGTAGGATGCCGTTTAAATCACGAAACGAGGGTTCAAAGTGCGTTTGACGACGTGGCAAGCACTGTCCGTCAGTCCCCACCAGCGCCGGGTGCGCCTGGCTCCAGCCCCCAGCTGGGCGTGGCTCCCTTGAGCGGGTCGGAATATCCCTCTGTGTCCCGCGCATGATCGGACTCGGATGATTCCGCGAATAGAGCCCGTCCGACTCCTCCCCCGCCCCCGCCACCGCCACCGCCGACGCCTAGGGCCTGGCTGGAATTGCTCGCCATGTCATAGGATGCCATTCGAATCCAGACACGAGGGTGCAAAGATGCATTTAATGATGTGGATGGCGATAGCTGCCAAGCCCTACCGCCGCCACCGCCGCCGCCTCCGCCCGCCGCCCCTCCCGCCCCCGACACTGCTGCCGCCGCCATCGCTGCCGCCGCTGCCAGATCGCCGCTCCCGCCGCTGCCGCTATACAGGGGTTCAGCACCTCCGCCGCCGCCGCCGCCGCCCCCGCCGCCGCCGCCGACCACATCAGGGAGGCGGTCAGCAAGGCTCGGGAGGCTGAGCCTGCTGCCTCCTCGCGACCCCCCCTCCTCGCCCTGCCTATGCTCTGAGAACGCCCCCCGCAGCCTTTCGCCCCCGCGCGGCGTGGTAATGACCGTCATCCAGGGCCTTCCACTCGTCCACTTCTCAGCTCAACCCGAGACCTTCTTGTCACTACCATCCACCGAAAGCACCAAACGATTCCCCCATAAGTGCTCACACCAAGCCGAGCAGTGGACGAGTGTCAGGGGCTTCCACTTGTCCATTTCTCGGCTCAACCTGAGCTGCTTCTGTCACTCAAACTCTAAAACCACCACATGTATCCCACAAAAAGTGCTCACGGCAAGACGAAAAGTGGACGAGCGTAAGCCCTTACCGTCATCTCTGTCTGAACGTGGTCGCCATCGTTCTCAAATTCGGAGTTCCACTCTGACATTTCTCCGCCGTTGTTCTCCTGAGCCATCAGCCCCGGCGCGCCGGGATTGGCCGGCGCAGAGGAGTGCGAGCTCCACATGGCACCGCCCTTGGTGGCGCGAGACCAGGTAGGAGGGTCATGGAAAACAAGCACCGGAACTGAGATCGGACGTGCCCGCATGGCATACCGCGTTACCGGGTACCTTCAGGGGTAGTGCTCACAGGAGAGAGGAGAACGGAGGGAGGAGAGAGGAGAGAGGCGAGAGGAGAGAAGAGACAGGAGAGAGGAAGCAGGTGAGAGGAGACAGGAAAGAGGAGAGAAACGCAAGAAGAAATCAGAGGAGGAGATGCAACGTCGGTCGAGTAGCGAGTGCTGGTTCTCAGTAACCCCCCTGCCCGGGGGTGTTGCGTGGCAGCGCACCGTCGTTGGTGACTCGCCCGCCGCCGCCCACGCCCACCTTGCTGCTCGTGCGCCCGCCGCCGTCCAGGGTCTGCCCACTCCTCCACGTTTCGGCTTCACATGGGCACTTTTTGTGGGATAGGGGGTGTTAAGGGAATGTTGAGCGGGTATTCAAGGGGGTTTCTGGGGTGTTAAGGGTGCATCAAGGGGTCGTTTAGGGGGGGGGCAGGGGTTGTTTAAGGTGTGATAGGAGGTTGCTAGTGGGTATTTAAGGGATGTTATTGGGGTGTTTAGGACGTGTTAAGGGGTTGTTCAGGGGGGGGGTAGGGTTGAACTGGGGTGTTTAGGGGGTGTTTAGGTTGTATTTAGAGTGACAGAAACGGCTCACGTTGAGCTGGGAAGGGACGAGTATCAGCCCTTGCCGCCGTCGCCCTTTTCCTCCGTGGTCGCGGTGGTGCCCTTGAAGCGGGGGTCGCGGTGGTGCGGCGGGATCCCGATGCCCTCGCTGTCATTGGAGGTCCCCGTCTTAGGGACTGATGCATAGTGCTCGCCACGTCATAGTATGTCATTTATTCGCCGCGTCATAGATGTCATGTAATTTAAGAAGCAAGGGATCAAAATGCGTTTGATGACGTGGCGAGCACGTCATAGCATGCCATTTATTCGCCGCGTCACAGCTGTCGTTTAATTTAGGAAACAGGGGATCAAAATGCGTTTGATGATGAGGCGAGCACTATCCATCAGTCCCAGTGCACGCCGCGTCATAGGATGCCATTTGATGCGAGAAAGGAGGGTTCAAAACGCTTTTGATGAGGTGGCGAGCACCATCCATCAGGCCCTACCCCGTCTCCAGCATGATGCCGCTGTTATCGCTGTACTCTTGCATGTGCGGGGGCACGCCGCTCTCAGCGAAGGTGTCCGGGTACTCGGGCCTGACAGAGAATGCCTGTCACGTCATCATCCACATTGTAGACCCTCTTGTCATGAGTCAAATGGAATCAGATGACGTGGCGAGCATTATCTGTCAGGCCCTACCGGGTACTCGGCGGCGTTTGCGTTTCGGTCGTGGTCGAATGACACGGACTTGCGGCGCAGGATGCCGCTGTTGTGAAGCGAGCTGCCGCCGCCTCCACCCAGGGCCTAACGACCGCTCTCTTTTAAGCTTAAATGTACGCAAATTTAACATTTTCAGGAGTGCTTCAGGCGAGGATTCAAAGACACCACATGTGGCAGATGAGCTGGGAGGGCACGAATTTCAGGGACAACAAAGGTGGCAAAAGAGCTGAAAAGGTGTCGAGTGCCAGGCCCTGCCGCGCTCGCCGCCGGCGCCGCCGTCCTCGTCGTTCTCGCCGTCGTTGTCCTCGCTCTCGCGGCAGTTGGCCCGCTCCATCCTCTCCTCCGCCTTGTCGCGGCGCGCGTTCCGCGACCGGTACTTCCCTCCGCCGTGCGTGGACGTACCGCCGCCACCGCCGTGCCGCGAGCCCTCATCTTGCCTATCCCCGCCCCCGCCGCCGGCATCGTAGCGATGCTGTCGCGATGGCTGGTGGTTGCGCGCGCGTGGTGAGTCCGGGTACCCATCCGTTGAACAGGGCCTAACACCATTTGTGTTGATAGCTGGTCAGCCTAGTCTTCAGTCTACTTTTGAATACACACGCACTCACTTGTGGGTACTAGCATCAGTACCTGAGGGACATGACGTGCGGATCTTCGGGGGGGACAGCGGTGACGGCTGGAAAGGGGACGCTGTGTGAGGCCCTGCAGCCACAGTCACAGCTGTGAAGGCTGGCAGTGACGGCTGGCAGTTGAGGTGGAAGGGGGGCGCCGTGTGAGCCAGGGAGGAGGACGCGGTGCGTGTGTACACGTGCTCTGAGCGAGCAGTCGGGCGTTAGGAGTAGTGCGGCCCTGCCGTGGTGCGTCCGCTGGGGCGCGCGAGGTAGCTGAGCGCCAGCGCGCCGCCGCCCGCCACCGCCATTCCAAGTAGGCTCCCCGCCACGAAGAACCCAAAGGAACCGCGCGACGAGTCGCCGCTGGATGCCCCCATCCCCGAAAGCACTGCGCTCATCTTATCGGGGCGGGTCCAGCGATTGGCGCGCGGCGTTAGCACCTCCGAGTGCGCGTGTGTGTGTCGGCCGCGCGCGTGTCCTCCGCGGGGGCGCTTTCCCTGCACGCTGCAGCGGCGACGCTTGGTTGCCGTTCACTGGCAGCTTGGACGGTGTGCAACCTCTCAGATTTGTTCTGTTCCTCAAAAGAATATTCCGAGAGGTCCTAAGGGTGCGGGCGATGCGCACGGCCCACGAGGCGGCGAAGGGTGAGGCGCCCGCACGCAGTCTTCGGTCGTGCTCGGGACGGCCTGCGTGCGTCACCCAGCAGACATCTCGACGCGTTTTGCGCGTATGTTTCTGGAAGAGATACGCGCCGCTTGTTTTCTGAGTGCCCATTTGGCGATTTGAATGGCGACGGAGGATTATTATGTGCATTATTTATCTGACCGGCATGAGCCGGTCAATGGAATTAGGTTTTGATAGGATGTCATCGGCGAAGAGGGTACGCAACCCTAAATATTGAAACCATGGGCAATTATATTCCAAGTTATGGTCGATACGATTTCTCGGCACCTTTCACATTCCAGCGGCCACGTGGCAAGTAAGAGGAGGAAGTGTCCCCCAGGTTGAACGGATATTGCTCAACACACGCCTGTGCACGCGTCTAACGTCGACACCGAAACTACACTATCGTAGCAAGTCCACGATGAGTGGCATGGCGCTGCTGGCGCGGCTCAAGGCGCAGCGCGCCGCGCCGCCGTCGGAGGCCGACAAGGCCGCCATCGCAGCGGCAGCCGATGAGGAACAAGCTCGGAAAGACGCGGTCGCGGCTCGGCCACCATCGCCGCCACCGCGACCGCCGTCACCGCCACCGCCGCCGCCGCCACCGCCGCCTCCAACGTTAGACCGTGAGGTGGAGGCGCACGTTTGCGGCGGGGTCGACTGCGCCGGTGCGTCCCTGAGCCCGTACCGTCATTCACGATCCAAGATTCGAACTGGTGTTTGATGGGATGGTGCCACGTGTGCCTACTTGGAGCTTGGACAACACGAGGCCAAGGCGAAAGCCTGGTGCTTGCATACACGCAGCGTCAGGCCCCCGCACCCTATGTTCAAGCGAGTAAACGGCACACTGTGGTACCAGTCTGACGAGTTGCGTGTCGCAGGGCAGCGTCTCTCTCCCGCTCTGGAGCTTAGGCACCTGTCGCATTTCGTCTTATCCCAAGTCGCATCCGTCTTACCCGGCGTCGCATCGCATCCATCCACGTCGCGTTGCAGGGGTTGGCGCGGGCGCGGCGCTGGTGGAGCTGGAAGAGCTGGCGGCGGTAGGGCCTGGCGAATATCGCCCGCCACGTCGTCCACACGCAGTCACGCATTGTGATCCCCACTGGCCGCCCCGCCACCTGTGACGCCCCACTGGCTGACCCGCCTCCTGTCACGACCCCAATGGCCGCCCTGCCACCTGTCACGCCCCCACTGGCCGACCCGCCACCTGTCACGTCTTCACTCGTTGAGTGAAGTGGCATCCGATGACGTGGCGAGCAACATCTGCCAGACCCTCTGTAGCGGAGCACCCGTGTCTGGGCAGCGGGAAGTTCACCGTCCACCGCTCGCCGTGCATGCGCCTCTGCGGCCTCGGCCCAGCGGTGGGGTCTGATACGTCCTCCCTGACTGTGTGTTCACAGTGTACCCGTACACACAGCGTCGCATACTCCCACACGTTCCCTGACTGTTTGTGCTTACTCATAGTGTACCTGTGTACCCGTAAACACTCGCCGCTGAGTCCAAGCCACCACGGAAGCTAATGTTAGGCCCTGCCTAGCGGTTCGCCTCCACTTAGCGTTGGGACTCGACAACTCCGGCGCCACGCTGGCGATGGAGCGCATGACCAAGGTGTTTTCGCCGGCAGACTGCGCGGCGGTCCTTGACACAGCTGGCGAGATGGTAGAGAAATTCACGACGCAGCATACCCCGTTGGCCGACGGCGTGCGGTGGGGCGGTGCAGGTGGATAGCATCAAAACCCGTGTTGAAAGCGCCTATGGCGTCTGCAATCAGCGCTTGGAGCCGGAATAGGACGACAGGGCAGGTGGACAGCATTAACACCCGTGTTGAACGCGCCGATGGATTCAGCGCGCTTGAAGCTTGAATATGATGAGCCACTTTCAAAAAATGCTTTCAAATGCAACTTGCGTCGCTACGATGCGGTATGATGAGTGGCGCGGCGACGAAGAGTGGCGCGACATGTCCAGCTCGTCCAAGGGCGGCCCGTCAGCCAAGGCGGCTGCGGCGTTCAGTCACCGCGTAGCGCTCATGAGCCGCCGCGCGGAGAACATGCGATGGGTTGGGCCTGGCCAATATTGCCTTCCACGTTGTCCGACGAATTTTGAACCCACTGACACCCTCGTTTCTTGAGAGAGAAATGGCATCCTATGATGTGGTAAGCAATATCTGCCGAACACTTTCCGCCACGTCATCGAACACATTTTAAACCCTCTGACACCCTCGTTTCTTGAGATGAATGGCACCAAATGACGTGGCAAGCAATCACTGCTAGGCCCTAGGGCTGGGAAGCTCTGAAGGTGCTGTCGCGCAAAGACGGCGCCGTGGCGGGGGCCAAATTGTTGGAGACGGCAAACAACGCAGACATGGGCGTGGGGCGAATGAAGGATGGCAGGGGCTTACACTCGTCCACTTTTTAGCTCAACCTCAGCCGCTTTTACAATTTGTCAATTGATAGAGTGACGCCACCCAGACATTCCACAAGGCGCTTACGTTCAGCTGAAAAAGTGGACGAGTCTAAGCCCCTGCTGGACGGCCCGCCGGGGGATACGATTGGGCCTGGGCCGGGGGTGTTGCGGGCAGAGCGGCGCGCGGCACGTCTGGCGGAGCTCACATCCCGCCCAGTGGAGGAGCCTCTTGCGAGCGAGGCAGGGGGGTCATTGAAACAGTAACTTGACCGACGTTGAATGTCCTCCTGCTCCTCCTCCTCCTCTTATTTCCCCCTCCTCCTCCTCCTCCTCCTCCTCCTCCTCCTCCTCCTCCTCCCACGTTGAACCCCCTCCTCCGCACGTAAGTATAAGCCACACTCAAGGTAAGTCATGCTCCGATCTCGGTCGAGCGCTGGTTCTCAATGACCCTGCTGCGAGGGGCTGGCGACGGAGCTGGAGGGGATAGATCTGAGCGGCGGAGGGGACGACGCCGCCGGATTCCGCGCCGCGCTCGCCAAGCAGTTCAAGTGAAAACGCCGTACCTCTATTTACAAACATTCTTTAGAGCTAGAGCTAGAGCCAGAGCTTTAGCTCCAATAGCTTCCAGATTCTTTAACAATTACAGTAAGGACAGACTGTATATACAACGCGAACCATTAACACTCTTCATAGCATGCCATCTCACCCAAGAAACGAGGGTCTAGGATGTGGTGGTTGACGCGTCCGAATGCATTTACATTGCCTACACGTATTGTTTTATCATACTTTGCATTATGATAGAGCTCTATTTATTCACACTGCAGTCATTCCGCGCTCACTCCATTATTTGTTCACTTTGCAGAACTCCACAAATGCGGCGACGGCGCCGGGGGACCCCACGTACACCGCTGCCAGCCGCTTCACGATGTTGTCATACCTGCTATTAGAGCCCTGGAGCAGGCGGCGAAGCGTTGTGAAGGTGCACTCTGAGCAAACAGTCAGACGTCACCGGTTCCTCAGTGGGAGATGGATGCAAAGGAGAGGGAGAAGGCGAATGTGCACAGGTGCGCTATGATATGAGAAAACATTCAGATAATACCGGGCCTCAGGAGATAATGGAGGAGGCGAAGGTGAATCAGTGCACAGAGAGCAAACAGTCAGGTGATACTGGGCCCCTGCCTGGCCTGGCGGTCGGTCGCCGCTTGGGTCATGGCCACCGGCGCCACGGCCCGCATGTTGTCCCGCCGCTAAGGACCAGAATCACACCATCATATACGTCAGACTGTATGTGCATGGCAATGTGTACCAGTGTATCCTCCGCCACCAAGATCCGGTACCATGCACACAATATGATCACGTCACCGAGGTGAAGATCCGGCACATCATGCACACCAGTGAGTCGGCAGTTGAAGGGGACATGGCCAATCGATCATCTCATTCCCCGCCTGACTCTCCAGGCGCGCCAGCTCGTCAATGCGCGCCAGCACGCTCAGCGGCAGGCCCCCGTCTAGGGCCTGGCCATAAAATGCTCAAAACGTCACTGGGTGGCATTCAACTCAAGAAACGAGGGTCGGCAAACGAGTAGAAGGATATTTTGAGCTATTTCTGGCAGGCAGCCCAAACATCAGGCGGGCGGTGTTCAACGAACGAGGGCTGGTAAATGTGTTGAAGGACATTTTGAGCAGTTTCCACCAAGACCTACCGAGCTCTAGGCACGGCAGAAACTGCTCAAAGCATTGCGGTGTGGCAGTATAACTCAAGGACCGAGGGTCGGCAAATATGTTGATGGACGTGTTGAGCAATTTCTACCGGGCCTTGCCTGCGTCGCGTGCGCACCGCAGCGAGTACGCGCGAGTGCACACGCCCGGGATGACCCGGTACAGAAACGTGATGTCCTGCTCCAACCCTCGCCCCTGCGCCTGCGGCACCTCAAATGAGGGCCAAGGTAATAACGCTCGCCACTCCACAAGAGCATGATGATAACGTTACATGCAATGTCCGAGTGTGTATACTGTGGAGGATGACACGGCGGGCATGATTCACTCAGCCGAGGGCCAAGCAAATGACGCTCGCCACGTCTTTACGATGATGACGTTACACGCAACGAACGAGCGATTTGACGATCTAATAAATCAGGCGATGGGAACTGATAGCGCACCTGACAGCTTTCCCTAATGGAGAGGTTGCGCGGCGCAGAGAGCCTTATGGGATTCGACGAGTCAACTCAATATCTCTCGTATAAGAGCAGATGTGCTCATTCGGGACGGTGGCTGAACTGCGCAGATGGGATGACACGGCGGGTCATATTCACTCAGTCCTGCCGCGGGCGGCGTGTGCACGCTCATCGTGACGTACCGCAAGTTGGCGTTATGCGGCACGATGGCCGCCTCGGAGTGGGGGCGCAAATTGAAAATGAGCACAAACTTGTAGGCCGTTTATCGTATTTCCGTTTCAAGGCGCTAAATTTCACATCAGGCACTAGCGGGGGGTACCGGCCACTGGAGCAGGTGCAGCCGCCGATTCGGGCTACCGTGAAAGACAGCGATAGAGCAGCAGAAGGAGCGCGAGCGCAAGTAATACATTTGCACCAGCCCGCCTCAGTGACGTCCGTGAAATGCGTGGCCACGAACACCTTGGGCGGGCTCGGCATGCCGCTCATGAGCTGCAGGAACCCGCCCAGCAACAGGGACTTACACTCGTCCACATCCTGAATTAACCATAGCACTTTTTGTGGCAGCGCTGCGTTGAGATAGTGACAGACACGGCTCAGGTTGAGCGTAAATGTGGACGAGTGGACGCCCCCGCCCAGCAGCCCGATGCCGTCCGATGTCTTGGTCCCTTTGCCGAACTCATCCGCGACGCAGGGCCGAGGGAATTAAATCAGCCACATCATTCACCACATCTGGGACATTAGGTTCCTGAGTTAGATGACATCCTACGATGTGCTGAACATCGGATGATGATCAACAACGTCGATGTCCATATTTGGGACCCTCGTCTCCTGAGTGGCGAGCATGCCGTCAGCCACAATGAGACACTTGTTTACTTATATCCTGAGTGACACGACATCATATGACTTGGCACGCATTGCCAGCTGGCCCTACCACGATGCAGAGCGACCGCTCAGTGGAATTGTTCACCATGAGAGAGATCTGGTTGAGATCGCGCATGGCGTAGAGCCAGAGAGTTATTGTTCGCCACGTCATATGTGACGTAGAGTACCGGTGCTTGCCACGTCATCCATCACACGGTGTGCCGGCGCTTAAGCAGTCATCAAACACATGGTGTACTGGTGGTCGCAGTTATCCGTGTCAGTTGTCACATGATCACATTCAACTCATAGAGGACGGATGATGCAGTGGAGAGCACTATCTGTGTGGCGGATGATGTGGGGGATGATATGACGAGCACTAACCAATCGTATGCCCCTACCATGAAGGATGACTGGCCGACGCGGGACACCAGGGAGTCGTGCGAGATGATCCGCGTGAAGATCCGGTAGGTAGTGGCCCGGTATCAAACGGAGGTAACATAAAATAATAGGTTGAATGACCGGCACAATCGAATGGTGATACGATGCACAATGGCCGCAATGATGTGGAGAGTCCGGATCGCAACGTCGTCGGCGATGCCACGGCGTAAAATTTCAATGATTTGGATGAATCAGGGCCGTAGAGACGTGGATGAATCCGGGCCTACCGGTCCGTGATTCCGATGCGGCAGGCGTCGGCGGGCACGAAGGAGCCCACGTGCGCCAGGTAGGTGATGAGCGCGATGGACTTGAGGTACACGGACTTCCCGGACATGGTGGGACCCGTCACGATGGTCACCCGCCCACGATCCACCGAGACCAAGGGTCAAAGGATGACGATTGCCGTTACATTTTATGTTCACTATCGTTTATCGAGCCCCAAGGCGCTTCACATGGTGAGCAACCTCCTCCGCCATTTCAAGCAGACTGACACTAGAGTATGTAAGGGTCGATGGTGTGACAGGATTGAAGTGAAACTGCCAAGTGGTAATTTTGGCCCAGTGAGGACCTACTAAAACACATAGATGGTCAACTCCATCTCAGATCAGGTGTGGTTACTCAGGCAAGCATCCTGTATGGTGGCAGAGTGGGGACGCGAAATCACTCCATCTCAGGCTCGGAATTGTCAAGATATGTACAATGTACTGGCACAGCCCTACCGGGACGTTGGTGTTGTTGGGGATAACCGGGCGGTCGGACGCCACCTCCTGCAGCAGGTGCCGCCCGTTCACGATCTCCATCACGTAGCGGCGCAAGTTGAACTCGAAAGCAACGTTTGAAAGCGGTTCATCATTTTTAGCTCCAAGCGCTGAGACCAAGCGCGTTCGACCTGGGGTTAGCCTGGGTCAGTCGACCTGTACCGCCCTACCATCACGTTCTCCTGCACCCGCATGTAGCGGCGCAAGCTGAACACGAAAGCAAAAAATTGTAATCTGAAATGAACACGATCCTCGTCTGACATCACGTCGTACATCACAAAAGACGCTTAACTCTTCAAATATGGTAAATCGGGGAGATTTATTGGGAGTTCATACCCCATCGTGACAAAGACCGTTCATTATGTTTCAGTTTCAAATTGCTGAAATTAGGCGCTTTCAACACGGGCTTGAACTTCACCGGCCCACCAGCAGTGGGCGGCACATGCGGTACGTTGTGGCGCTCTGAGCCAGGCAGGAGGGCCATTGAGAACAAGCACTCGAACCAAGCTCGGTGCAAAACTGACATCCGGAGTGAACACTGAACGCTGATATAGATGCCCAAGGGAGGAGGAGGAGGATATGCAAGAAATGCAACGAAGGAGGAGGACATTCATCGGAGGAGGAGGATACTCAACGGAGGAGGCGGATATTCAACGGAGGAGCAGGACTCACATTCACCGGAGGAGGAGGATACTCAACGGAGGAGGCGGGTGTTCAACGGAGGAGCAGGACATTCAACGGAGGGGGAGGATACTCAATGGAGGAGGCGGATGTTCATCGAAGGAACAGGGGATTCAACGGAGGGGGAGGATATTCAACGGAGGAGGAGGATATTCAATATCGGTCGAGTGCTTATCCTCAATAACCTCCCTGCCAGGCTCAGGAGGCAGTCAATCTCAGAGATGCACCTGGCGGTGTCGCGCAGCACGGCGGCGTTGGACAGCACGCGGTGCCGCAGGTCGCAAAGAATGGCGGACTCCCGGCTGCAGGGCGCGAGTTGTCGCAGAAAGCTGCGCAACTTGAAAGCAATTCATCAATATTTTGGTTGCAAGCGCTGAAAGCTTGAAACCACGCGCTTCCAACACAGGTTATCAGCACTACAACGCTGCTACACCTAGTGACTAGACTACAAAACGAGACATACGAGTCGATGTGTGGGCACCGGCAGAGTAGACAAGAGCAGACAAGCCTGACATCAGGCGCCTTCAACACGGGTTTCGACTGACACCGCCCCGCCAGGTCCGTGATGCGCGGCAGGATGTCCCCCAGCTCTTCCATCAGCTCGCGCGTGGCCGTCGTGAAGTAGTACGAGCAGTACTCGCCGCCGCTCACCTGGTCGGAGGCATGGGAATTCTCATTTGGACTCAGGTCAATGTAGCGGGTCCAGTCCGCATGGGCGTTAGCATGCTTCGCATAGTTTCCGGGGGGGGATTTGGGGTGCGTTGACCAGGAATATCTCCATCTTCTCCGACCGCGCTTCTTGGAAATCGAGCTGGAAACGGAGTGACCGCTGGCTCGTAATTCATGAAATCACACTGCGAACGACAAAACGGTCAAAACCTTATTATGACGACGCGTGTTGCGCTTTACAGGTGGATTTTCAGATTCGACGAGCCAACTCAGGAAAAGGGACAAATCCTTATTTACCGGAATCCCCCCCCTAAAACTATGCGAAGTGTTGTAACGAAGCTACTTTCGCGTCACACACGCAGGCTCGCATGTTGGGAATCAGTGGTTTCGGTTACGATGCGGCTACATGTCATTGGTATCATTAGGTTCATCTGTCTCTCTCATGGGGTTTAGCGATTCGGATCATAGCCGATCAGCCTAGTCTGCTTGGATGCACAGTCACACACCTGGTCGAATGCGAACTCGAAGTCCGGCAGCTCCTCCGCAATGTCCGGCGGCAGTGTGGACTCGTCCAGCCGCAGCGCGAACCCCACCTTGGGCAGGTACACCACGGACATGCGGTTCTCGATGCCGCGACCCTGCAGGAAGTGGAAGTGAGAACATGCCATGCGCAGACATTCAGAGGACACCTGGCTGGCTTACCTGCAGGATCCGCGGGATCCGGGCCGACTCAATGGCCTGCACCCGATCGAGTAAGTCCGTCAGCCAAGGCCCGGTATCAGAGAGAGCTGACTTGATGTCGTTTGGTGAGCAGCGACGAGAGCCCTTTCCCTGAGCACAGTGGCGGATTCACTTCGCTCCATTTGACAGGAGTGACAATGAGGTGTGCTAGCTCACTACCAGGCACCACTAAGGCTCCTCAGCCAAGATGATTCACCCTGTTCTGTAACAATAATTAACCTTAACTCTGTTTGAAAGCGGGCCTTACCGGCAGGCCGTGGTAGTTGTGGCACATGTCGTCCAGCTCCTTGCACACCCCGGTCTTGACCAGCCCAATGAGCGTGCTGGACATGGTATCGGAGTGCGTGGCGTGTGCGCCGCCGCTCGCACCGTCCAGGTCGATAACCTGGGAGATCATCCCCTGGAGGGCGTGTATGCCGCTGCACACCCCCAGGATAGGGCATGGCATGTGTGGTTCGCCACATCACATGATGTCATTCGACTCAAGAAACGAAGGTTCGATATGCGTTAGATGTCGTGGCTGGTGTTCGGTAGAGGCCTGGTACATATTGGGAGTGAGCATCATATGATGCCATTTGAATCAAGGGATGAGGGCTAGAACTGCGTGACGATGACGTGGCGGGCAATGTTCTTGGTAGGCATTGCTCGCCACGTCATAGGATGCCATTGTATATCAGAAACGAGGGTGCAACATGCGTTGACATCGGCCCTACCCCAGCAGCCTCTGCAGCGCCACGGGGGTGCCAGGGATGAAGGCGCCGTCCACCACGTAGTGCGTGTACACCGCGTCCGACACCCCGACCGCCGGACAGGAAGGTCATTGAACTCAAGCATTGGATCCGAGATCGGATCATGAATACAGGGCCCCATCTGTAACATAAGAAGAGGGATGTGGATATAGCATACCCATACGCAATGTCCATGCTGGTCTACGAGTATGGCAAATTGGAAATTGAATTAAATGGCCACTTACTGGGTACCTCATGGTGAATGCTCATTCAGACGCGCGGCCTCGGCTCGTCGGAATACAACGTTGGTCGAATGCTTGTCCTCAACACCCCCTTGCCATACGCAGGAAGTTGCTGAGCTTGAGCCAGTCCTTGAGGGAGCGCGCAGCAGGGTCATTGAGAACATTGACTTGACCGAGTCGAATGGACGAATCGAGCCCGCGCTTATGTATGGACCTTCATCCTGGAGGTCAGTCATGCGGGCACGTCCGATCAGGCTTCGAGCAGTCGTTCTCATAAACCCCCCTGCCGCGTGGCTTTGTTGATGTTCTGTGTCATGGCCGATATCACCGCGTTCACGTCGTGCCCGCCGATCAGCAGCCCTCAAAGTAGGGTCCGGTATCATCAACCACGTCGGCATGTTAATGTCACCTGATATGAAGACCCCAATATGACCTCAACATTCATCTCTGATGAAACCATAATGTAACCAAGATATCACCTCCACGTGCTCTTTATGCTCGATAAGCTCGCAACATAACCTCCATATGCTCGCAATATGCTCTCAATATTCGCTCAATATGCTCTCAATAAGTCTCAAATTCCGTCACTTCACCACCAAAGAGAATCTCAGTTCGATACCGGGTCACACCGCTGAGCAGCTTGTTCGCCTCGTTGTAGCCCTGGAAGTGCTCCACGGCGTCCAGTCGCTCGTTGATGACCTCGAGGTTGAGCAGCGGCCGCTGGAACCACCCGCGAAGGAGACGCTTCCCGCCGCGCAGGGGCAGGTAACAAGTGCCCGCCGCGTCATCCACAACATAGTGTCCCCGTGCTCGCCACGCCATTCACGGCATTACTTACCATTGCTCGTCACGTTAACCGCCACATAATTTACTAGTGCTCGTCACGTCACGTGCCACATAGTTTACTGTTGCTCGCCATGTCGTCCATCACATGGTTGAATGCGTGATGGGTGATGGCCCTGCCGCCGGGGGTGACGCAGCCGTTGACCAGGGCGAAGACGCCCCACTCCTTGGCGGTGCCCACGAACTGCGAAGGGTGCGACTCCTGCGAGAAGATACCGAGCTCCAGGGTCGCAATATGAAATCGAAAGCAACTACACTTGAAAGCAGTTTATCATACGGGGGGCAGGGCGAGAGCCTGGTGCCTGCTTATGCATGCGGAAGTGTCACTCTCTGAAAGCACTTTGTCAAGTTATAGCTTCAAGAGCTGGAGTCAGGCGCCTTCAACACGGGTTTCAACGTGCACCGCCCCACCGAGCGCTGCCTGGCTGACGTCGTCCACGCGCAGGTAGCTGTTGAGCGACAGCTCGCGAAGCAGCACCGGGTCCTCCGCCGCGTGGTCGCCGGTCGCCCAGCCCCCGCCGGTAGGGCCCCAGATCATCAACACAGCACAGGTGTACGTTCGCAATGAGCCGGTACGCCAGCGAGGTGATGGGGGAAATCACCAACACCCCCCGTGAAGATCAGCGCGAGGTGCTTCAGTTTGCGGTCAAGGGCAGATATCTGCCCGCCACGTCATCCAACACATGTAGGGCCCTCGTTGCATGAATTAGATGGCATTCTATGAAGTGGCGACCAATATCTGCCAGGGCCTACCCGCCGGGGTGGCCGTCCACACGCACGCCCACCGGCCGAGGGATGTTGTCCGGCCGCCGTGCAGATCCATCGTCGGCGAAGCCAAAACCGCCTCCACCGAAGCCGCCGCCGCCGCCGCCCACGATGCACATGTCGCGCTGCAGCACCGCCAGCAGCGCCCCCGCGGCACGCACCTGCTGCTGGGGCCTGGCAGATAGATAGCTGATACCATGCTCAACCTGACTGTTTCCTCATGGTGTACCGGTGTACTCGCACGCACTCACGGAGGGCAGGGCGAAAGCCTGGTGCCTCCGTAGACATGAGGAAGCGTCTCCCTTTCTCACGTACTCATAGATATGGAACTGAACATGATCAAGCCCCCACCTGGCGCTCGCAGTCAAGGGAGATGAGAGCTCCCACGGCCTGTGCGCTGGGCAGGTCGCACGCGCCACGGATCGCCGCCACAGCTCAGGGCCATCTAAGTGATGCTCGCCATGTCGTATGATACGAGTAGCGATGGGGGTCAGAGAGAAAGCCTGGTGCCCCCTTTTACATGCGGAATCGTCCTTGTCTCATATAGTGTCATGTGTCTCGAGAAACGGGCGGCCAAGGGGCTACGCGGCGGATGTGGCGGTGTGCAGTACGTTATTATTGCCTTGCCACTGCGGCGTCAAAGCTGTCAAACATTGACGCCGGTAGTGGGACCACGTCCCGCGCGGCCCCGCCGCCCCCGCGTCCACTACGAGCCTGCGAGCCGCTGCGGGCGGGCTGTTGCCCCGCCCCTCCCTCGTCCTGCTCCTCCTCCTCCGCCTCTGGTGCCCTCGCCTCCCTGGCCCCCGTGGAGTTCAGCAACTCGAGCAACTCGGCCTGCTGCTTCGCGGACCTCCCGCCGCCGCTCGCGAGGGCCAGACAAGAGGACGCGGCGAGTGTGTATGGATGCACCGGTATACTACGAGGGAACAGTCCGCTTATTGAGCTGGAAAGGGAACGAGTGTAGGGTCAAGACGCGTGACGCGGTGAGTGTGAAGGACGATGCAACGCGTTGGTACGGGTACACTGGTACACCATGAGGAAACTTAGTGAGTTTGAGCTGAAAAGGGAATGGCTATAGAACGAGGCCCCGCCGCCGGTGGCAGGCACGAACACCACCTCCGGCTCGTGCGCGATGAGCAGCAGCTGCAGCAGGGCGAACTCCGCGTCAGCGTACCCCTGTGGCGCCGGGATGAGGAAATGTCAAAATCAAGGGCGGCAGTGCTAGCAGTGGCAGGGTTGCTAGCTGGGGAGGAGAGAGCAGAGAGGGGCACCGACTAGGCTAGGGTTGGGTGTACGGGGAGGTCGTGAACGTGAGGAATCCGACTCGCCGTCCGCCCCCCTGCCCTCCAGCCCCCACCTTCCGAGCGCAGACAGACCTTCGCTTCCGGACAGAGCCACGCCGTGTGCCGTGTGCCGTGCTAGCCCTCAACCGATGAGGCATCTGAGGGCTCGGCTCTACCTCGTAGGCAAGAGAGAGTGGTGAACCTAAAGTTGAGAGGGGTTGCCGTGTCGCTTGCCTCGACGCAGTCCACGGTGTTGCTGTCGCGGTCGAACACGGCGGCGCCGAAGCGGGAGGCGTCCGCCAGCACCGCCGTCAGGTAGAGCCTAGCACTATGCCTCATCCCGTCAGCCGCCTCCTGGAGGGCCAACGTAGCGAGCTATTGGGGCCAGCAGCCTGGTGCCTCCTTATTATACACGTGGTGGGAAGCGTCTCGGTCTCAGCACGGCGTGGCTCTGGAAGCAGAGGTCCGTCTGCGCTCGGAGCGTTGGATGTGCGGGGGCTGGGCGGTGGGGGGCGAGTCGGAGGCCTCGCCATGAACACCGCGGCGCCCTTGTTGTAGCTGGACTCCGCGCCCCCGTGGGGCAGGGCCTGACGCTCGTTCCCTGTGCACACTCAAGATTCCCTGTGTCGCGCTCAAGATTCCAGTTTAGGGTTCGCGCTCTCGCCCTTCCCGCCCCTCGCCACGCACCTTTGCGTGCAGCGTTCTCGCGCCACGCGTCTGACCCGTATACACTCGCCGTACACACACGTCAGGGCGCTACTCGTAGGGCGGGGAGGCGAGTATGGGCACCGAGTTGGGGTGGGCAGAGTGGTCGAGAGCCCGTCACCCCCACCACCGCCTCCGCCGGAGCCGCCTCCACCGCCGCTGCCACCACCACCGATGCCGCCGCCGCCGCTGCCGCCGGGCGCGTCCAGTCCCAGGCGCCGCCTCGCTTGCTCCCCGATGTTAATCAACGGGGTGATAGGGTCACCCCCGCCGCGCCGCCGAAACGCCGGCTCCCGCCCCTCCTCCCTCTCCTCCTCTTCGGGCCCGCCAGAAACTGCTCGGTATATCACAGGGCGGCATCAAACGGTACCCTAAATCAAGAAACTGGGGTTCAAAACGTGTTAGAGGAGGGGGAGAAGGTCGACGAGGAGGAGGAGGGGGAGCAGAGGAGGAGGATGAGGAGGCAGAGGAGGAGGAGGTAGAGGAGGTTGACGATGAGAAGGGGAGGGCGGAGTGGGAGGAGGAGGAGGTGGACGTAGGAGCAACTTCTGCCGGGGCCTTACCCTCTCCTCCTCTAGACCCGCCGCGCCCGAGCCCGAAGGACCTCTCCTCGCACCCGCCATAGCACTTGCAGAAGGACGAGCCACAAATATATTATGACCTCGGCCCAATCGACGCGCGAAAGCAGCGGGCGCCGGACGAAGAGGGGCGAGGTCGCGGCGGCAGCCGTCACGTTTAACGCCGTGGTCCTAAACCCTGTGTCGCTGCCACAGCAAGCGCAGAAGCTGGCGTGCCGCTGCGAGAAGCACGAGCAACGAGTACAAGACCTCGGCCCGGTCGTGGCGCGTGGGGTACCGCGGGCGCCGGACGAAGACCGGCCGCGGTGGTGGCGGTCACGCTCGTCGCCGTGGTCGCCTGCGAGAGTGAGCCACCGGCGGCGCGGCGCGTCCAGGTGTGGGCGCAACGTTGTGGAGAGCCGAAGGTTCAAGTTGTCGTGGGCAATTTTACGCAGTGGGCATTTTCAGTGAGAGTGTACCGGTACACAAAGTCCAAAATCGTATGGGCATTTTAACTATCTTCAAAGGGTGCCTTTCTGCGGTTTGAATACTGCTCTCCATTTCCACGCGCGCTTTCACAATCTCGGCGGCACGGGCGCCTTGCACGCGCGACCACACACGGTGACCTGTCGTCAAACCTACACGCGTGAGCGGCGCGGCAATTTCGACCGGCGGCGGCGTTCATCGTGCGAGGGGCGGCGCGTGCCCTACTCCCTTGGTGGCCCCACATTCCTGGAACTCAGAAGAGCAGCCGGGTGCCTACTGAGACGTCGCCGCAAGTGCGAGAGCAGCGTGCTGTCGGGGCTTCCGCGCGCGCCAGGTCACGCCGCCGCCGCCGCCGCGCCGAACTCTTGGGCCGCCGCGCGCCCTGCGCCGCGCCGCTGCCCTCCTCCTGCTACTCGTAAGCGCGCGATGGACGACTACGTGCTGGACGCGCGGGTGGAGCACATCCGCAACTTCACCGCCATCCTCAGCGCCACGCGCCTCAGCAAGAAACAGTATGTCACCGTGTCAGTCGCCGAGCGCGGCCTCACGTTCGTCGCCGTGGACGACTCCAAATCCCTGCAGGTAGGGCCTGGCAGCTATTGCTTGCCGCGTCATAGGATGCCGTTCAAGTCAAGAAACGAGGCTTCAAAGTGCGTTCGAAGACGTTGCGGGCAATGGGCCTGACAGATATAGCTCGCCACGTCGTAGGATGCCATCCAACTCAACGAACGAGGGTTCTAAGTGCGTGTCGAAAGTCGACGACGTGGCGGGAAACAGGCCTGGCAGAACTGCTCGTCATGTCATAGGCTGCCGTCTAAATCAACAGCGAGCAATATCTGCCGGACCCTACGTGCAGGCGCAGGCTAACTTCCGCGCGGAGGTGTTCCGCGAGTACCACGTGAACGCGGCGGCGGCCGGCGGCACCGCGGCCACGCCCACCTGGGCGGCATCTGCAGGGCCGGGCGGCACGCACGGCAGGGGCTTACACTCGTCCACTTTTCAGCTCAGCGTAAGCACTTTTTGTGGGATACGGTGGATCGATAAAGTGACAAAAACGGCTCAGGTTGAGCCAACAATTGGACGAGTGTAAGCCCCTGACGCAAGGCGGCGGCGGGTCCGTGGCGGGCTCCTTCGGCCTCAGCCTCGGCAGGGCGATGCAAGTTGAACCCAGGTTGACCCCAGCTTGAACCAATGTTGACCCCAGCTGGACCCCAGCTTGACCCCAAGTTCACCGCACGTTGAACCTGCTTTGACTCATTGTTGACCCCAGGTCGACCCCAGGTTGACCCCAGGTTGACCCCAGATTGACCCCAGGTTGACCCCAGGTTGACCCCACGTTGACCCCAGGTCGACCCCAGCTTGATCCCGAGTTGACCGCGCTTGGTTTCAGCGCTTGAAGCCAACACGTGATGAGCCGCTTTCAAACTCTGCTTTCAAATTCAACTTGCGCCGCTACACCTGGGCTCGCTGATCGACGTGCTGAACGTATTCGCCGCGCACGACGGGGAGGCGGAGCTGTCGCTGCAGTGGCCCGACCGCGACGGCCGGCTGGTGCTGGCCGCGCACACGGAGAGCGGCAACCCTGGGTAGGGCCTGGCAGATATTGCTCAGCCGGGTACACCGCCGCCCGGGCGTCTGCCGCCCAACTATGGCGGTGGGGGGTACGGCGGACACGCACGCAATAGACGAGGGTCTCAAAAGCGTAGGATGACGTGGCAGGCAATATCTACCAGTCCCTGCCCCGTCATAGGATGACGGTGAACGCTAGACACGGGGGTTTGACAGGCGTTGGATGACGTGGCGGGCAATATATGCCAGGCCCTGCCCCCGGGCGGCCGCAGCGCACCTGCACGCACGCGGCGCTGACGCCCGAGGAGCGGCCCAGCAGCGGCGGTAGCGGCGGCACCGACGAGGAGCTGGTGTGGCCTTACCTGACTGTTTGCTCATGGTGTACCAGTGATAGGGGCGAGAGGGTTTCCAGTAAGCTGATAAGGGAACTAGTGTAAGCCCAGGGAGGAAGGTGGGCCGAGTGTGTGCAGGTAGACGGGTACACTGTGAGCAAGCAGTCAAGGAGCGAGTGTAAGGCCAGGGAGAAGGATGTGGGCAGTGTGTGCGGATACACGGGTACACTGGTACAGTATGAGCAAGCAGTCAGGGAACGAGTGTGAGGCCAGGGAGGAGGATGCGGCGAGTGCGTACGGGTACACCGGTACATTACGAACAAGCACACAGGTTGAGCTGAAAAGAAGACGGGCGTTGCGGCCCTGGTGAGCGGTGTTCCGCGGCGAGCGCAATGCCTTCATGCTCCCGACCAGCACTCTCAAGGAGATTGTGGACGACCTCGAGTGGCCCGCCGCGCCCTTGGTAGGCTTGCCACATTGCACCCAAGCTTTCAGGTCTTTGTATAGTACCCAACACAGCTATGTCGCCGTAGTGGTAAATGGTAGATGTGTACCAAACACAGCTGTGTCCCTGTATTGGTAAATCGTTCGGCCATTTGTCCAACAAAGCTGCGGCGATATGGTCGCCTGACCAAACAGTTTGTTCGCGGTGGCCAACCCTAGCCTTTGGCCATCACCATGCGGTCGGCGCCAGATGAGCTGAGCTTCTCCGCGGCCGGGCAGGAGGTAGGGCGGTGCAGGTTGAACCCTGGTTGACCCCAGATTGACCCCAGGTTCACCCCAGGTTCACCCCAGAATAACCCCATGTTGACCCCAGGTTCACCCCAGGTTCACCCCAGGTTCACCCCTGGTTCACCCCTGGTTCACCCCTGGTTCACCCCTGGTTCACCCCTGGTTCACCGAGCTTGATTTCAGCGCATTTGACCCAAATTTGATGAGCCGCTTTCAAGGAATTCTTTCAATGTCAAGTTACGGCGCTACAAGGAGGTGGGGGAGCTCCGCGTGGACGTGGACGCGCGCGGCGGCCGCCTCACGGAGTTCTCGTGCTCCCAGCCCGGGCGGTGGATGTACCGCTACCGCTTCATCAAAGCCGCCACGGGTATGCCGGGGAATCTGGTGGGCCCGGCGGCGGTAGGGACAGACGAATATTGGAAAGAGTCACGTCATCAAACGCAATGTGAAGCCTCAATTCTTGAGGTAAATGCCATCCTGTGAGGTGGCGACCAATATCTGTCAGTCTCTAGTGCCTAGTGTGTAAACCGTACTACCCTGTAGCATCTCGTTCTACCCTTAGTAAGTAGGCGTTTGGTGGTTTTGATCAAAAGTCAAATGACTTTTGGCAAAATCACCAAACTCCAGCTGACTAGAAGTTACTAGCCCACAGACTAGGCACTAGGGCGTGTCATGAAGTGCCGATCGACATCTGTCAGTCCCTAGGCGGCGGCGACGCACGAGGGCGACAGCCCGACCATGACCCGGGTCGCGATAGGCGAGGGTGGAATGCTGAAGATGGTGCATCTGGCAGGGGGGTTATTGAGAACAAGCACTCGACCGACGTTTAATTGCCTCCTCCTCCCCCGCACGTCTGTATCAGCATTCACCCTGATTGTAAGTCTTGCTCCGATCTCGGTCGGGTGCTTATTATCAATGACCCTGCTGCCTGGTGCACCTGTCGCGCGCGCTGCCTCAGTTTGGAGGTGGTGGCCACGGGGGGGGGTCGCACACGCAGAACGGCGATACCCAGGGCGGGGGAGGCACAATGGGCGGGGGTGGGGCGGCCCCGGGCACGCAGCGCGGCACTGGCTTCATGGTGTGGTTTGTCTCTGATGCCTGCCCGTCCCTGCCGCGTCATACACAGCGCTTCAAACCGTCTGCTCTTCCGTTGAGTGCCATCACCTGACGCGGGATACAGGTGTTCCCTGCCGCGTCATGCACCGCGTTCTGAAACTCGTGTATCGAAAGTAGTGTCATGACATGACGTGGTTGGGCCTGCTCTGCCATGTCATGCTCCCCGCCTTAACCCACTTGAATTCAGTGCTATCACATGCTGACGTGGTACGGGCTATCCCTGCCTCACAATGCACTTCGTTTTTTCATGTTTGTTTCTTCAGTTCAGTGTCATCACAGGAAGGGGAGGGTCATTACGAAGGTCAGTCTAAACTCGAGTAGAGGTTAAGTCACGCTCAATGTCCGTGTCCCGGCACCCTCTATGTCCCACTTTCGACATTCGTACGGGCAATTGGGCAATCAGTCAGGCCAATCGAAATGAACTGCGAGTTTCGTTGTTTCCGACCAAAAAGTGGGACATGGAGGGTGCCCTTTACTCTGTGTGGAGCCTCAGCTATTCGTTGTCATGACATGACGCGGCTCGCGTAATCCGCCGGGCCCTGCTTGATGGTACCCATCACGTTCATTGCCTACCCGGAAGAGGAGGAGGACGACGAGGAGGAGGAGGAGGCGGGAGGGTTCGGGGCATAGACTAGCCTCTCGGGCCCTTGTTGAGTACGAGGTCACATTACCGGATGATTCACCATTAGCGTTTAGGCCCGGCGAGGAGGGGGGCACATGACTATAACCCGCGGCCGCGTTAGACGGCGGCGTTGTAGATGGACCTTCGTGTCGCGTGCAAACAGTGTCGAACGCATGACTTGAATCGTCGTGTTCTATGCGGTACAATGTTGTCATCGGAGTGCAAAACATGAAACCTTTAAAGGACATCGGAGTGCCTGGTGCCTGCTTATACACGCGGAAGCGTTTCTCTCTCTCTCTCTCTCTTTCTCTCTCTCTCCCTCTCTCTCTCTCTCTCTCTCGTTCCTTCGACGAGTCCTACATCATTCCTTTCGTAGCTCGTCAGCTTTCGCCGCACACCACTCGCAAATAGTTATGTCCTGTCCGTCAGGGCCTCTGCACGTCACGCACTCGTTGCAACCATCGACACCGCAGCCATCGCAACGCGTGTAGTTGGCGCCAGGCTTTCTTTCGCACTCACGGCACAGCGCGTGCAAACATGTTTCGCATGATCGCAACACGTCAGGATGTTCATCAGAGCATTGCTGGCAAACCATGGCATCGCACTCGCCGCATGTCGGCATAAGAGAATACCTGTCGCCCTCCTCGGGATCCGCTATCTCTTCACACAAGTCACACACGAACGCATCGCAGTATTTGCAAACGGCCGGGAGGAAGTCTCCATGCATACAGTCCTGGCAGGTCAAGCTCCCGCACCCCCGGCACCGAGTGCCCGCGCCGTCCTGTATCACACGGGTTGTAAAGGCGCAAGTTGAATTTGAAAGCAAAGTTTGACAGCAATTGATCATAGAGCTAGTTTAGTTTCAAGCGCTTTGATTCAGGCGTTGTCAACGCGGGTTTCATCGGGTCAACCTGTACCGCCCTGCCGGGGGCATTCTGGTTCCGCGCAGCCCCATAGGTCAAAGTGCTCGATGTAGCTCCGCAAGTTGAATGTGAAAACAAGACTTGTAAGCAGATCATCACATTTATGTTTCAAGCGCTTAAAACAGGCGCAATCAGCAGAGTGCTACGTGATAAGATTACAGAGCAGCACAGAGGCGTTGATGTCGTATTCCGTTTGTGCAAATACGGAATTCAACCTGCACCGCCTTACCTCGAAGGAATGATCTTGCGGATCGCGTTCGTGCCGCACAAACCAGTCAAGCTGCGTTAGGGTGTCCTTATAGGAGGGTCCTCGAGAACAAGCACTCGAACCGATCGCGTACCTTAACAATGATGGAGACACACGCGTCCACATTCATAAGGAGGCACCATGGTTTCGCCAATGCTGGATCCGTCCGTTTAGAATGAAATTCCATACATACGCGCCGGTGGGAGAAGGAGAGGGGGAGATTAAACAGTCTGTCGAGTTGCTTGTTTTCAATCACCCCCCTGCCTTGTCCACAGCGCATCCCGCGAGCGCGAGCCGCTGCAAGCGCTCCTCTTTGGGCAGCTCGCGGAGGCGGAGACGCTTCAGAAGGCAGAGGACCGCGCGCCCCGACACGCCGGGGCAGCGGCTGAGGTCCAGGGTTTGGAGCGGCGCCAGGGCTTGGCCAGGAGTGGGGCGCCAGAGGGAGCCGCCTGGCAACCGCTGAGGCTGCCCCAGCACTTCGACTATGTGCGCGCCGTAGGCCTGCAGCAGCCCCGTGTCGGTGAACGACGCGGCGGCGTCGTTGATGACGAGCGAGCGTATATTGGGCCCCGCGCGGCGCAGCAGCTGTACGAAGCGCGCGTTGGTGAGCTTCGCGGCGAGGGCGCCAGACACAGTTAGGTCTTGCCGCGCCCAGCCCGCCGTGATCATGCCCACGCGGCGCCACACGCGGCTCACGCACTCCAGCGTCAGGCGGTCGCGCGCGTCACCCACGTGCCGCAGGACGAGTGTGGCGAGATGGTCGTCGGGATCGAGCGCCATAGTGCGCGCGCTTTAATTGCGTGCTACGAGCATAATACCTCTCCATGGGATATATGACAGGCACTTCTCGCGTGAAGGCTTCCTCGCGTCCCAATTCCGAGGCTGGACGCCTCAATACCAACCTCAAGATTCTCCAAGAGGTATTACGTTGAGCTGAGGGACAAAGGCGGCCTTCCCTTATTTGCACAACAGCCCGCGCCGCCGCGGCCTTCCACCGCCGATCACCCACGTCCGCCGCACTCGCGCCGCCCGCCTCGCCTCACCTCGCCGCTCCAAGCATGTCGTCATCGCCCCCCGCGCACGGCAGCGGCCCCGAACCCGCGCCTGCCGCGCCCTCCCTCTTCCCTCGCAGCCCCCTCGCAGCCCCCTCGCAGCCCCAAGTCGCTGGCGGTGACGGCGACGACCCCCCTCCCGGAGCCCCGGAGCTGCCGCCGGTGGGATCGCGCGTGCAGTTCGAGGGCCTGACGGGCGCTGGCGACGTGTATGACAGTGCCGCTTCGATAGATAGCAACGAGGAGATCAAGGTGGCGGAGTTGAACGGCTGCCTGGGCCGTGTGGTGCCCTACTACGCGCAAGAGCAGATCGGGGTGGCGCTCCTCAAGCGCGCGTGCGACGCCCCTGGCGCCACAAAGCGGCGGCGTGCGCTGGAGACGGCGGTGCTGACGGCGCGCGCGCTCGTGTTCGAGATGGGGAGCACCACTCCGTGGCTCGTCGACCAGTTCCAGGACCTGCGGTACGTCATCACCGACCGCGTGATCAACGGCGCGCCGGTGTGGGCGGCTGAGGTATGGATATGCTGCTAGATAGCATGTCGTCACATCATCGGAACTGCATTCAACTCAAGAAACGAGGGTTCACGATGCGTTTAGTGACGTGGCGAGCACTGTCCGGCAGTTCTGTCCCTGCGCTGAGAACGGCGAGCACTTCATGTACCGCACCGGAGCAGGCGAGACGGAGATCAGCGATGAAGACCATTGTGCCGCCGGCGAATCGGCTGGTGTTGCGTACAACATTGTGCAGAGCCCGGACGTCCTGGCGCCCACCCAGCTGCCGTCGGGCAAATGGAAGAGTAACAGGCTTGCGACGTTGGGACCGCAGTTCACATCCGCCCCGCACTCTAGGACCGGAGCGGCGTGGGTGGATGTTCCCGGCATGCGCGTCACCGCCGTGCACGGGCTGGACGACGCGGATCCGGCGATGGCCGCGGCACTGCGGCAGCTCGCCGCGCTCACCGTTGCTGAGTGATACCGACCATCATGTGCTGGAGATGCGTTGAGCTGCAACTCGTCTTGAGCTTTGATAACATGAGCTTTTCAACGACCAACTGAACCTGACGGGAGGGGAAGGAAAACGATAAGGGGGAGGAGAGGGAGGAGGGATTGAGGCATCAGCTAGCCCCGGGAGCCCTCATTTATACGATTTCACGTCACCGGATGATTGACTGTTAGCGTTTACGCCCCGGGGTTGAGAGGGGGGCACATAATCAGCCCGTGGCCGCATTAGAAGGCGGCGGCACAGAGAGACATATGTGTCGCACGTGCGTGGTGTGGAAATATGTTTGATCGTTTCGTTTTGTGCATTTAAATGTAAACCACATCGGAGGTTAGATCATTGTCATGATTTCGTCAATCGCGCCGATCGGATAGACGAGTATCGTTTCTTGTCACTGTATTATGCCACGCATCACTCCTCCGCGTGTCTCACAGAAACAGGAATGTTTGTCAACACCCGCGGCAGGCCTACCGAAGCCGCTGCCATCGCCTACCCCCGGGGCGCCCAGCGCTTCTACGGTTTTGCTCTATTCAGTAAACCTCCCACATGTCGATGTCGATGTCTATGTATTACGTGGGACCCCCGTTAGCCCACACGTGCGGGGATGTCTCCGCGTCAACCCACCGATGCTGTTCACCAGCACGTCGCTGGCAGTGTCGGGCACACAGCACGGTTGAGGAAATCACTGTTCTGAGATCCCATAGAAAGATTAGGCGGGAGCGGTGCCTTCATCCGATGCCTCCGCGGTGCGTGGCAGCGCCCCTTGTGCCGGTCCGTCTCGCGGTTCCAGTGCGCCCCCTGTGTAGTGGCGCAAGTTGATGAAAGCAAAGTTCGAACGCGTTTCGTCACATTGTAGCTTCGAGCGCTGATTGCAGACGCCATACTTAGGCGCTCTCAGTATGGGTTTATGATATTGTCAATCTACGCCGCCCTACTTCTGGCACTGAATGTTGCAGTACCGCACCTTCCGGCAGCGCTTGCACAGCTGGTAGGCGGGCGTTGATCCGCAGAAGTTGCATCGCAGGATGATTGGCATTGACCCGATGGCCTCAACGTCATCGCCTGTCGCTGCCCGCTGGCACCACGCCGCCGCCTGCACTGTGTCGGAAGCCAGCACTTCTACGCCCGATACTGTGTCGCTTACGCCCGAGCTGTAGACACGGGTGAGTGCTGTCTCCTATCTGGGCCTCTACCTTCAGCTCAGCGGTTCCCTGCTCCATAACCTGCCGTAAATGGGACATCCCGTGCGCGGCGTCCTGCGCCCAGGGGCTTACACTCGTCCACTTTCCGGCTCAACATGATCACCTTTTGTTCATTTGTTGGACAAGCTGGTGGTTTCAGTGTTACCGTGACAAAATGTCTCGTCCGCCAGTCTGGAAAGTGGACCACCATACTAGCCAGATCAGCGTATTGGTATCCCGCAAATGAACAGAAGCCGCTCACGTTGAGCCGAAAAACGGAAGAGTGCAGCCCTTGCCTGCGACACCCCCACGCCGTTCAAGTAGCACTGAGCAAGGAGAAGCAGCGCCTTAACATAGCCTTGCCTGGCAGCCTGACAGAGGAGTTCAACCCTGCGCGCCGTGTCCACCAAAACACCAGCGCTTGCGTTCCCAAAGACATCCAAAGCGCCGAGGTGGGCTTTGCAGGCAGCTTCGCCCGAGTCCGCAGCCTTCTGGTACCGTGCTGTCGTGACGCAAGTTGAAATTTGCAGCATATTTAGAAGCGGTTCATCATAGGTAGCACTGCAACCAAACACGCCGTCCACCCCGGGCCAAACTGGGGTCAACCTGCCGCCCAAACATGCTGCGGCCTGTTCACGGTCCTTCTGGAAACCCGAACCCTCGCTGTAGCAAATGGCAAGTTGAGTCATGCCCCCTGGACTGTCGCGAACCTCAGCAGCCTCACGGTGGCACCAGCACGCCACCTTCAAGTGGTCGATCTCGGGGGGCAGGACGATCGTTTGATCCACGATCGCCTTGCCCAAGACCGGGTAAAAGAGCGCGGGTTCGCTCCTCTTTCTCGAAGGTCGTCCCGATGGTCGTCCCCAACAACCTCTCGCAGTCGGCGGCGGTGAGGTTCACCCCCGTGTCCTGGCTCAGCTTGGCGCGGAACGCCACGCACGCGCGGCGCCGCGCTTTCAGATCCATGCTGGCCGGGGGCGGGGGCACTTGCGGTGGCGGACGGGTCTTCCACTCACCTTGTACCCGGGTGACTTGACTAATAATACGAGTTCCTGAACACTTCCATACCACAATTGACAGCAACCACAAGCTAACAAGATTCTCTTGAGCTGCTTCGAAAGCAAAGATTTGGCGCGGCTCCCTCCCACGCACAACAGCCTACGTGCCGCCGCCCTACGCCGCCGATATCCAGCATCCGCCATTCGCGCCTCCAGCCGACTCACCTCGCCTCGCCGCTCCATGTCATCGTCGCCCCCCGCACCCGGCCCCGGCGGCGGCCCCGAACCCGCGCCTGCCGCGTTCTCCCTCTCCCCCTCTTTCATGGACGGTGACGACGACAACGACCCCGCTCGCGAAGCCTCGGAGTGGCCGCCGGTGGGCTCGCGCGTGCGGTGCGGGGGTCTGGCGGGCGCGGCGGCGCAGTTGAACGGCTGCCAGAGCCGCGTGGTGGGACACGAGAGGGCGAGGGTGCTGATCGACGGGCCCACCAGCCGCGACGCGGACGTGAAGCCGCAGAACTTGGTCGTAGTTCTCGGACTGCTCGACCTGCTCCAGGCCCCCGACTTCTTCAAGAAGGAGGTGCTGGAACGGCTGAACCCCACGGAACTCGCCCTGCTCGCGCAGGCGGACCACCGGTTGAGGGCGGCGGTGGTGGCTTCTGGGTGGTCGCGCGCGGGGACGGGGCATGTGCGCTTCGAGCTCGAGGACTTTGTCGGCTCCGTCGCACTGCTGGCGTGGGCGGTGCCGGTGGGATGCGTGGACGTGTGCCGTCATTGCTGGGGGCGGACACCTGGAGGTTCTTCAGTGGGCTCGGGAGCAGCACTGCCCATGGTACGAGTCGACGTGTGCGGCTGCTGCTGAGGGCGGTCACCTGGAGATGCTGCAGTGGGCGCGGGAGCACCATTGCCCGTGGGACTGGCAGACGTCTCGCAACGCCGCTGAAGGCGGGCACCTGGATGTGTTGAAGTGGGTGTACGAGCAGGACGACTGCCCCGGGAATACGACGTATGATGTTTTTAAAGCAGCAGCCCACTTCGGGCAGCTAGCGATGCTGATGTGGCTCCATGAGCTCGACGATGCGGACCTGGTCGGGCATAGCTGTATGTGTGATATCGTTGCTGCAAGCGGGCACCTGAAGGTGTTGAAGTGGCTTCGGGCGCACGACTACCCGTGGGACGAGGAAGTGTGCTCATCTGCTGCTGAGGGCGGTCACCTGGAGGTGTTGAAGTGGGCGGTGGAGCACGGCTGCCCGTGGGACTGGGCTGCGTGCGCATACCTTGCAATCGAGGACGGGCACGAGGAGGTGGAGCAGTGGATCGTTATCCACCACGGGCACGAGGAGGTGGTGGAGGAGGAGGATGAGGAGGAGGAGGAAGAGCAGCAGCAGGAGGAGGAGGAGGAGGAAGAGGAGGAGGAGGAGGAGGAGGAAGAGGTGATGGAGGAGGTGGAGGGGCAGGAGGAAGAGGAGGGGGAGGAGAAGGAGGAAGAGAGGAACGAGGAGGGGGGGGAGCAGGGGGAGCAAGTGGAGGAGCAAGAGGAGGAGGAAGAGCGCGTCATCCCCCACGACCTCCTGTAGTCGCCGACCCACATCAACAGCGGCGGTGACAGTAAGCTGCACTGCCCGGATGATGCCATGAAGGAGGACTGAGAGGAACGAAACACGTATGCATGCTTATTGAAGCACAACGTCGCACCACTTCTGCTGAACCGGAGTAGTTTAACGCTCACCACGTCAGCGCCCTCGGGCTCGATGAACATTTCTTTGATTCATGTGAATAAAAAATATCTAGCCTTGCAGGACGTTTTGTGCATTCTAGCTAGTGCACCCGAAATAAGGTTTAGCGACTAGTGTACGTCGCGCTAGCCCTTCCTGGGTTTAGGGCACGACGTTTGCTATTTACTTATTTACAGCTTCACCTGCCTGCTCATGATGGTATCCCCCATAACAATCTCATAAACATTGGTACTACCCGCCATCACATCCCAACCCCCAAGTACTAAAGTCAAGAAACGATGGATCTAGGACGTTGCCACCTAGGGCGGCGCAGTGATGACCAGGCTGGCGTTGGTCCCCCCGAACCCAAAGCTGTTGGTGAGCGCCGCTCTGAGCCCAGGACGCGCCTGCCCCACGAGCGGCACGAAGTTGGCGCCCTCAGGCCATGGGCTTACACTCGTCCACTTCTCGGCTTGACGTGAGCTCTTTTCCAGGGATACGTTGAATGGTTTGGATGGTTCTAGTGACAAAATTGGCTCAGGTTAAGCTGAGAAGTGGACGAGTGTAAGCCCTTGCCTCGGGCACTGCCCCCGGGTCCGGGTGCGTCAGGTTCAGTGTCGGAGGTACCGCCTCGCTCGAGATGGCGAGTGCGGCAAACGCTGCCTCCACAGCCCCCGCCGCGCCGAGCAGGTGCCCAGTCGCACCCTTGGTGGACGACACAGCCACGCCGCCCGATGTCAGATGGTTTCCAAACACGCTGAGCAGCGCCGCCCCCTCCGCCGCGTCGCCCACCTCTGTATAGAGCCTGGCAGAGATATTACTCGCCGCTTCATCGACATGTATGTTTGACCCTCATTTCTTAAGAACAATGGCATCCTATGGCGTGGCGAGCAATATCTGCTGGACCGATTTCCCGCCACGTCATCAGACCGCATTTTCAACCCTCATTCCTCGAGTCAATGGGCATAGAGGCCAGAGCGAAAGCCTGGTGCCTCCTTACAGTCTCTCTCTCTGGCAAATGGGCATCCTATGCCGTGGCGAGCAATGACTGCCAGGCCCCACCTGTGTGCCCGTGGCGTGCGCGTTGACGTACCCCACATCCTCGGGGGCGACCCCGGCGTCGCGCAGGGCCGAGTCCATTGCAGCCGCCGCCCTGGCAGAAGGGTCATTGAGAACAAGCACTCGAACGATATTGGAGCATGACTTACGTTCAGGGTGATTGCTCATGCTGACGTGCGGGGCATACAGAGGGAGAAGGAGGAGGAGGAGGAGGAGGAGGCGGAGGAGGAGGAGGAGGAGGAGGAGGAGGAGGAGGAGGAGGAGGTTGAGGAGGAGGAT
>Ga0307489_10000049_pt1 | contig 57891 bp, 65 predicted proteins | sample SB12metaG_FD_202247 | JGI IMG/M metagenome (GOLD analysis project Ga0307489, IMG submission 202247) | Sea-ice brine microbial communities from Beaufort Sea near Barrow, Alaska, United States - SB 1.2 | ecosystem: Environmental > Aquatic > Marine > Coastal | place: USA: Alaska | collected... | reverse complement strand
ACACAATCCGGGAACTTCTTTATAAACTCGCTAAAATGCTTGATTCTATTTTTAGCGAGAGTGTTTTTAGTTAATTGTCGCAATTTATATCGTTCAATTAATGATAATTTTTGCTCGACGCAAACCAAAGGTTCGTGAATTTCTTGTAAAAGTGGTGTAATCTTTTGCATTTCTGCTAAAATTTGTTTATTATGATATACTTCACTGAATTTGCACAGAATTCTGCACTTTAGTTCTGGATCGACTATAGTTTCAATATCTCGACCTAAGAAAAAAAGTAAGGGCAAAAAAATTGTTGACAGCGGATTTTGTGAAATATTTGCCAATAAAAACCCGGATATACTGGATGGGAGAACTATAAGTAATATTTGCAAATAGCCTGCGCTACCACCAGAAGCAAATTTAATGCCGACAGAAGATGCTATCATCGCATTAAAGACGGCGAAGAAAAATCGCATCTTTTTTTGCTTTTGATAGAGCTTAAGGATTTTTGTTATTAACCCAACAAATTTAGGATTTTTAATTAAAATCGATACTAAAAAAATCCCTTTAACCGCCTCATCTCTCCCTCCTAAAAGTTTACCGGTTATCATGGATCCGTCCGGCCGAAAAGGTTTGACTAAAGGCTTAATTCGAGAAATATCTTTAAGTTCCTTAATTAAAGGATCTTCCCGACTCTTTTTTTGGAGCAAATAAGAAATCGTTCCACCAAAAGAAAACGCCAATAAACAAAAATCGATACTATCTAATATATAAAAGCCTGACAAATTTCGTTTCATTTCATTTTTTTATAAAAATAAAGTACTTTTAATACATTTCTAAGATTCATATTATTTACCATCAATTTTTAAAATTAATGGTAAATAATATGATATCATCTTTTTCTAAAACTTTAACTAATTCAATCAAACATTTTTTTATTTTTCCTTAACTTCTAGTAATTCATCAAGTGCGAAATTATTTGTATTGGTACCACTGTAGTTTACATTTTCAAAACGAACAACTGCAGGATAACGAATTTTACTTTGATCTACGACTGCCACAGTTCCTATTTGATTAAACCAATAAGATTCTTTTCTAAGAATACGGACTCCCGAACCACGATTCACCATAAATTTAATTGTTAGATAACGATGTTTATAAGTTTAAACTATCTTAGTTCGATTTTTACAATAAAAATTTAACTAAAATAGTTAATCAGAAAGACTTTTTTAAACTTCTTCTGGATCCTTTTGGAAATTAGTTGCTCTTTCAATATTTGTTTTTAATAATTATTTTTTAACTTAGACATTTGTTTAATAATAAGTGAAAAAAGTCTCCGTTTTAGGTTCGAAAAGTGCCCGTTAGCATAGAGAGTTACGGACACTTTTCGAAGGTGGTTTAAAACCAAAAACTGGTTGATTTTTAAAAACTGGACACTTTTTAACTATTTGATTTTTTCATAAAAATAAATATAGTAAGTGTTTTATTCCATAAAGATTTAAGCGAATTTACCTGATGTTGAAGCAATTAAAAATGCTGCATATGTTAAAATATAACCAACAGAGAAATGTACTAAACCAACTAAACGTGCTTGTACAATTGAAAGTGCCACTGGCTTATCACGCCAACGAATTAAGTTAGCAAGTGGTGTCCGTTCATGGGCCCAAACTAGTGTCTCAATTAATTCTTGCCAATAACCACGCCATGAAATTAAGAACATGAAACCTGTAGCCCAAACTAAATGTCCAAATAAGAACATCCATGACCAAACAGATAAATTATTCATACCAAATGGGTTATAACCATTAATTAAAGGTGATGAGTTTAACCATAAATAATCTCTTAACCAACCCATAATGTAATTTGATGATTCATCAAATTGACCTGGGTTACCACCCCAAATTGTCATATGTTTCCAATGCCAATAAAATGTTACCCAACCGATCGTATTTAACATCCAGAACATTGCTAAATAGAACGCATCCCACGCTGAGATATCACATGTACCACCACGACCGGGTCCATCACATGGGAAGCTGTAACCAAAATCTTTTTTATCTGGCATTAATTTTGATCCACGAGCATCCAATGCTCCTTTTACAAGAATTAATGTTGTAGTGTGTAAACCTAAAGCAATAGCATGATGAACTAAGAAGTCACCAGGACCAATTTTTAAGAATAAATCATTTTTATTATCATTAATTGCATCTAACCAACCTGGTAACCAAATTTGATTACCAGCAACAGTTGCTGGGCTAGTAGACGATGATAATAATACATTAAATTCATAAACAGCTTTTCCTGATGCAGCTTGAATATATTCAGCAAATACTGGTTCAAATAAAATTTGTTTCTCTGGTTGACCAAACGCAACAACTGTATCATTATGAATATATAAACCTAATGTGTGGAAACCTAGGAATAAACAGGCCCAACTTAAGTGTGAGATAATCGCTTCTTTATGTTCTAACATTCTCGCTAAAACGTTATTTTTGTTTAACTCAGGATCATAATCACGTACGAAGAAAATAGCTCCGTGTGCAAATGCTCCAACCATTAAGAAACCAGCGATATATTGATGATGAGTATATAATGCAGCTTCAGTTGTAAAATCTTTTGATAAAAATGCATATGGAGTCAATGCATACATATGTTGAGCAGTTAATGATGTAGCAACACCTAAAGATGCTAATGCTAATCCTAATTGCATATGTAAAGAATTTGTAATTGTTTCAAATAAGCCAACATGACCTGCACCTAACCGACCTCCTGGAGGACGATGAGCGTCTAGAATTTCTTTCATGTTGTGACCAATACCGAAATTTGTTCTATACATATGACCCGCTACGATAAAGACAACAGAAATTGCTAATTGATGATGTGCAATATCGCTTAACCATAAAGATTGTGTTTGAGGATGGAAACCACCTAAGAATGTTAAGATTGCTGTTCCCGCTCCAGTTGCTGTTCCGTAAATATGTCCAGCACTATCTGGATTTTCAGCATATGCTGTCCAGTTACCGGTATAAAATGGTGTTAAACCAGCCGGATGTGGAGGAGTAGTTAAGAAATTGTCCCAACCGATATGAACACCTCGTGATGCAGGAATTGCTACGTGAACAAGGTGACCAGTCCAAGCTAAAGAACTAACCCCTAATAATCCTGATAAATGATGATTTAATCGTGATTCATTATTTTTAAACCAAGATAAACTTGGACGGAATTTTGGTTGTAAATGTAACCAACCAGCAAATAATAAAACACATGATAATAATAATAACCCAATTGAACCTGCATATAGTTCTTGGTTAGTTCTAAAACCAATTGTATACCACCATTGATATACACCTGAATATGAGATATTGACAGGATATGAGTTCCCTTTACTGAATGCTTTTAAAGCCGATTCTCCGAAATGTGGGTCCCAAATTGCATGTGCGATTGGTTTAACTTTTAACGGATTACCGACCCATTTTTCAAAATTTCCTTGCCAAGCGACATGGAATAGATTTCCTGAAGTCCATAGGAAAATAACTGCTAGATGACCGAAGTGTGAAGCGAAAATTTTTTGGTATAAATTTTCTTCAGTCATACCATCATGTGCTTCTAAATCATGCGCAGTAGCGATACCATACCAAATTCTTCGCGTTGCTGGATCTTGTGCAAGGGCTTGGCTAAACTTTGGAAATTTAGTTGCCATAATTGTTAGATGCCTTTTTATATAAATTTTAATTATGAATAAAGATGTTAATAATTCTTGTGTTGGAAACTTGTTTATTAATTTTTTTTGATGTGTTTAACTAATTGAGATAGCACGTGCTAAGAAGAACGCCCAAGTTGTTCCAATACCACCAAGTAAATAATGAGCTAAACCAACTGCACGACCTTGAGTAATACTTAAGGCGCGTGGTTGAATTGCTGGAGCAAAGTTTAATTTATTATGTGCCCAAACAATTGATTCAATTAATTCTTGCCAATACCCACGACCACTGAATAAGAACATTAAACTAAATGCCCAAATAAAGTGTGCTCCTAAGAAAATTAAACCATATGCCGATGAAGCTGAACCATAAGATTGAATTACTTGTGAAGCTTGTGACCATAAAAAATCACGTAACCAGCCATTAATTGTAATTGCACCCTTAGCGAAATTACCACCTGTAATATGTGAAATACTACCGTCTGGTGAAATAGTTCCCCAAACATCCGATTGCATTTTCCAACTGAAGTGGAAAATTACTACAGAAATTGAATTATACATCCAGAATAATCCTAAGAATACATGATCCCAGCTTGAACTTTGACATGTACCACCACGACCTGGTCCATCACAAGGGAAACGGAAACCTAAATTCGCTTTATCCGGAATTAATTTTGAACTACGTGCATATAATACACCTTTCAATAAAATTAAAACTGTTACATGAATTGTAAATGCATGAATATGGTGAACCATAAAGTCTGCTGTACCTAATTTAATAGGCATCATTGCAATTTTACCACCTACTTCTACAACTTCACCACCAAAAGCATAACTTGTTGTAGCTAAAGCATTTGGAGCTGTCGTACCGGGGGCTAATAAATGAATATTTTGAATCCATTGTGCAAAAATAGGTTGTAATTGAATTGCTTTATCTGAGAACATATCTTGAGGTCGACCTAAAGCACGCATTGTATCATTATGAATATAGAATCCAAATGCATGACAACCTAAAAAAATGCAAACCCAATTTAAGTGTGAAATAATAGAATCACGATGTCTTAAAACGCGATCTAATAAATTATTGTAATTATTCGCTGGTGTGTAATCACGAACCATGAAAATGGCAGCATGAGCGGCACCACCGGTTATACAGAATCCACCGATCCACATATGATGTGTGAATAGAGAAAGTTGTGTAGCATAATCAGTTGCAATATACGGATAAGGTGGCATTGCATACATATGGTGAGCTACAATAATACTTAAAGAACCCATCATAGCTAAGTTAATTGCTAATTGAGCATGCCATGATGTTGTTAAGATTTCGTATAATCCTTTATGACCTTCTCCTGTAAATGGTCCCTTATGAGCTTCTAAAATTTCCTTCATACTGTGACCAATGCCCCAATTAGTACGGTACATATGACCAGCAAAAATAAATAAAACTGCTAAAGCTAGATGATGGTGAGCAATATCACTTAACCATAAACCCCCAGTAACCGGATTTAAACCACCTTTGAACGTTAAAAAATCAGAATATTCACCCCAATTGCCGCTAAAGAATGGTGCTAATCCTTTTGAAAAACTAGGATATAATTGACTCATTAATTCACGATTAACTAAAAATTCATGAGGTAATGGAATTTCTTGGGGCGCTACACCTGCGTCTAATAATTTATTAATTGGTAATGCAATGTGGATTTGATGACCTGACCATGATAAACATCCTAAGCCTAATAAACCAGCTAAATGATGATTCATCATTGATTCGGCATTTTGAAACCATTCTAATTTAGGAGCTGCTTTATGATAGTGGAACCAACCAGCAAATAGCATAATTGCTGACATTGCTAAACCGCCAATTGCGATCCAGTATAATTCAACTTCACTTGTAATTCCTTCAGCACGCCACATTTGGAACCAACCTGATGTTGTTTGAATACCTTGGAAATTACCACCAACATCACCATTTAAAATTTCTTGACCAACAATTGGCCAAACAACTTGTGAACTTTGTTTAATGTTAACAGGATCATTTAACCAAGCCGAATAATTAGAGAAATATGCACCATGGAAATGCATTCCACTAATCCATAAAAATATTACTGCTAATTGTCCAAAGTGTGCACTAAAAATTTTACGAGAAACTTCTTCTAAAGAGCTAGTTTGGCTATCAAAATCATGAGCATCTGCATGTAGATTCCAAATCCAAGTAGTTGTTTTTGGACCTTTCGCCAGAGTTCTAGAAAAATGACCCGGTTGTGCCCATTTCGCGAAACTAGTTTCGACAGCGTCTTTTTCAACAAAGACCTGAACATTTTTTGCACGACGGTCGGTTGAGCTTATTGCCATTAATTTTCTCCTTGTTGGGAGACGAAAATCTATGAAACTCTCATAAAAAAATAAAAAGTAGATATTAATTATCTATCCCTTAATTATGAGTTTTCAGATTATGATTATACATTTTTTTATGAAATTTTAATTAACTTTAAAAAAAAATTAGAAAATATGATAATTGATTAAATATAAAATAATTAGAAATACCTTTGTAATGATCACACAGAAATTATAAGAATCTTTTTGCGTGATCATTAAATTTTTATTTACAAAAATAAAAGTTTAGAAATACAATCCCAACATATCAGGAAAAAAGCGATTAATTTCAATAATGAAACCTGCCGTAAAAGTCATCCAGATTGTTAAAAGAACAGGTGCTGTTGATAAATATTTTTGAAGATCTTCCATAAGAAATTAAATTAAAATGATTAATATGTTAAAAAATATATATAGATTTTTAGCCTTAACGTGGTGATATTGTTATTTCGTCTTTAGGTGCTATTAATTCATTACTTATTAATTCTTGCCATGCTGAAATTGGCCAAATATATCCAGTAGTCATTATTTTTAAAGCTAATGGTACATTAATGATAATTTCACTTTCAGCAGGATTTTTTGTTGTACTAACTGCACGTACGTATTTTCGTCCAACCCAACCAATCCAGCCAGAAATATAGATAAATCCAAATCCTGGAAGAATGAATTCAGCAGCGTGAGTCCATCGACCATCAGCAATTAAATGAGGTAAACCATCAGTTCCACATAATAAATCTGATCGACTATATTTATCAAATCTTGCATTTGTTCGACCAATTTGTTGTTGTAAAGCTAAAGCTGGGGGTGAATCTGCTTCATATTGCGACATTCTTTGCTCTAATTTCTTTACACTTGTTTTTAATCTTTTACTAAACGCTGGTGATTCACTACATTTTGTTAATCCCCCAATGTCAGCTAAAGCTTGGTCTGGTGTAAAGGCTAATAGTACTGCAAAAATTAATGCTATTAAGTTAAAACGTTTCATTATTAAAATAAAATTGGAGATTTTTAATTTGGTAAAAAATTTCAAAGAATTAGAATTACTACTATATATATATTAATATAGTTTTTAAGAAAAAAACATTTATTTCTGCTATTAAAATTGTAATTATAAAATATTCGTATTATAAACTTCAAAAAACTTTTTGAAGTTTATAATAATTAGAAATTATTCGAAATCTTTACGATTTGGATTTCGTGACGGGTCACCTGAAAGAAGTCCAAAAATAAATAAAGAAACAAAAAAGATAACCGTTGTGTAAACCAAAATTTTTAAAGTTAGCATTTAATTTTTCTTAGAAATTATTTTTAATAATATTAATTATACTAAAATAAAATGATTCTGAATTATTTTATTCAATAAAGATTATATCTAATACTATGATTTTTTATGTAAAAGTTTCTTAAGAAATCAGATTTTATTACCAAGTTTATAAAAAAAGAATAATAACAGAATCCGACTTCCTTTAATAATCATTGATAATTAAAGAATTAATGAGTAAGAAAGAAGACAATATTTGATTTCACTAAACAATCTGTAAGATAATACTAATAAACTAGGATCGTTTATTGTGGAGTTCTTTGCTCTTTTTGATTAGTCTTACGATTATAACTTAATAAAAAAGGATATACTTTTAAAACTGTTATCTCAAATTTTTTTGAATTTTTAATTCTTGGGATTTGGTTATTACGAAGTGATAAATAACCTTCTATTAAGATGTAATCATTTATTTGATAATAATTTACAACATCTTGTCCTAAATTACCCCAAAAAACTAAATTGACAATGCCACTCTTTCTAACTTGTGGAAATTGAACTCGAAATTTTGTATTAAAAACTGTTTGGACAGGATCTTCTAAAATTTTAACAATGCCTGAAGTATAATTAGTATCAACCATAGCTTTAAATAATTAAATTCTTTTGTTTCTGAACATCTTCAAAGTTAATATCCCGTAATCGTTTTAATAATCGAATAAAATATTCTAAAAAATAATCATCTAATTGAATGATTTCTTCCGGATTAACTTTAAACATTTTGTACAGTTCAAAAGTTGATTTTGAAAAATTATTTTCTGTGTTTAAAATTTCAACAAAAGCTAATCTATCACTAATATTTTGACCCCATTCGAAAAAACCAAAAAAATTACTCACAAATTTTAACAGAGTTAACGGAACACGCTGAACTTTTGCGGTTTGTCCTGCTAGTTGTTCACAAAGACTAATAATTTCTGAAGACACCCATCCTTTTAAGCCACTTAAAAAGAAAGTTTGATTTGTTGCTTGAGGAATTTGTAATGATCGTAAACAAAACTTTGCAATATCTTGTGTATCCATATATGAAATATAAGTATTTTCATTCGTTACCCAAATGGGTAAATTTTCAAGAATTGGTATTGCATATTGTTCAATTAAACCTTGATAAAATCCAGTTAACCTAAAAATTGTGTAGGGAACTTTAGATTCTTTTAATTTTGTTTCAATTCCATATTTTAATTTCATTAATGGTATATTCTCAAACTGTTCTACATTTTGAGCTGAGAAAAATATAAATCTTTTAATGTTTGCGACTTTTGCTGCTTCAATTAAAGTTAATTTTCCATCCCAATCTACTTTTTTTAGAGAATCCAATTCATTTGGACGACTTGTAGAAGCATCAATAATAGCAGTAATCCCTTTTAAACAGGGGGGGATTGTTTCTGGACGACTTAAGTCTCCATAAACTAATTCAACTCCCCATTCTTTTAAAAAACTTGCTTTTCGAAAGTTTCGAACTAAACAACGAACTTGATAACCTTTTGTTAAAGCTTGTAGAACAACTTGACGACCTAATGTTCCAGTCCCTCCGATAATAAGTAGACTCATATATTAAAAATTTTTTTAATCAAAAACTGTACTTTGTAAAATATCTTCTGCCTCAAGATTAACTAATTCTTTTTTCGTTAATACTTGACCACGACTGTCAAAAATTCGATTCGCTTGACGCATTCTAGCTCGATCTAAAGCATTTTTCACACTTCGAGCATTCGCGAATAATGGCTTTTCTTTCCTCTTTTGAATATATTGTGTTAAAGCAATTTCAGCTTGTGGTGTTAATTGATATTGTTGATCTTGTAGCATTATTTTAGCAATTTGCAATAATTCGTCAGTTGAATAATCTGGGAAATCAATATGATTCGCAATACGTGAAGATAAACCAGGGTTTGATTCATAGAATTTATCCATAGGTTCTTTATATCCTGCTAGAATCACAACTAAATCATCACGTTGATTTTCCATAACTTGTAATAAAATTTCAATGGCTTCTGATCCATAATCTCTTTCATTATCTGGCTTATACAAGTAATATGCTTCATCAATAAATAAAACTCCACCCATTGCTTTTTTCAACACTTCTTTTGTTTTTGGAGCTGTATGACCAATGTATTGACCTACTAAATCATCTCGAGTAACGGTTAAAAGATGACCTTTTTTAATATATCCTAATTGATATAAGATATCTGCCATTTTTAAACCAACGGTTGTTTTTCCAGTTCCAGGACTACCTGTAAATGACATATGTAAACCAGGATGTGCTGATGTAATACCTAAATTTCGTCTTAATTTATCAATTAATAGTAAAGCTGCAATTTCTCGTATACGAGCTTTTACTGGCGCTAAACCGACTAATTCTTCATTTAATAAATTCAAAATTTTTGCAATTTCTGTTTTCGCATACTCTTCTTGCAAATTAATAGGAGATGTATTCATAAAGGTTAGATAATATTTATTTAATAAAAATAGAGTCTTTTACTTTTATATACTAAATCAGTTATGTTTTAACTGATTTAATATATTTTATGGTACTGCATAACTAATTTATTGTAAAGGTTGGAATACTTGAAAGACAAATAAAGGCAAATCCTGCACTTCCACATGCACCAACAAAAAATCCACCTTTAAATTGATCCCATGCTTTTTTTGTTTGCAAATCATTGTATATTGCTGTGTCTGATTTACCTTGTCCAAAAGTGGCTACGCCATAGATAGTCAAACCTAATGTTAAAATTATAATTAGACCAATTGTTGAAAGAAAACCAGCAAATAATGCAATATCTGAATCACGTAATGGTCCTAATTTAACGAATGGACCTATTAAAAAATAACCATGTGCTAAACCAATTTCTAAACCTCGCAATAAAGGTGTTAAACCAAATCGATATGCGGGTAAATTTTGTAAAATTGCTCGTGTCACTGCAGATGAAGTTATTGGCGTTGCTAAATGACCAACAAATGGGTCATCATTATAAGGTTTAATAAAGTTAGCCATAAAGTTAATTTAAAAATTAGTTAAATTAATAATAAAATTTTTTGATTAAATTAAATATAAAGCTGATAAAAATTCGATGAAAACTTTTACCAACCAAAATTTTTATATAGATTACTATATAATATATACTAATATACAGAAAAATTTTTATAAACTTCATTTTGATAAAATAAGAAAGATTTTATGACAGTTGCTATAGATTACTTTTTATTAGTAGGATTCTGCTTTGCACTTACATCTGGTTTATATTTAGGATTAAAATCAATTAAATTAATTTAATTTTAATAGACTCCAACAAATGCAATACGAAATCCGTCAAGATAAAATTGTTGGGTCAAGACGTTTCAGTAATTATTTTTGGTCCTTTTTTTTGCTAGTAGGAGGTATAGGGTTTTTATTAGCTGGAATATCTAGCTACTTTAAAATTAATTTCTTACCTTTTGCAAATCCGACAGAATTGGTTTTTATACCCCAAGGTTTAGTAATGATGTTTTACGGAACTTTAAGTTTCGGTATGAGTCTTTATATTATTACTACAGTACTTTTAGATATCGGAAGTGGTTATAATGAATATAATAAAGTTGAAAATCTTGTAAAAATAGTTCGGAAAGGATTCCCTGGAAAAAATCGCGAAATTCTTCTAACGTATCCTTTATCAAATATTAGAGCAATTGGGATAAAAATTACCGAGGGTTTAAATCCAACTCGAAGTATTTATTTATGTTTAAAAGATGATCGAAATATACCTTTAACTCCTGTTCAAGAACCAACTTCAATTTCAAACTTAGAAGAGGAAGCTGCTGATTTAGCAAAATTTCTCGACTTAAAATTAGAAAATTTATAAGATTTCATTGCTTTTTATACCCGCATAATTCTATAATAGAATTATGCGGGCATAGTTTAATGGTAGAACCTTAGACTTCCAATCTAATGACGGGGGTTCGATTCCCCCTGCCCGCTTTTACTTACATATTAGAATGAGCAACAATCTTTTTTTTATAGGAGAATATATAAATATGTCTGGTGGATCTACGGGTGAACGTCCGTTTTCGGATATTATTACGAGTGTACGTTATTGGATTATTCATAGTATTACAATCCCATCACTTTTTGTATCAGGATGGTTATTTGTTAGTACCGGATTAGCATACGATGTATTTGGAACTCCACGTCCAAATGAATACTTTACACAAGATCGTCAACAAATCCCTCTAGTAAATGATCGATTCAGTGCAAAACAAGAATTAGAAGATTTAACTAAAGGTTTATAATTTTAAGGAGAAAAAAAATGGCAAAAAATATTAATCAACCTGTAGCTTATCCTATTTTCACTTTCCGTTGGTTAGCTGTTCATGGGCTAGCAGTACCGACAGTATTCTTTTTAGGTGGAATTACTGCAATGCAATTTATTCAACGATAAAATTAATATATAAAATAGATACGAGGTAATTTTTTATGACAGGTCCAAATCCAAATAAACAAGCGGTAGAATTAAATAGAACATCTCTTTACTGGGGACTTCTATTAATTTTTGTTTTAGCAGTACTATTCTCAAGTTATTTTTTCAATTAATATTAATATAATAGGAGCTTTTTTTATGGCAAATACTGGTAGAATTCCATTATGGCTTGTAGGTTTAGTAGGCGGTTTAGCCGTAATTACAATGCTTAGTTTATTTATTTATGGTGCATATTCAGGATTAGGTTCTTCACTATAAATTGTAATATTCCTTTAAACATAAATATTATAAAATTAAGTTGATTAGTTTTATTAGAACTAATCAACTTAATTTTATCTACGAAATTTTTTTTTAAATTTTTTTAAAATACCTGCTATAAATTTTCTAGAAATGGTAGTAATTTCCCAACTCTTCTGTTTTCCTCTACCAAACCAACCATACCAAATTTTTGGTGAAAAACGTTTAAAATTTTTTTCTTTTTCTTCACGATCTTGCCACGCTGTATTTCCACCACTATAAATACTTGTTTTTGATCGTGGACCAATATGAAGTTCTGTATTTTCAACAAAGAATGGAAAATAAAAATATTGTCCCCATATGGCGTGAAACATTCCAAAAAGGACTAGTCCAATATGACATATAACAAAAAACGCTATTAGAACATTCAAAGCATTAATTTGGAACGCCAAATTAGGATCTACATCTCCAGTTAGCGACGCAGCAGCATATGCTTTTAATTGAGGAACCAGAACAAAGGATTGGAAATACGAAACTCGGAAAACAAAGTAAATAAAAAGTTGTTCAACTATACCGATTATCAATAAGAAAGTCCAATGCCATCTTACTAAATATGGACAATATTTTTTACCTATTCTCGTTATTACTGCATAGGCGGCGATTCCTGAAAGTTGTGACCAAAATTTAGTACCCATATCAAATAACGTTGGTATAATTTTATTGTAAATTTTATAATACAATATTACCATTTTAGATTGATCATTTTCCTTTAGATTTGAAACAACCATTGAAATTGGATCAATATAATGTCGAACTCCAGTTTCTGGATCTATATCTACGATACCTTTTATAAATGCATAATATATGGCTTGTCCTGGATTGTACCAATGAACATTGTCACCTAATCTTATATCTGTTAAAAATGTTTGACGATGAAGAGAAATTAATTGAACTGCATCCATTCCAAGGTTATGTAAAAATGGAATTTTTGTTAACATGCTTCGATACATTGTAACAAGATCAATTAAGTGGCGATACCATAAATATGCTGCAAAAAGACCAATACCTGTAATGTAAAGAGAAGTTTTTAAATTGTATCGTATTGCAAGAATTACAAAACGTATGAAAAGAATGAAAAATAGAACATTTTCAATATCTGCTAAAGTTAAGCCATCTTGAATCTTGTCCCACAATCCTTCCATAATTAATTTCAGTGTTTCTAAAGAAACATTGGTTGAAGGTTCCACTTCAAAAACCGAAAGAGTAGAACTGTACTCGTTTTCAAGAATTGGAGAAAAACTACTTGGATCATTCGGATCTTCAATCCCAAACCAATTTAAGACCGTTTCTTGATCAATATGGATTAAAATAAGCAGAAGTCTAAAGAAATACAACATAGATTCGTTTAGTTAATCTTTATATTATAAAAAAGTTAAAGTTTTATTATTATAGAGTGTATCTTGTAAACATACAAGGTTTTTGTATAAAAATCAAGACTTTCGTTTAATTTTTATTTCTTCACCTTCCTATCGCTTGCTTATTGAGTTTTAGTATCTGCTTATAGTTCAACTATAAAATATTTTTAATATACCCCCAAGGGAATTCGAATCCCTGTCTGCTCCGTGAAAGGGAGCTGTCCTAGGCCTCTAGACGATGGGGGCATTTATAATAATTATACAAAAGTTTTAAGCGGGCAACGCGATTCGAACGCGCGACATCAACCTTGGCAAGGTTGCGCTCTACCACTGAGCTATGCCCGCTACGATGTACTTATATTAAATATTAATGTAGCCTGTGCTATAAGATATAATGTATAAAAATTCATGAAATATGTCAATACTTTAAATTAATTTAGAAATTATAGCTTAAACTATAATTTCTAAATTAATTTAAATTGCAGATGAAATACCATCAAAAGCAGCAATTACAGCAACAAGACCTACCCAAGCTTTAAAAAGTGTGTCAAATTTACTTTTTGAACTTTCCCATTCGCCTGGTGTAGCTAAAGCTACTGGAACTGTTACAACTAAACCTAATGAAATTAAAACTAATAAAGCTGTTAAAGTAGTTATCATAAATATTCTAAAAAAATTTTTATATTGATGATCAAATTTAAATATATGCGAGATTAAAGATTACCTTTCTTTAAAGCTAATAAAACAATTACTGCTGGACCAGATAACATGATAAGGCCTGTTGCTAATAATTGTCCGATAATTTGCCAATTAATCATTTTTAAAATCCTTATTTATCAATTTTTAATAAAATTTTAAGTAATAAAATAACCAATAATGTTATTTGTAATTTTACTTTAAAATTAATCATAATAAAATATTATTTTAACTAATATTCTAGCTAATATTATGTTTTAATTTTGAAAAAAATTCTAACAAAAATAATAAATAGTTTAATTTTTTCATATTTTTGTGTTAATATGTTAGTAGGGTTGCTAACTCAATGGTAGAGTACTCGGCTTTTAATCGAATAGTTCTGGGTTCGAGTCCCAGGCAGCCCAAGTTAAATAGAACATACTAGTAATAGTTAATTGTTAACCAATTATTCGGTGAATTCACTTAGAACGTCAGTAGTTCCAATAAAAATATCATAATCTACCTCCTGATACGAATGAACATATTTGCCAAATAAAGCATAGTCGCAGATAATAAGAGGTAATTCAGCGATATTGTGACTTGCGCGCCACGCCGCTGCACAAACCTAGTGACAAGCTTTTGAATATTTTACAACTTTTGTTGCATTGGTTAATAAAGGTATACCACCAGAGACACAAGTGATACCTGAACTAATTAAAATACTACCTAATTATCATTTACCGTGCCGTTTAACACCATCTTTAACTGCTTTATTTAGTAGCGTGTAATCACTTGTCCCGCTAACGAGGACCATCTAGCCATAAGGCGTTTTTAACCCGCGAAGGAGTAAAGCTTATAAAAGATAGAGGTAAAGATTTTGAATTTTTGTCTTACTATAAGCAGGATAATTCTTATATTTTTACTTCACAATACTCAAATAAACCGTTAGAGCGTGAAAGTTTTACTAATCTTATCAATAAATTTATCAAACAGTCTGCTAAAGAAATTGAGGGACAACCTGTTTTGTCTAGTCATAGTTTCCGTATCGGTTTTATTTCGAAATTATGGCGTGACACAAGTGATATTGAATTCGTAAGACAAGTTGTAGGACATGCAAAAATAAATACAATTTCGTTATATGTTCCAAATATAACGAAATTGTATTTATTAATGAAAATTTTAATTAATTGCTAATAATTTTAGCAGTGATCGGCGAATTGACTGAAAACATCAATATCCCCGCCGAAAATATCATAATCCTCCTCACCACATGAAGGGACATATTCACCAAATATAGCATAGTCACAGAGAATGAAAGGTACTTCAGCTATATTATGACTTGCGCGCCATGCCGCTGCACAAACCGAGTGACAAGCTTTTGAATATTTTACAATTTTTGTTGCGTTGGTTACCAGAGGTATGCCACCAGAAACAAGAGTAAGCCCGGAATTAATTAAAATACCACCTATGTATCGCTTGCCCTGCCGTTTAACACCATCTTTCACTACTTCTTTCAATAACGTATAGCAACCGGTTCCACTAACCACTCCAAATAGGCCTCGAATTCCGTACTTTTTTGTAGTTCGATAATATTCTTTTAACTTTCTTCTACTTTCAGGAGATAGCTTCTGAGTTAAACAAGGGGATATAGAATCATTTACAGGAAATACCATATAATTTATATTTATAATAATTAGAATAAATTTTTTACCTAACTTGTTGGGTTAGGTAAAAAATGATCAAAATTAATCAATAGGACGCATAGATAATACCGGCTCATTAGCACGGTTAATACCTTTTTCAAAACCAGCAGCAGCAGCACGAGCACGACCCGAATGCCACCAATGACCAATTAAGAAGAAGAAGCCTAAGAAGAAGTGTGAACAACATAACCATGAACGAGGAGATACATAGTTAACTGAGTTAATTTCTGTTGCCACACCACCTACAGAGTTAAGTGAACCTAATGGAGCATGTGTCATATATTCTGCAGCACGACGTTCTTGCCAAGGTTGGATATCATTTTTAATTTTGTTAATATCTAAACCATTTGGACCACGTAATGGTTCAACCCACGGTGCACGTAAATCCCAGAAACGCATTGTTTCACCACCGAAGATAATTTCTCCACTTGGTGAGCGCATTAAGTATTTACCTAAACCAGTTGGACCCTGTGCAGATGAAACATTCGCACCTAAACGTTGATCTCGAACTAAGAATGTGAACGCTTGAGATTGTGATGCTTCTGGACCAGTTGGGCCATATAATTCACTTGGGTAAGCTGTATTATTATACCAAGAATATAATGAAGCTGTGAATCCCATTAAAGAGATAGCAGCTAAACTGTAAGAAAGATACGCTTCACCTGACCAAACAAAAGCACGACGCGCCCAAGCAAATGGTTTAGTGAAAATATGCCAAATACCACCAGTGATACATAAAATTGAAACCCAAATATGTCCACCAATAACATCTTCCATGTTATTTACAGATACAACCCAACCATCTCCACCAAATGGAGAACGGAATACATAACCAAAAATTACGAGTGGGTTTAATGTTGGAGTTGTAATAAAACGGACATCTCCACCACCCGGTGCCCAAGTGTCGTAAACACCACCGATGTACATTGCTTTAGCAACTAATAAGAAAGAACCAACACCTAAAAGACATAAGTGAATTCCTAAGATTGTTGTCATCTTATTTTTATCACGCCAGTCATAACCAAAGAATGGGAATGATTCTTCTAATGTATCTGGACCTAATAATGAATGGTAAATACCTCCAAAACCTAGAACAGCTGATGAAATTAAATGAATTACACCAACTGCAAAATAAGGTACAGTTGTAGTGATTTCACCACCAGGGCCAATACCATAACCTAATGTCGCTAAATGTTGCATACAGATAAAACCTTGTTCGTATAAAGGTTTTTCTGGTACAAAATGAGAAACTTCAAATAAAATCATTGCACCAGCCCAGAATACCATTAAGCCAGCGTGTGCTACGTGAGCACCTAATAATTTACCTGAAACATTAATTAAACGAGCATTTCCACTCCACCAAGCGAATCCTGTAGATTCAATGTCGCGACCTGCTATACTACTATTAAAGGGCGTTTCCACGTGGTAATACCTCCTCAGGGAATACAAAGTTTTCATGTGGTTGATCTTGTGCAGCCATCCAAGCACGAATACCTTCGTTTAATAAAATATTTTTTGTATAGAATGTTTCAAATTCTGGATCTTCCGCCGCACGTAACTCTTGTGAAACAAAGTCATATGCACGCAAGTTTAATGCTAAACCAACAATACCGATTGCACTTGTCCATAAGCCTGTAACTGGTACAAATAACATGAAGAAGTGTAACCAACGTTTGTTCGAGAATGCTACACCAAAAATTTGTGACCAGAAACGGTTAGCTGTAACCATTGAATACGTTTCTTCAGATTGAGTTGGTGTAAATGCACGGAAAGTATTCGCTGCATCACCATCTTCAAATAATGTATTCTCTACTGTTGCACCATGAATAGCACATAATAGTGCACCACCTAAAATACCGGCAACACCCATCATATGGAATGGGTTTAATGTCCAATTATGGAAACCTTGTAAGAATAATAAAAAACGGAAAATTGCTGCTACTCCGAAACTAGGAGCAAAGAACCAACTTGCTTGACCTAATGGGTATAATAAGAATACTGAAACGAATACAGCAATTGGACCTGAGAATGCAATCGCGTTATAAGGGCGAATACCCACTAAACGTGCAATTTCGAATTGACGTAAACAGAATCCAATTAAACCGAATGCACCGTGCAAAGCGATAAATGCCCAAAGACCACCGATCTGACACCAACGTGTAAAGTCACCTTGTGCTTCAGGACCCCATAAAAGTAATAACGAGTGACCCATACTGTTTGCTGGAGTTGAAACAGCAGCAGTTAAGAAGTTACATCCTTCAAGATATGAACTTGCTAAACCATGAGTATACCATGATGTAACAAAAGTCGTACCAGTCAACCAACCACCTGTAGCTAAATAAGCAGTTGGAAATAATAATAAACCTGACCAACCAACGAAGACGAATCGATCTTTCTTTAGCCAATCATCCACTAGATCAAATAAGCCACGTTCTTGGTTTTGCCCAATAGCAATGGTCATATTTTAATAATCCTTTAATTTAATATATTTATAGAGGAAACAATTTTAAGAACATTTTCCTCTCATCTTATCAACTTATAAATATTATTATACGTTAATATTTTATTAAATAGTATGAGAATTGAAATTTTTTTCATTTAAACTATTAAATAATATTAATTTTGTTATCTTTGGATTAAAAGGATAGTAATCTAACCTCAACCCAAAGATAACAAAATTAATTAACATCATCAACTGAAACATATAGAAAGAATAATGCCATACTAAGTGCTGGAAACACTAAACCAACAAGAGGAACTAAAATTGCAGGTAAAAATGCAGCTGTCATATTGTTAATTTTATAGAATTTTTTATTTGTAAATTTATAATATATATTGTATATGAAAAGGTGTCGTAATTAAACATTAATATAAATCAAAAATTTAGATAGTTTTAGAGTAGAATTAATATTATTAAATTTACTATTATTACTCTTAGAAACTTTAGAAATATATATTATTACTTATGGAAACTTTACTATTATCTCGTTTACCAGAAGCATATGTGGTTTTTAGTCCTATCGTAGACGTATTACCAATTATTCCAGTTTTCTTCTTATTATTAGCATTTGTATGGCAGGCTGCTATCGGATTTAGATAATTTTAAATTTATAATCAAACCTTGTTACAGTATAATTGTATACAAGACATTATTCACGTTTATAAATTTAATAAAAATAAAAAAATGGTAGAACCTTTATTATCTGGGATAGTTTTAGGGATGATAACCGTGTCTGCACTAGGTCTTTTTGTTGCAGCATTTTTACAATATCGTCGTGGTAATCAATTCGAAGTTTAAACTTTTATTAAAATCTTATAGATTCCGATTTATAAGATTTTAATAACTCTCAGTAGATTAATTTTAAATGGAAGAAATCAACACGAAGGAATTCAAAAAAATGTTTGAAAATTCTATTGACTATTTACGGTTAATTTGTTATAGTAATCATAGTATGTTAAAATAAAATAATTTTGTCTTCTGAGACAAATATTAAAATTATAAAAAGAAATTTTGGTATTCTATCTTTAAGTATCTTGAATATAAATAGTATCGCTGGTGTAGCTCAACGGTAGAGCAACGGATTTGTAATCCGTAGGTTGGGGGTTCAAATCCCTTCACCAGCTCTAATGCCACAAATATCCTATTAAGCGTTTTGTAAAGCACATGGTACCGTACAAAATAAAGTTTTGTAAAGAACTGAATTTATTAATAGTCAGTACTTTTAATTAAATAAATTTAGTATTAATGAGAAAGTAAATGTTAGTGACTATGTTTACATAAATCCAAAAGCTTATTAAGTTATGAAAACACCCAGAGTTAAAAGTGTCACTTTCATGAGTAGAGCGCCTATTGACATTTATAATGGTAGCGCAGACGTATTTGTTACTTTAGAAGATGATGATTATAAATATTTGTTAGAGGTTACAACACTTCAGGCCTTACCTTCTCATATGGACAAAATAAAACAAAGGTTTTTAGAATCAGTATACCCATTTATAATTGTTCGACAATTAACATCAGCGGTTATTAAAGAAGCTATTAAAGCGTTTATAATTGAGAAAGAAGACGGTTTCTGGTTTAAGTTATATTATTCTATTCCTTATTTGACTATTGATGATTTGAATTTAATTATAGACCGTCACAAGAAATAAATGCAAACGGATGAGAAAGAAAATTGATTTAACATTAGCTGAGATAATATTAAATCAATTTTCTCAGCTAAACTTTAGCATTAAAACCTATATCACTCCACTCAACCTATATTGTGACAAATAGTGAAGAGAAGATTTGAAATCCATAGACTATTAAAGTATTCTAAAAAGCTATGGAAAAAATTATTCGTTATTAATAAAATTATATTATAGTTACGCGTATGTAAAATATTTTTGAAAAAACACGCCTAAAAAGAATTTTATCGAATAAATCTATAAAAATTAAAAAAGAGAATACTCAAATCTTTCATAACTAGTCTTTTTTTTTAAATTCTAGTTATGAAGGATTTGAGAAAATTTAAAATTGCCCCATCAATATTAATGAATTAAGATCTGAATCTCACGACGAAAATTTATTAGCATTTTGAAAAACTATAATTTTCAGAAACTGAGCAGAACAAACTTTAGTTGTGCCAAAAAGTGGATAATTCAATAGTAAAAACGTGTCTGGAGCTAAAGCTAAAACAGATGCAATTAGAAATTTTCAGAATACAAAAAGATCTTATCTTGATCATTCTACACGTAACTTTAACCTTAAATTTTAATTAGAAGTGTTCGTTTCTCCGCGACATTTAGCAAAACTAACTAGAATAGTAAATAGAACTAATTTAAATGGTGATGGTAATGAAAATTTGAGCCAATATAAAAGTGGACCTAATTCATTTTCTAAGTTTAAATTCAAGAAACCGGAGAATTTTATTAGGAAAAATGTTATAGTGAAAGAAAAAAAAACTAAGTCATTTGTATGATCGTCATGCTAAATCTTATTATAATATAAAAGAACCTTGAAATAAATAGACACTGATGATACTTGAAAATAGACTAAAAATTTTTCTTAAATCATATGAACAAATTAATGGTTCATAGAGGTATCCAATACCAACTTATCCTTTTTTCGAACCCATTAGTAATCTGATTCTGTCAGTTAATGCGACGGATAATTCACTTATCACTGTGTGCAATGTTAGTAAAATTCAAGTTTTAAATCTTAGACTAGATAGTACTTTAGGATTAGATATAAGACCTCAAAGACCAGTTCCAGATTTTCAATATAATACTAATATATAAAATACAATTCATAAATAAGGAGAGTTTTTTAGGAATCAGGATGAAGCGAAATATACAGAGTTACCAGATCACGGACTAAAAGTGAGTAATCGTAAGCATTGGGGGAAAAAATGAGTATTTGAAATTAATGGCAAACAGTTTCAAAGTGAATTTTGTAAAATATTTGGAGCAATTGAGGTAACATATCGGATGCTGAAAGGTTAAGCACTGTTCAGCCCAATCCTAAATCCTTCGGATTTTCAGAATGGATTTCAGAACTTTCGCTTGTTTACGACGAATTCTTTTCTGAGTTTAACCCTAAAGATATAGTGAACTTTGTTACATATTAAGAACAATTTAGAGCTTTCGTCGCTAATTTTTTTCATTTCTAAGGCCATTATCACGTCAAATAAGTAATTTAAATTTTTTTTAAAGAAATTGTAGGTTAATATTTAAAAAATAAACGCTATATTAAAAGATGGTGTAGGCCCAGTAGGAATCGAACCTACATTGTAAACTTAGAAGGTTTATGTCCTAATCCGTTAGACGATAGGCCCTTAAACAATGTGGGTAATACAGGATTTGAACCTGTGACCTTCTGCTTGTAAGGCAGACACTCTACCGCTGAGTTAATTACCCATTATGTGACCATATACTGTATTATATATACCTGAAAATAAAACGAACGTCAATATTAGAATCGATTAAAATGTTTCTAATTCTAATATTGTTTTTTAGTTTTTAATATGTTAAAATAGTTAACATAAAGGGTCGGTGTCCGAGTGGTTAAAGGAGGCGGATTGTAAATCCGCTACGTTACGTTACGTTGGTTCGAATCCAACCCGGCCCAATTAAAAAGTTTTAACTCCTCGCTTTAAGACTTTATAGTTAAACTTAATATTTTTGGCTTTCAATTAATTATGCTGTGTAAAAAATCTTTTACGATTACTTTTTTATAGCCCTGTCATATTTGCAAGAATATTATATAAGAGAATGGCAAATAAAACAAAAGATATAATTAATATTATACGAAACTTAGGAATCTTAAATAAATTTTTAAACGGTGCTAAAATAATTAAAATTAAACCCGCTAAGCTACTAATAAAAAACCGTGGGTAACGTGATATATTATTCCAGAAATCATTCATATGAAGAATTAGAATTATTAATTATCTTACTATGATTATATATCTATAATCTTTATAAAAAATTATTATCATATTTTGGTTAAATTATGATAGAATTTTTATAGTAAAGTAGTATAAGGCTCTGTAGCTCAGTGGTTAGAGCAGGGGACTCATAAGCCCAAGGTCGTAGGTTCAAATCCCACCAGAGCCATCTACTGCCATTGTAAAGCACGATCAAATATGTTGCAATTTTAAATTTATTAGTTTAGGAGAAATGGCTGAGTGGTCGAAAGCAATAGATTGCTAATCTATCGTACAATTATTTGTACCCAGGGTTCGAATCCCTGTTTCTCCTTTATTAAAAAACTAAAATTTAAAAAAAAATTGACATATTAAAAATTTTGGTTAAGCTTTGTAAAATATTTGGGATTGTAGTTCAATTGGTTAGAGCACCGCCCTGTCACGGCGGAAGTTGCGAGTTCGAGTCTCGTCAGTCCCGTTCTTAATAAATCAAATGAAAGACTCTGATTAATATGTCAGAGTTTTTCAACTTCTTCAAGTACATTAGAAAAGTCCAATTCTATAATACTAACACTTCCCCCACGTCAACTTGGATTGTTTGCAGCACCAAACAAATACTTTACAACCAAAAAAAATTGGTATTGTAACTACAGAAGTTATGTTGGGTCTTGGTATGAACGAAGTGCATATTTGTAAGACATATGCTGCCACACTTTAGACGAAAATCTCTGCATGGACACCACCTTAACATACTAAAGCTTCTGCTTCTGCCAGATCTACACTATCTTTGGCAGCTCCAACTGCTCCAGTTGCAACTCCGGTGACTTTAGTTACATACGTAAAAGTTTTATCAGCAGTTTCAGGAAAACTAATAACTTTGTTCAAACTATCGTTAATTGCTATTGATTTATTCGGAATGAACACAACAATTTTTTTCATTGGTTTTGGTTCTAAAAAAATCAAAAAGAAAATTATTTAATAATAATATTTACCATATTATTATTAAATAGTCCTTATTCACCTTGAACTTTTAGTAAAGCAAATCCTAACGAAAGACCAAATAGAGTCATAAAAAAGCAGATTGCTGCTGTGCTAACAATTTCTGTATTTGCATACGGGAATATTTGTTTGATTAATTCCATAATATTTTCAGTTTTAAATGTTAAAAAAGTTTAAATAATTAGAAACCATTTCGAGCCCAAACAGTTAATGCTAATGAAAATGTAAACATTGTCATTAAACCAGCCCAACCTAGACTTAGAATATCCATATATCTATATTTTTAATTTATTTAATTTTATAATTTAAAAGGTTTGTTTTCCTTTTAAATTATTTTTTACAGTATTATACAATACCGTTCGTCCAATCTACGTCAACATTCTCAATAATTAAAGATGAATTATAAATCTGTAAAATGATTAATAAAAATACTAAGAACGCAACCATTACTACACCCATAATTGGAGTAGTTCCCCAACCTGGAGCAACTTTACCATATTCGGCATTTAATGGACGTAAAATCTCACCTAATCTTGTTCGTAATGCCATAAAAATATTTTATATTTTTAATAAATTAATTTTTCTAGTATATGTTATATAATATTAAAATGTTAATTTTAATAAATATATAACATGGAAACAGCAACTATTATTGTAATTTTTGTATCAAGTTTACTCTTAGGAATTACTACATACTCTATTTATACAGCGTTCGGACCAACTTCTAAAAATTTACGTGATCCGTTTGAAGAACATGAAGATTAAAAAAATAAAACCAAATAAATTGGTTTTATTTTTTAATAATTCGCGGTGTTTCTCTGAAAAATACGGCAAAGAAAATTACCATTAAAGTGCCAATAAGTAAAAATGTATAAACTAAAGCTTCCATTGTTTGATCCTATTTAAATATAAAGAGATTTAAAAAACTGGCTATAATTTATACAGCACCTTGTTTTTTCGTTGATTTGTCACCAAGTTTTTGGAATGCACCAAATTCTACTTGTTCTGTTACTTCTGCCCCAATCCCAGTAAATACATCACGGAAGATCGTACGACCACCATGCCATAAATGACCAAGGAAGAATAATAAAGCAAAGTTAGCATGGCCAAAAGTATACCAACCACGTGGACTACTTCTGAATACACCATCTGATTCTAAACTTGTTCTATCAAATTCAAAAACTTCTCCTAATTGTGCCTTACGAGCGAATTTTTTAACAGTCGGCGCATCTTTAAATGTTTGACCATTTAATTTACCACCATAGAAATCAACTGATACGCCAACTTGTTCAATACTATATTTTGACTCAGCCCGACGGAAAGGTATATCAGCACGGATAATACCATCTTTATCCACTAAAATAACTGGGAATGTTTCAAAGAATGCTGGCATACGACGTACTGTTAATTCACGACCTTCTTTATCACGGAAAATTGGATGACCTAACCAAGCTTCAGCAATACCATCGCCTTTATCCATTGGACCTGCACGGAATAAACCACCTTTAGCTGGGTTATTTCCAATGTAGTCATAGAATGCTAATTTATCTGGAATTCTTGACCATGCCTGACTTTCAGATAATCCTTCGCTCACTGATGCTTCAACTTGTCGCTCAATTTCTTGTTGGAAATAACCACTATCCCATTGGTAACGAGTTGGACCAAATAATTCAATTGGAGTTGCTGCAGCACCGTACCACATTGTACCTGACGTTACAAAAGCAGCAAAAAATACTGCTGAAATACTACTTGATAAAACTGTTTCAATATTACCCATTCTTAACGCACGGTATAAACGTTGTGGAGGACGTACTGTCAAGTGGAAAATACCTGCAAAAATACCAAAAATACCAGCTGCAATATGATGAGCTGCGATACCACCTGGATTGAATGGGTTAAATCCATCAGGACCCCAAGAGGGTGCAACTGGTTGAACTTTTCCTGTAATACCATATGCATCTGAAACCCAGATACCAGGACCAAATAATCCTGTAACATGGAATGCTCCAAAGCCAAAACAAGCTAAACCTGATAATAATAAATGAATACCAAAGATTTTTGGTAAATCTAATGCGGGTTCACCTGTTCGTGGATCACGGAATAATTCTAAATCCCAGTAAACCCAATGCCAGATAGCTGCTAAGAAACACATACCTGATAAAATAATATGTGATAACGCTACACCTTCAAAACTCCAAATACCAGGGTTTGAAACACTTTCACCAGTGATACTCCATCCACCCCAAGAATCTGTAATACCCAAGCGGGTCATAAAAGGCATAACGAACATACCTTGACGCCACATTGGATTTAAAACAGGATCTGACGGATCATAAACAGCTAATTCGTATAATGCCATTGATCCAGCCCACCCTGCAACTAAAGCCGTATGCATTAAATGCACTGCAATTAATCTTCCAGGATCATTTAAAACAACAGTGTGAACACGATACCATGGTAATGCCATAGTAATACATTCCTCAATATAAATAATGGTTTTTGACTTTCTTACAACTAAACTACAGAAAAGTTAGCTAATATATTATTATAAGCAAAGATCGAAAAAATTAATTAATTTAATAATGAATTAAGTATTTTTAATTTAAATTTCTCTATGTAAAACAAAATGTTTAATATCTAGCTCGACTTGTCTAAAATTTGAAAATACTGTAAAGTAAGAAAAGTTAAATATAGTTATTTCTTCCTGTATTTTGATGTACTTTACAAAATTTTTATATTCAAATAATAAAAAATTAATTACTTTTATGGCAAAAAAAAGTATGATTGAGCGCGAAAAAAAACGCATTAAATTAGAGAAAAAATATTCTTTGAAACGAGCTAGTTTATTGGAAAAATATCGAAATGAAAAAAGTTTTAATGAAAAACTAGAAATTCATTCAAAAATCCAAAAACTTCCTCGAAACAGTGCAAAAACTAGAATTCGAAATAGATGTTGGAAAACTGGCCGTCCACGTGGTGTTTTTCGAGATTTTGGTGTATCACGTCATGTTTTCCGAGAAATGGCACATCAATGTTTGTTACCAGGAGTAACAAAATCAAGTTGGTAATAAAAAATATATTTAAATTAAATTAAATGATTTTTATTAATTTAATTTACAATTATAAATGTGTAGATTTTCAACGATTTATGAAATGTTTTTGTTACAATTTAGCATATTATATTCTTTAGAATCAAAACAGTTTTAATTTAAGACAAGGAGTTTATTATGATTTATGATTCACAAGTTTATACAGCACTATGTATTAGTTTATTAGCAGCAGTTTTAGCTATTAAATTAGGGACAACACTTTATGAATAACGAACTTAAACCTGTAAACAAAAATACAAATTTGTAACTAAAAAATTTCTATATATTTATAATCGATAATAAGCTATGGTAACAGAAAATTTAAAAAAATTTAATACTCCCGTATTCCCGTTCACAGCAATTGTTGGACAAGAAGAAATGAAATTAGCCTTACAATTAAATGTCATCGACCCTAAAATTGGGGGAGTAATGATTATGGGTGATCGAGGAACAGGTAAATCAACGACAATTCGAGCAATTGCAGATTTACTACCAGAGATTGAAATCGTTAAAGACGATCCATTCAATTCACATAAATCTGATTTAGATTTAATGGGAAATGAAGTAAAACTAGCTATTCAAAAAGGTGAAATACTTGAAACAGAATTCATCAAAATTCCAATGGTGGATTTACCACTTGGAGCAACTGAAGATCGTGTTTGTGGAACTATTGATATTGAAAAAGCCTTAACAGAAGGCATAAAAGCTTTTGAACCAGGTTTATTAGCAAAAGCAAACAGAGGTCTTCTTTATGTTGATGAGGTAAATTTATTAGATGATCATTTAGTAGATATTTTATTAGATTCGGCCGCTTCTGGTTGGAATACGGTAGAACGAGAAGGAATTTCAATTCGTCACCCAGCTCGTTTTGTATTAGTTGGATCAGGAAATCCTGAAGAAGGTGAACTACGTCCACAATTATTAGATCGATTTGGAATGCACGCTGAAATTCGAACAGTAAAAGATCCTATTTTAAGAGTTAAAGTTGTAGAAGAGCGTACCTCATTTGATCAAACTCCAATGGTTTGGATTGAAAACTATGAAGCGCAACAACAAGAATTAAGAGATAAGATTGTTTCTGCTCAAAAATTATTACCAACTGTTGAACTTGAATATGACTTAAGAGTAAAGATTTCTGAAGTATGTAGTCAATTAGATGTAGATGGTTTACGTGGCGATATTGTAACAAACCGTGCTGCTAAGGCCTATGCCGCGTATAATGGGGAAACTAAAGTAACTATTGAAGATATCTCGAAAATCATAACTTTATGTTTACGTCATCGTTTAAGAAAAGATCCTTTAGAAGCAATCGATTCAGGTGATAAAGTAAGTAAAGTTTTCAAAGAAGTTTTTGAAATTGAAGATTAATAATATTCTTATTAACTACTTTTCTCTTATCCTATAAAAATAATTAATTGAACAGTTTACATTTCTTAAATAAGTTGAATATATGTTAAAACTAATAGCAATAATTACAAATCTTTTCTTAATTGTAATTATTTTTTTGCGAATGCCACAAGAAAGTGCTGGATTAGCTAGTTTTGCGACTAAAAGTAACTTATTAGGTTCACCAAGTTCAGCACAACGATTTCTTAATATTCTAACTGGTCTGGGTATACTAGTCTATTTGGGAATAGCAATACAATTTAACTTATTAAACAATTAAATTAAAGAGTTAAATTGTATTGTCATTTGAAGGTAAAACGTTTCTTTATCAATAAGTTTAGACTTATAAAACAAATCTAAACTTATTGATAAAGAAACTTTTTACCAAAATCCTAATGAAATAGCTTTATCAATCGGTAAACATGCTCCAATTCCTAACCAAACTGCCACAAAAAACCCAAGAATAAATGTGAAACTTGCAAGTGGTCGACGGAATGGATTTTGAAATTTATTTACGTTTTCAATAAATGGCACAGTGATTAAACCCAATGGAACCGCCGCCATAGCTAATACACCTAATAATTTATTAGGTAATACACGTAATAAATTAAATGTAGGGAAGAAATACCATTCAGGTAAAATTTCTAATGGTGTATTAAATGGATCTGCTGGTTCACCCATTTGAGTAGGTGCTAAAACAGCTAAACCAACACAACATGCTAACATACCTAACATAGTTACAGGGAAAATATATAAAATATCATTTGGCCATGCAGGCTCTCCATAATAATTATGGCCCATTCCCTTAGCTAATTTAGCTCTTAATTTTGGATCAGTTAAATCTGGTTTTTTAATTACTGACATAATAAAGTTTGTTAATGTTTATATTATTTTATTTTTTAATTATAACGGTCCTGAAATACCTTGCTTACGAATCATTAAGAAATGAGTCAACATTAATACTGCCGCAGCTAATGGTAAAACAAACGTATGTGCGCTATAGAATCGTGTTAAGGTACTTTGACCAACACTTTCTCCACCACGTAAAATTAGAACTAATGGTGGTCCAACGATCGGAACCGCTGCTGGTACACCTGTTACAATTTTACAAGCCCAGAATCCCACTTGATCCCATGGTAATGAATAACCTGTTACACCAAATGAAACAGTAACAACTGATAAAATTACACCTGTTACCCATGTTAACTCACGCGGTTTTTTGAATCCACCTGTTAAATAAACACGGAATACATGTAAAACTAACATTAAAACCATCATACTAGCAGACCATCTATGAATTGATCGAATCAACCAACCAAAATTAACACTTGTCATAATGTATTCAACAGAAGCAAATGCATCAACAACACTTGGTCTATAATAGAAAGTCATTGCAAATCCTGTTGCAACTTGTATTAAGAAACATGTTAAAACTAATCCACCAAAACAATAAAAAATATTTACATGTGGTGGTACATACTTACTAGAAATATCATCAGCAATTGCTTGAACTTCTAGTCGTTCTTCAAACCAATCGTAAACTTTACTCATAAAATAATTCTTACAATATTTTAACACGATTAAGCAAACTCTGAATCTTATAAAGGCGAGAGTGGGATTCGAACCCACGGAACCCGCAAAGGTTCATCTCATTTCAAATGAGACGCAATCGACCAACTCTGCCATCTCGCCAAAAGATTAGTTTTTAACTAATCTTAAAAATAAATTAACTTTCATATGTTGTTGTTCCACTAAATTTAATCGACGCTGGATCTGGATTTTTTCCGATAGAAAAATCACGACTATTAACAGCAGTTCGTCCTGGATTAACTTTTTCTGGGAAAACACCATCTTTCGGGTGTAAATATTGAACTTCACCACTTGGAAAAATCCGATAAATTTTGTAGTTATTAATTTTAAATGTTCGTAATTGAGTACCTAATGCTAAGCATTGTTCTTTACGAGCTAAATATAATAAGTTTTCTCCATTACGCATTATTGCTGCACCACCAGTAGGCATTTCAAATATTTGCTCCTTAGAGCTAGTCCAAGTAATAGCATATTTTTCTTCTACTTCAGCTGCACGTAACCAGCCTCCAGTACTTCCACCAAAAGTAGGAAAAGGTGTTTGTAAATTTAATGTCATTTGTAAAACTTTATAAATGTTTAACGTTCAATATATAATTTTAATAAAAAAAAGTTTTTTTTATTAAAATTGTCAAAATTTCTAGCGGAGAATGGATTTGAACCATTGACCTTCGGGTTATGAGCCCAACGAGCTACCAGGCTGCTCTACTCCGCGAGAGACTGAATACTTTGATTTCTGAACATATTATCTAGTTCTATAAACCTAAAACATACTACATATTTTTACTTGTTAGCTGTAAGATAATATATAACATGTTTCAATTAAATCTGTCAATTAAAGTAAAGTAAAATAATAATTATTACTTTACTTTGATTCTTCTAAAAAACAAAACTAATTATGTAAGTGAGGCTTTACCACCAGCTTCTTCAATTTGTTTTTTTGCTGCTTCAGCTGCATCTTTAGCAAGACCTTCTTGAACTTGTTTTGGTGCCGATTCTACTAATTCTTTTGCTTCTTTTAAGCCTAAGCCAGTCATACCACGCACAACTTTTAATACAGCAATTTTCTTATCCGCCGGAACTTCGTCAAGCATTAAATTAAAAGCTGTTTTTTCTTCCACTTCTTCTGCTGGAGCAGCAGTTGCCATTACCATTCCACCACCTGTCGCAGCTGAAGCGTCTACACCAAATGTTTCTTCAATTTTTGTTACTAATTCTGAAGCTTCTAATAAAGTTAAAGTTTTTAAATTTTCAACGATCTGATCAATTTTTTCTGACATAATAAATATTGTTTATCTTATAAAATTATATAGTGTTTTGTTTGGTTCTAAAAATTTAAACAAAAGTATTTAAATCTAATTTAATAGATGAGCCCATAGTTGAACAGATAAATAAGCTTTTAAAATATTTACCTTTTACTCCTGATGGACGATTTTGTTCTATAGATTTATATAGAGCTTCTAAATTTTCACTTAACTGAATGTTAGTAAAGTCCGTTTTTCCAAAACTCACATGTACAACTCCAGTTTTATCAGCTTTATATTCAAATTTTCCTTTTTTGAATTCCGTCAAGGTTGTTTCTAGCGTACTAGTAACAGTTCCTGATTTTGGAGATGGCATTAATCCTTTTGGACCTAATACACGACCAAGCTTTGCTAACTTTGGCATCATATTAGGTGTTGCAACTAACAGATCAAACTCAATATTTCCTTTAGTAATATTTTGAATTAGATCATCATTGCCAACAATTTGCGCCCCAGCATTTTTTGCTTCTTCAAAATTCTCATCATTTGTTAAAACAGCAATCGTTAACTCTTTCCCTACTCCATGTGGTAATGTAACAGTAGTTCGTAATTGTTGATCCGCATATTTTGGATCTATATTTAGATTTGCATGTAATTCAACGGTTTCAACAAATTTTGTTGTTGCTGTTTCTTGTAAAACGTTGATAGCTTCTTCTAAATTTGAATAAATCTTATTTTTAGTTTTTTCTATATTTTCTTTGTGACGACGCGATAATTTTCGCATAAATTTCTCCACTAAAAACTTGTTTAATTTTGATTTAATCTACAACGGAAATACCCATATTTCTGGCAGTTCCTTCAACAATTTTCATAGCACTACTAAGTTTTGTAGTATTTAAATCAGGTAATTTTATATTTGCAATTTCTTCTAATTGAGTTTTTGTTATTGACCCAACACTTACCCTATTTGGGGTTGCAGAACCTTTTTTAATCTTTGCTGCGTTAGCCAACAAAACGGACGCAGGCGGTGTTTTAAGAATAAATGTATAACTTCTATCTTCATAAACTGAGATTTCGACAGGAATAATTAACCCTGCTTTATCATCAGTACGAGCATTATATTCCTTACAAAATGCCGCAATATTAACACCATGTTGACCTAAAGCAGGTCCAACCGGTGGAGCTGGTGTTGCTTTACCGGCTGGTAAAGCAAGTTTGATCAATGCAGTAATTTTTTTAGGCATAAAAATTTGATAATATAGTTTGTTAAAAGATAGTTAAAAAAAACTCTCGTTCAATTTACTTCTCTATCTCTTGGAATTGAGCATAAATAAATGAGTTTAGTTTACAAATAAATTAATTATGAAATCTTTTAATTATTTAAATTCTATTAAAAAAATGGTAACCTCTTAAAAAAGAGAATCGCGCCCTGAAGGACTTGAACCCTCGACATCTAATTTTGGAGACTAGCGTTCTACCAACTGAACTAAGGACGCGCATAAATTATTATAATCCTAACAAATTAAAATTACAAGATTTATAAACTCTAATTAATTTTTTAAGGCATTTAAAATGAACCAACGCCAAATGGAAAAAAGACAAATTCTAGTTGAAAATTACTTACCCCATAATTTTTTAGCAGAAAAAACTATATTAAGTTGTCTACTAATAAATTCAGAAGCTATTGAACTTACGACACGAACTATTCCGGCTGACGCTTTTTATTTTAAGAATCATCAAGAAATTTATAAAGCGATTATTTTTATGTATGAAAATAAATTATCCATAGACGTTTTAACTTTAACGACGTTTTTACAAGAAAAAGGATTGTTACAAAAAATTGGCGGTATCAAAGTTTTGTTAGAACTAATTAATCAAATTCCTAATTTAATTTATCTCGAAGAATATATTCGTTTAGTTAAAGATAAATTTTTAAAACGTTTATTAATTAAGTTAGGGTATGAAATTATTAACTCTGGTTATATCAGTAATATGCCAGTCGAAAATATTTTAAATAATTTAGAAAATGAATTATTTAATTTAACAAATAAAATTAAGACACAAAAAGTATCTAATAACGCACAATTATTAAATAATATTTTTTGTGAATTAAAAGAAAAATTTTTAAATCCAACATTACCAGGTTTAACTTCTGGATTTCATAGTCTTGATTTATTAACTCAAGGTTTTCAAAAGTCAGATTTAATTATCATTGCGGGCCGACCTTCAATGGGTAAAACTGCTTTAAGCTTAAATATAACTTTAAATGTAATTAAAAGTTCACGATTACCAGTTTTATTTTTTAGTCTCGAAATGTCTAAGGAACAAATAATGTATCGGCTGTTAGCAATCGAAACAAGTATTAATCAAACAAGATTAAAAAATGGGAGATTATACCAAAATGATTGGATAAAGTTAAATAAAATAATTAAGATCTTATCTAAACTACCTTTCTTTATAGATGATACTCCTGATTTATCTATTCAAGATATCAGAGTGAAAATAAAAACCATAGTTTTAGAGCAAGGTCAAATTGGATTGGTTATTATTGATTATCTTCAATTGATGCAAAATTCAAACTTTAAGAATGGAAATCGTGCTCAAGAACTTTCGCAGATTACTAGATCCTTAAAAACGATTGCCCGAGAATTTAATACACCGATTATTGCCTTATCACAATTAAGTCGAAATGTTGAAAACCGACTGGATCAAAAACCTATTTTATCTGATTTACGTGAAAGTGGATCTATTGAACAAGATGCAGATTTAGTTTTGATGTTGTATAGAACTAAATCAAAGACTTCTTCATCTACTAATAATCAAATTCTTCAATTAACTGAACTAATTATTGCAAAACAACGGAATGGACCTATTGGTACAGTAAAATTAAAATTTAATGAAAAGCAAACAAAATTTTTAAATTTCGAATAATGCCCAGAACCAGATTCGAACTGGTGACACGAGGATCTTCAATCCACTGCTCTACCAACTGAGCTATCCGGGCTTAACTATTAGTGTAGCATAATTATATTTGAATAACAATGAAAACTTTCTGAGCTTTTATTTAATCGTTTAAAAATTATAAGTTGATTATTAAGCAAAAGTTTAGTATAGTTATTGTGGGTATAGTATTTAATATAATTTTAAATGGTATTTATCGTGCCAGAATCTTAAGATAGCAGCATAAAATCCGAATTTGAAGTTAGTATTAAAACTATATCTATAATATTTTATATTTTAGTTATGGATTTAGGTTTAAAATTTATTTTAAAGAAAAATGTAAATTATTAAAATATTAATATTAGTTATATTTTTTTGTAAAAGCTGATACAATAATTATTGTAGTCAATCTTACTATTTTTAACTTTATTATTTAAAATAACAGGAAATTATAAATGACAGCTTCATTAGGAAATTTTTTATCTAGTTTAGTCGCAGGTGGTATTGTTGTACTTGCCATTGGTATTGTTTTGATTGTTATTAGTAAAAGCGATCGAGTTACACGAAACTCTTAATATTCGCAAAATTTTTGAATTATTAGTTTCGAGTGTCCCTAGTTAAACTAATATAGAATATATTAAATTAAGATTAAATACCTTATGATAAACTTTAGTTTTGGTCTAAACATTTTTTTAAGTATCATCGTAAGTATTGGAGTATTAATACTGTATTTTCTCAGAAACGTTAAACCCGAAGTTGCAAGAGACGAAGATATCTTTTTTGTAACAATTGGTTTACTTTATAGTTGTATTTTAATGGTTCATGGTTGGCGGTTAGATCCAATTCTTTTGTTTAGCCAAGTTCTTATAATTATAACAGTTTTAGCAGCAGGATGGGAAAACATCAGATTAAGAGGTTTAATTGCAAATATAGCAAAATTAAAAAATAAAAAAAAAAATTAATCATTTAATTTTTAAACAATCTTGGTTTCAAATTTGTAAACAATTTTTTTAAATTATGTTTAAAAAGTATTCGCAACTTTTTTCGGTAATATTTGTATGTCTCTTTAGTATTTTTGTAGCATCTGCATCAGCTATTGATTTAGATGAAGCAACACGAACAGTTGTTAAAGATTCTTCAGGTACTACTGTTGTATTAAGTCCTGAACAAGTTAAACGTGGTAAACGCTTATTTAATGCAACTTGTGGAGCATGTCACGTAGGTGGGGTTACTAAAACAAACCCAAACGTTGGGTTAGAGCCTGAAGCTCTAAGCTTAGCAACGCCACGTCGTGATAATATCGATGCATTAGTTGATTATTTAAAAAATCCGACTTCATATGATGGTTTAGAATCAATTGCAGAAGTGCATCCAAGTATTAAAAGTGCTGACCTTTACCCACGCATGCGTTCAGTAACTGATGATGACTTATACGCAATTTCTGGTCATATTTTATTGCAACCCAAAATTCTTACAGAAAAATGGGGTGGTGGTAAAATTTACTACTAAATATAATATATTCAAAAAGTAAAATACTTTTTACTTTTTGAATATATTATATTTAGTAGTAAATTTAAAGTACTCTTATACCAAAAGCGTGTAGCTCAGTGGATAGAGCATCAGATTCCGATTCTGAAAGTCAAGGGTTCAATTCCCTTCATGCTTAGATTTGTACTTTTAAAAAAAGATTTAAAAATTTGGGGCTGTTTTGGTTTCGACATTTAAAATTGATTAAAATATGATTCAGGTCGAAGTTTGTATTCTTCGTAAAAACATACAAAATTAAACTAAATGCTACTTATTTACTTTCATTTATCTTTAACGCACTAAATTTTAAAAAGAAAGAAAATTTTTCAAACTTATTACAATTTGCTGTTTAAAGACCGAAAACTAATTTAAACGTTTTTTCACTATCGTCTAACAATTGTTAGAATATAGTTTAGAATTAAATCATTATTAACATGTTCATTTGAACTATGCCTGTGAACGACTACTTTAATTAATTTTAAATGGACGTGGGTTCAATTCCCATCAGCTCCAGAATATTTTGACTGCTATTACTTTACAGCGTGTGCTTATGTCAGTATTAACGTCTTCATTTTTGCGTTGGATCGGACCCGTGTGAAGTTACAAATGGATGGTTCGATTCCGTGGCGGTCCACCAAATCCTTATGATAAATGTATGTTTAAAATAAAGGAGTCATTGAGAAATAGAAATTTGCGAAATCTCTTACTAGCAAGGTATTGCTTAATCAAATTCTAAAAAGCAGAAACCTTTAACTGGTGAGGTTGTTGAGAAAAAGAAACGTGCCACAGCTGTTAAGATCGATAATTGTAGATTATTCCAGTAGTTACTTAATAAACGGCGAAAACTTGCATCAGCTATGATTAATATACTTGACTCATTTGCTGGGTATAAACTAACGCTTGACAAAAATAGGGTTACGAATTACTATTATAATCATCCAATTGAGACGGAACTTCTTAACATTGAAGTAATCAGTCGTGCTGTGAATAAAGTAATACATGAGTATGCAAATCCTAGTCTTACCACTAAAGCAATTAAAACCCCAAGTAAAGTTGATCGTCTTAATTCAATTCGAGAGCGCACTAATCTTATTTATGCTACAATTGATGAATACAGAGTTAAGCGCAATGATTCTAAAATTCTTTATCCGCATTCGTGGCCGAGTGGTTGAAGGCACCGGACTCATAATCCGTTTTCCTATGGAACATCACTGGTTCGAACCCAGTCGAATGCATCTTCAAATATTTTAATATTGTTTTTTTCAAGATTTAATTGTAAAATTGTTAATAAGAAATAATTACATTAAATAGTCAGAACTAATGGTTAAATTAAATACTCAACAAATAATTAATAGTATAGAACAAAATTTCCTAAAAAGCGATCTTCCTACACTTAAAATTGGTGACAGTGTTAAAATTGGGGTTAAAATCATTGAAGGGAACAAAGAACGAGTTCAATTTTATGAAGGAACAATTATCGCTAAAAAAAATAGCTCAATTAATACAACGATCATGGTTAGAAAATCGTTACAAGGAATCGGTATTGAAAGAATTTTTTTAGTGCATTCTCCAAAACTAGATTCAATTACCGTATTACGATCATCAAGAGTTAGACGTTCTAAATTATACTATTTAAGAAATTTACGTGGAAAAGCAAGTCGTTTAAAACAAACATTTCGCTAAAAGCTTCGTTAAATATTTCTTTAAAAGAGACGCTAAAAAACGTGCAATGAAAAGGTATAATAGAAAAAATGGAGACAATTTTTAAGACTTTATTCTAAAAAAAGAGTAAAAATAGTTTTCACAAACTGGCGTAATAAAGAACTTACTAAGGAAATAAAAAAATAATTTCTTTGTAGTAAATTTACGTGGTATAATATAAAGTAGTAAAGTAATATTGAAAATTATTTTCAAAGGTTACTTTATAATTATTTAAAATAAGGAGTTATATGGTTACTTACAAAGTGACATTATTAAGCGAAGAACATGATATCAATTCAACAATTGATTGTAATGATGATGTATTTATTTTAGACGCAGCTGAAGAACAAGGAATTGAATTACCATATTCGTGTCGTGCAGGTGCTTGTTCAACTTGTGCAGGTAAAGTAACAGCGGGTGAAATTGATCAATCAGAACAAACTTTCTTAGATGATGATCAAGTTGAAGCTGGTTTTGTTTTAACTTGTATTGCATATCCAAAATCAGATTGTACAATTTCAGTACATCAAGAAGATGAATTATACTAATTAAAAACTGAGGAATGACACATATTTTAAGTCATTCCTTGTTATTTTTTTACAAAGATTAAAAGTTAAGCTCTGCAGCTTGTACTTTTTCAAATTGTTTTTTCTTTAAAACTAAGAATATCTGTGTTAATAAAGCACAGAAACAGAAAGCAAGATAACCAACAATTCGGACAGGATTTTGTAATACGATTTCTGAGTCTTCTTGACCGAATCCACCCACATTTGGATCACTATTTAATGCTTGGTCAGTCTGAACAACATCGCCTTGTTTAACAATTAGTGTTAATCCAGTTGGCACAACTTGTGAAGTTTTCGAACCATTTGAATTCACAATAACAATACTTGCGTCACCTTTTTCAGATATGTTAATTTCTGTAATTTGACCTGATTGTGTAGCTCCAAATGCATTTACGTTACTCTTCTCACCAGTAGGATAAACTTGTCCACGTCCACGGTTACCACCTGCATGGAATGGATAAGCTAAATATTTAACATCAGAGTCTTTTTCCGGATCAGGAGCAACTACAGGAAAAATTAATTCTTGGTGTGTTTTTCCAGCAATAGGACCAACAACAAAGATGTTATCTAATTCAGTACTGTAAGGTGAGATAAAAACGCCTTTATTTTTGATTTTAACTTCTTCTGGAATTTGAGTTTTAGAAGCTAGTTTAAAACCTTTTGGTAAAATTAAAATACCACCAACATTTAAGTCAGCTTTTTTTCCATTTGCACCAATTTGTTGTTTGCTGACATCATAAGGTACTTTGATTTCTATTTCAAAAACTGAATTTGGAAGGACAGATTGTGGTGCTTCAATTTCGATTGCTTTTTGATTTAAATGACAATTTGCACAAGCTAATTTTCCGTTCGCTGCACGAGGATTTGAATAGTTCTGTTGTGCAAAAACTGGATATGCTGAAGAGTCTTGAACGCAAAAACCAAAAGCAATCGTTAAAGCAAATAAAAGACTTTTAAAAAACTTGTTAGTTGCCATAGTTTAAATACTTTTTAAGTATGGAGATTCTATTATATAAATTAATTCTTTATTAAAAACAAGATACCTAATCCTGAAAAATATAACAGTAATATTGCTAAAGATAATAATAACTGGGTTAAAGGATCAGTTGAAGGTGTTAAAATAGCTCCAAGAATCGTTGAAGCTAAGATGACATAGCGCCATGCACCTAACATTTGTTGAGGGGATACAATATTTAAGACCCCTATTAAAATTTGAAGAATAGGAATTTGAAAAGCTAGTCCTGTACTATAAAATAGAACAAGAATGAACTCAAAGTATTGATCAAACGACCAAAATGGTTCAAGCACTTCTTCACTATAACTTAAAAAAAAGTTCAAAGCAGCAGGTATTAGAGTATAGTAGGAAAAAGCTAATCCTAACCCAAATAAAATTAATGAACTTAATAATAACGGTAAAATAATTTTAGTTTCTTTCTTGGTTAAGCCAGGTAATAAAAACAAAATTAATTGTCCTATTATAAACGGACTTGAAAAAAGTAGTCCTGTATAGAAAGATATTTTTATAGTTGAAATAAAATATTCACCAGGAGATAATTGAAAAAATTTTACATTACTAATTGGAAGTTCTAAAATTTTAACTAGACTTTTGACTTCAATAAACGCTGCACAAGTTAACAATAAAATTATCCCAAACACAAGAAAAATTCGTTGACGTAACTCTTCAATATGTTCTGAAAAAGGTAATTCTAATGTTACGATTGTATTATTTGTAAAATTAAAATTAGAATTAGTCGTCATCTAGAAAAAAAAAAAATTCGTACTATTCTAGTAATCTAAATTTCTGGCGAATTATAAAAATTATAATTCGCCTATAGTATATGCAACAATTATTTCAGAAATTAATTTTAGTTTTTAATTATTTATGATAAATAATTAATAGCTTCTAAACGAGCTGTTGCTTTTTTTAACTCAACAGAAGCGTCTAATCGAGCTTTACTCGTTTCCGCTTTTTCTAATGCTGAAGTTGCTTTTTCCAATTCTTTTGTAGCTTCACTTAATTCTACATTAGTAAGTTCTTCTACATCATTTACTAAAACCGTTACTCGATTTTGATCAATCTCTGCTAAACCACCACATAGAATAATAGGGGTCCATTTTTCATTCAGTTTTATACGTAATAATCCAGTGTCTAAAGCTGTGATTAATGCTGCATGACCTTCTAATACCCCTACCTGTCCAGTTAGACCAGGTAATACAACTTCATCAGCCGTTGTTGAACAAATGACTCTGTCTGGGGTAAGAACTCGAATGTTCATAACCATATATCTTACTCCTTATTTTAGAGTTTCTGCTTTTGCAATTGCTTCATCAATATCACCTACAAGATAGAAAGCTTGTTCAGGTAAGTCATCTAATTCACCAGCAAAAATCATGCTAAAACCTTTAATAGTTTGTTCTAAACTTACATATTTCCCTGGTGAACCTGTAAATATTTCCGCAACGAAGAATGGTTGTGATAAGAATCTTTCAACTTTACGTGCGCGAGCAACTGTTAAACGATCTTCTTCTGATAATTCATCAATACCTAGAATTGCAATAATATCTTGTAATTCTTTGTAACGTTGTAAAGTTTCTTTTACAATTTCAGCCATTTCATAATGTATTTCACTAACAATACCTGGTTGTAACATTGTTGAAGTTGAATCTAATGGATCTACAGCAGGGTAAATACCTTTAGCAGCTAAATTACGTGATAATACAGTTGTTGCATCTAAATGTGCAAATGTTGTTGCTGGAGCTGGATCTGTTAAATCATCAGCAGGCACATATACAGCTTGAATTGATGTAATTGAACCTTGTGTTGTTGACGTAATACGTTCTTGTAATGCACCCATTTCTGTAGCTAAAGTAGGTTGATAACCTACAGCCGATGGCATACGACCTAACAATGCAGATACTTCTGAACCCGCTTGTGTGAAACGGAAAATATTATCAATAAATAATAATACATCCTGTTTGTTTACATCACGGAAATATTCTGCCATTGTTAAAGCTGTTAAACCGACACGCATACGAGCCCCAGGAGGTTCATTCATTTGACCATACACTAAAGCCACTTTAGATTCTGGGAAATTTTTCTCATTAATTACGCCAGATTCTTTCATTTCTTCGTATAAATCATTTCCTTCACGTGTACGTTCACCTACACCACCAAACACAGATACTCCACCATGAGCTTTAGCAATGTTATTAATTAATTCCATAATTAAAACTGTTTTACCTACACCGGCTCCGCCGAATAAACCAATTTTACCGCCACGACGATATGGTGCTAATAAATCTACTACTTTGATACCAGTTTCGAAGATTGACGGTTTTGTTTCTAATTCAGTAAATGCTGGAGCATCACGATGGATTGGTAAAGTTTCATCACATGAAACATCACCTTGTTCATCTACAGGCTCACCGATTACATTAAAAATTCGACCTAATGTCGGAGTTCCAACTGGTACAGTAATTGGACTACCTAAATCAATAGCTTCAATACCACGTCTTAAACCATCTGTTGAGCGCATTGATACTGCTCTTACTCGGTTATCACCTAATAATTGTTGTACTTCAACAATTGTCGATGTGCCATCTTCTAAATCGATTCTAACTGCACTATAAATAGGTGGTAAGTTTCCTTCAGAGAATTGAATATCTAATACAGGACCGATAATTTGAGTAACGAAACCTTTGTTTAAATTAGTTTTTACCATTTTGATTTAACATATTAAAATACTTGAGAATAAATATACTTTCGCAATCTTACCTGCCATTTTAAAAACTAATAAATTTTAAATTTACTAATTAATTATTATTGTACAACAAAATTAAGTGAATTTTTGAATATAATCATATTTCGATTACATTTAATTAAATTAATACTTAAGTACTATCACTTAATCTTCCTGTTACTTTTAACCAATTTCGAGCTCCCGGATAGTTATCAGGTGCTAATTTAAGAGCTTGAATCCAATACTCCGCAGCTTTATCAAACAATTCTTTTGATAACTCAACATATTCATCTTCTTCTAAAGTTTGAGCTCGAAGTGCTTGTGAATGATAAATAACAGCAATATTATTTAAAGCTTGTGGAAGATTTGAATTCAATGCTAGAGCTTGATGATAAAATTCTAAAGCTTGAGTGTATTTGCCAGTATTTCCATAAATTAATCCGATATTATATAAGGTATAACTACGATCATATGGATCTTCTTCAATTTGAAGAGCTTCGTAATAATTTTGTAATGCTTCAGCATAACGACCTTTTCCCTGAGCAGCCATTCCCGCACGATAATAAGAAAAAGCTTGCTTTTCTTGTTTACTCGCTGGTAAAACCTTTAAAAGAATATCAGCGATCACTGTGAATGTTTTATCGATAAAATTCCCCATAAAATTTCTCCTTATAACTTAAATATTAAAGACTTAGAGTTATTATATATTAAAAATAATAACTCTAAAAATTTTTAAACAGAATTCGATGCAACGAAAGGAAATAATGACAAAATTCGTGCACGTTTTATTGCTTTTGCTAATTTACGTTGTTGTTGAACTGTTACACCCGTAGCTCGACGTGGCATAATTTTTCCTTGTTCTGTTACAAATAATGTTAATAAATCAATGTCTTTATAGTCAATTTTTTGATTTAAACTAATTGGTGATGTTTTTTGTTTTTTTGATGCCATAATTTATTTGATTTCTTTATGTATAGTTGGTTTGTTACAGTGTGGGCAGTATTTTTTTAATTCTAATCGTTCCGGATTATTACGACGATTTTTTTGTGTAGAATATCTTGAAACACCAGCCGAACGTTTATTTAAATTCGAACGACATTCAGTACATTCTAAAGTAATTAAAATCCGAGTACCTTTATTTTTTGCCATAGAAATTTGAACTAATAATTTTAGATACTATATTGCCTAAAAATTTGTATCTTATCAAGGGTTAAGAATTATTATTACGATAAAAATTTTTTCTTCGAAAAACTTTTAATTTTTCCTCAAATATACTATATTACATTAAACTCTAATTTATAAAATAACTACTTAAATAACATGGCTAATAGTAAATCAGCAGAAAAACGTATTGAAATCAATAAACGAAATCGTTTAAGAAATCGATACTATAAAACTTCCGTTCGAACGTTAGTAAAACTTTTTTTTATAGATCTTGAATCTTATAAAGTTTCTCAAAATCCTCAAGATAAAGAGAAATTAAATAAAATTTTAAGTTCAGTATATAGCCTTTTAGATAAAGGAACAAAAAAAGATATATTTCATAAAAATGCTGCAGCAAGAAAAAAGGCAAAATTGGCTGCTTATTTAAAAGTAGCTTAATTAAATTATTCAAAATAGTTTAATTGATTTCCAAATTTTTACAAATACCTTTAAACTTTAACTATAGTTACGAAAATTTTAAATTTAAAATTTTCGTAACTATAGTTATTTATCCTAAAATTTAGTAAATAAAAACAATAACTATACTTAATTATTTGAGTGATTAACAAAGATTATGAAACAAAATATGAATTATATCAATGCTCTTCCAGACTTTCTGGCAATGCAAAGAGTAAGTTTTTGTTGGTTTATTACTCAGGGTTTAAACGAAGAATTAGCTTTATTCTCTAGAATTCACGATTTTAGTCAAAATACTGAATATCTAATGTTTGGAGAAGAATATAGTTTAATAAAACCACCCTATAGCTTATTAATTGCACGAAAATATAGTGGAAATTATAGAGCACAATTAGTTATTCCAATTGAAGTACGAAATAAAATAATTAATAGTGTTCGTTACCATAATCAGTTTCCTATTATTACCTTACCCTTAATGACTACTTATGCAACATTTATTATTAATGGTTGTGAACGAGTTATTGTTAGCCAAATTATCCGAAGTCCTGGCGTTTACTTTGAAAAAAATAAAAATCAAAAAACACGAAAACAATTTAAACGGAAATTATCTACTGATATAAATAAATTACGTTCTTTTTTACCATCTGGTGAGGCTTTTATTTCCGAATTTGATCTTTTCTTTTCTGTTCCAACAACAGATTACGAATCAAGGAAAAAGAAAATTGTTCCACATTGGAATAATAATTCTATTTATTATTATTCTATAAAGTATTTGCAACAAACAAAAATAACACCTTCATTTTATTTTTTACAGTGTTTTAAATACTATAGATTAATTTCAAAAACTTTAAAATTAGAATCAAAAACTCAGTTAGTTCCATTGTTGTTAAAGTGGTTACAATTAAAGAATACTACATTAAATCTAAAAGTAAATTTAAATGAAAATAAAGTTCTTTATATATTAAAATATTTTCAATTTTTATTAAAACTGTTACTTAAATCTCAGATTTTACAAAACAATGAGTCTGCTTTTATTGAAAAAAAATTGAATGAATTTTCAGTTTTAAAGAATAATTTGAAATTATCGAAAGATCGAACAACAAAACTACTTTATAGCTATGATAAAACAGTAATTAATTCACAAAGATCTACTCAAATCAAACTAAATTCACAATTATTATTAATAACTAAGCATTCAAATGATTGGCTCACAGAAATGGAGAATTTTTCATTTCTAAAAACAAATTTTGACCAAAAACTATCAAAAATACATAATTTTACTCAACTTATTAAATTTTCAAATTTACGACCAACAATTTTTTTTTCAACTAGCTTAAAAGATCAATTAAAATATATATTTGGAAATAAGAAATTGACGTATAGTCCAAAACGTCATAAATATTTAAAAACAAAAACTCAATTACTTCTTTACAGAAAAGATCACGAAATTAGAACGAATTATCATAAAAAATATGATGAAAAAGACTTATATACAGCCACTCTAATTCCTGAATATGGTTCTTGGATCCGTTTCGGATTTCAAAAAAATACAAAAATTAATCCCTATAAATATCCCATAAAAAATCAAGAAGATGAAGTTATAATTCAATTAGATAAAATAAACCAAAAACCCGTTCTTTATTTGTTAAAAGAAATGGGATTGACAAATTTAGAAATTCATCAAAACCTACAATATTCCGACTTTTTCTATTTTGAAAAACCTTTTTTAATAAATTCAAAACACTTGAAACAACCTATACCACGGTTTGACTTAAATTTAGATTATTTTAAAAATATTTCAGAGTTTTCAAGAATTTTTGATCCCAATTATTATCGTTTGGGAAGAGTTGGTCGATTAAAGGTAAATAATCGTTTAAATTTACGAATCAGTGAAAGATTACAGAGTATAACATATGAAGATATATTTGCCATTACTGACAAATTAATTAGTTTAACGATTTCAAAAGCAGTTCAAGATGATATTGATCATTTAAAAAATAGGCGAGTTCGATCTGTTGGAGAATTATTACAGAATCTATTTAGAATAGGTTTTCAGCGTTTAGTGCGAAAATTAAGAAATCAAACAAATAGAATGGATTCTGGTCATTTACTAAGTTTTAATATCGTTAATGCAACTGTTAGAGAGTTTTTTGGATCTAGCCAATTATCTCAATATTTAGATCAAACTAACCCATTATCTTCTCTTACTCACAGACGTCGTATTAGTGGATTAGGGCCTGGTGGATTTGATCGTGATCGAATTAGTTTTGCCGTTCGTGATATTCATCCAAGTCATTATGGTCGAATTTGTCCGATTGAAACGCCCGAAGGACAAAACGTAGGTTTAATTGCCTCATTAACAACATGTGCACGAGTAAATAAGTCCGGATTTTTAGAGACACCTTTTTGGCGAGTTATAAACGGAAAAGTTATTAAAACTGGTAATCCTATCTATTTAACAGCTGATATAGAAGATTTGTATAAGATTGCTCCGGCTGATCTTGCAACTAATAAAGAGAATTATTTACTCAAAAATGTTATTCCAGTTAGATATAAACAAGATTTTATTAATGTGACACCATCTGAAATTGATTTTATTGCTATTTCGACTATTCAAGTAGTTTCTGTAGCCGCATCTTTAATACCTTTTTTTGAACATGATGATGCAAACCGTGCATTAATGGGTTCAAATATGCAACGTCAATCTGTGCCTCTAATTTTACCTCAAAAACCAATTGTTGGAACAGGATTAGAGAATCAGATCGCGATTGATTCTGGTATGACTTTAAATGCCCGAGCCTCAGGTATTGTAAATTCAGTAACTGCTAATAAGATTATTATTAAAAACGAAAGTGGCAAAAAAGTAACGTACAAATTACAAAAATATTTGCGCTCAAATCAGCAAACATGTATTAATCATCGTCCTGTTGTTTGGAAAGGTGAAAACATTAAATCAGGACAAATTCTTACAGATGGACCAGCAATAATAAGTAATGAATTAGCATTAGGCCAAAATGTTTTAGTAGCTTACATGCCTTGGCAAGGTTACAATTTTGAAGATGCAATTTTAATAAGTGAACGATTAGTATACGATGATATTTTTACATCGATTCATATTGAACGTTATAAAATTGAAATTGATCGAAATTCAGAGAGGTCAGAACAAACAACAAAAAATATTCCAAATTTAAGTTTGTCTGAAATTAAACATTTAAACGATGATGGGATAGTAACCGTAGGTACGTTTGTAAAACCAGGTGATATTTTAGTTGGAAAAGTAATTTCAAATAATACATTAGAACAATTACCAGAATCGAAACTATTACGTGCGATTTTTGGAGCGAAAGCCAAAGGTGTAAAAGATAATTCATATCGAATGCCAGATGGTGAATATGGTCGAGTAATTGAAACAGTTACATTTAATCGTCGGACAAAATTAACCTACAAATTCGAAAAAATTTACGTTTTTATTGCTCAGATTCGAAAAATTCAAGTTGGTGATAAAATTGCAGGTCGTCATGGTAACAAAGGAATTATTTCACGTATTCTAGCGCGTCAAGATATGCCATTTTTACCAGACGGTACCCCTATTGATATTATTTTAAATCCGTTAGGTGTACCATCCCGAATGAATGTCGGACAACTTTATGAGTGTTTATTAGGATTAGCGGGTGACAAATTAAATTCCCGATTTAAGATTTTACCATTTGACGAAATGTATGGTTTAGAAATGTCTCGTATTTTAATAAATAAAAAATTAAGACAAGCGTCGATTCAAAAAAATGAAAGTTGGTTATTTAATCCATACGCACCGGGCAAAATGGTTTTAATTGACGGCCGAACAGGCAAAGAATTTGAAAATCCGATTACCGTTGGAAATGCGTATATGTTGAAACTTATTCATTTAGTTGATGATAAAATGCATGCAAGAGCAACTGGTCCATATTCTCTAATTACGCAGCAACCATTAAGAGGAAAAGCGCAACATGGTGGACAAAGGTTCGGAGAAATGGAAGTTTGGGCTTTAGAAGGATTCGGGGCTGCCTTTACACTAAAAGAACTTTTAACAATAAAATCAGATGATATGGAAGGTCGAAATGAAACATTAAGTGCGATTGTTAAAGGTCAACAAATTCCGAAATTTGGTATACCTGAATCATTTAAAGTTTTATTACAAGAATTACGATCAATTGGTTTAGATATGAGTACATATAAAATTGAAAAATTTAGCTCACACAAACGATATGAAGTTGAAGTGAATTTGATTGAAAAATATAACCCATTATCAAAAACATTTTCACCTACTTCAAATATAAACGATATTTCATTTTAATAATAATGGTACAATTTGCAAAAGAATTTGATTATATAAAAATTAAATTAGCATCTCCTTTTCGAATTTTACAATGGGCAAATCGAAAATTACCAAATGGGCAATTTGTTGGTGAAGTACAGAAATCTGAAACAATAAATTACCGGACCTTTAAACCAGAAATGGATGGTTTATTTTGTGAACGAATTTTCGGTCCCAGTAAAAGTTTAGAATGTGTATGTGGAAAATATAAAAGAGTTAGATATGAGGGATTAATTTGTGAAAGATGTGGTGTTGAATTAACAGAATCTCGAGTAAGACGTCATAGAATGGGATATATTAACTTGATTTATCCTGTAACTCATGTTTGGTATATCAATAGTCGACCGAATTTCATGGCTTTATTATTAGAAGTCGAAGAGTCTGAAAAAGAATTAAATACTAGTTATACAGAACGTTCTGAAAACTGTAAAAAATGTGAAGGTTTAAAACTAACTACATCAACTATTGTCGAGCTATGGGATGAAAGAATTAAGCGTATTAAACTTGCTTCATTAGCATATTTTATTGCGGAAGATGAAATTTCATTCTATGGATTACATTGGGATTTACAACAATATCGAAGAAGTCGAGAATTAGGTTATACTGGTTATCCATTAAAACCTTATCCGAAACCTCAAAATCGTCGATATAATACACCGAAATATTTATTAAGGGCAACACCAAATTTTTTAATTGGAGCGCCATTAATTAAACGAGAATTGGAAAAATTAGATTTAAAACCAGAAACTTTCCGAACAAGATACTTTGTTTTAATTTGTACTAAAGTATTAAACAAAGAAAAACCTCTTTATCGTGAATCAAGATGGTCTCGAAAATGGGAACAACAAAGAATTTATAAAATACGTGAACAAGCGATTAAGCGGATTCGAATTTTAGAAAATTTAATTGGAACTGGTTCAAGTCCATCATGGATGATATTGTCTATTTTACCAGTGATTCCGCCAGCCTTAAGACCTATGATTCAATTAGAAGGTGGTCGTTTCGCGACTTCAGATTTAAATGAATTATATCGACGAATTATTACACGAAATAATCGTTTATTACGTTTATTAGAAATTGATGCACCTCAACTAATTATTCGAAATGAAAAAAGATTATTACAAGAAGCCGTTGATACATTAATTGATAACGGAAAGCGCGGTAAAATAGCTTTAAGTGCAAATAATAGACCGTTAAAATCATTATCAGATATTATTAAAGGAAAACATGGTCGTTTTCGTCAAAATTTACTTGGGAAACGAGTGGATTACTCAGGCCGTTCAGTTATTGTAGTCGGGCCAACTTTAAAATTAAATCAATGTGGTTTGCCATATGAAATGGCAATTGAACTTTTTCAGCCTTTTATTATAAGAGAATTAATTAATCAAGGGTTAGCTAGTAATATGAAAATTGCTAAGAACTTAATTCAACAAAACGAACCAGTTGTAGATCCAGTTTTAGCAAAAATATTAACAAGTCATCCTATTTTTTTAAACCGAGCGCCCACCTTACATCGTTTAGGAATTCAAGCATTTGAACCAGTTCTAGTTCAAGGTCGAGCTATTAAATTACATCCTTTAGTTTGTTCCGCCTTTAATGCCGATTTTGATGGCGATCAAATGGCAGTTCATATTCCTTTATCATTAGAAGCTCAAGCTGAATGTTATATGTTAATGTTAGCACCTTATAATTTCCTTTCACCTGCGAATGGTGAACCGATTATTATGCCAAGTCAAGATATGGTTTTAGGTTGTTATTATTTAACAGTAAATAATATTAAAGGTTTACTTGGTTCAAGTCACTATTTTGCAAATTTAGAAGATGTTCTTTTAGCTTACAATCAAAATAAAATTGAGATTCATAGTTCGATTTGGGTTCGATATAAAGATAAGACTCAAAATTTATCTCATTTAATTAAAAAAAGTACTTTAAATGATGGAACGAGTATTGAATATTATGAAAATTTACAACTAAGAAAAGATCAAGATGGTGAGTTGATAGTTCAATACTTACAAACGACAACAGGACGTGTCATCTTAAATTATACAATTCAAAAAACTTTAAATTTTTTATAAATAAGGAAGTAACCTAATAAATAAGCTTTATGAAAAATTATACTTATCAAAACACTCTAATAGGTAAAAAACAATTACGTCAATTGTTGGCATGGAGTTTTACCAATTATGATTCAATGCAGGCTTGTTCTTTAGCTGACGAATTAAAATATTTAGGATTTAAGTACGCGAGTCAAGCTGGAATTTCAATTAGTATTGAAGATTTAAAGATTCCTTTTGTTAAAAATTTGATGCTTGAAAAAGCAAATCAAGAAATTATCCATGCAGAAAAAATTTACTTAAAAGGAAAAATTACCGATGTTGAAAGATTTCAAAAAATAATTGATACATGGAGTCTTACAAGTGAGTCATTAAAGGATCAAATTCTTTATTATTTTAAAAATTATGATCCTTTAAATTCAGTTTACATTATGGCTTTTTCAGGTGCACGTGGAAATTTATCTCAAGTGCGTCAACTTGTTGGTATGCGAGGCCTAATGTCAGATCCTAGTGGTGAAATTATGAATTTACCCATTAAAAAGAATTTTAGAGAAGGCTTAACTATAACTGATTATTTGATGTCCGGATACGGAGCTCGAAAAGGTATTGTAGATACAGCGTTAAAAACAGCTAATTCAGGATATTTAACTCGTCGTCTGATTGATGTAGCACAAGATATATTAATTCGAGAAAAAGATTGTTTAACAAATCATTCATTTTTATTTACATTTCCCAATAATATAGAAACGAATGAAGAATTAATTTATGAAAAAATATTAGGTAGAATCTTAAATAAATCTGTTTTTGATCCAAAAACAAATATTGTAATCGCAAAAAGTAATACTCAAATAACTCCAAAATTAATTAAAAAATTTAAAGAAAAGAAAATAAGTAAATTTTATGTAGCTTCGCCTTTAACATGTAGTTTATATCGTGCTATTTGTCAAAAATGTTATGGATGGGATTTAGCTAATGAGAATTTGGTGGATATTGGAGAAGCTGTTGGAATCTTAGCAGGACAATCCATCGGAGAACCTGGTACACAACTTACAATGCGAACTTTTCATACTGGCGGAATTTTTACTTCAGAAGCCAGAGAACAAATTATTAGTCCATTAAATGGAATTATCCAGTTTTACAAAATTTTAAAAACGGTTGTTTTGAGAACGAATCGAGGAGAGGATGTTTTAGTAACAAAAAATTCAGGCTCATTAATTTTAATTCCTGATGGAGAAAATCAAGACTTGGTTCAAATTGAAGTGTTACGAAATACGATTTTATTTCCGAAAAATAATCAATATATTTTAAAAGATACAGTTATTGGAGAGTTAATTAATACTAATAAACAGATTAAAACGGAAATCAAACCAATTTTAAGTGATACATCTGGTGAAATTTTTATACCACCATTAAAACAGAAAATTAATCTCTTAAATAATAATAGATTAATATGGATCTTATCGGGACAACTATATAGTAGTCCATTAAATTCATTCTTAAATTTTTATCCCGACTATAAACTTAACCGCCATAGTTATATTTTTAGAACCAAGATTATAAATCACTATAGCGGATTTGTTGAGTTTCTTAACAATAAAAATAGTCTGTATCAACGGGTTGTTAAAATAACTAATAATAAGTACACCTTATTCCAATCAAAATTACAAAGATTAGAATCTTCTTTTGAACTTCAAAATTATTTATTAAACTTAGGAAATTCTAAGTATCTTGTAAAAATTCAGCGGAAAAATGCAAAAAATTATCTTCAGACGACAAGAAATGAAAAATTTGGAACTTTAGTAACAAATTCATTTCAAACGTTAACAGGAGGGACATTATATTACGATTTAAAAAAAAAATTTAAAAATAACCAAAAAAATAATAACATTTTTTATTGTAAAAAAACCTCAAAAATAAAAAAGTATAAACCTGTAGTTTCTCATCGGACAATAATTTGGTTAGGTGAAGAAATTCATAAAGTAAATTGTGAACACGATATTCTATTTGTTGAACCTGGTGATTTTATTTCAGAAGGGTTTGAACTTATTCCAGGTCTTTTTTCAAAAACTTCAGGACTTATTGTTATCCGTCAAAAAAATACTCTTGTTAAGACAATTTCAATTAAATCTGGGTTAGTATACGAAGGCAAAAAATTTAAAAATACAGCTAAAAAAATATATTATCCTGGAGAGATTATTTTCTCAAACATTACGGTTAAGAATTTATCTTTCTGCGAGCATATTATTGGTAAAAATACCGATCAATTATTAGTTAGATCCATTGAACTATATGAGTTTCCATATCAAGAGATCTTAGAATTAGATTCACAAACGAATTTTAATAATAAATCAATTTTTAAGCTAGAGTCGAATACCTCATACGTATACAAGTCGAATCAGAGTATTAAAAGCATACAAAATTTAAATTTAATTTCAAACATATTAGTTTTTAAATTAAATAAATCTTTCAATAATAATATAAGTATTAAATTAGTCAATAATCACCGAAAGAATGCAATTGATTTCAAAATAATTGAAAAACTTTGTTTAAATAATTATATACCTCCACATTTAAAATATAAAGATATCCAGCCGTGTTTTCTTATTCAAGAAAATCAGTTTGTGAGTAGCTATATGACCCTGGGTTATTTAGAATCAGTTACTCCGAATTCGTTAGAAATTGTTAAATTTAAAATTAAAAAACAAGATAGTAAAGAGATTCTTTTAATTTCAAATGATGATTGTTTAACTATTTTGAAAAAAAATATTCTTAATAAAAAATTAAATGATTTTATTACTAATAGTTCAAATATAAATCAAACGGGTCGAATTATTATTGAAAACAATGAGTTCTTTACAATTCAAAAAGGTCGCCCTTACTTTTTCCCGAATTGTAAGAACGACGATTTAATTTCGAAGACAAATTTACAATACAAATTTGTTTCACCGACTCGAATTAAATCTGACTTTACAACAAACCGAAAAATTTCTTTAAATTATTATGACATCCTAAAACTTTCAGTAAAAAGAAAAATTTCTTTTAATGAATCATCAAATTCTAAAATTAGTATTAAATCAGAATTTTCAAAATTTTTTTTTAAAAATAATGGTAAATTTTATAGTTGTTTAATTCCTCAATTTTTCAAAAAATTCAGTATAAGTAATAAACAATCAGAATTCAAATTTAATAAATTATTAAGAACCAATGATTCTAAAAAAACAATTGTAAAGAAAATGGGTCCAACTTTGTTATTACAAAGTTCCGAAATGGTTACAAATACATTTAAAGATTTTAACGAAATAAACTACCAGTTAACATTAGTAAAATTTGTTGGGCAGCCTTTTACAAAATCTACAAAATCAATAGGTCTTTATTCCATAACTGAAGATTTTTTCGAACAAGAGGTTAATAGTGTATTCTGTCGAAATAGCGAATTTATTGAAACTGGAAAAACCATTGGTTTATTAAATCTTGAAAAAGAAATTACTGGTGATATTGTCCAAGGCTTACCAAGAATTGAAGAAATTTTAGAAGCACGTAAAAAGAATTTAATCATTAAACGAATTCCAACTAGTCAAAAGAAAGGTTTATTAATTCAGAAAACAAGTTTGGATCCAAATTTTGAATTCAAAAAGTTAGGAACCGCAATCAAAGAAAATGAGAAAATTAATCCGCATAAATTATTGAAAGTTTATTTTAATTATTATGGATTAATCAAATTATTTTTATGTGACCGTAAAAAATCAATAACATACAATCGTTTAATAAATAATTATGAAGGGAGTTATAAAAGCTTTAAGAAAGTTCAATCGTTTATTCTAAATTCTGTTCAATCCGTTTATCAATCACAAGGTGTAACAATTAATGATAAACATTTAGAAGTTATTATTAAACAAATGACAACAAAAGTTTTAATAACATATGAAGGAGATACTCCATTATTACGACGAGAAGTTATTGATTTATATCATATTCAATATATTAATGAAATTGTTCATATTCAAGAAAAACAAACGGCCTGTTATGTTCCATTGTTATTAGGTATTACTAAAGCTGCATTAAATAATCCGAGTTTCATTTCTGCTGCAAGTTTTCAAGAAACAACTCGTGTACTCACAAAAGCAGCCATTGAAGGTCGAATTGATTGGTTAAGAGGTTTAAAAGAAAATATTATCATTGGTCATTTAATTCCAGCAGGAACAGGTTCTCAAAACTATCGAAATTCTTTTAAAAAATACACTGAAAAAAGTACTCGGACTAAAACAACATTTGATAACATAAATAGTATCGAACAAAAACCTAGACAAGTTTTTTAATATTTGTTACAGTTTTTATTATAAATTTATATATTTAATTAAGCAATTTAAAAATTTTATGTCTGATATTAGTTTATCTCAATTATTAGAAGCAGGTGTCCATTTTGGCCATAAAGCCTATCGATGGAATCCCAAAATGTTCCCTTATATTTATAGTGAAGTAAATAATATTCACATTTTAGATTTAGTACAATCTGCAACTTTATTAAAAGAAGCAAATAGTTATGTACAGTCAGCATCAAGTGAAGGAAAAACATTTTTATTTGTCGGTACGAAACGTCAAGCAAGTACTTTAATTGCTCACGAAGCGAAGCGTTGTGATTCATATTATGTTAATCATCGTTGGCTAGGAGGTATGCTTACAAATTGGACAACGTTAACAGAACGTATTCAACGTTTAAAAAATCTTGAACAACAAGAAGCTGATAATACTTTTAATTTACTAACAAAAAAAGAAGCAACTTTACGTAGAAAGGAATTACAAAAGTTACGTAAGCATTTAGAAGGGATCAAAAACATGGAAGATGTTCCTGATATTGCAATTATCATTGATCAAAAACGAGAAATGACAGCTATTCGTGAATGTCGAAAATTAGGAATTCCAGTAATTTCGATTTTAGATACAAATTGTGATCCTGATTTGGTTGATATTCCAATTCCAGGTAATGATGACGCAGTAAGATCAATTAAGTTAATATTAAAATCATTAACTGATAATATTATTACTGGTAAATCAGAATAAATAGAACGAATCATAGATTATTTTTAAAAATAATCTATGATGCCTTGGCATCTCATTGTTGGCGTTAATTTTGCAAGTCCGATCTCTGTCCGACTGCAAGATTTTTTTTATAAGTAACAATGGCAACAGTATTAACTAAACTTAAATTCGCTGTCTTTATCAAAGAGATTTGACACAAATAATTGTTTAATAAAAAAACTTATAAAATTAGCTAAGAATCCAAAGGCTAAACAAATCTACTCTTAATTTGAATGGATCATATCGCGAGGAGCCTGCAATAACAGTTCAGAATAAGATTACCGGCGAAGTCTTAATTTTTAGAGCTGATACAAAAAAACTTCGGACACCAAGTCATTTAAAACCAAAACAAATGGACCGGTATATTGAAACAGGTGGCGTCGGAAAACAAGCCGAAGTACCGGTTGGAACAACCCCACCTCCAAAAAAAATATAAATATATTTTAATATATGAATCATATGGACAAAGATTGCAATAAAGAGAAGCATTATCGACTGTTAAAATATTCTGAAGATTTAAGGAAACAAGATAAATTTATTGCCAAGGAATTTAGAAAAGACTATGTGAAACTTTTAAGTTGTTCAGCTATGGTATGTAGTCAATTAAATTGGGAAATTTAAGACCAATAGTTAGAAAATTTTTAAAAGTTTCTGTCAAACAGAATTACCAGTGTTAAATTTTGTGAAATATTGGAAGAGAAACTTAAATTGAATGAGAAATTATCGGATACGTTACGGTTTGCTGTCATCCACGAGAAAGCACTTGATTTTACAGATTTTCTCGATAATTTATCAACCTCTTGTGAAGTATGTAACAGAAATCCTGAATTTTCTAAACCACCAGGCCATATAGGTCAAACCAAATTCCGAAAGGGGGTCGAAGAAAATTTTTTTGAAGAATAACTCCAAAATTATAACCCTAATTATTTTATTAGTCATTTGTTCATCGAAATAATTTTTTCGTATCTTGATGAATAAATAACTAAATTACAAAAGACAGTAGACAAACATAAAGAGAATGAATGAAAGAAGAAATTAGTAAAGTTGTATCTTTCTCTGAACTAAAAGAACTGAAGAAGAGTGGTTTCAATAAACTGAAAAAATGGAAAGAAGAGAAATATATAAAAATACGTTCTGATCTGGCCTTTATATTAGAAAGCCATAAAATCAGCCAGAGAGATCTCCGGTTAGGGTTTATTGGATTAGCTAAACAAAATAGTGAACTTCTAGATTTAAATAAAAAATTAACTCAACAATTAGAAACAGTTGTAAAAGAATTATGTGACACTTTCGTGTTATAAAAGGTTTAAAACTTAATGTTTCAAAAAGTATTTTAAATGAACATTGATTCCAGACAGATCTGCCCTATTCTACTGACATGGCTATTAATAAATGAATCGCCACAAATCTTGCTGTGATTGCAACCTTTGAACACGAACGTCGTCGGGGGATACAAGGAATCCTCGCTTCACAAAAAGAAGGCAAGTATCTTGGCAGAAAAACAATTATCATAAAGAAACTTATCAAGAAAGTGAAAGATCTCAAAAAGATTAGGAGAGCTTTCAATTACTAAGATAGCTCAGGTAACGGTTCAATGGCTGGGGTTCCAGATTTCTGATTTAAATGATATAGCGCTAATTACAAAATATTTAGAATCGAAGGGATTTAATTTAATCCTTAAAGATAATCAAAACGGTAGATTTAAAAAATTAGCTTCAGGCCTTAGTCATAAAGTATATTCCTAATTCACAAACAAGAAGTTACTGGAATAGCACAAGAGTCAGCTTCTCAGCCTCAAATGCTTCTTATTTCTATGGGTCAATTAAAAAAAAAGAAATCGATTGGGATATCTTCGATTTAGAAAAAATGAATCTTTGACAAGTTAATCTTCACTATTTTCGTAAATTGGAAACTTCTGATCGAAATAATCTTATAAATTTATTTTTCGACAAAACTGTAGATAAAATTCATGCGATAAATAAACGTTTCAGGGTGATCTCAAAATTTGTTCGGTAACATTAATAAATTTATTTTTTAATTAGTAGACATGACAAAATATTTAAGCAAGTATTACTATGAAAATCTTTTATACAACCAAAATAAAATAGCAAAACCAAACGTCTGTTACGTATTACAGTAAATACATCGTAACATACATTTATCGCACAATTCAACCCACTAAATTTCAATAACCTTTAAAATGATATATAATATGAAATACAATTAACATTTAATAGGTATTCGAATGAAAATTTTTAGATATTTAATATTCCTTTCAATTTTAAGTGGTATCTTTTTTGTAATCTACCGACAATCTGATGAGAAGGGTTTTGGTAGATGGTGGGTATCTTTTAAAATAGCAGTTCTTATTGCAGCAAGTGGAGCTGGTCTAGTTTCTGAAAGTGCAGAAGCAAAAGAGTTTAATAGGTTTGAGGGTGCTGACCAACCAGTTATTTTGGTTGGACGTGATAGCAGTGGAACTTCTTCAAATCTTCCATCTAACATTGGGCGACAGGGACAAAGTCCGTCCAATTTCCCGACACCGCCGTCTGGAAGTCGGCCTAGTCGGCCTGTATATGTACCACAATATCGTACAGCGCCTAAAGTAGCTGATCCAGTATTGGGTGCAGCAGCCAATGCTGGTGGCGGTGAAGCAGCTGAATTTAATAATCAGTGCCCTGTTCCAAAAGAGCAACAATCACAAGAATCAAAAACTTTTGATTATGATTATCGTTCAAATGATCCAAAAAAGAAAAAGCAATCAGCTGAACAATGTGAATTAGATCAAAATGTTAAAGACGCAAAAATAGAAATTGTGTACAGAATCAAAGAAAATCCTCCCCTAGTTCAGGAAGCTGAGAGAATGGGTAAAGACCAAGCAGCTCAAAAAGATGTAAATCACTTGATTTAACAGTTATCTTTAGGAAATAACAATCCTGAAATAGGCAACAGAAGGGTAAAAGGTTTAAAAAATGTTTCAGAAGCTCGCGCAAGAAATGAAGGACGCGTTTATTTTCGAGAAAAAGATGGAAAAATCGAAATTTTAGCAAAATCTAATAAAGATAACCAAAACAAAGTTATAGGTATTTTACAAAAAATAGGTTACTAACATATAATATAAAAAATCTTAGCTAAGGAGTAATTTCTATGTTAATTAAAAGCATTAGCTTTCCAACTTATTTAGAAGATATTACGGACATTGAAAATAGTAATATCGATGTTTTTGTCGAATTAGAAGATGCTTATACGTATACTGTGGTTGTAGCAACAGCGAAAAATATAGAATCTTTAATGGATAAGGAGAAAATGAACTACTTTGAACCAGGTTATCCACTTATCATTGTTAAAAAATTAACTAAAGAGATTATTACTGAAGCTATCGAAGCATATGCATCAGACAATGCATATTGGTTAAAACTATATCATTTCGCAGGAAAAGTTGATACAGCTGTCTTTAATCAGTTACAAGCCGAACATATGGAATACCTAAAAGAATTAGACGAATTAGATAATTCCTAAATTTTACATAATTTAGGAATTCATTTTTATTTCTATTGAAGCTTCAACTTTTTTTGAAAAGAATCAAATTTTAAACTCGATTGACCCGATGATTATTCTAATTCATTTAGAAAAATTACGAAAAAAAGTAGAATTAGAATTTTCGTTTAAAATAATTTTTCCAAATTAAGGAACAAGAATAAAACAATCCTTCAGCAAAATTTATCGACGATTTCGGAACCTGAAAAT